>Ga0307477_10000193_pt1 | contig 84283 bp, 92 predicted proteins | sample atmos_gasesECM2C_FD_203316 | JGI IMG/M metagenome (GOLD analysis project Ga0307477, IMG submission 203316) | Hardwood forest soil microbial communities from Morgan-Monroe State Forest, Indiana, United States - atmos_gasesECM2C_515 | ecosystem: Environmental > Terrestrial > Soil > Temperate...
TGCTGGTACCAGAGGCGAATCTCGGCCAGCTGGTGCGCCTCGTGCGCGCCGAGTTCCTCGTCGATGCCAGGTCGCTCACGAAGGTGCAGGGAGTGCCTTTCCGCGCCGCACAGATCGAGGAGGCGGTCCTCGAGATGCTCGGGGTTGACTCCAACACGAGCGAGGCCGAGGAAGACGTGGCCAGCTAGTGAGCGAGACGAAGGCGAGCGAACCAATGAGCAGAGCACGGCCGTCATCGCCGCTCTCGAAGAGAGCGCCGCGATGACAGACACGCAGGTGCCCGTGACCACCCGCAAGGACTGGACGTCGGACCAGGAGGTGAGATGGTGCCCGGGGTGCGGGGACTACTCGATCCTCGCAGCCGTCCAGATGCTCATGCCCGAGCTCGGGGTGCGCCGGGAGAGCACGGTGTTCGTCTCGGGGATCGGGTGCGCGGCGCGTTTTCCGTACTACATGGACACCTACGGCATGCACTCGATCCACGGGCGTGCCCCGGCTATCGCCACCGGGCTGGCCGTCACCCGCCCCGATCTGGACGTGTGGGTGGTCACGGGCGACGGCGACGCCCTCTCCATCGGAGGCAACCATCTGATACACGCGCTCCGACGAAACGTGAACCTGACGATCCTGCTCTTCAACAACCAGATATACGGACTCACGAAGGGCCAGTACTCACCGACCTCCGAGCTGGGCAAGGTGACGAAGTCGACGCCATTCGGCTCGCTCGAGACCCCCTTCAACCCGGTCAGCCTGGCCCTGGGGGCGGAGGCGACGTTCGTTGCCCGCACCCACGACATGGATCGAAAGCACATGCAGGAGACCTTCCGCCGTGCGCACGAGCACCGCGGCGCCGCATTCGTGGAGATCTACCAGAACTGCAACGTGTTCAATGACGGCGCGTTCGAGAAGATCACTGGTCGCGACGCGCGAGCGGACAACCTGATCCCTCTCGTGCACGGGGCGCCGATTCGTTTCGGTGCCGACGCGCAGCACGGCGTGGTCCTTGGCCCCGACGGCCGCCTGCGCATCTGCGCCGTCAGCGAGGTGGGGGAGGAGGCCCTTCTGGTCCACGACGAGAGCCGCGAGGACCCGGGCCTCGCCTTCCAGCTCTCACGGCTGGCCGCAGGGCCCTACGAGCCGACTCCCATCGGCGTGTTCAGAGCCGTCGAGCGCCCGGAGTACGCAGACGCCATGGCGCATCAGTTGCTCGAGGCCAACGAGCGCAAAGGCCCGGGCGACCTCGCCGGCCTGCTCACCTCCGGTGGCACCTGGACCGTCGAATAAGAGGTCCAGCGGATAGGCAGACCCGGGACGAAATTTTCCCGATTCTCGGAAAATCGCTCAACTAAAGGGAGTAGGGGGTCGATACCGAGGGGGGCACCCGAACCGCGCGTTTGCGGGTGCCTTCGGGGGGCAGAGGAACGGGTCGGACGCGGCGAAGCCGCGGCTCACCGGGCCGTGGCAAAGGGTGTCGCCGCGTCTCCCGTTCCCTTTTTCGCGCACGGGCCCATTCGCGCGCGTTCTGCCCGGGTCAAACCTCCAAGGTCCTGAAGACCATCCCGGTGCGGGGCTTGGGGTGGAAATAGGTGCTCTTCGGCGGCATGCGTCTTCCCGAGCGCGCCCACGCGGATATCTGGGTCACGGTGACAGGCCTCAGGAGGAATGCGGCGCTCGCCTCGTCATTGCTCACGGCTCGGGCGGCGTCTCGCCAGTCGTCGACGAAGCTCACCGCGGCCCCGTCGAGCGCGACGAGCGCCAACGAGACGAGGCTCGAGTCGAGGTCGGATCCCGCCGCCTCGTAGGACTCCGGCAGCGCGCTGAGCGCCCATGCGCCCGAGGGCGTCAAGAGGGCAAGCGTTCTGGCGGCCACCAGCTCGCCTGCGAGCTGCTCGGTGGGATCTCCGACCCGCTCGCATTCGAACCAGCGCCGAAGCAGGTCCACAAGACCCTCCCCGGCCGGCAGCTCGCCCGGCGGCAGGCTCAGCACGCGATGGATGGCACCCACCGAGAGCTGCTCCTCGGCGAGCTCGACGACGAGAGCCATCACCGAGTCGTATCCCCCCGGGGCCCCGTGGTTGGCCGCACGCCGCTCGGCACGGTACGCCCCGGCGGTGTCGTAGCGGTGGTGGCCGTCGGCGATCACCACGGGAGACTCAGCGACCGCCAAGGTGACTGACTCGATAGTCGCCGGGTCGTCGATCACCCACAACCGGTGGAGCACACCCGAGTCGTCGGTAGCCTCCTGATCCGACGCCACCGATGGCGCGTAGATCTTCGACAGGCCTTCTGTGAGCGACAAGCCCCAGATGGGGGAGAGGTTGGCACGACAGGCGCGAAGCAGGTCGAGGCGATCGCTCATGTCCTTGGGGATGGTCTGCTCGTGAGGCAGGACGTCGCCGGCTGCAGGATCGCAGCCGAGGGCTCCAATCACCCCATTGGTGGTCGCGCCGTTCGGCTCGGTCATCTGATAGGAGTACAGACAAGGCGCGCTGTCTCGCAGGACGACGCCCTCACGCACCCAAGAGCCGAGAATCTCGGCGGCCACTTGGTACCGGTCGGTGCCGCTGCTCGTGTCGTCGACCGGTAGTTCTACGTGTATCGAGTTCGCCGGGTGACGATCTGCGAGGAGCGCCCTCTGCCGCGGACCGACCACGTCGTAGGGGGGGGCGATGACGTCGTCGAGCGGGATCGAAGGGTCGTATCGCAGGCCCGCGAAGGGCTCGAGTATCGGCACTTCCACTGCGTACCACAGGCAGCGGCTGCTGGACCTCTTACAATGCAGGCGTGGGACCCGGAGACGCGTCGGAGCATCCGGTGGGCCGCCCGGAGGGGTCCGTGGACCGTGTCCTGACCGTCCCGAACTCAATAACGGTGCTGCGCCTCGGGCTCGTGCCGGTGTTCGTCTGGCTCCTCTTCGGCGCCCATCGCCAGACGGCGGCCGCCGTGCTCCTCGCTGTGCTGGGGGCGAGCGACTTCGTCGACGGATTCGCTGCTCGACGCTTCCACCAGGTGTCGACCCTTGGCAAGGTCCTCGACCCGACCGCCGACCGGATACTCGTCGGCACGGCCGTCATCTCCATCATCGTGAGAGGTGCGGTTCCCCTGTGGTTCGGTCTCGCGACGCTCGTGCGCGAAGCGCTCGTGTCCGCGACTGTGGTCGTCCTGGGTCTCTTGGGAGCCGAGCGCATCGACGTGCTGTGGGTGGGAAAGGCGGGGACTTTCGGCCTCATGTTCGCGTACCCCGCTTTCCTGTTGGCGCACGGCACCGCCGGCTGGCAGCAGCCCATAGGGGTCTTTGCGTGGGTGTGCGCGGTGCCTGGCCTTGCCCTCGCCTGGCTGGCTGCCTTCAGCTACGTGCCGGCCGCCCGCAAGGCGCTGCGTGCCGGCCGCGCCGGTCGTTCGAGGCCGGCCGCCCGGGGCGCCGTGGAATGATGCTGCCGTGAAGGCGGTGATCATGGCCGGGGGTGAGGGAGCCCGCCTGCGCCCTCTCACGTCCAACCAGCCGAAACCGATGCTCCCCATGGCCAACAAGCCGATGATGGAGCACGTCGTGTCGTTGCTCAAGCGCCACGGCTTCGACGACGTGGTCGTGACCGTCGCCTTCATGCCCAACGTCGTCCGCAGCTATTTCGACGACGGATCGGAATTCGGGGTGCGAATGGCCTACGCCATTGAGGAAGCGCCTCTCGGTACGGCGGGTTCCGTCAGAAACGCTCGCGAGCAGCTCGATGAGCGCTTCGTAGTCATTTCGGGCGACGTCCTGACCGACATCGACCTCGGAGCTCTTCTCGACTACCACGTATCGAAGGGCGCACTCGCGACCATCGCTCTCAAGGCGGTGGAGAACCCGCTCGAGTTCGGGATCGTGATCACCCGCGACGACGGGTCGATCGACCGGTTCCTCGAGAAGCCCAACTGGGGCCAGGTGTTCAGCGACACCGTCAACACCGGCGTGTACGTCCTCGAGCCCGAGATCTTCGAATACATTCCCGAGGGCCGCCCGGTCGACTTCTCCGAAGAGGTGTTCCCGGCGGTGCTGACGGCCAAAGAGCCCATGTTCGGCTACGTGGCGGCCGGCTACTGGGAAGACGTGGGCACGCTCGACGCCTACGTGCGCGCGCACCAGGACATCCTCGACGAGCGCGTTCGGGTCGACATCGAAGGTTTTCCCTTGCGCCCTGGGGTGTGGCTCGGCAAGGGAACCGAGGTGCACCCCTCCGCCACCATCGACGGGCCGGCGTTGATCGGGGACAACTGCTACATCGGCCCAAACGCCGAGGTCGGCGAGTACTGCGTCATCGGTGCCAACGTCCGGATCGGCGACCGCGCGTCGCTAACTCGTACCGTCGTCCACGACAACGGCTTCGTCGGCCCATTGGTCAGGCTCGACGGGTGCATCCTCGGACGGTCCTGCGACCTGCGTCAGGGCGCGCGCTGCGAGGAAGGGGTCGTACTCGGCGACGAGACGTTTGTGGGAGCCCACGCGGTCATCAAGTCAGGAGTAAAGGTCTACCCGTTCAAGACGGTGGAATCGGGTGCCATAGTCAACACGTCGATCGTTTGGGAGTCCCGGGGCGCCCGCACGATGTTCGGTCGCGACGGGATCACCGGCCTGGCGAATGTCGACATTTCACCGGACCTCGCGATGCGCCTCTCGTTGGCATGGGCGAGCACTCTCGAGAAAGGTGCGACCATCGCTTCATCGCGCGACACGTCTCGAGCCGCCCGGGTGCTCAAGAGGGCCATCATGGTGGGCTGCAACGCCGCAGGGGTGAACGTGGACGACCTCGAGGTGGCGACGGTGCCCGTGACCCGTTTCCAGGTCCGCACCGGGCAGAGCTTGGGCGGGGTCACGGTCCGCCTGGTGGAGGACGACCCGCAATCCGTCACTATCCGGATCTTCGACTCCGACGGCACCGACATCGCAGAGGCCTCCCAGCGGAAGATCGAACGCCTCTACCACCGCGAGGAATTCCGTCGTGCGCTCGGGTTCGAGATTGGGGACATCGGTTTCCCTCCCAGGACCCTCGAGCACTACACGGCCGCCTTGATGAGCGCTGTCGATGTCGGCGCGATCGCACGGCGCGCGTTCAAGCTTGTGCTCGACTACTCGTTCGGTACCGTCAGCTTCGTCATGCCGAACGTCCTCGCCAAACTCGGAGCGGACGTGCTCGTCGTGAACCCCTACGCCGTGACGGCGGCGGTCGCCCCCGCGGACCGTGCCGCGGCTGCCGGAGGTGTCGCGGACCTCGTGCGCGCTTCGGGAGCGGACCTGGGAGCGGTGATCGATCCTGGAGGCGAGCACTTGACCCTGGTCGACGACGAAGGCCGGGTCCTGAGCGACGACGAGGCACTCCTGCTCTTGGTGGACCTCGTCTCGTCCACCGTGCCCTCGGCGAAGGTGGCGCTACCGGTGGCGGCGCCGACAGCGGCCGAGCGCATCGCCGCATCAGCAGGCGCCACGATCACCTGGACGAAGCTGTCGGCCTCGCACCTGATGGAGGTCGCCAGCGGTGGCGAGGTGTGCTTCGCGGCGAGCCAGCTCGGCGGGTACATCTTCCCCGGGTTCCTCCCTGCCTTCGACGCCGTGGCGACGCTCGTCCACCTGCTCGCGATGCTCGCGTCCACGGGCGAACGCATGTCGAAATTGACCGAGGCCCTTCCGCCCGTCCACATCGCCCATGAGGAGGTGGTCACGCCCTGGGAGCAGAAGGGCGCTGTCATGCGGACCGCCGTCGAGCGGGCCAGGGGCCGGCCCGTGATCCTTGTCGACGGCGTCAAGCTGCCCGAGCAGGACGGCTGGACCCTGGTGCTTCCCGACCCCGAGGAGCCGCTCACCCACGTCTGGGCCGAAGGACCGTCCGCGGCTGCCGCCCGCGCCCGAGCACAGGAGCAGACCGTTCGCATCAGGCAGAGCCTGAGCTGAGAGGCACTAGGGTCCCCCGAGATGGACGTGCCGTCCGAGCTCCGCTACACCTCCGACCACGAATGGGCCCGCCTGGACGGTGGGTCGGTGCGCGTAGGGATCACCGACTACGCCCAGGACGCCCTGGGCGACATTGTCTTCGTCACTCTGCCTGAGGTCGGATCGCGCGTCGACGCCGGGGGAGTTCTCGGCGAGGTGGAGTCGACCAAGTCGGTTTCAGAGATCTACGCGCCCGTGGCGGGAGAGGTGTCGGCCGTCAACAGCGTGCTCGCCGACGCGCCCGAGAAGATGAACACGGATCCCTACGGGGAGGGCTGGATCTGCGAGATCTCGCCGGCTGATGCGGACGCCTACAACAGCCTGCTGGACGCGCCAGGCTACGAGAACCTCATCGCCGGGTAGACCCAGGCTCGCCACGCGGGGGCAGGAAGCCGGCGACGCCGGGCGCGCAGAGATCGTACTGGTGAGTGGCGGCTCCCGGCTGACGTCGGGAACCGAGAAGGGGAGGGACTAGCGTGAACGGGGTGTTCTGCAACAACTGCGGGCATCGCAACCCCCCAGACGCCAACTTCTGCTCTTCTTGCGGCTCGGTTCTCACTTCGCCCAGCTCGGACACCACGGTGACTCTCCACCCCGTGGATTCGCAGGGGGAGGCCGGCGACGACGAGCTCACCGTCACCCTCCCCGATCGTCCCAGTGGCGCCGGCCTCCTAGTGGTGAAGCGCGGGCCCAACGCCGGGGCCCGCTTCGTCCTCGATTCCGAGGTGACCAGGGCGGGGCGGCATCCCGAGAGCGACATCTTTCTCGACGACATCACGGTCTCGAGGCGCCACGCTGAGTTCGTTCATCAGGACTCCGGTCACGCGGTACGAGACGTGGGTTCGTTGAATGGCACCTATGTCAATCGCGAGCGCATCGAGGAGTCGTTGCTGGCCTCCGGGGACGAGGTCCAGATAGGTAAGTTCAAGTTGGTGTACCTGGCGGCGGCCGACGAGTGAGAGGGACCTTCGCCGACCGACGGAGGTGGCAGAAGGCCGTCGATTCGTCGCGCCCAACGAGAGCGTCGCTGTGAGCAGTCGCACGTATTTGTCGATCGGGGACGTGCTTTCTCTGCTGCGCAAGGAGTTCCCCGACGTGACGATCTCCAAGATCCGCTTCCTCGAGAGCCAGGGACTGGTCAACCCCGAGAGGACCCCCTCCGGATACAGAAAGTTCTACGAGGACGATGTGGAGCGGCTGCGTTGGGTGCTGCGCCAGCAGCGCGAGCACTTCCTGCCCCTCAAGGTGATAAAGGGCCGGCTCGAAGAGGAGACGTCGGCCACAGAGGGCAACGGCCGCGAGATGACTAGGGTCACGCGCGCGGGTCTCGAGGTGTTGAGCCCGCGCGGTGACGAGCCAGGGCCTGCTCGTGAGCACACCGCCCCGGTGCTGATCGTCGATCCGGGACCGTCCGCCGGTGGATCGGGGGCCGACCTGGATCCGCCGGAGACGGCGGGCGAAGAGGGGACTGCGTCGTCGCAGGAGCATTCCACCGCCGTTGCACCGCAAGGCGGACGATCCTCCAGCCCGCGAGCCGCCGAGGACGTGGCCGGTTTCCAGGAGCGCCCGATCCCGGCCCCCGGCCGGCCCGAGGAGGCGGCGGCCGCTGCACGAGAGCGCTCCGAGGGCGTCTCTCGGGGGCAGCCTGCGGCGAGCGCAGCCGGCACCGCGCAGGGCACCGGGCGGGCCCGGCGGTCGAGCCCGCCGACACCAGTGGTGGCCTTCTCCGGGGCGAGCATGACCCTCGAGGAGCTCGCGGGCGCGAGCGGGTTGGAGCCCACCGAGGTACAGCAGCTCGCGTCCTACTGTCTCTTGTCCGGCCGAACGATCGGGGGCGTCACCTACTTCGACGAGGACGCGCTGGTGGTCGGCCGCCTGGCTGCTGCCTTCGCCCAGTTCGGGGTGGAGGCTCGTCACCTGCGTCTGCACCTGCTGGCCGTTCAGCGCGAGGCGGGATTCATCGAGCAAGTCGTCGTACCCCTGTTGAAGCAGCGCAACCCCGCGTCGCGACAACGGGCTCACGAGACGGTGGACGAGCTGTCCCGCCTAGGCCAGGAGCTGCGCACCGTGCTCCTGCAGACCCGCCTTCGTGAGCAGCTCGGCGGCTGAGGGTCCGAAGAGCCGGACCGGGGTCGAGCCCGCCGGGGACCACGAGGCACGCGCAGACGACGACTCACGCCCGGCGCCCACAGCCGGGCAGAGATGGCGGTGCCCGCACGTCGCGGACTCCCGTTGACTTCGCAGGGCGGCCCGCCGGTGCTCCACGACCACACCGAGCTGGCATCCGCTGCCGCACGCCTTGGCGCCGAGCTCTCCGACGCCTACCCGCGCGGGATGCTCTTTGTGGCGGTACTGAAGGGAAGCATCTTCTTCCTCGCCGACCTGGTGCGGCAGACGAGCGTGCCGTGCCAGATCGACTTCCTAGGGATATCGGCCTATACCGCGGGAACCGGACGCGTGCAGATAACCAAAGACCTCGATCACGACGTTTGCGACCGGGAGGTCGTCCTGGTGGAGGACGTCGTCGACACCGGCCTCACCTGCACCTACGTCCTGGGAGAGCTCCGTAGGAGAGGCCCGGCGTCGCTCGAGGTCTGCGCCCTGTTCGACAGGCAGGCCCGCAGGATCGTCCCGGTGACGGTGCGCTTCAGGGGCTTCGAGACCGGCGACGACCTGCTCTTGGGCTACGGCCTGGACATCGAGGGCCGATACCGCAACCTGCCATTCGTGGTGGCGGGCGACCGACGCCGGCTGGAGGCCGACCCGGACGCGCATGTAGCAGAGCTCTACGGGCGGTAAGTTTCAGGCATGGTGGAAGTGCGGCTGAGCGCTGTGAGAGTGGACCTCCAATCGAACACGCCCGTCCTGCTCCTCACCGAGGCGGAAGGCCTCGGAAGGACGCTGCCGATCTTCATCGGTGCGCCCGAAGCCACTGCGATCGCGTTCGCGATCCAGGGCGTGTCGCCTCCGCGACCCATGACCCACGATTTGCTGAGGGACGTGGTCGAGGCGCTCGGCGCGCACCTAGAACGGGTGGTGATCACAGAATTGCGCTCAGCCACCTATTACGCGGAGCTGCAACTCAAGCGCGACGACGGACCACTCAGCGTCTCCAGCCGTCCTTCGGACGCTGTGGCCCTCGCTGTGCGGACCGGGAGCCCGCTGTACGTCGCCGACGACCTCATGGAGGCCGAGGGTATCCTGCTCCCCTCCGAGGACGAGGACGAGGACTCCGACGCCAGCCCGGACGAGCTGGTGGGCGAGTTCCGCCAGTTCCTCGACACGATCAGGCCCGAGGACTTCAGCTCCTGAGCGCGGCCGGCTCTCTCCGGGGTCTGGCAACGAGGTCGGTCCTCGTCGTGGCGGCCCTCGCCGGCGCGACGTCGCTCGCGGCGTGCGGTGGGAGCGCGAAGCCGTCGTCGACGACCAACGGATCTGCGACCGGGTCGTCCAGCTCGTCCTCCTCCTCCTCCTCGACGACCTCGGGTGGAGCCACCTGCGCGGTCGCCTCGTTGTCATTGAGCACGCTCGGGATGAGCGGAGCGGCGGGAACGATCGAGGCGACGTTCGGTCTCCGCAACACCTCCACGACCGCATGTGCGCTCGTGGGCTTTCCCGGGGCGGCGCTGCTCGACTCTGCAGGTGCGGCCCTGGCTCAGCAGACGACGGTGCGCGGGGGCAGCTACTCCTTCACGGATTTCTCCGCCTCGAGAGTGTCGCTGGGACCCGGGGACAGCGCCTACTTCAACGTCGGCTACAGCGACGTCCCGAGCGGAGGCGAGACGACGTGTCCCGCCTCCGCAAAGCTCGAAGTTACCCCACCCAACGATTTCAGCCAGCTGACCACCTCATTCCAGGCGTCGGCGTGCGACCACGGGACCTTGACCGTGTCCCCTGTGTTCGGCGCCGGCTCGCCCGAGACCCAGACAACCGCTCCTCCCAGCTCCTGAGATCTAAGCTGCTCGGCATGTCTGGCGGCCTCTCGGGTGGCCGTTCCCCCGGGCTATGGTCCTATCCGAGGAGTTTTCTGCGGCGCGGAGCCCTCGTGATCGAGTCGTGGAGCTCGGAGGAGCGCGACGCAGTGTTGTACGCGGCGTCGGCGCTATTTGCCATCTGTACTGCCGAAGGCTCCTCGATCAGCCTCTACCAGCAGTGGGGGAAGCTGGCGGTCGGCCCTTACGCCGCCGGAGCGGTCTTCTCCGCCTTGTCGGCCCGACGCGCGCGGCGACTGCGAGCCGCAGGGATGAAGCGCATCGACGACGCCACTGCGCGCCAGGGTGGCTCGTGGCACTGGACAGGCAGCCGCACCGTCGTCTTCCTGATGGTCCTCGTCGGGGCGACGCTCCTGCCCTTGTCGCTCGAGGTCCTGTGGCGCACCGACACCGGTGGTACCGCGCACGTCCAGCCGGAGGTGGCCGTCGTCGAACAGTCGGGGGTGCGCGTCGCGCACCGTCAGGACCCCTACCCGAACGTCGGTCGAGGCTCGCACGTCCAGGCTCCTCCTGGTCAACCTGCCTACGACGTCTACAACCCGTACCTGCCGCTCATGTCGGTGCTCGGCTTGGCGCGCAGCACCCACGCCCCTCCGCGCCTGACCGACGCAAGGGTCGCCTTCTCGCTCATAACGGTGATCGTCGTCATCGCTGCCCTCTCGATGTGCAGGGGGCCGACTGGCCCGAGGGTGCTCGCCCTACAGAGCATGACGGTGCTACCGACGGCCGCGCTCCCCCTGGCCACAGGGGGAGACGATCTCCCGGTGGCGGCGTTCATCCTCTTGGGACTGGTGCTGATGCAGAGGCGAAGACCGCTCGGGGCCGGGATAGCGCTCGGCATTGCCGCGTCGATGAAGATCACCGCGTGGCCTCTGGCCGGTATCGCCTTCCTCGCCGCACGCGATCGCGACGGACGGACCGGTAGACGTCCGGCTCTCTGGCTGATCGGGGGGATGGCCGCCGTGATGATCCCGGCCATCGTCCCCACGATGCTCGAGAACGTCCCCGCCTTCTTGGACAACGTCGTGCGCTTTCCACTGGGCCTCGCGGGGATCAGCTCGCCGGCCCAGAGCCCGTTGATCGGTCACCTGGTCGTGTCGCTGTTCCCGGGCATCCACCGCGTATTCACGATCTGTGTAGCGGGGGCTGGGGCCGTGGCGCTCGTCTGGGTCCTCGTCCGCCGCACGCCGCGGACTCCTGCAGCGCTGTCGCGGCTTGTCGGATGGGTGATGTTGCTCGCGATCCTGCTGGCTCCGGCGACGCGCATCGGGTACCTGCTCTACCCGATCAACTTCTTCGCGTGGTCGTGGCTGCTGTCCGCGGAGGACGCGTCGGGCAAGATCGCCGAGACGACGAGCGAGGAGCTCGAAAGGGTCGAGCGTTTCGAGATCGGAGAGCCTTCACGCGAGCCGGCGGCCTTCACGCGAACCTGATCGAGCTAAGAGGCCGAGCGAATGGTCAGCCTCACTGGTCGTTTGTGATCTCGAAGATCCTGAGCGTCACCGGGGTCGTCCCGGCCGACGTTGGTCCAGCAGACGCAGTCGTGCCGGAGCCGGCGGCCCCGCCCGTGAAGGTCTCCGGCATCACAGTCACACCGACCTCCCACTCGTAGCCGTTGCTGCCGGGGTGCTGGCCGAGCAACCGGTACCCACCGGCCGAGACCGGGCCGCGGCTCTCCACGCTCCAGCGCTCGGCCGGCAGCTCGAGGCGGAAGAAGTCGATGACATCCTGCTCAGACGCCGGCACCGACAGGCCGATCTGCCGGTCGTAGCTGCCGACTCCCTCGTTGACCGCCGAGCCCGGCACCGCCGTCGTCCCATTCGGCAGCGCCAGGGCTGCGACGATGTCCTTCGGAGGCAGGCCGCCGGCGACGATCGCGGAGAGCTGCGGGCCCGAGGCGACGGCGCGAAGCGGTGAACCGCGCGCCGTCGGGGTCGAGGTGCGCACCGGGGCCGGGGTGCCGCCGGTGAGGCCCGCGGCCACCGTGCCGACGACCATGAGCCCGGCCGCGATCGCCAGGACGATGAGAGCCAGGTGGGTGCTCGGACCGGGAGGCCTGCGCGGGGGGTCTGCGGAGCGCCTGATCTCCGTGGGCCCGGGGAGCTCGCCACCGTCCGCTCCCTGCCGGCCCGAGCCGCCTCGGACCAGGCTTCCGTTGGGGGAGCGAGTGTCGGCGACTCCGCGGCCTGGTTCCACGCGCGCAAAGTGTACGAGGACCGCGTCGACGGTACGTGTCCGTGTCGAAGTCACTGAAAGTGAGTAGTCATCTACAAAGCGCGTTGACCTTGTGACAGACCACGCTTACAGTGGTGGCACGAGGGCTCGGCGCCACCGCCGACCCGAGGGGGGTGCCACGTCCCCTGGACGCGTGGCCGGGGGGCCCGGGCTCGTTCAACCGAGCCCGTGAGGAGAGGTGCGGGGGCGACGAACCAGAGCGCTCGTCGCCCCCGTCCCGCGTCAGGCGTGAGGGCGCTCAGGGTCCGGGGGCGGCTTCCCAACCGAAGTGGTCCAGTGGCCCGTGGCCGGCGCCGAGCTGCCATCTCGATCCGCCGCGTATCGCGGAGTTGACGAAGGACTTGGCGCTGCTCACGGCCTCGAGGAGCGGGGTGCCGCGCGCCAGGAGAGCCGCGATGGCGGCGGACAGGGTGCAACCGGTCCCGTGGTCGTTGGGCGAGGGCACCCTTTCGGCTTCGAGGACCGTGGTGCCGTCCGCCCAGACGAGGACGTCGGGGGCGTGCGCGCCTTCGAGATGGCCACCTTTGACGAGCACGGTGCGCGCGCCGCTGTCGCGAAGCGCGTGCCCCGCCGACACCATGTCCTCGAGGTCTCTCACTTCGGACCCGGTGAGCATCGCGGCTTCGTGGACGTTGGGGGTGAGGACCTCGGCCAACGGGACGAGCAGGTCAAGGTAGGCCTTCACGCCGTCCGCGTCGAGCAACGAGTGGCCCGTCGAGGTCACGAGGACGGGGTCCACCACGAGGTGGGGGAGCTCGCCGTCGGCCGCCCTGGCGGCGACCGCCGACACGTTGGCAGCGCTCGCGAGCATCCCGGTCTTGACCGCCGCCACGGGCAGGTCCCCGAGCACGGTGCTGATCTGGAGGTCCACGAACTCGGGGTCGAGGCATACCACCCCTCGCACCTCGTAGGTGTTCTGGGCCGTGACCGCGGTCACGACGCTCGTGCCGAAAACCCCGAGGGCCGCGAAGGTCTTCAGATCCGCCTGGAGGCCGGCGCCGCCCCCGGAGTCGGAGCCGGCGATCGTCATCGCGACGGTTGGGTTCAGCGCTCCGCCGATCTGCGAGTGCGAGTGGGTGAGACCTCGGACCCGATCTCGCCATTGCGCACTCTTGATCCCCGCGTCGGTGAGAGCTCGGCGATGCCCTGCGTGGGCGAGGAGGCGCTACCCAGGAAGCGGCGCGGGATGCGACCCGCGAGGCGCGCCAGGCGGCCCGCCTCCACTGCGAGGCTCACGGCGGCGGCCATTCGAGCCGGATGACGCGCTCTCGTGATCGCCGACGCCACCAGGACCCCGTCGCAACCTAGCTCCATTGCCTCGGCCGCCTCCGAAGCCGTGCCGATGCCCGCGTCGAGGATCACCGGGACGCCGCAGGTCTGGGCGATCAGTGAGATGTTGTGCGGGTTGCGGATGCCGAGCCCGCTGCCGATGGGCGCGCCCAGCGGCATCACCGCCGCGCAACCGGCCTGCTCGAGTCGGCGGGCCAGGACGGGGTCGTCGTTCGTGTAGGGGAGCACCACGAACCCGTCGTCGCACAGCTGCTGCGCCGCCTCGAGCAACTCGAGCGCGTCCGGCAGGAGGGTGTCCTCGTCCCCGATCACCTCGAGCTTCACCCATTCGGTGTCGAAGGCTTCGCGAGCGAGCTTGGCGGTGAGCACAGCCTCGGCTGCGGTGAAGCAGCCAGCGGTGTTGGGCAGCACCGTGACGCCGCGTGCGCCCAGCACCTCGAGGATCCCGCCTCGGGCGGCGCGCTCCACCCGGCGGACCGCCACGGTCGCCATCTCGGCCCCCGAAGCCGCGAGGACCCCGTCCAGTGCCTGCGGGCTCTGGATCCCGCCAGTACCGAGGACGAGCCGAGACCGCATCGCGCGCCCCGCGATGACGAGCGGGTCGTCGATGGCGGGCTCGGTCATCTCTCAGCCCCCCGCGGCGGCCGTGACGATCTCCACCTCGTCGCCGGCCTCTAGGATCTCTTCCGCCCAACCGCTCCTCGGGACGACCTCACGGTTACGGGCCACTGCAACCCCCTCGCGAGACGCGCACCAGGATGCGACGAGGTCGGCGACGCTGCTGCCGGGTGCGAGCCCGTGGCGCTCTCCGTTCACAGTGAGGGCGAGCGCGCCCGGCACGACCTGCGGGTCGATTGATGTGCCGTTGCGGTCGGTGGCGGTCGAGCTCAACGTGACCAGCCTAAGCCCACCGCGCGCGCGGAGATTTCCGTGCTGGAGCCTGTCCCGTGCTTCACCCCTGCGGCGGTGTGCTCAGGCCGCCCCCGACACCTGGAAGCGGCACGGCGAAAACGGCGCCAGCTGCGAGGGAAGGTCCTTTCCCTCCAACAAGGCGCAAACGGCGTCGGTCGTGAGCGGAGCGAGGAGGACCCCGTTGCGGTAGTGGCCGGTCGCCACCAAGAAGCCGGTCAGCTCGGAGGGCGCCGGCGCGCCGACGATGGGCGCGTTGTCGGGAGATCCGGGTCGCAGGCCCGCGATCGCCTCGTCGAGCTGGAGCTCTGTCACCGCGGGCACGAGCCGGTGCGCGTCGCGCAGGATCTCGTAGACGGCCCCGGCGGTCACCGAGGTGTCGAAGCCCTGCTCTTCGACGGTGCCGCCGATGACGACCGTGCCGTTTGATCGCGGCACGAGGTACACGTGACGCCCGTTCACGAAACCGCGAAGCGTTCGCTCGAGCACGGGAGGACCGGGCGCGGACGTCGTTCGCATGATCTGTCCCTTCACCGGCCTCACCGGCGGGAGAAGGGCCTCGGGGACCCCTCCGATGTCGCCCGACCAGGCTCCGGCGGCGAGGACGACGACAGGCGCACGGACGATCGATCCACCCTCGAGGCTCACCCCCTCGACGGAGTTTCCCGCCCGCTCCACCGCGACGGCGCGCACGGCGTGAAAGGAGCAGCCCGAGCGCTGCGCTGCCGCGATCAGCGCGGCCACGAGGAGCCTGTTGTCGACCTGGTGGTCCCCGGCCGCGAACATCGCGGCGCGGATCCCCGGAGCCAGGTTCGGCTCGAGCAGTCGCGCCCGCCGAGCGCTCAGCCACTCGACCTCCAACCCGAGCTCCTGCTGGAACCCGTGGAGCTCCTCGAGCAGCGCCAGGTCGGCCTCCTCCGCGGCGACGAGAAGGGTGCCGCACGCCAGGTAGCCGACGGGCAGGCCCGAGGCGGCTTCGAGTTGCCGGGCGAACTCCGGCCACAGAGCGGCCGACGAGCGGTTGAGCGCGAGCAGGGGCTCCTCGCCGTAGTGCACCTCCGTGACCGGGGCCAGCATCCCCGCCGCAGCCCACGAGGAGCCGCTCCCGGGGCTCGGGTCCACCACTGCCACCCGCATCCCGGAGGAAGCGGACTTCCACGCGATCGAGAGCCCGATGACTCCCGCACCCACCACCACGACGTCGAAGGAAGCACCTGGGGCAGGGGGCGTCGTCTGGGTGCCGCCCCGTGCCCGGGCCGCCTCTGCGGGCCCCGGACGGCGGTGCACGAGAAGGTCGTCCACGCCCTGTATCCTAAGGAAGCGGCATCCCAGCGGTGCCCAGGGGTGCAGGGCCAACGTCGTCCCGGGCAGCAGCTCACCTCGTGCAACTTCTGCAATCTTGTCCGACCGCTAAGGCGACCCGAGTGACGACACAGCACCATCCAGACAAGGGCCTCTACGACCCTGCGTTCGAGCACGATGCCTGCGGCATTGCGCTCGTGGCCGACCTCCGGGGTCGGCGCAGCCACACCCTCGTCCACCAGGCGCTCGAGGCGCTCGAGCACCTCGCCCACCGGGGGGCGACCGGGGCGGAGGTGGCGACCGGGGACGGAGCGGGGATCCTGACCCAGATACCCCACGGCTTCCTGCGAGAGGTCCTCGACTTCGACCTGCCGGGCGAGGGCCGCTACGCGCCCGGGATCGTGTTCCTGCCGGTCGACCCTGACGACGCTGCGAAAGCGGGACGCAGGATCGAGGAGCTGGCCGAGGAGGAGCAGCTCGTGGTCCTCGGCTGGCGCGACGTGCGCACCGAGCCCTCAGGGCTGGGCGCGAGCGCGATCGCCTGCATGCCCCGGATACGCCAGGTGGTGGTCGCACCCCGGGGGGAAGCAGAGCTCGAGCCGATCGCGATCGACCGACTGGCCTTCTGCCTGCGAAAGCGGATCGAGCACGAGCTAGAAGGCGTTTACGTGCCGTCTCTTTCGGCACGCACCATCGTCTACAAGGGGATGCTCACCGGCCATCAGCTGCGCGAGTTCTATCCGGACCTCTCGCACCCGTCCTTCGACAGCGGCCTCGCGCTCGTGCACTCACGCTTCTCCACCAACACGTTCCCCTCGTGGCCGTTGGCACACCCCTACCGCTTCTTGGCGCACAACGGTGAGATCAACACCTTGCGCGGCAATCGCAACTGGATGCGCGCACGCGAGGCGCTGTTGCGCAGTGCCCTGCTCCCGGGCGACCTCGAACGCCTCTTCCCGGTCTGCGAGCCGACGGCGTCGGACTCCGCCTGCTTCGACGAGGTGCTCGAGCTGCTTCACCTCGGCGGCAGACCGCTGGCACACGCGGTGCTCATGATGATCCCCGAGGCCTGGGAGAACCACACATCGATGGACCCGGCCCGCCGGGCCTTCTACCGCTTCCATGCGTCGCTCATGGAGCCGTGGGACGGGCCTGCGGCTGTCGTCTTCACCGACGGGACGGTGGCAGGGGGCGTCCTCGACCGCAACGGCCTGCGACCGGCCCGGTACTGGGTGACCGAGGACGGGCTCGTGGTGCTGGCGTCGGAGGTGGGTGTGCTCGACATCGACCCGCAGAAGGTTGTGCGCAAGGGACGCCTCGCGCCGGGACGGATGTTCCTCGTGGACACCGCACAGGGTCGCATCGTCGACGACGACGAGATCAAGGCGCGCCTCGCGCGCGAGCACCCCTACGCGCACTGGTTGGAGGACGGCCAGGTCCCCCTCGAGCAGCTCCCCCCGAGGGTGATGCTCACCCCTCAACACGCGTCGGTGGTCAACCATCAGCGCCTCTTCGGCTACACGAACGAGGAGCGCCAGGTCATCCTCTCGCCGATGGCGAGGACGGGAGCCGAACCGCTCGGCTCGATGGGCAACGACGCTGCGGTCGCGGCGATATCCGACAAGCCGCGGCTCCTCTACGACTACTTCACCCAGCTCTTCGCACAGGTCACGAACCCGCCTCTGGATGCAATCCGAGAGGAGCTCGTCACCTCGACCCGCTCGAAGCTCGGCCCCGAGCAGAACCTGCTCGAGCCCACCGCCGAGTCGTGCAAGCAGATCATCCTGCCCTATCCCGTGGTCGACAACGACGACCTGGCCAAGCTCCTCTACGTGAACGAGCACGGCGAGACACCCGGTTTCAAGGCGTTCGCGATCGACGGGCTCTTCGAACCAGCGGGGGGTGGTGCGGCGCTCGCCGCGGCGATCGAGGACGTGCGGCGCAGGGTGAGCATCGCGATCGCCCTCGGCTCCAACATCATCATCCTCTCGGACCGAAATTCCAACGAGCACGTGGCGCCGATCCCGTCCCTGCTGCTCACCGCCGCCGTGCACGAGCACCTGGTGCGCGAGAAGACCCGGACGAGGGTGGGCCTGGTGGTCGAAGCCGGCGATGCCCGTGAGGTGCACCACGTCGCCCTCCTCATCGGGTTCGGCGCCTCGGCGGTCAACCCGTACCTCGCGCTCGAGACCGTCAACGACATGATCGCCACCGGACTGCTCGAAGGTGTAACCCCGCGCCAGGCGCGCACCAACTATCTCAAGGCTCTGGCCAAGGGCGTCATCAAGACGATGTCGAAGATGGGCGTGTCCACGGTGGCGTCCTACACCGGTGCGCAGATATTCGAGGCCGTGGGCCTCGCGAGCGACATGGTCGACGAGTACTTCACCGGCACGACTAGCCGGATCGAGGGCGTCGGCCTCGACGTGCTCGCCGAGGAGGTGGCGGCGCGGCACCGGTTGGCGTACCTCGACAGGCCCACCGAGCGCGCCCACCGGGAGCTCGAGGTGGGAGGGGAGTATCAGTGGCGTCGCGAGGGTGAGCTGCACCTGTTCAACCCCCGCACGGTCTTCAAGCTCCAGCACGCCACCAGGTCCAAGCGCTACGACATCTTCAAGGAGTACACGCGCCTCGTAGACGACCAGGCGGGACGGCTGGCCACCCTTCGCGGCCTGCTGCGTCTGCGCGACGGGGTGCTCCCGCCCGTCGCATTGGACGAGGTCGAGCCGGTGACCGAGATCGTCAAGCGCTTCGCTACCGGCGCAATGAGCTACGGGTCGATCTCGGCGGAGGCTCACGAGACCCTCGCCATTGCAATGAACCGCCTCGGCGGCAAGTCCAACACGGGCGAGGGCGGCGAGGACGCCGAGCGTTACGTGCCCGACCCCAACGGCGACCTGCGGCGCAGCGCCATCAAGCAGGTGGCCTCTGCGCGCTTCGGGGTCACGAGCGAGTACCTCGTCAACGCCGACGACCTGCAGATCAAGATCGCACAAGGGGCCAAGCCCGGCGAGGGCGGGCAGCTTGGGGGTCACAAGGTCTACCCCTGGATCGCCAAGACACGGTTCTCCACCCCGGGTGTCGGGCTCATCTCGCCTCCGCCCCACCACGACATCTACTCGATCGAGGACATCGCGCAGCTGATCCACGATTTGAAGAGCTCCAACCCGGCGGCGCGCGTGCACGTGAAGCTGGTGGCCGAGGTGGGGGTGGGTACCGTCGCGGCCGGGGTGGCCAAGGCACGTTCGGACGTGGTGCTCATATCCGGCCACGACGGGGGCACGGGAGCCAGCCCGCTCAGCTCCATCAAGCACGCCGGGATCCCCTGGGAGCTCGGCCTCGCAGAGACCCAGCAGACCCTCGTGGCGAACGGGCTGCGCGACCGGATCGTGGTGCAGGTCGACGGGCAGCTCAAGACCGGGCGCGACGTGGTCATCGCCGCTCTGCTCGGGGCCGAGGAGTTCGGCTTCGCAACCGCACCACTGGTCGTGTCGGGGTGCGTGATGATGCGCGTCTGCCACCTCGACACCTGCCCCGTCGGGATAGCCACCCAGAACCCCGAGCTGCGAAAGCGGTTCACCGGCAAGCCCGAGTTCGTCGAGCACTTCTTCCAGTTCGTGGCCGAGGAGGTGCGAGAGCTCCTGGCGTCGCTGGGCCTGCGTTCCCTGGAGGAGGCGGTCGGCCGGGTCGATCTGCTCGACACCCTCGGGGCGGTCGAGCACTGGAAGGCGAGGGGGCTCGACCTCTCACCGGTGCTGGTCTACCCGCACCAGGGTCCTCCGACCGACAGGCTCTGCACGAAGGCCCAGGACCACGGCCTCTCCAAAGCACTCGACCACCGGTTCCTGGAAGCTTGCAGGCCCGCGATCGAACGCGGCGAGAAGGTCACGATGGAGCTCGACATCACCAACGTGGACCGCACGGTGGGGACGCTGCTCGGATACGAGGTGACCTCTGCACGCGGGGCGGCAGGACTCGAGGACGACACGATCGTCCTCACGTTCAGGGGCTCTGCGGGACAGAGCTTCGGAGCCTTCGTGCCGCGCGGTGTCACCCTGCGCCTGTTCGGCGACGCCAACGACTACCTCGCCAAGGGGCTTTCGGGCGGCCGAGTCGTGGTGCGCCCGCCCACCGCCTCGCCGTTCGCGGCCGAGGAGCAGATCATCGCGGGCAACGTGATCCTCTACGGAGCCACGGCCGGCGAGTGCTACGTGTCGGGACGGGTGGGGGAGCGCTTCTGCGTGCGCAATTCCGGTGCCGTCGCCGTGGTGGAGGGAGTGGGCGACCACGGCTGCGAGTACATGACCGGTGGCCGCGTGGTCGTGCTCGGTCCGACCGGGCGCAACTTCGGAGCGGGGATGTCGGGCGGGATCGCCTACGTCTACGACCCCGAGCGCCTGTTCACGCAGAACGTCAACCACGAGATGGTGGAGCTCGAGCCCACGGACGAGACCGACCGAGGCTGGCTCTTCGACACGGTCGAGCGCCATCAAGCCGAGACCGGTTCTCTGGTCGCGGCGAAGCTGCTCGGTGCCTGGGCCAGCGCGGTGTCGGACTTCGTGAAGGTGATGCCCCGTGACTACCGAAGGGTGCTCGAGGCCACCCAGCGTGCGATCGAGCAGGGCACCTCCGTGGACGAGGCGGTCATGGCCGCTGCCCACGGCTGACCAGGGCGTGCGAGCAGATGGGTAAGCCCACCGGGTTCGTCGAGTACCCGCGGCGCACACCCGTGCGCCGGCCGGTAAAGGTGCGCTTGCGCGACTGGCACGAGGTCTACGAGCCGTTCGAAGAGTCCGAGTCACGCAGGCAGGGGGCGCGTTGCATGGACTGCGGCATTCCATTCTGCCACGAAGGCTGCCCGCTCGGGAACCTGATCCCCGAGTGGAACGACCTCGTCTACCGCGGGGACTGGTACGACGCGATCGAGCGGCTGCACGCCACCAACAACTTCCCCGAGTTCACCGGGCGGCTGTGCCCGGCACCGTGCGAAGGGGCTTGCGTGCTCGGGATCAACTCCGATCCGGTCACGATCGAGCGGATCGAGTACGAGATCGCGGAGCGCGCCTTCTCGGAGGGTTGGGTGACTCCGCAGGTCGCCGCCAACCGCACCGGCAAGTCGGTGGCGGTGGTCGGCTCGGGCCCGGCCGGGCTCGCGGCGGCGCAGCAGCTGGCGCGCGCCGGGCACAGGGTGGTGGTGTTCGAGCGGGGCGAGAGGCCGGGCGGGCTGCTCCGCTACGGGATCCCCGAGTTCAAGATGGAGAAGGCGGTGCTGGACAGGCGCCTGCGCCAGCTCAGTGCGGAGGGAGTGGAGTTCCGCTGCGCGACCTCTGTCGGACCGGGCGAAAAGCGCGGGCTCGGCTCCGCGTGCGCCCCTGACGTGGAGGTGGTGAGCGCCGAGGAGCTGGCAGCGAGCTTCGACGCGCTGGTGCTCGCCGGAGGTGCGACGCTGCCGCGTCCGTTGGAGGTGGCCGGAAGCCACTTGGGAGGAGTCCACTTCGCGATGGACTACCTGAAACCCTCGAACCTCGTGCGAGAAGGAGTGCTCGAGGCCTCGCCGATCAGCGCGAAGGGCAAGCACGTCGTGATCATCGGCGGTGGAGACACCGGGGCCGACTGCCTCGGCACGGTGCACCGCCAGGGAGCGCTCAGCGTGCACCAGCTGGAGATCCTGCCGCATCCCCCCGACACGAGGCCGTCGGACAACCCATGGCCTACCTGGCCGTTGATCTTCAGGACCTCCTCGGCGCACGAGGAGGGCGGCGAGAGGGTGTACGGCGTCAATGCCAACGAGCTGGTCGGTGATTCCTCGGGGAATGTCCGCGCTCTTCGCTGTCACGAGGTGGAGATGGTGACGAGCTCCGGCCGCGTGTCCTTCGAGCCGGTCCCCGACAGCGAATTCGAGCTCGACTGCGAGCTGGCCCTGCTGGCGATGGGATTTCTCGGGCCCGAGCGCCACGGGGTCGTCGCCGAGCTCGGTTTGGAGCTCGATTCGAGAGGCAACGTCGCCTGCGACTCGAGCTGGCAGACGGGGCGCGAGGGCGTGTTCGTCTGCGGCGACATGGCGCGGGGCCAGAGCCTGATCGTGTGGGCGATCGCCGAGGGGCGCTCGTGCGCCGCTTCGGTCGACAGGTGGCTCGTGGGGCAGACGGCGTTGCCGGCCCCTCTCGTGCCGGGCCAGCTGGCGCTTCGCTGACCCCGGAGGGCTCAGTAGCCGGGGGGGTGGTCGAGGACCCGGCGGGGGTTGTCGACGAGCATCGTGCGCAGCTGCTCGTCTGTGACGCCGCGCTCGGTGAGCATGGGGATCACGTCGTGGCTTATGTGGAGGAAGTTCCAATTCGGCTGCGCCTGACGGATGAAGTCCTCGTCGAACCAGTCCATGTGGCACGCCGCGTCGTGCGATAGCACCATCTTCTCGGCGAGACCCAGCTCGCACATGCGGGCCACGGTGTCCACGCGAGAGGCGGTGGGGCAGTAAGCCTCGACTCCGAAGCGGTCCATCCCGAGGAGCGAGCCGGCGTCGACCAGCTTTCGCAGATACTCGAGGTCGGTGGAGTCCCCACTGTGGCCTATGACAACGCGTGAGAGGTCCACTCCCTCCTCGCCCAGCACCCGCTGCTGGTCGAGCCCGCGCTCGCTGCGGGCGTCGGTATGCGTGGAGATCGGCAGGCCGGTGCGACGATGGACACTGGCCACCGTGCGCAGCACCCGCTCGACACCAGGAGTCAGGCCCTTGTGGTCTGTGGCGCACTTGAGGATCCCGGGCCTCACCCCGGAGCCGGCAATACCATCTTCGATATCGTGGAGGAAGAACTCTTCCAGCGCGTCGACCCCGCTCGAGTTGAAGGCTGCAGTTCGGAAGTCGAAGTAATGCGGCAGCTCGTCGTAGGTGTACAGGCCCGTGGCGACCACGATGTTGAGGTCGACCTGCGCCGCGATCTCCTGCACCAGCTCGATGTCGCGCCCGAGGCCGACCACGGTCAGGTCGACGATCGTCGACACGCCCGCCGCCGCGAGCTCCTGGAGCCGCTCGACCGCTTGCACCACGCGAGCCTTGCGATCCCAGCCCGTCGGCCAGTTGGCGGCTACCTCGGGGGAGAGCACGAATACGTGCTCGTGCATGAGCGTGGTACCCAGCGAGGCAGCGTCGACCGGACCGCGTACGGTGTTGATGAGACCCATTGGCCCTCCCTTTCGGCCCCGTCATCCTGTGCCTCCGGAGTAGCTCCGGGCAAGCGAGAGGACCTCGTCGACGTAGGACTGCGAGTGGTTGTAGGTGAAGACGGCCGCCCCGATGTCCTTGCCGTTTGCAGCGCCGTTGGCACAGAGCAGGCGCGCTGCGGCGTAAACCGCATCCACCGGGTCGTAGGGACTCGGGGGGCTCGAGCCACCGGGCGGCACGGGCTCGTCGTACTCGGCGAAGGTCCCTGGTTCGAACTGCATGGGGCCCTCGGCGCCGGCGTAGTTGGCCCCGGAGTGGACTCCTGGTAGGTCCGAGGTGCCATTGGAGGACTCGACCGTCCCGATCCCCGCCAACACCGACCAGGGCAACCCCGGACAGCTGGTAGCGGCACGACGGTAGAGATCGAGCATCTGAGGCGGGAGGCGCAAGGCTGCCGGGCCCGGCGAAGCGCTCGGCACGAGCGCCCCGCCCATGGCTCCGAGGCCCATCCCGGCGAGCGGGCCGGATCCCGCCAGCACACCGACCCCGAGAGACAGCAACATGACGGCTGCGCAGGCGAGCGCGGTCGCGAGGACCAGGAGTCGCAACGGTGATCTGAGCAGCCTCGGCTCCCGTCGTGCGGTTCGGCGCTGGACGTGGGCGGAGGGCGCGACGTCCGGTGCGCTCGCTGCGAGTTCGTGCGAGGTGAGCCGGAGCTCAGAGTGAAGAGTCCACCTGCTCGAGCGGAGGCGGTGGCGGTGGCGTCGAGAGATTGGACACCGCAGCGCGGCGTCGTGTCAAGGGCTCGCGCGGGCGCCGCCGGAGTGCGAGTCCGGCTACCTGGTCGAGCCTGCCCATCGGCTGGACCTCTAAGCTCCGGGCATGAGAAGCACCATGCAGCATGGGCCCCTCCTGATCAGCGGCATCCTCCGCCACGGCCAGCAGGTGCACGGCGACAGCGAAGTCGTCACGGTCCAGGCGGACGGGTACCGGAAGGCGAGCTTCTCGGAGGTCGCCTCAAGGGCCGAGCGCCTTTCGAAGGCCCTCTCGAGGATCGGCGTGGGCAGGGGAGACCGCGTCGGGACCTTCGCTTGGAACGACCAGGAGCACCTCGAGGCGTACCTGGCGGTCCCCTCCATGGGGGCGGTCCTCCACACCTTGAACGTCAGGCTCTTCCCCGAGCAGCTGTCGTACGTGGTCAACCACGCCGAGGACAAGGTCGTCATCGTGGACGGCTCGATCGCTCCGCTCTTCGCCAGGGTGCGCGACGAGTGCAAGACGGTCGAGACCGTCGTGATGGTGGGTGAAGGCGACACCTCGGGGCTTGGAGAGGTCGTCGCCTATGACGAGCTGCTCGCAGGAGAGGAACCGGGCTTCGAGTGGCCCGTGCTCGACGAGACCGAGGCCGCGGCGATGTGCTACACGAGCGGCACCACGGGCAACCCGAAAGGCGTCGTCTACAGCCATCGCTCCACGGTGCTGCACTCGTTCGCCGGGATGTCCGCTAACTGCATCGGCGCTTCCGAACGCGACCGCGTGCTCGTCATCGTGCCGATGTTCCACGCCAACGCCTGGGGGATCCCCTACACAGGCTTCTTCGCCGGATCCGATCTCGTGATGCCCGAGCGCTTCCTCCAAGCAGAGCCCCTGTGCAGGGTGATCCATGAGCAGCGCCCGACGCTGTCGCTGGGCGTGCCGACGATCTGGAACGACGTGCTGCGCTACAGCCAGACCCACGACGTCAACCTGTCCTCGTTGAGGCTCGTGACGGCGGGCGGCTCTGCGGTGCCCAGGTCCCTGATGGAGGCCTACGACGAGCGCTTCGGGGTCCGGATGGTCCAGGGGTGGGGGATGACCGAGACCAGCCCTCTCTGCGCCATCGGCTTCCCCCCGAAGGGGGTTCCGGTGGAGGAGGAGATGGACTGGCGGGCGAAGACGGGCCGGGTGGTCGCAGGCGTGGAGCTGCGCGTGGTCGACGAAGAGGGGCGGGTGCTCCCCAACGACGGCGTGGCGGTGGGGGAGTTCGAGGTGCGAGGGCCCTGGATCACCGCCTCGTACTACGGCGACGAGAGTCGCGAGCGCTTCGACGGCGGCTGGCTTCGCACCGGCGACGTCGGCAGTCTCGACCGCAAGGGCTTCATGCAGATCTCCGACCGCACGAAGGACGTGATCAAGTCTGGAGGCGAGTGGATCTCGTCGGTGGAGCTCGAGAACGAGGTCATGGCGCACCCGGCGGTGTTCGAGGCGGCGGTGATCGGGGTGCCCGATCCCCGCTGGGACGAGCGCCCGCTCGTGGTGGTGGTGCCCGCGGAGGGCGAGAGCCCTAGTCCCTCCGAGATCCTGTCTTTCCTGTCCTCGAGGGTGGCTCGTTGGTGGCTCCCCGAGCGCTGGGCGTTCGTGGACGAGCTCCCGAAGACGTCGGTCGGCAAGTTCGACAAGAAGGTCCTGCGCGTGCGGGCCGCCGACGGCAGCCTGGAGGTCGAGCAGGCCGACCTTCCGGCCCACGACGGCTGAGGGCGGTGCCCGCCGAGGAGCTTGCGGAGCGTCTCTCGGCGATCGCCGAGGAGCTCGCCGACCTGGCTTACGACCGCCTGCGGGAGGCGGCGGCCGCCGTGGCGGACCGCGGTGGACCGGACCCCGCTCTCATGGCCGAGGAGCGAAGGCTGACCCGGGCCCGGCGAGCCGTGGAGAAGGCGGCGGACCTCCTCGGTGCGCCAAGGCCGGACGGCTCGCCCGCTTAGACCAAGGCATTGAGCGCGTCGATCAACTGGCGCAGACGTCCGTAGTGCATCCGGTCGAAACGAAGGGCCAAACGCGGCAACTCGAGGTGGTCGCCTCCCGAGCGCTCGGGCGAGAGCGGCTTGGTCGGCCGGATGCTCCCGCTCACGATGTCGGCAAAGCGCTGGTTGAGCTCCGAGAGCTGTGCTCGCGTGGGAAGCACCTGGAGGCGCAGGACGAGCAGGTCTCCTACCCACCGTAGCGAGTGGTAATTGCGGTAGAAGCCGAGAAGTTCGTCCGTGGCCTCGTCGAGGTCCGAGGTCACCTTGTAGAGCGAGTGGTCGTCCGCGTCGACCAGACCGCGCGCGGTGACCTCCTCTCTCAGGAAGCGTTGCCAGCCACTCCAGTAGGTGCCCTGAGGAATGTCCAACAACACAAGGGGTGCCGGTTGCGCCTTTCCGGTCTGCAGGAGCGTGAGCAGCTCGAAGGCCTCGTCGAGGGTGCCGAAGCCCCCCGGGAGGACCGCGTATCCGTCCGACTCCTTTATCAGCATGAGCTTGCGCGTGAAGAAGTAACGCATCTCGACGAGCTTCGGGTCTTGCGCGATGAAGGCGTTGGCTCCCTGCTCGAACGGGAGGCGGATGTTGACCCCGAGCGAGCGCTCGACGCCCGCACCTTGCATGCCGGCCTCCATGATGCCGGGCCCCGCGCCCGTCACCACCATCCATCCCTGGCTCGCGATGCGCTCTGCCAGCCCCCGCGCCTGGGTGTAGAGAGGGTCGTCCGGGAGAGTGCGAGCCGAGCCGAAAAACGTCACCTTCTTCGAGTCGCGAAACGGGCGGAAGACGCGAAACGCCTCGGCCATCTCCGCCAGCGCTGCGCCGGCGAGCTTCAGGTCCAAGGAGTCTGTGCGTTCCTCCGCGAGGCGCACCACGGTGCCGAGAATCGCCCGGTACAGCTCGCGACGCTCGGTGACCCCTGCCGAGTCGAGCAGCTCGTCCACGATGCGCTCGCGTCGTGGGTCGAGGCTCTCCGAGGGCGTAACGGTCTCGACCCCCGCCGTGTCCGCCGCCAGCGGTGGGACGAGCTCCTTCACCGGCCCAGCATATTGTCCAGGCCCTTGTCGGGGATCAGTCGTGGCCTGCTGCGGCGGGGTCCACGAGCCACAGCACCTCGCGCGCGCGCACCCTGGCCGCGGGCAAGTCGGCGCCCGTGCACAGCGCTCGGAACACCTCGCGTTTCGAGGGTCCCGACACCGTGAAGACCGCCAGGCGCGCACGAGAGATCGCTTCGAGGGTCAGCGTCATTCTGTCGTGGGGATTGCGCTCGTCGGGGTCGGAGGACCGGAGCGCCAGTGTCCCTGGCGGCGCCTCGAGGGCGTCCGACCCGGGGAAGAGCGAAGCCGTGTGGCCGTCAGGCCCCATGCCGAGGTGCACGAGGTCCAGAGCACCGATGTTCTCGAGCAGTTGCTGGTAGGAGGCGGGGTCCTCGCACGACATCGGGTGGAACGATCCGACCGGTCCCGTCTTCTCGAGGAGCGAGCTCCGCACCAGTAGCTGGTTGGCGTCGGGGTCCTCGGGGGGGACGCAACGTTCGTCTCCCATGAGGACGTCGACCACACTCCAGTCGATCGCCGCCGCGACCTCGGCAAGGCGCTCGTAGCACAGGCGGGCCGTCGGGCCGCCGGAGAGGACCAGGCGAAAGCGCGGGCCGCCGCGCGAGGCGAAAGCCTCGAGCACCGTGCCTGCGAACGCGTATGGCACGTCGGCCACTACGCGGACGGTGCCGTAGGGCACCGCAGTCACGGGCGGCGCCAGTGGCGCAGCTCGCGCTCGAGCAGGATGTCGGCCTCGTGAGGGCCCCAGCTGCCGGAGGGGTAGTGGGCAAGTGGGATACCGTCCTCGCCCCAGGCCTCGAGGAACGGGTCGACGACGCGCCAGGCCTGGACGACCTCGTCGGTGCGGATGAACAGCGTCGCGTCTCCGATCATCGCGTCGTGGAGGAGGCGCTCGTAGGCGTCGGCATTGGTGCCTCCGAAGGTCCTCACGTATGAGAAGTCCATGTCCACCGAGCGAACCCGAAACGCCTCGCCCGGCACCTTGGCCCCGAAGAGCAGGCAGACGCCCTCGTCGGGCTGGATGCGCACGACGAGCTCGTTGGGGTGCAGGTCGCGGGTGAGCTTCCCTCCAAAGGCAAGGTGCGGCACCCGGTGGAACTGCATCGCCACCTCTGTCACACGCTTGGCCAGCCGCTTACCCGTGCGCACGTAGACGGGTACTCCGGCCCAACGCCAGTTGTCCACTGCCAGCTGCATCGCCACGTAGGTCTCGGTGACGCTTCCAGGATCGACGCCTTCCTCCTGGCGGTAGCCCGGGACCTCTCGTCCGTCTACCTGTCCCGCGGTGTATTGACCTCGCACGCCCACGCCAGCGGCCTCGTCGACGCTCGGGATCACCACCGCGCGCAGAAGCTTTACCTTCTCGTCACGGATGCCCTGGGCGTCAACGGTGGCCGGCGGCTCCATGAGAGTGAGGGCCAGCACCTGCATCACGTGGTTCTGAACGATGTCCCTCAGTGCTCCGGCCCGCTCGTAGAAACCGCCTCGATGCTCGACACCGAGCTCCTCGGCCACGGTGATCTGGACGCTGTCGACGTAGCGGCGGTTCCAGATCGGCTCGAAGATCGCGTTCGAGAACCTGAGTGCCAGGACGTTCTGGACGGTCTCCTTGCCCATGTAGTGGTCGATCCGGAAGATCTGCGCCTCCTCGAAGCCCTGATGGAGGGTGTCGTCGAGCGCGGTGGCGCTGGCCAGGTCGTGCCCGAAGGGCTTCTCGACGACCAGACGCGCGAACGAACCCCCGGGTCCGGGGACGTTGCAGCCGTGCTCGGCGAGCGCGGAGGCCACCACCCCGAAGAAGTCGGGAATGGTGGCGAGGTAGTAGAGGCGGTTGCCCGAGGTGCCGAGGTCGCGGTCGGCCGCCGCCAGGACCTCCTTCAGGCGGTCGAAGGTGTCCTTGTGCCCGTATTCGCCGGGCACGTAGCGGAAGCGCTTCACGAGATCGGGCCAGCGCGAGCCACCCGGCGCCGCGTCGAGAGCCGCCTTCTGGAATTCCTCGTCCGTCCACTCGGTGCGCGCCACCCCGATCACCGTGAAGCCGTCGGGCAGCGAGCCGTGCTCGCAAAGGGCGGCGATCGAAGGGAGCAGCTTGCGTGCGGTGAGGTCGCCAGAGGCGCCGAACACCACCATGGCGAGCGACGGAGGCGGCGGCACCTCGTCGAGCATGCCGGTCAAGAGCTTCGAGCGGCCGGGGCCGAGCCCCGGCCGGAGGGTTCGGTCACGACCGCGTGGCCGCCGAATTGGTTCCTCAAGGCCGCCACGAGACGGTTCGAGTACGCGTCGGGGTCGCGCGAGGCGAACCGTTGGTAGAGGGCAGCGCTGATCGCCGGGGCCGGCACCGAGCGCTCGAGGGCCTCCTGGACGGTCCACTTCCCCTCTCCGGAGTCGACCACGTAGCCCTCGATCTTCTCGAAACCCGACCCCGGGGCGAGTGCGCGCTCGGTCAGCTCCAGCAGCCACGACCGCACGACGGATCCATAGCGCCAGATGGAGGCGATCTCGTGGAGGTCGAGCGAGAACTCCTTGGCGCTCTCCATGATCTCGAAGCCCTCCGCGTACGCCTGCATCAGCCCGTACTCGATCCCGTTGTGCACCATCTTCACGAAGTGGCCGGCTCCCACGGGACCGACGTGGGCGTAGCCTCCCTCGGGGGCGAGCGCCACGAAGACGGGCTCGCACAGGCCCACGGCCTCGCGGGTCCCGCCCACCATGAGGCAGTAGCCCTCGGTGAGCCCCCAGATGCCCCCCGAGGTCCCGGCGTCGACGAAGCCGATGCCCTTCTGGGCGAGGGACTCGGCGGTGGGTGCGGCCTCCCTGTAGTTCGAGTTGCCGCCGTCGATCACGACGTCCCCTCTCTGCATGAGCCCCTTGAGCGTCTCGATGGTGCTCGTGGTGGGCGGGCCGGCGGGCACCATCACCCAGGCGGCGCGCGGCGGGTCGAGCTTCGACACCAACTCTTCGAGGCTCGATGCTGTGAGAGCGCCCTTGGAGGCCACCGACGTGCGAGCCTCGGCCGACAGGTCGAACGCCACGACCTCGTGTCCCTTCTCGAGCAGTCGATGGGTCATGTTGGCGCCCATCTTGCCCAGCCCGACCATGCCGATCTTCATGCCTGACGCTCCTTCGTTCTCTCGCAGCCCTCGTCGTTAGCGCAGACGGAGATCACCGGATCGCCGACGACAGGGTGACCCTCTCCGACGACAATGTCATCCTCTCGGGCGAGAAGGTCATCCGATCTCCGACAAGTCGTCGACGGCGACTCGCAGGACGCGACGGCCATGGCTGAGAAGGCTCCGGTGGTCGCCGACGCTCTGCGCAGCGATGAGGGTGCCGAAATCGTAGGGCTTGCCGGGTATCGGCACCTCGGCGCCGGCCGAGCGAGTGACGATCTGGACCGCAACGACGGTGTTGGGCCCACCTTTGTGGAGCTGGCCCGTGGAGTGCAGGAAGCGCGGCCCGTAGCCGACTGTCACCGCCGAGCCGCCGAGGTGGTCGCGTACCGAGCGCCTCAGACTCTCGAGCTGTGCGTCTTGACCGAAGGGCACGTAGGCCTGGAGCGAGACGTAGTCGCCGGGGCGAACCGTCTCGGAGAGCCACGAGAGGACCTTGCCTGGGTCGCTCGTGGCCAGCGTTTCGATCGGCAGGCTCTCGAGCACCTCGTTGGTGTTGTGCTTCGATTCGGCCACGTTCGGCTCGTCGAACGGGTCTATCCCGAGCACGTGGCCGCAAAGGGCCACCGCTATCTCCCAGCGCATGAATTGCGCTGCGAGGTCCTGTGGGCTCTGCGGGTGTAGCTGGACCACGTGCCGGTCGGCCCCGGTCTCCGGCTCGGTCGTCGGCACCGGCACGCACCCGATGCCCTGCTTGCCTGTCGACTCCGCAATGAGCTGCTCGACCCAGAGCCCGAACGCCGCGTAGGCCTCAGGCAGCACCACGGTGACCTTGTCGCGCCCTGCGCGCGACTCCTCGCCGATCGTCATTCCCAGAGCGGCCGCTTCGAGCATGTCGACCGAGAGGGCACGCTCGCACATCTCCGCAACGTCGTAGCCGATGAGAGCGGCCGGGACCATGCCGAAGTATGAGAGCACCGAGTACCGGCCTCCGATGTCGGGGGGGTTCTCGAAGCAACGGGCGAAGCCACGCTCGGCGGCGAGCTGGGCGAGCGGCGTGCCCGGGTCGGTGACCGCTGCATACCTGGAGGGGTCCGCCACCTGCGACCAGGCGTGTGCGAAGAGCGCGTTGGGCTCGAGGGTCGTCCCGGACTTCGAGGACACGAGCACGAAGGCGTCGGAGAGGTCGAGGGAGCCCACGGTGTCCGGGTGAGTCGTGTCGCAGACGACCAGCCGTCGCCCGCCCGCCCCGCTGTAAGTGCCGGCGGTCCTGGCCGCCTCGAGGACCGCCGGGCCCAGGGAGGAGCCCCCCATCCCGAGAAGGACGATCGTCTGCTGGTCGATGCTCTTCGCCCACGCCGTCAGGTCGGAAGCCTCCGACTGCATCTTCCTAGGGACCTCTAGCCAGCCGAGGCGCGTCTGCGAAACGTTGCCCGCCGGCCACAGCCCGGGGTCCCTCTTCTCGAGCCGGGTGAGCAGCGCCCGGGCGTCGTCTTTCACGTCTTCGAGCCTCTTGTCCCGGCGGCGAGGGCGCTCGCCTTGTCGGTGAGGACCTGCAGCACCTCGTCGAAGGACTTCGTGAAGCTGGCGACTCCCTCGTCCTCCAAGGTCCGAGCCACGTCGTCCATGTCGATGCCCGCCTCGCCCAGGAGCTCGAGCACACGCTTGGCGCCTCGTGGATCGGAGTCGACTGTCCTCGCGACGGTCCCGTGGTCGAGGAACGCCTCGACCGTCTGGTCGGGCATGGTGTTGACCGTGTCGGGCCCTATGAGAGTGTCCACGTAGGCGAGGTCCGGGTACGCAGGGTTCTTCGTGGACGTCGACGCCCACAGCGGCCGCTGCACCCTCGCGCCCTTCGCGGCCAGCGCCTCCCAGCGCGGGCCCCGGAAACGCTCCTCGAACAGCTGGTACGCAACACGCGCTTGGGCGACCGCCGCCTTGCCGCGCAAGGAGAGGAGCTCGCCACCCGACTTCGAGCCGGCGGCGCCGTCGGCCATCTGCTCGATGCGACGGTCGACCTCGGTGTCCACCCGGCTCACGAAGAACGAGGCGACGCTGTGAACCCCGGAGAGATCGCTCGCTCCAGAGGCGAGGTGGTCCTCCAGTCCTGCCAGGTACGCCTCGATGACTTCGCCGTGGCGCTCGACGCTGAAGAGCAAGGTGACGTTGATGCTCCGTCCCTCGGCGATCATCGCCCGCACGGCGCCGATGCCTTCGGCGGTCCCCGGGATCTTCACGTAGAGGTTCGGCCTGGCGATCAGCTCGTGGAGGCGTCTCGCCGCCTCGATCGTGGCAGCGGTGTCGTGCGCCAGCGCCGGCGCCACCTCGATGGAGACCCACCCGTCGGTCCCGTCAGAGGCTTCGTGGACGGGTCGAAGGATTTCCAGGGCGTCGACGATGTCGTCGATCGTCATATCCCAGTAGGCCTCCTCGACGCTGTGGTCGGCCAGGAGGGCACTGAACTGCTCGTCGTAGTCGCTCCCGCCCTCGATCGCCTTCGCGAAGATCGTGGGGTTGGACGTCACGCCGCGGATGCCTTGAGAGACCTGACGGGCCAGGGTCCCGTCGCGCAGCGCGGCCCTGCGGATGTTGTCGATCCACGGGCTCTGTCCCTGCTGCTCGTAGAGATCGTGCAGCTTGGTCATGGCGCTCCCTTCCTGAGCCGAAGCCGAGCCGGAGGGCTCGCCCTTAGGTGGCCTGCCGCGCGCGAGCCAGCAGGGCCCGGGCTCGCCTCGCCACGTTGTCCGCGGTGAAGCCGAGATGCTCGAGCACCTCTGCGCCGGGGGCCGAGGCGCCGAAGCGGTCTATGCAGAGCGTGTCGTCCGCATAGCGGTCCCAACCGAACGAAGCGCCGGCCTCCACCGCCAGGGTGGGGATCGAGCGCGGCAGCACGCCGGTGCGGTAGGCGGCGTCCTGGCTCTCGAACAGGTCCCAAGACGGGAGGGACACGACCCTCGCCGATATCGGTTCTCCCATCTGGTTCTTCTCGTGGTCCGTCGCGTCTCCTGCAAGAAGGCGCGCCGCCTCGAGACAGAGGTGGACCTCGCTCCCCGAGGACACCAGCACGACTTGCGGAGCGCCGCCGGGCGCCTCCGCGATCACGTACCCGCCGCGGCGCACGCCTTCGTAGGCACCCGCGGTCGACTCGAGCACCGGGATCGGCTGGCGCGAGAGGACGAGCGCCGTGGGGCCGTCGGAGTCCACCGCGATGCGCCAGGCATGCGCGCACTCGTTGGCGTCGGCCGGGCGGATCAGGCGCAGGCCGGGCATCGCGCGTAGAGAGGCGAGGTGCTCGACGGGCTGGTGCGTGGGGCCGTCCTGACCGAGTCCCACCGAGTCGTGCGTCCACGAGTAGACGACGTGGGCCTCGCTCAGGGAGGCGAGCCGCACCGACGGGCGCATGTAGTCGCTGAATACGAAGAACGTCCCCCCGACTGGCAGCACCCCGCCGTGCAGTGCCAACCCGTTCATGACGCCGCCCATGGCGTGCTCGCGGATCCCGTAGTGGACCTGCGCGCCGCCGGGGGAGCCCGCCGACTGGTCGACACCTTCTGCCAGCTTCACTCCGGTGTTGCCGGTCAGGTCGCCGGACCCGGCCATCAGCCCCGGGACGAGCTCGGCGGTCGCGTTGATGCACTGGTTGATGGCGTGTCGCGTCGGGAGGTCGGTACCCGTTTCGAAGGTGGGAAGCTTCTGCGCCCAACCCTCGAGGCCGCGACCGCTCTGGCAGGCCTCCCATACCGCTCGGTCGCCCCGCCATTCCCCGAAGCGTCTCTCCCATCTCTGACGTAGCTCCCGGCCGCGCCCGGCGCTGCGGCGGTAGTAGTCGAGGACCTCCTCGGGTACCCAGAATCGATCCTCGGGCGGCAGCCCCAGGATCTCCTTGGTCCGGCGGACCTCCTCCTCGCCTAGCGGGTCCCCGTGCGCCGAGGCCGTGTCCGTCTTGGTGGGCGACGGCCAGCCGATGTGGCTGCGCAGGACGATCATCGAGGGCCGGTCCTCGACTGCGATCGCCCGCCGCAGGGCCGCCTCGAGCTCCTCTGTGTCGTTCGCGACCTCGCCGATATCCTCGGTGTGCCAACCGTAGGCCTCGAATCGCTCGGGGACGTCGTCGGAGTACGCGAGCTCGGTCGGCCCGTCGATCGAGATGTGGTTGTCGTCGTAGACGTAGACGAGCCGTCCCAAGCCGAGGTGGCCCGCCAGGGAAGCGGCCTCGTGGCTTATGCCTTCCTCGAGGTCTCCGTCGGAGCAGATGACGAAGGTGTGGTGGTCGACGAGGTCGCTGCCGAAGCGCGCGCGCAGCCACCGTTCGGCCAGCCCCAGCCCCACAGCGTTGGCGAACCCCTGTCCGAGCGGCCCGGTGGTCACCTCTACGCCGGTGGTGAGGTGCAGCTCCGGATGCCCGGGGGTGCGGCTTTCCCACTGGCGGAACCTCTCCAGGTCCGCGAGCTCGAGCCCGTAACCGGTAAGGAACAACATCGAGTAGAGGAGTATCGAGGCGTGGCCGGCAGAGAGCACAAAGCGGTCGCGGTCGGGCCAGCGGGGCGAGCTCGGGTCGTGGCGCATCACGCGCGTGAACAGCACGTGGGCGAGGGGCGCGAGGGCCATCGCCGTGCCCGGATGCCCCGAATTGGCCTTCTGCGGGGCGTCCATGGCGAGACCGCGGATCACGTTGATGCCGAGCTGCTCGAGCTCCCGGTCCTCCACGTCGCCACCGTACCCGCTGTCCTGCTCCGCGCAACGTCCGGGGTGCCCGGATATCGACCCGGGCGTCCTGGCCGGGATCAGCGCACTCGTTCGGCCGGGTCCCCGAGCAGGAGGATCGAAGCGGTGAAGCCGTGCAGGAAGTTGTGACCTCCGATCGGCCCTATCTCTCCGGCGGCGAAGAAGCCTGCCGCGGGGAGTGGTCCGAGGAGGTCCGCCAGCGTCGAGACGTCGTGGTGCGGCTCCTCGAACATGCGCGAGCCCCGGCCATTGCACGTGAAGACCAACGCACCGTCCGCGCGCTTGTGGTCGAGCATCAGGCGGAGGTCCTCGTCGGCGGTTCTTGCATCGCGAAGGTGGAACTGCACGGTCGTGCCGACCGGCACGACGTCGTTGACTGCAAGGGCGCCGTGCTGACGATCGGCGCCGATCATGTTTCGCACGAGGAAGTCGCCTCGCTCGAAACGTTCCCGATGCTCGTCTATGACGCGGCCCAGGTGCAGCCCACCCATCTCGAGCAGGCTCACCTCGTCCTCTGAGAGCGATCGTTGGGCGTGGGTCACCAGGCGCTCGAGCGCCGGGCGCCCCGCGAGCTCGACGATGACGTTGCGCTCGGACTTGGTCACCACGAGCGGATCGCCGAACGGGCGGCAACCTTGAGAGACGACGGTCTCGACCTCCACGCCCGGGCCGAGCAGAGCGCCCACCGCGCCGCTGCTGCGGACAGACCGGCCAAGGGCCAGCCGGTTGCCCCCTGGCCCGCGGGCCGCAGAAGCCATTCCGCCCACGACCGCCAGACTCGGTCGGGTCTCGGCCAGGGCGCCGAGGAACTCCTCGACACCGAAGCTGTAGGGATCGGCGATGAGCAGGAGCGCCCGTGGCTCGAACGGGACCTCGGGCGGCCACCCGGACACCGAGCTCGTCTCTGACCCGTCGCCGAAGCTCGCCTCGAGCTCCAAACCGAGCACCGGCCCGGTACGACCCGCGAAGAGCGAGACAGCCGCGGACTGCTCCACCTCGCGATGGGGTCCAACGACCGACTCCGCGGCGCAGCCCAGCAGGACCAGCGGGTGCAGCAACTCGTCGATGGCGCCGACAGCGTCCTCCAGCGCTCCGGCGTGCGGGGGGGTCACGAACACCATGGCCAGGTCTGGCCGCTCGCCCAATTCCTCGAGCACCGCTCCGGCGACCTCCCCGACCGCGTGGGCCGTGATCGGGTGCTCGCTCAGCGCGGCGGCGAAGGGCATCGAACCGACCCTACCGCCGGCCCGTCGGGGTACCGACTCGCCTTGCACCCCATGGGGGTACAGACTCGCCTTGCACCCCATGGGGGTACCGTCTGGCATGGCCGATCGGGGCGTGCAGGTCCCACCGAACTGCGACCTGACCCTGGGGATGGTGTGCGTGGACAAGTCGGTCCCGGGGCGCACCGTCTGGCAGATGCCCGCCGACGAGCGGTTCACCAATCCTGTCGGGATCCTCCAGGGGGGTTTCCTCGCGGCGTGCTGTGACTCCGCCATGGGTGCCTCCACGGTGACCTGGGCGCGAGGCCGGAAGGTGAACACGGCAAACGCCGAGATCAAGGTGAGCTTCCTCGCCCCCGTCCGTCCGGGCGGCACCCTCACCTGCACCTCGCAGGTCGTGTCGGGGGGAGGACGGGTCGCCTTCGCCGAGGCCGAGCTCGTCGACGGGGACGGCCGTCTGGTCGCCCGGGCGAGCTCGACGTACATCATCTCGCCCCGCGGCTGACCCGCAGGTCCGCGCCTCGCCGTGGTCGCGGGCAGGCGAGGAGGGCGAGATGCTTGCCAGGGTCCGCCGCGGCGGGGGAGGATTGCGCCCCACGGAGGCGACAGGCGGCCCCGCTGTTGGCGAAAGGGAGGAGGGAAGTGGCCCAGCGCGAGGACGACAGGGCAAGAGGTTCGGGCCGTGGTCCGCGCAGCGCCGGGGGCGACTTCCTCCAGCTGGCGGTCGACTACGCCAAGCAGGAGACGCTCGGGCCGCTCAAAGGGCTGGGCCGCTTCGTCCTGTTGGGCGTCTCCGGCTCCGTGGTGCTGTCGGTGGGGGCGGTGGTCCTCCTGGTCGCCCTCCTCAGGGCCTTGCAGACGGAGACCGGCAGCACGTTCGGCGGAAAGCTCTCGTGGCTGCCGTACCTGATCACCGCGGCGGCCGCCGTGCTCGTGGCGGGCCTGGCCGGTTGGCGGGTGACGAAGGGCCCGGCCGCCCGAACGGGCCGGCGGGCCGAGAGGGGGAGCTGAGGTGGTGGCGACGACGAGGATCACACGCGACGACCTGGAGGCCAAGCTTCGTGATGTCTCCGGCGGCCTCGACCAGAAGGTGGAGGCCGCCAAGCCGAGGATCCTCGCCGGTGCGGTCGGAGGCGTGTTCGTGATTGCGCTCCTCGCCTACCTGCTCGGGCGCCGCCGCGGCCGCAGTCGTTCGGCGGTGGTCGAGATCAGAAGGCTCTAGGGCGTGGACCGCCTCCTGGGGACCCTCGTCACACGGGCCTTCCGGCGTGGGCTGCGCGGTGAGCCGCTCTGGCTGGCCGTGGCCGCCGGAGCCTGGCTGGTGCGACGGGCCCGTCAGCAGCCGGCGCAGCCTGTCTGGAGCGGACGGATCGGTCCGGGCGACCGGCTCGTGATCGAGGCCACGAACCCCATGGTGCGCAGCGAGATCGCCACGAACGAGGGGTGAGCCTCTTCGAACCGCGGCGGGGGCCGCTGACCGACGGAGAGCGCGTGATGTTGGTGGACGCCAAGCAGCGCCGCTACCTCTTGACGCTCGTGGCCGGCCAGGTGTTCCACACCCACGCGGGGATTCTGGCGCACGACGACGTGATCGGAGTCGCAGAAGGTAGCGAGGTGGCCACCTCGACGGGGCGTCGCTTCCTGGCGGTCCGTCCGACTCTCGCCGACGTCGTGGTGAAGATGCCGCGCGGGGCGCAGGTCATCTACCCGAAGGACATCGGGGCGATATTGCTCGCGGCAGATATCGGGCCACACGTGCGGGTGCTCGAAGCGGGAGTCGGCTCCGGAGCGCTCTCGATGGCGATGCTGCGCTCAGGCGCCACGGTCGTCGGTTACGAGACCCGTGCCGACTTTGCCCGCATAGCGCGAGCGAACGTTGCAGAGTGGGTGGGCGAGGAGGCGCCGTATCGGGTGCACGAACGCGACGTGTACGAAGGCATCGACGAAGACGAGGGATACTTCGACCGCCTGGCGCTGGACCTACCCGAACCTTGGCGGGTCCTTGTCCACGCCGAGAGGGCCCTGCGCCCCGGTGGGATCCTGTTCGCCTATCTGCCTACGATCAACCAGGTATCTCGGCTGCGCGCAGAGATGAGCAGGAGCCGGTTCGAGTTGGCGGAGACGTCGGAGCTGCTGCGGCGCACGTGGCACGTCGAGGAGCGGTCGGTACGCCCGGACCACCGGATGGTCGCGCATACCGGGTTCCTGACCACTGCGCGGCTGACGACGCGAATCAGCCCTGCTCGATGAAGATGCACTCCCCGGGGCACTCCTCCGCAGCCTCGCTGACCGCGTCCTCGAGCTCGTTGGGCACCGCGGCCATGCCTGCAGAGCCGCCAGGGTCGTTCTTCACCTGTTCGCCCTCCTTGACGTAGGCGAGCCCGTCGTCGAGCAGGGTGAAGACGGCCGGCGCGATCTCCTCGCACAGGCCGTCTCCGGTGCACAGATCCTGGTCGATCCAGACCTTCATCGGTTCGCCTCTCGCATGCACGGGCCGCCCCGCCGCCTCGGACGGTAACGACGCCCTGATCGGAGTGTCAATTGTCGCACTGTGGAACGCCGGCGCAGTGAGATCCCGGCGCGCGCCGGCGAGGTCGGAACCCGCCGGCGGCTGCACATGGCAACCTCGAGACTACCGTCCCGCACGTCGCGCCCCGACCAGGCGCTCCGGCCCGAGCTGGGCTGCGCCCAAATGGGCACCGAGCAGCGCGCTGCGCCCCAACGGGCACGGTGCAGTGTATGGTCCCGACAGGCACAGCAGAGCTCGATGGAGGTGGTCCCGACGGCTGAAACGGAGGATCGTCGGCAGCTGGCCCTCCGCGAGGAGATCGAGCGCCTGCGCGAGCGCTCGCGCCGTGCGGAAGAGGAGGTCGCCCTCCTGCGCAGACGACTCTCGGAGGGACCGGGCAGGGTCCAGTCGCTAGAGGAACGACTTCTCGAGTCCAAGGGACAGCTCGCCCAGGCCGTCTCACAGAACGAAAAGCTCACCTACACCCTCCAGCAGGCTAAGGAGCACATCGCCGCCTTGCGCGAGGAGGTCGACAAGCTCACTCAGCCTCCCAGCGCGTACGGCACGTTCCTGCACGCCAACGAGGACGAGACTGTCGACGTCTTCTCGGGCGGCCGCAAGATGCGCGTGGCGGTTCACCCTGAGATAGAGGTGACCGAACTGCGGCGTGGCCAAGAGGTCGTCCTGAACGAGTCGCTCAACGTCATCCTCGCGCGGCAAGGGGAGGACTCGGGCGAGGTGGTCACCTTGAAGGAGATGCTCGAGGACGGTCGGAGGGCCATCGTCTACGCGCGAGCGGACGAGGAGCGCGTGGTGGAGCTCGCCGACAACCTCCTCGACGTGCACCTGCGCGCGGGGGACGCGGTGCTCATGGAGACGCGTTCACAGCTCCTCGTGGAGAAGCTGCCCCGTCCGGAAGTGGAAGAGCTGGTGCTCGAAGAGGTGCCCGACGTCACCTACGCGGACGTCGGCGGTCTGGACACGCAGATCGAAGCCATCACCGACGCGGTTGAGCTCCCTTACCTCCACCGAGCCCTCTTCGGCGAGTATCGCCTTCCCGCTCCGAAGGGGATTCTTCTCTACGGGCCTCCGGGTTGTGGCAAGACCCTGATCGCAAAGGCCGTGGCCAACTCGTTGGCCAAGAAGGTCGCGGAGGTGACCGGCAACGCCAACATCCGCAGTTACTTCCTCAACATCAAGGGCCCGGAGCTCCTGAACAAGTACGTGGGCGAGACCGAGCGCCAGATAAGGCTCGTGTTCCAGCGAGCCCGAGAGAAAGCGGAGGAGGGCGTCCCGGTCATCGTCTTCTTCGACGAGATGGACTCGCTCTTCCGGACGCGCGGCACCGGGATCAGCTCTGACATCGAATCGACGATCGTCCCCCAGCTCCTGGCTGAGATCGACGGAGTGGAGACTCTGCGGGACGTGATCGTCATCGGCGCCTCCAACCGGGAAGACCTGATCGACCCGGCGATCCTTCGCCCTGGAAGGCTGGACGTGAAGATCAAGATCGAGCGTCCCGACGAGCACGCAGCGGCGCAGATCTTCTCGCGTTACCTGACGGGGGACCTCCCGCTCGCGGGCGACGAGGTCGACCGCCTCGGGGGCGGCGACCCCCACAAGGCGGTACAGGCCATGATCGAGAAGACCGTGGAGGAGATGTACCGCGCGGACGACGACAACAAATTTCTGGAGGTCACCTACCAGAACGGCGACAAGGAGCTCTTGTACTTCCGCGACTTCGCCTCGGGAGCCATGATCGAGAACATCGTCCGCCGGGCCAAGAAGCTCGCCATCAAGCGTGAGATAGCCAGCGAGGGACGAGGAGTGCGCACCGCCGATCTGATCGAGTCGATCAGACGCGAGTACAAAGAGAACGAAGACCTGCCCAACACGACCAACCCGGACGACTGGGCGAGGATCTCGGGTAAGAAGGGCGAACGGATCGTCTACGTGCGAACCCTGCTGGCCACGGCAGACGAGACGACGGGTGGGCGTTCGATAGAGCGGGTGGGGACAGGCCAGTACCTGTAGGCCCGCAGCAGGGCCCCGACCCGGTGTCGCCTCCCATGGGGCCAGGTTCGCTGGCCCCTGGTACTAGGGTCGTTTCGTGGCGGTTGCGAAGATCTGTGGCGTGGAGACGGAGTACGGCATCCACCACTCCGGTGCCGAGGGTAATCCCGTCGCCTCGTCTTCGTTGTTGGTGAACGCATACGTCTCCGACCTCGCGCGGGTGGACTGGGATTTCGAGGACGAGATGCCGGGGAACGACGCTCGCGGCTTCGCGAGAGAAGGCGCTCTCCCCCCAGAGGTGGAAACTCATCTTGTCAACGCCGTGCTCACCAACGGGGCCCGCTACTACGTCGACCACGCCCATCCGGAGTTCTCGACTCCGGAGTGCGCGGATCCCCTCGAGCTCGTCCGTTACGACAAGGCGGGGGAGGAGGTCCTGCGCCGCTCCATGGCGACCGTCGGGCGGTTGTTGCCCGAGGGCCAGGCGATCGTCGTCTACAAGAACAATTCGGACGGGAAGGGCAATTCCTACGGGACGCACGAGAACTACTTGATGGACCGTGCCGTCCCGTTCGCCCGGATCGCCCAGTTGATCACTCCGCATTTCGTCACCCGCCAGCTCTACACGGGAGCTGGAAAGGTGGGGAGCGAGACCTCGACGGCAGGGCGCGACGTCTACTTCCAGCTCTCCCAGAGATCGGAGTTCTTCGAGGAGGAGGTAGGCCTCGAGACCACGTTGAAACGGCCGATCGTCAACACCCGAGACGAGCCGCACGCGGATCCCCAGCGGTACCGCCGCTTCCACGTCATCGTGGGGGACGCCAACCTGGCCGAGGTGGCCACCTTCTTGAAGGTCGGGACCACGGCGCTCGTGCTCGCAATGATCGAGGACGATGCGTTCGGTGAGGTGGACTTGACCTTTGCCAACCCGGTCAAGGCCATCCGCCAGGTCTCCTACGACCTCACCCTCGCCGAGCCCTTGGACATGGCCGACGGCCGCACGTCCACGGCGATGGAAGTCCAATGGGAGCTCTACGGACTGGCGCGCAAGTACGCCGAGGACCGGGGGCTCGAGTGCCTTGGGGACGATACGGTGGGTCGGGAGGTCCTGCGCAGGTGGGAGGACACGCTCCACGGCCTCGAGACGGACCCGAGAACCGTGTCGGGTCAGGTCGACTGGGCGGCCAAGCTCAAGCTGCTCGATGCGTACCGTGAGCGTCACGGTCTGGACTGGGACGACCGGCGCCTGATGGCTGTCGACCTCCAGTACCACGACCTGCGACCTGAGCGTTCGCTCTTCGCCAGGTTGGAGACCGACCGCCTGGTCGACCCCGCCGACGTCCTCACCGCTGTGACGGAGCCTCCTCGGCGCACCCGTGCGTACTTCCGTGGAGAATGCTTGAGGAGATGGGCTTCCTCGGTCGCCAGCGCCAACTGGGACTCGCTCGTGTTCGACCTGGGTACCGATCCCCTCAGGCGCGTCCCTATGATGGACCCGCTACGTGGGACAGCCGACCACACCGAGGAGCTCCTCGATGGAAGTTCCTCCGTGGACGAGCTGTTGACACGATTGAGCGGCTAGGGAGCAGGCATGGCAGAACGGGAGTTGAAGAAGAAGACGGCCACCACCCGTGAGGAGCAGGCGACCGAGGAAACGGAGACGCCCGCTACTTCCGGGCAGGGCGAGAAGTTGAAGGCCGAGCTCGACGACCTGCTCGACGAGATCGACGAGGTCCTGGAGGAGAACGCCGAGGAGTTCGTGCGTAACTACGTGCAGAAGGGCGGGGAGTAGCCACGTGGGTCTGTTGATGTTCGAGCCCGGGGACGACCCGGGCCCGAGCTTCGCCGCCCTGCTCCGAAGGGAAAATCCGGGCGCGCAGAAGATCGCAGGGTGGGGGTCGCAATCCTCCGGTTCCCTCTCCGGCCCCGACACCAGGCCCGCCGAGGGGCTCCCGTTGCGCCACGGGACGACCGTGGCAGCGCTGAGGTACGCCGAGGGCGTGGTGATGGCGGGGGACCGCCGCGCCACCGAGGGCAACGTCATCGCACACCGCGCGATGGAGAAGGTGTTCCCGGCCGACCGCCATTCGGCGGTGGCCATCGCCGGCGTAGCTGGCCCGGCGGTGGAGATGGTGAAGCTGTTCCAGACGCAGCTCGAGCATTACGAGAAGGTCGAGGGAGTTGCGCTCAGCCTCGAGGGCAAGGCCAACCAGCTGGGCCAGATGGTACGGGAGCACCTTCCCATGGCGATGCAGGGCCTCGTGGTCGTGCCCCTCTACGCCGGCTACGACCTGAGACGCCAAGAAGGTCGGATCTTCACCTACGACGTGACGGGGGGCCACTTCGAGGAGGCCGACCACGCGGCGACGGGTTCGGGTGGCCGCGACGCCAGGACCACGATCAAGCTGGGTTGGAGGCCCGACCTGGGGCGGGAAGAGGCCATCGAGCTGGCCGTGCGTGCTCTGTACGAGGCAGCGGACGAGGACTCTGCCACGGGCGGCCCCGACGTGGTGCGCGGGATCTTCCCCATGGTGGCCACCGTCACAGTCGACGGATACGAAGAGGTACCCCAGCAGGAGGTGGCCGAGCGCTTCTCTGCGCTCGTCGAGCAGAGAGGTCTCGGGCGTGGACGAGGGGGTGGCGCGCCGTGACCATGCCCTTCTACGTCGCGCCCGAGCAGGTCATGAAGGACCGTGCGGAGTACGCGCAGAAGGGGATAGCGCGAGGCCGCTCGCTCGTGGCGACTGTCTACGACCGGGGGATCCTCATGGTGGCGGACAACCCCTCACGCTCACTGCACAAGGTGAGCGAGATCTACGACCGGATCGCCTTCGCCGGGGTCGGCAAGTACAACGAATTCGACCAGCTACGCGTGGCAGGCGTGCGACACGCGGACACCAAAGGCTTCGCGTTCAGCAGGGAGGACGTGGACGCGCGCTCCCTTGCGAACTTGTACGCCCAGTTCCTGGGCCAGGTGTTCACGCACGAGATGAAGCCGCTCGAGGTGGAGATTCTGGTGGCGGAGCTGGGCGCCGACGGCAGACCGGACCAGCTGTACCACGTGGCCTACGAGGGGACCATCACCGACGAGGACCGCTTCGCCGTTCTGGGAGGAGAGGCCGACACCATTTCCGAGCGCTTCTCCGCGAGCTTCGAGGAGGGTTGGAGCCTTGACCGGGCGCTTCGCTCGGCGGTGAGCGCCCTCGCCGGACCGGAGCGCTCGCTCGGGCCCGAGGACCTCGAGGTGGCGGTGCTCGCCGGGGGCAACGAGCGTCGCAGCTTTCGCCGCCTGCCGCCCTCGGAGCTCTCCGGGCTCTTGACCGAGAGCACCCCGAAGCGCCCGCCCAAGTCGGGCAAGGCGGCGGGCGAGCGTCCCTCAGACGGCAACTCCCAAGACGACGAGTAGGAGCCGGCGGGCGCAAAGTGGTGAGGCGGAGGTGCTGGGCCTGGGCGGCGTACCTCAGTCGGCGAAGGGGTCGAACATGGCCTCGACCTGGTCGGCGAGCAGCAGCTCCCGCGCTTCTTGGGCCTGCTCGGACGTGACCAGCACCTCGACGGGGCCCGGCAGGGGATAGGGGCCGTCGCGCGCGCCGCGCAACTGGGCGAGGATGCCTTCGGCGCCGAGACGTGCGATCACCACGCGACCTTCGAAGGTCGAGCCGACGGACGTGAGGTGGACCATCACCGGTCTCGCCACGTAAAGAGGCTACCGCTGCCGCTATCGCGCTGATCGGGTCCGCGCTCGGGGCGTCTCGCACGCTCGGAGCGCTCCGAGGATCTGCAGTGTCGGACCTGGACGGCGGTAGCGTGGAGGGCGGTGGACCGCCGCATATTCGGGCTCGAGAACGAGTACGGGGTGACCTGCACCCTTCGCGGACAGCGACGGCTCAGCCCGGACGAGGTCGCCCGCTACCTGTTCAGGCGCGTAGTGAGCTGGGGCCGGTCTTCCAACGTCTTCCTCGAGAACGGTGCCCGCCTCTACCTCGACGTCGGTAGCCACCCCGAGTACGCCACGCCGGAGTGCGACTCGATAAGCGACCTCGTCGCGCACGACAAGGCGGGGGAGAGGATCCTCGACCACCTCGTGGCCGGAGCAGAGGCCAGGCTGCGCGAGGAGGGGATCCGCGGGGTCATCTACCTCTTCAAGAACAACACCGACTCGGCCGGCAACTCCTACGGCTGCCACGAGAACTACCTCACGAGCCGCCGTGACGACTTCGCCCACTACACCGAGGTCCTCATTCCCTTCCTGGTCAGCCGCCAGATCTACGCAGGGGCGGGCAAGGTGCTCCAGACGGCGCGCGGAGCCGTCTACTGCCTGTCGCAGCGAGCAGAGCACATATGGGAGGGGGTCTCGTCAGCCACCACCCGGAGCCGGCCGATCATCAACACACGTGACGAGCCGCATGCCGACGCCGAGCGGTTCCGGCGCTTGCACGTGATCGTGGGCGATTCGAACATGAACGAGTACGCGACCTATCTGAAGATAGGGGCGACGAGCGTGCTGCTGCGCATGCTCGAGGACCCTGGGACCGTGCTGCGGGACCTGACGCTCGAGAACCCGATTCGGGCTATCCGTGAGATCAGCCACGACCTCACCTGCAGGCGCAAGGTCAGGCTCGCCAACGGGCGAGAGGTGAGCGCTCTCGACATCCAGTCCGAGTACCTCACCAGAGCGCTGCGATACCGCGACTCGCACGGGGTGTCTCCGCAGGAGGACACTGCGCTCGACATGTGGGAGCACTGCCTGAAGGGCCTGGAGTCGGATCCCATGAGCCTCGAGCGCGAATGCGACTGGGTCGCCAAGCACCAACTGATCGAGGCATATCGAGTCCGGCACGGTATCCCCCTCGGCCACCCGAAGGTGGCTCTTCTCGATCTCCAGTACCACGACGTGAGCCGCGACCGCGGGCTCTACTACCGCCTCGAGGCACGTGACCGGTGCGAACGCATGACCGACGACGGTGCCATCAACGAGGCCGTGAGCCAGCCGCCCTCGACCACCCGTGCGCGCCTTCGGGGTGAGTTCATCCGCCGGGCGAAGGAGCGCCGACGCGACTTCACGGTCGACTGGGTTCACTTGAAGCTGAACGACCAGGCACAGCGCACCGTCCTGCTGAAAGACCCCTTCCGCTCGCACGACGAGCGTGTGGAAAGGCTGATCGCAAGTCTTTGAGCAGGGGGGACGCCCGCCGGCCCTGGGCGTCGGGTAGCCTCGCCATTTCGTGGCAAGCGACGCTTTGAGCCCTTCTCCGGCTGTACCTGTTCGGGACGACGTCGCCGCGGACGGCTCCTCGCCACGCTCAGGGCCCGGCGAAGGGGGCCGTTCCGACACGGACGCGGGCGGCGCGGCCGGCTGGACCTTGCAGTCTTCTACGAAGTCGTCGTCCGGAGGTGGCGTCATCGCTGAGGACGCCGCGACGCTGAAGCGCAGAAGGCGGTGGCGCTGGGCCATCGAATGGCTCGCCGTTCTGCTCGTAGCAGTCGGTGTGGCGGTCTGCGTCCGGGCCTTCGTCGTCCAGACCTTCTATATCCCCTCCGCCTCCATGGAGCCGACTCTCATGATCGGCGACAGGATCCTCGTCGACAAGCTGAGCTATCACCTGCACGGCGTCGGAAGGGGCGACATCGTCGTGTTCGCCACGCCACCGCGCGAGCCGGCGACGCCCGGGGTCAAGGACCTCGTCAAGCGAGTGATCGGGCTGCCCGGGGATACCATCTCGTCGCCCGACGGGCGGGTGTGGATCGACGGGAAGCCGCTCGCGGAGACCTGGCTCCCCAAGGGCACGGTCACGACTGGTATCACGGGCCAGATCCCTGGGTGCATACCCGTGGCGGGGGGTTGCAAGATACCCGCTAAGTACTACTTCGTCATGGGCGACAACAGGGGGGACTCACAGGACAGCCGCTTCTTCGGCCCGATCCCGAGGTCGCTCATCGTGGGACACGTCGTGTTCAGGATCTGGCCGCTCTCACGCATCGGATTCCCCTGACGGGCGACGCCGCACAGCGCTGAAAAGCTGGGACACTTCGCTCCTCGGCACCGTGCCGCCCGGTGAGGAGGTCGGTGCCCTCGTAGACTCGCTACGGCATGCTGTTGCTCAGTCCCACGAAACTGCTGGTCGTCCTCGTGATCGCACTGATCGTGCTGGGCCCGGACAAGCTCCCGGACCTGGCGCACCGGCTCGGAGCGATGTGGGGTGACCTGCGACGCTGGCGGACACGGCTCGAGTCGGAGGTGCGCGGCACGTTCCCCGACCTGCCACCCACCCACGAGGTCGTCCGGGCGGTGCGCTCCCCGCTCGCGTTCTTGGACCGTCTGGCCGACGAGCACGAAGGGACCGCCGCCTCCGGTGCCGAGCAGTCCGCGGGTGACCGGGCGGAGCTACCTGCCACGTCCTCGGGCGCGGGGCAGGTGGGCGCGCCCGGTGGGCCGAGCCCCAACGGGAGCGGAGGTGAGCCGATCGTGGTTCCCGACGACCCGAGCATGAACTGACCTGCGGCGCGTCCCAAGCCCATGGCGATACGTCTGAGCCGCCTCCGCCGTCGGGAGAGCCCTTCGCCCGACTCCATGACCCTCGGGGAGCACCTCGGCGAGCTGAGGCGCCGGCTGGTGCTCTCGGTGATCGCCTTTCTGGCGGCGGGCACGGTGGCCTTCGTGGTCTATCCGCACATTCTCGACTTCCTGAAGAATCCCTACTGCCACGTGGTCGGGCCAAAGCATTGCGTGCTCTACATCACCAGCCCTCTCGACGGTCTCGCGTTGCGGGTGAAGATCGCCGCCTACGGGGGCTTGTTTCTCGGCTCTCCGGTGATCCTGTGGGAGCTCTGGCGTTTCATCACGCCGGGCCTGCACAGCAACGAGAAGCGTTACGCAGTGCCCTTTGTGACGGCTTCTGTCGTGCTCTTCGGAGGCGGGATCGTCATCGCCTACGTGATCTTTCCCCACGCTCTGCAGTGGCTCGGGAGCGTCGGAGGACCCTCGCTGCACGAGATCTACAACCCCAACCAGTACCTGAGCCTGATGGTCGCGCTGATGCTCGTCTTCGGCCTGACCTTCGAGTTCCCGGTGGTCCTCGTGTCGCTCGAGCTCGCCGGGGTACTGCGCCCTCAAAAGCTCGCCTCGTGGCGGCGCTGGGCCTTCGTGCTGATCGTGCTCTTCGCCGCGATCATCGTCCCTACCGGCGACCCCTTCTCGATGCTCGCGCTGGCAGTGCCCATGTACGCGTTCTACGAAGGCTCGATCCTGATCGGCAAGCTCCTGCGCCGACAGTGACGCCGACCAGCCCTCGAGCATCGTGAGTGGCGAGGCGACACACTCCCGTCGATTGCGAGACGAGCTCGTGGCTCGGCTGGGGTTCGAGCTCGACAGGTTCCAGGTAGAGGCGTGCGACGCCCTGGACACGGGACTCTCCGTGCTCGTGTCCGCTCCCACGGGTTCGGGGAAGACGGTGATCGCCGACTACGGGGTCGCGGGTGCCCTCGCTGCAGGTCGAAAGGCCTTTTACACGACCCCTCTGAAGGCCCTGTCGAACCAGAAGTTCGCCCAGCTCTCCGCCGTCTACGGCCGCCAACGCACGGGTCTTCTCACCGGCGACGTCTCTCACAGGCCCGAGGCGCCCGTGGTGGTGATGACGACCGAGGTCCTGCGCAACATGTTCTTCGCCCGGTCGAAAGTCCTCGAGGGGCTCGGCGTGATCGTCCTCGACGAGGTGCACTACCTCCAGGACCCCTCCCGCGGGTCGGTATGGGAGGAGATCATCGTCCTCGCCCCCCGTGATGTCGTGATGGTGTGCCTCTCGGCGACTGTGTCCAACGCAGACGAGCTCGGCGCGTGGCTCTCGAGCGTGAGGGGTCCCACTACGGTCGTCACCGAGCGCCGCCGACCAGTCGAGCTGCGCAACCACGCAGCGGTCGCCGAGCGGGGCTCGGGTCAGGTGGACCTCTTGCCGGTGCTATCCGACGGTCGCGCCCATCCCCGGGCAGTCGCGCTCGATGAGCGTGTCTCCAGGGCTGCCAGACGGCCAGAAGGGCTCAGGCACCTGCGTCTCGTCTCGCCGAGGCGGACCGACACGATAGAGGCGCTGGCTCGCAGAGAGATGCTCCCGGCGATCTACTTCATCTTCAGCCGCGCCGCGTGCGACGACGCCGTCGCCAGGTGCATCACCGACGGGGTACGGCTCACGACGTCCGAGCAACGGGACCTGATCCGCGAGCTGTGCGAATCCCACACCGACGGCCTGCCCGACGACGAGTTGCGAGCGCTCGGGTACGGGAGCTGGGCAGCCGGAATGGAGGCGGGCGTGGCGTCGCACCACGCAGGCTTGATCCCCGCCTTCAGGGAGGCCGTCGAGGACTGCTTCTCGAGGGGTTTGATCGGGGTCGTCTTCGCCACCGAGACCCTTTCGCTCGGCATCAACATGCCTGCGAGGAGCGTCGTCATCGAGAGCCTCTCCAAGGTCCGCGCTCACGGCCGGAGCGGCCTCACCTCGGGGGAGTACGCACAGCTCACGGGGCGCGCCGGGCGTAGGGGCCTCGACGCTGTCGGCCACGCGGTCACCGTGTGGCGGCCGCAGGTCTCCCTCGTGGAGCTCGCGCACCTGGCAACCTCGCCGGCACCCGCGCTCACCTCCTCGTTCAGGGCCACCTACAACCTCGCTGTGAACCTCGTGCGCAGGTACCCGGCAGACCAGGCGCACTACATCGTGGACCGGTCGTTCGCGCAGTTCCTAGACGAGCGCCATCACCACGCGATCTCGAGACGACTCGACCGCGCGCTGCACCTGTTGGAGAAGTGGGGGTACGTGGACCTTCGCAGTTGGAGGCTCACCGACCGAGGTCTGCTCCTCGCGAGGGTGTACCACGAGTCCGACCTGCTCGTGAGCGAGGCGCTGTCTCAGGGGATCTTCGACTCGCTCGAGCCGCCGTTGTTGGCGGCGGTGGCCTCGGCGTGCACCTTCGAGGCCCGCCCTTCGCGATGGATGGCCGAGGCGCGTCCCCCGTCCGGGGCGAGAGAGAAGCTCGAGGCACTCGCCGAGCTCTGGGAGCGCCTCGACTCCGACGAGCAGCAGGCCAAGCTCTCGCGGACGCGGGCCCCCGACCCAGGGTTCAGCGAGGCCGCCTGGCGATGGGCGCGCGGCGAGCGCCTGGTGCGCGTGCTCGAGCACGCCCGGCTGGCCGCGGGGGACTTCGTGCGCAACACCAAGCAGCTCGTGGACTTGCTCGGTCAGATCGCGCTCGTGGCCAGCGACCCCGCCTCGGCGCAGGCTGCGGCGGAAGCCTCGAGGTCGATGCGGCGCGGGGTCGTGGCAGCCTCGATCTGGCCGGCGGACGAGGTGGTCCTCCCTGCGGACGAGGGGTCCGCCACCTCCGGCCGGGCCCGGCCGTAATGTTCGGGGGGCATGTTCCCCTACGCCGAGGAGTCCTTCAGCGAGGCCGAGTCCGAGCTGCTCAGGCGCTACTTCACCAACGTCGAAGGGCCTGTCTTCGCGCTGGTCAACCTGCCCGAGGTGACCAAGGGTGCTCTGTTCGCGCGGTACTCGCGCTCCAACAAGAGCCTGAGGCGTCTGTTCCTCGACGAGTTCGTGGGCGACCTCGACACGAGCGCCGACGCCGGCACGGACGCGACCGTGGGCGTCGAGCGCGCCGAACGGCTCTACGAGCGCGTCTTCCTCGAGTACGGCGACGACTCGGTGGCGCAGCTCGGCGGGGTCCACCTGGCCTGCGAGCAGGCTTCGAACCTGCTCACCAAGGTGCTCGAGTGGGGGCGGCTGATGGCGTACCTGGAGCAGTCGACCCGTTATGTCGCGTACGACGGCCGTTTGTCCTCGGGCCACTATCGCTACTACCGAGACCCCGAGGTCCTCGAGTCACCACTCGGTGCCCGGTACGTCGGCGACATGGACAGGATGTTCGACTGCTACGCAGGACTGGTGCCCGAGCTCGTGGGATGGCTCTCGCGCCGCCATCCCCGTGAGCCGGGGGACTCCGACCTCGTGCACCGGCAGTCGGTCAGGGCCAAGGCCTTCGACGCGCTCCGGGGGCTGCTGCCCGCCGCCTCGCTGTCCAATGTAGGCATCTACGGGACCGGTCAGTCCTACGAGATGCTCCTTCTGCGCATGCGCTCGCATCCTCTCCCCGAGGCGAGGCGCTACGCCGAGCTGATGCTGGAGGAGCTTCAGAAGGTGATCCCGTCGTTCCTCCGGCGCCTCGACGTGCCCGAGCGCGGGGGAGCGTGGTCCGAGTACCTCGCCTCCACCCGTGACCGGACCGCCGAGCTCGTGGAGGAGATGTGGGCGGGCGCTCCTGCGGGCTCCGGATCGCCCTCGGAGGTGCGTCTCGTCGATTTCGACCCCGAGGGCGAGGACAAGGTGCTCGCGGCGATGTGCTACCCGCACTCGTCTGTCGGCGAGCAGGAGGTGCTCCGGCGCGTCCGGCTCCTGCCGGCGGCCGAGCGGATGGCGATCGCGCGCGCGTACGTGGGCGAGCGGGCCAACCGGCGACACCGTCCCGGTCGTGCGTTCGAGCGCACCGACTACCGCTTCGACGTCGTCGCGGACTACGGGGCGTTCAGGGACCTCCAGCGTCACAGGATGCTCTCGATCGAGTGGCAGGAGCTCGGTCCTCACCTCGGCTACGAGCTCCCCGAGGTGGTGGAGGAGGCCGGGTTGGCCAAGGACTTCGTCGCATCACTCGAGCGGTCCGCCGAGCTCCACGGCGCAATGTCCGAGGTCTTCGGGTCGCAGGCTTCGTACGCCGTTGCTCTTGCGTTCCGGCTCCGATTCGTGATCCAGATGAACGCGCGTGAGGCGATGCACGTGATCGAGCTTCGGTCGACCCCCCAGGGACATCCGAGCTACCGGCACGTGGTCCAGCAGATGTACAAGCTCATCGCAGAGCAGGCCGGGCACCGCGTCATAGCAGAGGCGATGAAGTTCGCGGACCTGTCCGAGCCCCAACTTGGGCGTCTCGACTCCGAGAGGAGAGCCGAAGCGAGGCGCACCTCGCTCGCAAACTGAACTGCGTGAGAACATCGCGGGAACCTTGGAGTCGCTGACCTGGGCCGATACGCGAACACCCTGGTGAGCGGCGGGAAGATCCCCTTGACGACTCCCCGCGCGCGACGCGTAGTGTTCTCCTCAGTCCCAGTCGCCCCAAAGTCGCGCCACCGGTCTGCAGACCCGGCAAAACAGTGGGGGGGATGCTGTGAGAGGCGGAGGGAGGCCCGCGGGACCGAGTAGAGAACGTCTTCCTTCCACTCAGGCGGCGGCGCCGTGAGAGGGAGACGGCACCAAAGGTCCCCGGGCCCTACCGCCCTCGCACCGCGTGAGCTACGCCCCGATCGCCCGTCCCCGGCCGTCGGGTCCCGCGAGCCATCTCACGCACGAACACGCTTCGCTCGAGGTGGTGCTGTCGCTCCTCGGCGTGCCTAGGACACGCGCCCTGGCCACTGATCGGGATTTCCGCGGGAGCAGATATGCTCCCGCGGCGTTAGTGGACCCCGAAGGGTAGGAATGGCCGACGACCTGGACGAAGTGGCTGAGCCGGACGAGCTCGTGGACGAGGAGCTCGGTGAGCTCCCAGACGACGAGCTGGACGAGAAGGACCTGGAGGACGACGACCTCGCGGACGAGCTCGACGTCGACGACGAGCTGGCCGACGACGACGACGTGGAGCTCCCTGTCGGCGATGAAGTGCTCGAGGCGGACGCCGTTCCCGAGGCGACGGCCGCTGTCGCGCCTGCGGTAGAGGAGTCCGAGGAGGAAGAGGAGGAGGTCGAGGACGAGGACGTCGAGGCCAGCTTGGACCAGATCCTGAAGGAGCGCCTGGTCGTCGAGGAGGAGGACGAGGACGAGGAGATTCCCGAGCCCGAGGACAGGTCGGAGATCTCCGAGAGGGTCCTTCCGAAGCAGCCCGACGAGTTCGTCTGCAGCTCCTGCTTCCTCGTAAAGCACTCGAACCAGCTGGCGGACCCCGAGAAGGGTCTGTGCCGCGACTGCGTCTGAGGACGGCGTGTTCGAGGTTCGGGGAGAGCGTCGAGGAAGACGAGACAGGCGAGGTAGGCGCCGTGAGCAGGCGAGGGAGTTGCCGTGAGCGAGGATAGGTCCCAGCTGGACAAGGTGCTCGACGCGCTCGTGTACGCGCCGGTCGGGCTAGCCCAGAGCGCCCTGGAGGAGTTCGACAAGCTGGCGGAGAAGGGACGTCACCGTGTCGAGGGTCAGGTGCACACGGCGAGGCTCGTCGGGCAGTTCGCGCTCCAGATGGCCCGCAGGCAGACGGAGCAGTCGATCAAAGCTGCGTTGGCAGGATTCGGTCGCGCGGAGCAGCCTGCGCGCGAGGACCCCGCCGAGCAGGAGCCCCCGCCCGTAGCGGTCACGGAGCGCACGGGTGCGGACGAACACTCACCTGCGCCGACGTGGGACTCGAACACAAGCTCGACGAAGGCCAACGGCAGCGAGCCGGCGAGCGATCTCGCCATCCCGGGCTACGACAGCCTGTCCGCGTCTCAGGTGGTACAGCGCCTGGGTGGGCTGTCGCGCGCCGAGTTGGTGGACGTCAAGGACCACGAGCAGGGCCACCGGCACCGCCGCACGATCCTGAACCGCGTCGACCAGCTCCTGTCCGGCGCGGACAGCGGACAGCCCTGAGGAAACTCGTAGAGGACCTGGACCTCGAGGTGCCGGTCGGTGGGGGCAACGCAGAAGGGGCGAGGGCCGCTGTGGCGGCCGACGCAGGGCGTTGTGGAGAGCTCTGCCAGCAGGCACTCGACTCTCTGCAATCCCAACGCGGCGGTCCGCTGTTCGCTCGGCGCGAGGTCGGGTTGGTGGCCAAGGCGCTGTTGCGACCCGGAGGGCTGGCGCGCCTGCTTGCGGACCCGCGCCGCAGGGTCCTGGTGGGCACTCTCGACGGAGTCGTCGTAGGACTGGCCGTCGGGAAGGTCGACCCGGTCGGCGAGGCCTCGGTTGGAGTCGTCGACGCGCTCTACGTCGAGCCCGGCGGTCGGGGAGTCGGAGTCGGCCACGCGGTCCTGCACGCCCTCGTCGACTGGTTCGCGTCGTCCGGTTGCAGGGCCGTCGACGCCACCGCGTTGCCCGGCGATCGCGCAAGCAAGAACTTCTTCGAAGGGGTCGGCTTCAAGGCCCGGCTGATAACTATGCACCGGCCCCTTCATTGACGCCCCCGACGCGCTGCGCTGACGCTGGGCACAAGAGGGCTCGATGACGGCGGTGCCGGGGGCGCCCACCGTGGCCGTCGGCGGCGTGGCGGTCGTGGACGGCTCCCTGCTGATGGTGCGCCGGGCAAACCCGCCCGAGGCGGGTCGTTGGACGATCCCGGGAGGGCGGGTGGAGGCGGGGGAGACCATCGCCGAGGCCGTCGAGCGCGAGCTCGGCGAGGAGACCGGTCTCGACGTCCGTTGCGGGCAGCTGCGGGGGTGGGTGGAGCGGATACTGCCCGGATATCACTTCGTGATCCTCGACTTCGACGTGACGGTCGAGGGGACTCGCGACCTGGTCGCGGGCGGGGACGCGCTCGAGGTCGGGTGGGTGCCTCTCGAGCAGGTCGAGTCTTTCGAGACCGTGTCAGGCCTCGTCGAGTTCCTGCGCGGCCACGGCGTGGTCGGCTGAGCGCTACTGGCGACGCCCTGCCGCGGCGGGCCGCCGCGGCCCGGGAGGCGGAGGAATGGGGAGGCCGAGCAGGCGAGCGAGCTCTGGCACAGAGCCTGCCGCACGGCGAGCCGAGACCATCAGGTCCTCGCCGGACCCGCGTGGGATGCCGGTCGGCTTCACAGTCCGACGGACGGGGGAGTCGAGCACGGCCGCGAGCAGCTCTGACCAGGCTTCGGGGCTCGCGTCGGCCGACATCGCGCCGCTCGCCTCGGCCGCGAGCCGCACTGCGAGATCGCCGGGTACTCGCGCGGTCGGCTCGGGCGGCTTGGAGGACAGCCGCAGTGCGTCGGCGACGCGTCGCTCGTCCAGGGCCTTGGTCATCCTTTCGAGCCACGACTCGCGAAGCGCGGTCACCCGGGCTTCGAGCGACTGGCGCAAGAACGACACCAGTGCGCGCCCTTCCTCGTCGAGGGTGACCGCGGAGGAGCCGGACACCACCGAGCGCACCTCACGCAGAGGCGCGCCAGCTCCTGCGGTCTGGAGAGCCACAGCCCTGTCCTTCCACGCCGCGAGCGTCACGGTGGGTAGGAGCTCCTCGGCCATGGCGAGCAGCGGCTCGGGAGAGATCTCGGCACGGTCCTCTGCCCGCGCACGCGCGTTCTGCTCCTCGATGGCTCTTCGGACCGCCGGTAATCCGCCGCGCAGCAGTTGCTCGGCGACTGGCAGCTGCTCGGGGCGCAGCCCCGCGAGCGCGGCGTTGCGGTGGGTCGTGACCTGCTCGACCTTTCGGCGATCGCGCCGTTCAGGAGCATCACCGCTCCCACGCGAGTTGCGCGCGGCGCCAGCACGCTCCGAGCGTTCCGAGCGCTCCGAGCGCTCCGAGCGTTCCGGGCGCCGTTCTCTATCGCTGCGCGCGGGCGGCCGGCGGGGAGCGCCGGCCGGCGAGTGATCGCCCCGGCGGCCCTCGCGTCGACGGGCCCCGCGCTCGGGATCGGAGCGGCCGCGCTCGGGGCCGGAGCGGGCGCGCCCGCCGGAGGGCTCTCGAGGGCCGCCTCGCGCAGGGCGCGCGCGGCGGGTGCGCTCGTGCGCGCCGTCGTCATCTCGAGGTCTCGAGCCTGGCTTCCAGCTCACCGAGACACCGCCGGAGACGGGCTCGCGTCCGGAGCCGAGCACCTCTATCCGACGCGGGCCACCGTCGTCGCTTCGATCGTCCTTGGGAGGCTGTACCGCGGTGACGAAGATGCCCTCGAGCTCGAAGTCGGCCTCCGCGCGCAGCACGTCTCCAACGGCGGCCGTTGCGGGGATCAGAGCTGCGTCGACGGTGCCCCGGGGCTGGCGCGCACCCGGTGCGCGCCACGTCCAGGTCTCGTCGTCGCGTCGGCTGGTCAGCTCGATGTCGAGTCTCCGAGACATGGCCGGGACCACGCTACCCGCCACCGCCGGCGAGGCCCGACGAAGAAGGCATCCGAGCACGGGGTATGCGACCGGGCACGGCAACCTCCTGCCAGGCGCGTCGCGACTGAGCGGGCGGGTCTCTATCCTGGGTGCGCGGGCGTACGGAGCTTGCCGTGTCGGAGGTCCTGCGTAGCCGGGGCTCCGCGAAGCGCGCGGCGTCGCTCCGAGTGACCCTCGCGCCGTCGAGAGCGCGCCACGCCTCACCAGGATCGCCCGCCGCCGGGGACGCCGACAGGAGAATGACCGTGGACGACAACCACGAAGAAGCTTCGAGAACGTGGGTCCCGGGCAGGGTGCCGGGCACGGGGGACGGTGGGGCACCCGGCGGAGGTCTGCCCCCCGAAGACGCCGGGCTCGGCACCGGCGCCCACGGCCCCGGCCAGGAGCCCGCCCGGTTCGGGGCTGGCCCCTCGTCATGGCCGATCGCCGTACACGGGGCGGCGCCAGAAGAAGGCTGGTCCGATGCGCTCGGGGGGGAGCGCCCCGGCGACGGCTCCCACGAGGGTTCCCTCGGCGACCCGCATTCCCCGGTGCCAGCCGACCTACGTTCGCACCGCAGGGCGCCGCAGTGGCTGGTCACAGCCGTGGTGTCGGCGGTCGTGGGCGCAGCGGTAGGGGCAGGGGTGGCCGAGGGCCTCGGTGCAGGGTCCTCGAGCACCCTGCCCGCCATCAGGGTCGGGGAGACGAGGCCCGGTCCGGCCCTCGCGGGCGGCCAGTCGATCCCGGCGATCGTGAAGGGGGTGCTGCCGGAGGTCGTCTCCATCGACGCCAAGGGGCCTGCGACCGGGGAGGACCAGGGGACGGGGATGGTGATCTCCTCTGCAGGCGAGGTGATCACCAACAACCACGTGATCGCCGGCGCCACGTCGATCACCGTCACCGTCTACAACCAGACAGCGCCGCTTCAGGCCGCGCTGGTGGGCGCGGACCCGACCAACGACCTCGCCCTGCTCAAGGTCGACTCACCGCCGGCCGACCTCCACCCGGTCACGTTCGGTGACTCGACCCACCTCGTCGTGGGCGACGCGGTCATCGCGATCGGCAACGCCCTCGGGCTCTCGGCGGGCACCCCGACGGTGACCTCGGGGATCGTCTCCGCGCTGGGGCGGACGGTCCAGGCCGGCGACACCACGGGGAGCACCGAGACCCTCTCGAACCTCATCCAGACGGACGCGGCGATCAACTCGGGAAACTCCGGCGGGCCGCTCGTCGACTCCTCTGGCGACGTCGTGGGCATGAACACCGCGGTCGCCTCTTCGTCGAGCGGCAACGCGCCCGCCCAGAACATCGGCTTCGCCATACCGGCGGTCACGATCGAGAAGCTCATCACGGAGCTGCGCAACGGCGGCACCGCCGCGGCGTCCAAGGCCTACCTGGGCGTGTACGTGACCGATGAGACCGCCCAGCTCCAGCAGCAGTTCAGTCTCGTGCCGTCCTCGGGCGCCCTGATCGAGAGCGTGGTGCCGGGTTCGCCGGCCGGCGACGCTGGGCTCGCGGCCGGCGACGTCATCGTGGCGTTCGACGGCAATCCCGTCGGCTCCGCCCAGGACCTGACCACGGCGGTCCAGAAGGCGTCCCCGGGTCAGAGCGTGCCGGTGACCCTCTGGCGGGGCCAGCAGAAGCTCACCCGCGACGTGACTCTCACGTCGGCACCCGCCCGCTGACCTGGCCCGGGGGAGCGCGCCCGGAGGAGCCTCGGCGGGCACCCACTAAGCGAGAAGAGAGCCCTCGAAGGCGCCCAGGGGCTGCGCTCCGGCTCGGATGTACCACTCCGTGCCCCACACCGCCTCGAATGCCTCCGGGGGCATCGCCAGGAAGAACGAGGTCTCGGAGATCTGACTGGCGTGTGCCTCCATGGCACGGCGTTTCGAGCCGAGATGAGCGGTGACGTCCACGGCGGTCGTGATGTGCTTCGCCTCGGTGCCGAATTCGTCGAGGTCCGCGCGCCTCGCTTCGAAGTCGGCCTGGCCGGCAATCCCGAACTCCTCTGCCTTCTCGGCGAGCGAACGGACGTGGTCACGGTTCATCGTCGACATGAACACGCGCTCGGTGCCCGCCAGCTCCGAGGCCCGCATGCCCACGCGATGGACCTGGACATGGTCAGGGTGGCCGTAGCCACCGTGCTCGTCGTAGACCGTGAGGACCTCGGCTTCCTCTTCGACGAGCAGATCGGCGAGGCGTCGGGCGGCCTCTTCGACGTCGGCCCGCCAGAAGCACCCCGGGTCGTCGTTGCTGGGCTCGCCCCTCATCCCAGAGTCGCGGTACCCGAGGAACTCTTGGCGGGTCACGCCGAGCACCTCGCAGGCGGCGGCGAGCTCACGCTCCCGCCTATCGGTGAGCGTCTCGCCGGGCGCCAGGAAGCCGTCAGGCACCTCCCCGAGCTCGCCGCGAGTGGCGGTGACGAGCACCACCCGGTGTCCCTGGTCGGCGAGCAGGGCCATCGTGCCCCCGGTGGCGATGGCCTCGTCGTCGGGGTGGGCGTGGAAGAACACCACGGTGGCCACAGCGGCAGGCTAGAGGCTCGACCTGTGCCCCGCTCACCTCGAGATACCACCTGTGATATCAGCGATAGGGCCTTCGCGGACCCGCATCCCGAGTGTCTGGCTGTTGTTTCGCGCTCGACGCAGGAAGCCTGGCTGGATCGACCGCATCCATCTCACAGGGCAGGAGCCCCGGGGGAGTGCCCAGACCATGCATGCTGGAGCTCTCTGCGCACCCGGGCATAAACCGCCGATAATAGATCGTCGGGTTCTGTCAGCTCCGAGGGCCGCCTGATGGATACACCGGTCCGCAGGGGGGACCAGGGCCAGCCTGTCGAGCTGCGGATCATTGGCATCGAGCTCCGGCTGCGGGATCACTTTGGGCAGGAGGAGATTGCCCTGGTGCCGTGCGACGTTCGGATCCCGGCGGGGCACCCCCACATGCTACGCGAGATCAACGCCACGATCCACACTTCGCTCGGCGACACGAACTTCCCGATCAATGCTCAGCTCCCCGGGGGATAGATGGACATTTCGCCCGCCGATCTCCGGGCTGAGGTAGAGCGCGCCCTCGAGGACTGGCCCTTCATCGTCACGATCGAGCGCGCCTGCGGCCTCCCCCGTTGGCTGCTGTTCGCGGTCGGCTCCCGGGAGACGAACCTCACCAACGAAGTAGGAGACGGAGGCCACGGGCACGGGGTGTGGCAGCTCGACGATCGCAGCCACAAGATCCCCACGGGTTTTGACCAGAACGTTTCACAGCAGGCGATCGCTGCGGCCGAGATGCTCGCGGGCGAGCTCGCCGCCTACGGAGGCGACATCATCGAGGCGGCCGCCGTCTACAACTCCGGCCAGCCCCAGGACCAGTTCACGACCGGGGGCGACTACGGCACCGACGTTGCCCTGCGCCGGGCCTGGTGCGACCTGAACCTCGCTTATCCCGACGATGTCATCTACCTGGACGATCTAAAAGCGGAGGTCCCAATGTCAGTTTTCAAGTCCGACACCGATGCGATGAACTACATGGTCCGCCAGTGGTACGTCACCCGACTCGGGCGCGAGCCCGAGTCCCCTCAGGTGCGCGACGCCTGGGTGGCCCAGATCGAGGCGAGCGGTGTCGACGCTGCATTTTCGTCATTTATGACAACGCCCGAGGCCGAGCTCGATCTGACCAAGATCCCGTGATGGAGATCCGAACGTGGAAGGACATCGACGACGACACCCTCCACCGCTGGGGCAACGTCGAGGTGGCCGTGCTCGACCCGGTCGGCGACGTCGCCTACCGAGGACTGGCGGTCGCGTGGCCCGTCGACGGCGCCGGCACCCTTCGTCTCCAACGGCGCATCGTGGTCCCGCTCACGTTGGACGATGTCACCGAGGACCGTCCGTTCCTCTTCGAGTACGCCATCTTCGCCGCCGGCGCGTGGAACGCGATCCAGGCGCTCGAGTTCACATTCGATCCCGAGACCTTGCAGGCGCAGTTCGAGGCCGAGCGGCACAGCGCTGCCGCCGCGCACCTCGGTGTGCACCCGAATCGGGCGCAGCGCCGAAGTCCCGGCCGCTGAGCGGCCTTCTAAGACGCTAGAAGCCGGCTCCCGGTACCGAGGTGCGGGCGTTGTGCGTGCCTAGCGCCGCCGACGACGGCGGGTCGTGGTGCGCCTGCGTGACGAGCCGCGCTTGACGAACCGTCCCCGGCTGTCGCGCGGGGGAAGCCGGCGGTGCCTTCTGCGGGTGGTGGCCATGATCACCTCCTCGATCACGAAGAGCTCGGGGCGCTCGTCTGTGACGAGCTCGTCCCCGAAGCGCTAGCGGCGGCCGCTTCGGCCGCGGCGGCGGCCGCGGCTACCGAGGCTGCAGCGGCGGCCTGGCCGGCGGCGGAGGCCGCGTAGGTCGTTGTCCCTACGGCCTGGGCGATGATCGCGGCGGCCACGCCGGGGGCGAAGTGGTCCGGGGCGTCGGTCGCGGTCGCGAGGTCGTCGGCTGCGGCCTGGGCAGCGGCCTCCTCGGGCGTGGGGAACCAAGTGACGTCCCCGGTGCGGCAATTCACGACGACGTGGGAGCCGTCGGGGATCTGCGGCGGAAGGGAGATCGGCGCGGGCGTTGCTGTGTCGGTCATCAGGTGATCCCGTAGAGGTAGAAGGACGAGCCGGTCACGAAGTTCGTCGCGGTGTGAAAGACCTTGAGCGAGGTGATGGCCGCCGTGGAGCGCCAGGAAACTGCCGCTTCGATGTAGCCCCCGGCGAAATTGGCCTGGTCGACGAACCCGCTAACCCACTGGCCGTCTTTGCGGAACGTGGTCGCCGAATAAAGCGGGAGGCGCAGCCTCATGCTCCCCGAGATGCCCGCCGTGGCGCTTGCAGCCGGGAGGTCGGCGTAGCTGACGTCGTTCGCCGGCTGCCACTGCGCCGCGTTCGCGATCGCACCGGCGACCGACGTGCTGTGGGACCCGGAGGCCTGCTCGTCGTAGTTGCTCGCGGTGTCGCCGTTCACCTGCACCCGGTAGATGCCCGTCTCCGACGCCGCGCTTCCCCGGCCCGTCGCCTGGAGCTCGAGGTGGTTGTAGGCGCCGCTGATCGAGGAGAAGGTGACGCTCGCAGCCGCGGATCCGAGGACGTTGTTCGCGATCTGCACCGCCGCCGGCACGCCGCCGGTCGCAGAGACCGTGATGTCCGCACGAGCCGAGCCGGCGTTGTCGACCACCGTCACCGTTACCCCGGTGCCGGCGATCATGTTGATGGTCGGCCGGGTCGATTCGACCGTCCCGGCCTGCTCGACCGCGACGCCGGCGGGCATGGCGTGGCTGTGCCCGGCGTCCGCGACTGCTCCCGAGCTCCCTGCCGCCGCCGCCGTACCGAAGGCGCCCGAGCCGATCTCACCGGCCGTGCCCCACGGCTCGCGCCCGTGGCGGTGGTCGGCCTGCGCGACTGCGCCGGAGGTCCCTGCAGCGGCGGTGTCGCCCGGCACGGAGGCATGGACCTGGCCGACCACACCCCAGGCCTCTCGTGCGTGGGCGTGCGCGGCGTCGGCCACCGCGCCCGACGCGCCGGCTGCGGCTGCGGTCCCCGGGTTCGAGGCCGCGATCTGGCCGACCACACCCCAGGCCTCTCGTGCGTGGGCGTGCGCGGCGTCGGCCACCGCGCCCGACGCGCCGGCTGCGGCTGCGGTGCCCGGGCTGGACGCCGCGATCTCACCGACCGTTCCCCACGGCTCGCGCCCGTGGACGTGGTCGGTCCGGCTCGGCGTGGTCGCTACGCCGTCGGCCTGCGCCGCACCGGGCGTGCTGTTGGTCGACCCCGAGCCGCCGGCTGCTGCCGGCACGGCGTGGACGTGGTCCGCGTGCACGGTGTTGGGAGAGCTCCCCGACGCCTGGGCGGCGCCGACGGTGACCTGGCCCGTCGGTGGGCCGAAGGACGCGGATCCGCCGCCGCCGGGGTTGCCCCGGAACCCCACCTAGTTCGCCTTCCCGGTGAGGATGGCATTGGCCGTGGCGGGGTCGGTCACGAGGTATTGGACGCGAGCAGATCCCACCGAGCCCGCCGACATCGAGCTCCACACGAGGGTGAGGGTCTGGCCGCCGGGCACGAGGATCGGGCTCGACTCGTCGGCGATGTCGGCGTTGCCGTCGTAGGAGTAGTCGATCAGGTTCGCCGGGGAGAGATCGCCCGGCGTGCCCACGTAGACAGCGCACGTCGTCGCCTGGGTCGAGGTCGTCGATATGGCGATCCGCTGGACCAGGAACACCTGGCCGTTCGGCGGCAGTGGGAGAGCGACGCTCGCGACGCCGGCGACGGCGGGCGCGCTCGAGAGCGGCGCCGTGACGCCCTGCGCGGTCCCGCCCGCCCCGCTAGACCGAGGCGCAAGGGGGCCCGAGGGGCGGTCGCTCAGGACGCCGGTCGCCGGGATCTGGCGCCCGAGCGCCATCTAGGTGGCCGCCGGAGGCTGCTCAGGAGCGGCCGAAGAGGTGTCGGGGCCAACGCCTGCGACCCGTAAAGGGCGCACCGTCTCCGAACCCGCCGGCGCCGGCGCGGACGCGGCTGCGGGGGCCACGGCGGGAGCAACTTGCGCGGTGGCCGCCACGACGGCGCTCGCGGCCTGGCGCACGACGGGCTCGAGCTGACGCATGACCTCTGCGACCACAGCCTCGAAGGCGGCGCCGCCGGGGACCATGTCGATCACCGGGGCGAGGGCCTGCGCGCCGGCGGCGACGTCGGAGGCGAGCTGCTGGAGCTCGCCCACATGGCCCTCGCCCTCTTTGATCAGCGCGTCGAGCCTCGCCTTCACGGTGTCTGCCCAGGTTTCTCCCATTGGTTTGCTCCTTCTGCTCAGGCCGCCGCGACTGCGGCGGTTTTCACGGTCTCTGTGACGGTGCGGCTCACCCCGGGGAAGATGCGCGCGAGGCCGAGGACCACGAGCGCCACCCCGCCCAGGGTGAAGACGACGTAGAGCAACGCCTTGATGAGGTCGTTCACGCTGAGCGACGCCGACAAGACGCTCGCCACGGTGCCGATTGCGCGGGCTGCAGGGGTCGCCCCGGTCACGGGGTTGCCCAGGATCCCGGTGGCTCCAAAGCCGGCGAACGTCTTGAGCCAACCTGTGAGCGTCGCGTCGGTGGTGCCGCCCGTGGCGGCGGTGAGCGACTGCACGGCGGAGCTGTACGCGGTGTCGACGGCCTGTTGCCCCTGCGAGGCGAAATAGCTCGTCGCCGGCCGCTCGGCGAGCACGGCCGCCTGCTCGGCTGCCTGTTCGGGGTTCGAGGTCCACAGCGACGCGGGGACTTGGGCCACTGCGGCCGCGTAGGAGGGCGCCATGTAGCTGACTGCGAACCCGACGTCCTCTGCCTGGCCTTGGCTGACGCCAGGGTGCGCGGGGAGGTGGATCTGGAAGGGTCCGAAGCTCGTCCCGTTGTCGCCGGCCGCACCCGATGAGTAGCTGGCCTCCAAGTTCGAGCCGACGAGCATCGCGAGCGCCACGCGCGCGTCTCCCCCCGAGGCGGCGAGGATCGCCGAGGTGAGATCGGTCGGGGCCGTCGCAGCTGTGACCATCAGGCGGCGACCGGGTTTCCGAACGCGTCGACCGACGGGAGGTGGACGTCGTAGAGGCCGCTCGGCGTGCCCGTCGTCGGTGTGCCGATGAGCGCGGAGACGGCGGGGGAGGTGGTCGCAAGCGCCCCGGGAACCGAGTCAGAGGGCACACCGAGAAGCGGCGCCGGCATCTGTGAGGCCGGGCTCGGCGCAGCGGGCCCCGGTGCGGGCCCGATCTGTCCGGTGTTCGGGTCGTAGGCGGAGCCCGGGGGCACCTCGAGCCAGCCGGCGTTGCCCTTCGACGGGTCCCCTGTGTTGACCCAGCTCCCGAAGACCTGTGTGAGGTTGCCCTGTGCGTTGTAGCCGAGCATGACGGGCGGGTTCGCGGCCATGTAGGCGGCGAGGTCGGACTCCGACGTCGGCGCGCTCACACCCGCCGGCACGAAGAGCCCGGGGGAGCCGGGGAAGAGCGCGTTGGGCGCATAGCCGGTGCCCTCGCCCGAAGTGAGTTGGTTCCCGAGAAGGGGATTGTTGGCGCCCCCGAAGGCCTCGGGGTAGTTCGGGGTGGTCCCGGAGCCGACCGTGGGGGTCGTGGTCGTCGTGGTCGTAGACCCCGTCGTGCCGCTCCCGCTCGTCGACGAGGAAGTGGTGGAGGCGCCTTGGGACGCGAGGCTGTCGAAGAGCGAGGAGATCTCGCTCTCGAAGCTCGCGAGGTCGCCTGTGCCAATGGCGGTCGTATCGGTGGCGCTCGTGGTGCCCGTCGTCGTCGAGGAGCTCGAGCTCGACTTGGACTTCTGGTAGATGGCGATGATCGCGAAGACGACCACGACCGGGATCCCGTAGAGGAGGATCTTCTTCTGCCCGGGTGAGATGTTGAGCGCCATCAGCCGGTCGTGCGGTTCATCTGGCCGGCGAGGTGCTCGAGCTCTGCGATCGAGATCCGGGCGTCGGCGACGGCGGTGTCGTAGCTCTGGGGATTGGCCGGAGCCATCGGGTTTCGAATGTCGGCGTAGCAGGTCTTCGCCGTCGGGTCCTTGCGCAGGGTGTTGTAACGCGCGTCCTGGCCAAGGCTCGCGAGCGATGCGAGCGCGGCCGTCTCCTGCTGCAGCTGCTCGGCGCCGGCGCCCGGGATGAAGCTCGCCTTGCGTCTCACGTCGACTGCGCCGGAGACGGCTGACCGACGGTGGTGCCGCCGATCGAGACGGTGCGCCCTTGGAGCGTGCCGAAGACGCCGGCCGCCCCCGACGCGAGCGCCCCGATGATGCCCGTGGCGCCTCCGGCGTACTCGAGCACCAAGAAGAGGGCGATCAGGCTCAGCATGATCCCGAGCGCCCCGAGCCAACCTGTTCGTGCCATTACGCACCTCCTGAGAAGAATGTGACCGCCGGGTCGACCATGTCCTCGAGGAAGTGGGTGATCCCCGAGAAGAAGCTCGCGAGCGTCTTGCCGTTGAGCAACAGGACGTAGAGGAGGACCAGGAGTAGCGCGCCGAAGAGGAGCCCCGTCGCGCTCACCGCAGCGCCGCTCGCCGCTCGCCGGTAGGGGGCGGCGGCGCGCCTCGCGATCGAGCGTCCCCCGCTGCGGCGGTGCGAGGTCCTCCGCGGCACAGAGGCGAAGCGCGGCTTGTTCCCCTTGGCGGTCTCCTCGCGGTGGCGGCGTGCGATGTCCGCTGCGCTCGGCTGGCGGCTCGTGCGCGCCGGCTGGGGCTCGGGCTCGACCTCGGGGCCCTGGCCGAAGTCGCTCATGCCCTCGCGCCAGGACTCGAAGATCGAGGGATCTTCCTCGGACGCGCGCTTCATGGCCTCGGTCATCGGGTTGCCCGCCCGGCCGCGGTTGTAGGCCGCGTCGTGCAGGTCGACGTTCGGAGGGGCCGAGGTCGCCATCACGCGAGCCCCTGGCCGGAGGCCTGCTGCTGCGGGGTCTCGGTTTGCGCCGGACCGTCTGGGAGCGTCGATCCTGCAGCGGGGAGCCCGCCAGATGGAGACGTCCCCGAGGCGCCGAGTGTGGGGGAGGTGGGAATAAGGCTCGGCAGGAGCCCCGTGACGAGCGGGTTCGACGTCGTGGGCTTGGAGAGCACGCCCGAGATCTGCGACTTCGTGGTGGCGGGCCCCGAGCTCGTCGAGCCGATGATCCGATCTGGGAGCTTGCCGATCAGCGTCTGGAGCCCGAGCCAGACGCCGGCGATCACGAGCAGGATGCCCGACGGTGCGGACGCGGTGGGCATCACGCTGCCGCCTTGTTCAAGAACTTCGCACTGAGCCACGCCCCGAGCGTCCCGCGTGCGAGCTGGATCGCCACGAAGATCACGAGGAGGAGCAGCACCACTCCCGCGGCGGTGTTCATCGACCGTCGTCCCGACGGCGCGCACGCTCGCGCCCGCGCACCTCGCCGGCGAGACGGGCGAGCGCCTCGACTTGTTGGGCGTCGGAGACGCGGAGCTCGGCGAGGCCCTGCTCGAGCGCCTCGATGCGGCGGCGCTCGGCCGCCTTGATCTCGGCGCGCTCGGCCGCCTCACGCTCGCGCACGGAGGCCCGACGTCGCAGGAGGGACGATCCGGCGAGTGTCACGAGAGCGCCCGTGGCCTGACCGGTGAAGGCGGCGAGCAGGGTGTCGCCAAGCACATGGCGCCCCCCTACTTCTTGCCGATGCGGACCGAAAAGCTGATGAGCCCGATCGCGGCGGCGAGGATGAGCACGAGCCACAGGGTCGGCCGCCCCCAGAGCGACTGTGCCTCGGAGGCGTTCGGAGCGGTGCGGGCGGTCTGGTTGGTCTCGGTCGTCACTCCCGAGGACGTGGAGGCCGGCTGCGGCGCCGCGGGGGAGCCGTACATCGAGGCGGCCGTGCCCGGCCCCGTGGGTATGTAGGCCATCGTCACTAGATCAGGATCTCCTCGACGCATCGGAGGTTGGCCTGGCCCACCGTCGGGACGACCGCGGAGTCGATGACGATGTTCGCCCGGAGGTTGGTCACGCCCTGGAGGAGGATCATGTCGCGCACCGGGTTGCGGGCCATCTGGTCGATCACCACGGTGTCGAGCGGCACCAGCGCGCCGTAGTCGAGCTCGTTGGTCTTCGCGAGCACAGACGCCGGCGCCCAGACGTAGGGCGTGGCGCGCAGCCCGTACATGAGGTCGATCTCGTCGATGGCGCCGGTGAGCGCGGTGCCCGGGGCGGCAGACAGCGGGGTATTGAAGGCCGAGGTCCCCGAGACGAACACCCGCATGAGCTGGCCCGCGGTGCGGAGCAGAGTGACGGGGTTGGCACCGGTGTTGGTCCACGGCTCATAGATGGCGACGACCTGGTGGAGCTTGGTCACGTCGGGGAGGATCATCCGGCCGTTGTTGTCGATCGGGATCTCGTAGGAGGTCTCGGTGATCGTGAAGCTGCCGCTGATCGTGAAGTCGGCGACGTTGCCGCCGGCTGCGAGCAGGTTTTGGGTGTTCTCCTGCAGGATCGAGCCGTTCAGGAGCGTCTGCGAGCTCTGGGCGAAGAGGGCGGCTACGAGCCATGCGTCGTCGACGGCGATCGGGATCGACCAGCTGAGGTGCAGCGGGTAGATCCCGGGCACGATCGCCGTCCCGCCGCCGAGGCCGCCGGGGAACACGTCGGAGTTACTGAAGCGCCCCGGGTGGTCGACGAAGTTGAGCTCGAAGATGTCGTTGCCCGACAGGTTCCACAGGTCGTGGCTGATGCCGTTGGCCGTCAGGGTGAAGTTGGCGATGAGCCCGTAGGGCCACGCGAACGACGGCGTCTGGTTGGCGTTCGAGACGACGACCTGGCCGTCGAAGTTGATGCGGAGGCGTGCGACCACGTCCGCGTCGGGGAGCTGGTACGAGACGCGCTGGGACGAGCCCGGGGCTGCGATCGGCGTGAGCGGGGCGACGTTCTCGGTCGTCATCGCGGCGAAGGACGCCGGGTCGATGACGTAGGGGACGCTCGGCAGAAGCCGGAGGGTCTCGACGCCGGAGCCGATGGGCATTTCCTGTGCCTCCTAGAGGGCGGCAGCGATCTGCTGCAGAGGGGTGAAGGGCACCCGGGCCATGACGACCTTGAAGAAGAGGACCGCGAAGACAGCGACCAGCCCGACGCCGGCCCAGAAGCTCAGCTCGTGCTGCAGCGCCATTACAGGTAGCTGGCGAGGCCCGGAGCGATCTTCGAGAGCAGGAACTTGATCACGAAGACGGCGAGCACGGCGACGAGGGCGGTGTAGATCATGGCCGGGGGCCCCTTTCGGTTCTCACGCTGCGAGCTTGAGCGCGCCGCACGGAGAAGGGGAAGGATGAACACCCAGGTGTGTATCTAGGTGTGGATCACCTTTTGAGCTCACTGAGCACGTCGCCCAGGCGCTCGGTGAGCTCGCCGGGCTGCGAGGTGCCCGAGGCGAGCACGGCCGAGACGAGCCCGACGAGGCGTTCGACTGCCTCCGCGATGCCGGCCTTGACGCTCTGCTCGATCTCGGCCGCCGTCTGGCCGACGATGCGGGTGACCTTGTGGCGGATCGAGATCCCGATGCTGAGCGCGGCCACGTCGACGAAGGCCAGGCCGATGATGACGTAGATCACCGGGCGCCCTGACTGAGCGCCTCGTTCGTCGCCGACAACAGCTGCGATCGGAGGGCGTCGGCCTCGCCGGCGTCGAGCAGCGCACCGCCCACGTCCGCGATCCCGAGCCACACCCGGCCGTCGACAGCCGAGACAACGACGTCCTCGTAGCGCTTTGTCGACCTCGACATCGCAATGCGCCGGCGGGCCTCGCGGGGAAGGTGCATCAGCCGGTGAGCTCCAAGGTCAGCGGGTAGAGCGTGCGGGCCCGGCGGTTCCACCAGACACAGTCGTGTGGCCCCATGCGCCCGAGGGCGGCCTCGAAGAGCCGGTAGGGGATCCCGCACATGCCGGCGATGTAGCGGCGGTCCTCCTCGAGCGGGAGGTCCCACACGCCAACGTGGGCGGCCTGGGCGGCGACGTGGCGAAGCACGTCGCGCGGGCGGGCGTGACAGGCGAGGTGGCCGATCATGAGCTTTCGGTCCGCCACGACGACGCGACGCCCCGCCTTCGGGGGTTTTCCGACCGGGAGCACGATGCCGGCCTCGTCGCACCAGATGTAGAAGTGCGCGTCCTGCGGCCGCCCGGCCCCGACCGCGCGCAGCACCTTCTCGCGAACAGCCGAGTAGAGCTCGTGATAGGCGTCTGTGTCGTCGGGGTCGCGCGGCACGAACCGAGCCGTGGCCGCGTCAGGAAGGCGCCTCGGGTCCGTGAACGTCACCGCCCCCGGCACCGCTGTGATCGAGCTCGCCTGGGGGTCGATGACCAAGCGCGGGGCGCTGGCTGTCAGAAATAGCGCCCGCGCGAGGGTCGACTTGCCCCCGTCGGTCATCCCAGTCAAGAAAATCCGGTCTTGATACCGGATCCCCAACGATTGCGGCGATGTTGTCGTGGTCGGGCCCGGGGATGAGGGCGGTGCGGGCGAGCTCGGCGCACTGTCCGCGCCAGACGACGAGGGCAGGGGCGCCGTCGTGGCGGAGCTCGGCGAAGAGGGAGATGACCTGGTCGGTGAAGACGGTGCACTCCCGGTCGCTCCGGCCGGCGAGGCCTCCACGGATGACCTCACCGAGGGCCGGTCCCATCATCGCCATAATCGGCGCCATCTGTGGGGGCGCCGAAGCCACCAGGTCGTCCAATATCCCGAGGAGCTTGAGTCCGATCGAAGGGACCAGCTTCTCGGGCGGGGGCGGCGGCAGGTAGGTCACTTCGTCGCTCGGTGTTTGTGTCATGGATCTCCTTCGCTTGTTTGGCCAGATCGAAGTTCCTGAGCGCGTAGCGCACGATCACGAGGCCGGCCGCCGCCGCGTCGGCGTGCGCGACGTAGCGCGCGAGGCGGGGGTTGCGGTTGACGATGCGCGTGACCGGCGGGGTGAGGTCGTCGAGCTCGGAGTCGGTGAAGCGCCAGTGGTCGGGGATGCGGCGATCGCCGAGGGCGAAGCCCATGAGGCCGCCCACGGCCGCGAGCGCAGCGCGCACGGTGAGCTCGGAGACCTCGACCGCGACGAGCTCGGCGTCGGGTTCGTCGTCGGCGCCCAGGTGCTCCTCGAGGTCGACACCTTCGAGGTCGACCTCGGGCTCACCGGGGGCCCCGATCCCGAGCTCAAGCGTTTCGGACACGTTCGGCGTACCAGGAGGCGGCGGTGCGGCGGGTGGCCTTCCCACCGCGGCGCGCACCGTCGAGCTTTCTTTGTGCTGAGACCCGCTCGCGCTCGGCGCGTGTTCGCACCGGAGCCGGGCGGTTAGTCGGAGGCGGGTCCCCTTTCGGCGCCTCCGCCGGCTCCGGTGCGACGGGTCGCGGCAGGCGGAGGGTGAGCGGCGCCGCGATCGTGGGACCACCGACCGGCGTCGAGCTCGTCGTCGACTCCGAGGCGACGAGGACGCCTCCCGCGGTGAGAAGCGCCCCACAGCCCGTGCAGCGGAGCTTCTGGCGCCCCTGAGCCTTCGTGGGGCGCTTCGTGCCGCAGGTCGGGCAGACGAGCTCGTGGAGGGCTCCCATTGCCCGGTCAGCTTGCGCTAGGCGCCCCGTCGTTGGGAAGTATCCACACGGTGGTGTGGATGCCGCTGAGCTGCTCTAAGAGGCCGCAGGCGCGGGGGTGTGCATCTCTTCGAGACACACGTCGCAGCGGGTGCTGTGCCGCTGATGTACACACGTCGGGCGCCTCAAGGCCGCCCACAGCGCGCCGGCACAGATCGCGGAGACGTTGTCGTCGACGGGCAGCTCGTTTCGGAGTCGCTCGAGGAGCTCACGCGAGACGTAGATGTTGATGCGAGGCGTGGCCGAAAGGCTACCGAGTCAACCCTCGGGCCGCGAGGCCGCGGCAGCCAGGAGGAGGATCGCGCCAAAGGCGAAGGCGCCGATCCCAGCGAAATAGGCCCAATTGTCCGCGCTGCACTGTGCGACAGGGCAGCCAACGCGGGCATGAGCGCCCACCACGCCCGCGACTACACCGAGGATCATGAAAAGAACACCGGCACTCGCCGCGACGGTCTGCCCGAGCGAACCCACGGCCCGACGCTAGACCCGCTCTACGAGGCTCGCTCCAGCTCCCAGGCCAGCTGCTTCTGGTGCTCGCGTTCGCCCCTTGTCGGGCGGGGGAGTGCTCGCCAAGAAGCGAACCCTATGCCGTGTCTGCGGGCGACGTCACGTGCGACCTTGGCGGCGCCTTCGGCGGTGCCGACGCGGCGCACGAGGAGATCGAGGCGGTCGGAGAGCTCGGCGTAGAAGGCGTCGAGGGCTTCTGTGGTGATCTCAGCGCGGGTGATGGGAATCGCACAGGTTCGACAACAGAGCTCGGCGTGGTGACACCCCAGGAGCCCTCTGAGGGCCTCTTGGAGCACGCCGGACATCTTGATGTCTGGCAGCTTCTCGCGCACCGTCGTGGCGAGCTCGTCGGGCAGATAGACGTTCAGTCGCATCGTAAGAACCTCCCCGCGCCGGGCCCTGGGTCCCGGCCGATGCTCGACTACACACCGGGCGCACACCCGCCCCTACCTTCGGGTGTGGCTGAGGTGTGTACGGCGGTGCGGGCGAGAGCCCTCTCGCGGCGATCGGCGTCGAAGGCAGCGAGGCAATGCCGGGACCATGCGATCTCGACTTCGCGGAGCGTCGCGCCGGTGGCGACGAACTCGCACGAGCAAGGGACCGCGTAGAAACCCTGTGAGCCACCCAGGGTGCCGTGGACGTGCTCGGTCATTTCTTCTTCCCGCGACCTCGGTACGGTGCCAACGTTGGCGATTGAACGCCCACGCCTTTCTTCGATGGCGATTTGCGCGGCGCGACATCAGCTTGCTCCCACTCGGAGCGGAGCGCTCGTGTGAACCCTTCGAGGACGCACTTATCAGAGCAGGCGTCGAACCGGAACAGTTGCCGGTAGTTGCCCTCTAGGTCGTAGATCCTCGCGTCGATCACGCAGACCTCGGAGAAGTTCTTTCCACAGACATCGCACGTGTAGTTCAGGCTCACGAGACCACCGAAAGCGCCGGTGCCGGCGACGTCGGGAACGGGCTGCCGCGCCAAGAGTCGAGAGCTCGAGCGACGTCGACGAGCGTGTCGTGCTCGCAGCGTTTGAGGACCCGGAGCAGCTCGACCTCGCGCAGCTGGGAGAGCTCGTCGGCGAGCTCCAGGGCGACGTCGCCGGGATCGGCCCTCCGGGTATCCACCACCCTCACTTTACTAGAGGGTTAGCTAGAAGGCCATGACCACTTCCCTGGACGTCGCCAACCACTGGCCCTTCATCCGTCGTCACCTCCAGCTCCATCGCCGCCAGAAGCGCTTCGAGAAGGTTCTCTGGGCCCTCGCGCTGCGCCAGGCGGCCTCGAACGGGGACCTCGTTTCGATGAGCGAGAAGCAGCTCTTGGCCCACGCCATGACCGGGGGAGAGGCTGGCCGGGCGCGCATGGTCCTGCGGGCGCTCGAGGAGCGAGGGGTCGTCAAATCGGTCCGAGCCGGCCGGGGGAAGCTCTGGACCTTCCAGGGCGACATTGGGCACTGGAGGCTCCCGTGGTGGCACTCGAGGCGTGAGGTCGCCCGAGCGGTCTCTTCTTGTGTGTGCTCGACCCGCGCGCTTTGGGCGCCACCCGCGCGTTTGGCTGGTCAGAGCGTTGCCGACCCGCGCGGCAGGACCGTTTTCCTGCTCACGCCGAACGACCACCTGGACTTTTGGGGCCACTTACGCGCGGTTCAGCCGCCAAACCGCGCGGATCGAGCACACGATCGTGGGGGAGATCTGGCCGAAGCGCGCGGATCAGCTCTGGCGCTCGTGCCTCCTATACCTTGCTTCTCTGAATTAACACCTACTGCTCCTAGGAGCGAGGAGGAGGAGCGCATCAGCCAACAGCGTCTCAGACGGGTGTGTCGCGCCGTCAGCGAGGTCTCGAAGGGACACCCGACGATCTACGGCGGACCGCCCTTGAGAAAGGCACAGGCGATCGCAGAGATGGCGGGGGAACGCCTCGACGAGCTCCTGCGGGCGTTACTCGGCGAGGCCGGCCCGTTTGATCGGTTCGACGAGGCCCTGGCATTCCTCGAGCAGCAGCTCGTGGAACTTCCCGCCGTCGAGCCTAAAGCGCGAGCCCGGTGGGATCCGAAGATCCTGCGGGCCTTCCAGGAGGACGGGGTCGAGCTCAACGAGGAGCAGCTCACCGACCTCGCCGCGTGGGAAGATGAGCAGGCGACCGAGGAGGCACTGTGACCGTCAAGGTGAACCCCCGAAGCATCGGCGTCGAGGGCCCCTTCATCCCTTCTGACCAAGCCGCCGAGCGCCGCATGCGTCGATTGCTCGAGGAGCTCGAGAAAGCCGGCTACGGCTGGCGGATCGTGGCCGGCGTGCGCGGATGGCTTGAGGCGAAGGGCAATGGCTACGACCCGGCGTCAGGCCAGACCCGCACCCGTTATCGAAAGATCATCGCGTCTCTCGAGCTCAGCCCGGCGCCGAAGAACGGTACGCGCCGCAACGGGAGCGTCGTGCGCGCACTCGAGCAATCGCTCGTCGAGGCGGGCGTCGAGCGCGGGAGAGCGAAGAAAGCGGCTCTGTCGGCCGCGTCAAAACCGCCGATAATAGATCTTATGTAAAGTTAGGCTAAGCCGTCCGGAAGGTCCGCCGCGGTTACATCCGAGGGGCTACCGCTGGCCTCCCCCTGAACCGAAGGCGACCGCTGGGACTACTGAAGGGCGCGAAGCGCGAGGCGGCCCAAGGCGGTGGCGGGCTCGTCGCCACGGTCGTCGTATCGCTGGAGCATGCGCTGGGTGCTGTTCAGGATCGCGGTCCTGATCGGGTGCGGTGGCATGGGCACGGGTCGCTTGGAGCGCATCGGGAGCTCGAGCAGGTCGGTGCGCCGGCCGAGCAGCATGTCTCGCAGGACCTTGGCCGAGAGGTGGGTCGGCCCGACCCCGTGGCCGGCGTAGCCGACCGAGTAAGCGATCCGCTCGCCCGAGCCGAGCCAGCCGACCGTGGCGAAGCAGTTGACCGAGCCGCAGACCGGGCCCGACCAGCCGGTCTCCACCTTCACCTCGGGGATCTGGGGGAAGTTCCAGCGCAGGGTCTCCTCCAGGCGCTCGAAGACCCAGGGCATCGACTCGCGCCTGGGGTCCGGGCCCCTTGGCGCGACGGGCGCGTCCCGGCCGCCCCAGAGGATCCTCCCGTCGGGGGTCGGCCGGTGGAAGTGGACCATGAACCTCTTGTCCTCGACGCCCATCCGCTTCTGCCATCCGACCCGCTCCCACTGCTCGTCGGTGAGCGGCTCGGTCACGATGATGTGGGCGTAGACGGTGAATATGTAACGGCGAAGCTCCCTGAAGGACTGCGCGTAGGCGTTGGTGGCTATTACCGCTCGGTCGGCCCACACCCGCCCTAGAGGGGTGCGCGCCAGCACCCCCTGGCCCTTGACCTCGCGCAGGGAGGTGACGGGGGTGCGCTCGAATATCCGCACTCCCCTCGCGGCAGCCGAGGCGCGAAGCCCGCGCGTGAGGGCCGCTGGGTCGACGAGCAGGGAGTGGTCCTCGAAGTGCCCTCTCCGTACACGTTCCGTGTTGATCATCGTGCGGCACTCTGCGCCCGAGAGCTCGTGGAAGTCCCCCAGGCCCATCCTCCTAGCGGCTTCCAGGTCCTGCTTGATGCGCAGGTCCTGCTCGGGCCCGTTGGACACCGTGAGCAGGCCCGGGGCGGTGATGTCTGCCTCTATGCCTTCCTTCGCGCAGAACTCCTCGATCTCGCGAAGCGAGTCGACCATCGCCAGGTGCGCCGCCCGGGCGCGCTCGGGGCCCACCTTGCGCTCCAAGTCGTGGATGTTGCGAGCCAGCATGGTCATGGCGAAGCCGCCGTTGCGCCCGCTCGCTCCGAAGCCGACCACCCTCGACTCGAGCACCACTACGTCGACCGACGGGTCTGCTTCCTTCAAGGCGATGGCGGTCCACAGGCCGGTGAAACCCCCGCCGAGCACCACCACGTCGCAGGCAGTCTCCTCCGTGAGCGGCTCGCTCGGCTCGTAGGGCTTGCGCGACATCCAGAAGCTTTGGGTGCGCCAGTCGCTCATCTCGCCGCCCTCGCAGCCTCTTGCGGCCGACGCCGGGGGCTCGAGCGATGCGGCAGGCGCGCGGAGAGCCCGTCGAGCAGCCGGTGCACCACCGCCACGGTCGGGCCCGGCTCCCCCACCTTGAGCACGTGAAGCGTCGCCTCTTCGAACATGCCCGTGATCACTACCGCTAGGGCTTCGGCGTCCAGGCGCACCACCTCACCTTTGGCCATCGCCTCCTCGAGCAGGTCCCGCACCAGGTGCGCTCCGATGTCCTGCTCGCTGCGTCCAGCGGCCTCGAGGGTGGAGTCCACCCAGCCCTCGCGCAGGAAGAACCGCGCCTGCCCGAGCTCCTCGAGGGCCGCGAGGTGGACGTCGAAGGCGCGCTTCAGGTTGGTGACGGTGTCGAGCTCAGGGTCGAACGCGTCCTGCGCTCGCGCGGTGAGCCTGTGCCACAGCTCCTGTTGGAGGTCGCGTGCGATGTCCTCCTTGCTCTCGAAGTAGTAGTAGAAGGCTCCCCTCGTCGTGCCTGCGCGCCTCGCGATGTCGTCGACCGAGGTCGCGGCGAAACCCTTCTCGGAGAAAGCCTCGAGCGCGCCGGCGAGCACCTTCTCGCGCGTGTCGCGCACCATCGGATGGCGTCTGGCCATTTCTCCCCTTCCGCCCGCCGGCTCTGGTCCCGGCCGCATGGCCGCCAGACGCCAGGGTCTTGCCGGACGCATCGTAGGCGAAGAATCCGCCGTGCGCGCAAATCGTACAAAGTGTACGAAACAGCGCTGAGGGCCTGCCTATCCGCCGGACCTCTAATGGGCGGGCGCCGGCTCGAGGGGCTCGAAGTCGATCACGAGCTCGGTGTGCAGTGCGCGCGCTATCCGGTCGAGGCTCATGACCGTCGGCGACACCCTCCCCTGCTCGAGGCGGGCGATCGTGGGCTGGCTGGTACCCACCCTCCTCGCCAGCTCTGCCTGGCTCACCCCCGCCCGCCGCCTGGCCGCGCGCACCGCGCTGCCCACCATGATCGACGTGACGGCCCGCTCGTAGCGCGCAAGGGCACCGCCTCGGGAGGACGTGGCTCGAGGTGCCATACCAAAGATGATGTATACCAGCTATGGTCTCGCGGCCGGTGGATACCCTTTGGCGCATGGACTGGCCCATGCGCTTCGGCATCTTCCTCGCTCCGTTCCACCCCGTGGGGCAGAACCCCACGCTCGCCCTCGAGCGCGACCTCGAGCTGGTGGTGCGCCTCGACGAGCTCGGCTTCGACGAGGCGTGGATCGGCGAGCACCACTCGGCTGGCTACGAGATCATCGCCTCACCCGAGGTGTTCATCGCCACGGCCTCCCAGCGCACCTCCAACATCCGCCTCGGCACCGGGGTGAGCTCGCTCCCCTACCACCACCCGTTGATCCTCGCCGACCGCATGGTGCTGCTCGACCACCTCACGAGGGGCAGGGTGATGTTCGGGGTGGGACCGGGGGCGCTGCCCTCGGATGCCTTCATGATGGGAATCGACCCGATGACCCAGCGCGACCGGATGGAGGAGGCCCTCGAAGCGATTCTCGCTCTGCTCGACGGGAAGGAGCTGGTGACCCGCCAGACCGACTGGTTCACCCTGCGCGACGCGCGCCTCCAGCTGAGGCCCTATTCCCACCCGTGCTTCGAGGTGGCCGTCGCTGCCCAGATCTCTCCGTCAGGACCGAGGGCTGCGGGCCGCTTCGGGCTGAGCCTCCTATCGATCGGGGCCACCACCGCAGGCGGCTTCGACGTGCTCGGGTCCCACTGGCAGGTGATGGAGGAACGAGCCGCTGAGTTCGGCACGACCGTCGACAGGCGCAAGTGGCGCCTGGTGGGGCCGATGCACCTCGCAGACACCGAGGAGCAGGCCCGCCGCGACGTGGCCTTCGGCCTCGCCAAATGGGTGGACTACTTCGAGCGGGTCGCCGCGCTCCCCCTGGCGCCTTCCACCGTCGACCCCGACAAGATGATCGACGCGCTCATGGAGCTCGGCTTCGCGGTCGTGGGCACCCCGGACATGGCGGTGGCCCAGATCGAGCGGCTGGCGGAACAGTCCGGCGGCTTCGGCGCCTTTCTCCTCATGGCGCACGAGTGGGCCGACCGCGATGCGACGCTGCACTCCTACGAGCTGTTCGCCCGCGAGGTGGCTCCGCACTTTCAGGGATCGCTCTCCTCCCTCGAGGAGTCGCGCGACTGGGCGGCTGAGAACCGGCCCGAGTTCATCGGCGCGGTCGGCGGCGCCATCATGCAGGCGATCACCGACCACAACACCGAGCGAGAAGCTAAGCGCTCGGCCCAGAGCCAGACCACCTGACCTGCGCCGATCGCTGCGGAGCTGTGGGCCGGTTAGCCTGGGCGGAGGGGGCTGGAGCAGCGTACGCAGAGCGCACAGGAGGTCGGATGCAACGGCGTGCCGTCATCCTCTCGGGCTCCCTCGGGCTGGGCCACGACGTCATCTCCGAGGTGCTGACCTCGAGCCTCGAGCGGCTGGGCTGGGAATGCCGCACCCTCGACTGCATGGCGATGCTCGGGCCCTTCAACGCCAAGGTCGGCGACCGAGTGTTCCGGCGCCTCACCTCGATGCCCGGCCTCTACGACTCGCTGCACTTCGCCCACCTGCGCCCCGGCAGCCGGCTCGCGCGTGCGATGGACGCCTCCGCCACCAAGCGCCTCGTCCCCGCCCTTCGGGCCGAGCTCGCAGCGGAGCCCGCCGACCTCGTGATCAGCGCCTTCGCCACCGGCGCCTCGGCCGCGGCCAAGCTCGCCCAGGGCTCGGTTGCGCACCGGACGATGGTCATCTGTACCGACGTGTGCGTCTACCGGTTCTGGGTCTGGGAGCAGATCGACCTGTACCTCGTGACCTCACAGGCAGCCGCCGCCTCGGTGCGGCGCTACGTGCCGCATGCCCGTATCGCGATCGTGCCTCCGCCGGTTCGCGAGGCCTTCTACCGTGCGCCGACCCAGACCGAGGCGCGCCGCGCGCTCGGCGTCCCCGAAGACGCTCGTTGCGTGCTGCTCATGGGAGGCGGCTGGGGGCTAGGTCCCCTGGCCACGACCGCGCGCGCCCTCGTCGAGGACGGAGTCTGCGTGCTCGCAGTCGCGGGTCGAAACGAGAAGCTCCTGGAGCGCCTTCGCACGGTGGCCGTCGGCTCGCCTCGCCTCGAGGTCTTCGGCTTCACCGACAGGGTCCCCGAGCTCATGGCTGCCGCTGACGTCGTCGTGAGCACCCCCGGCGCGACCACATGCAGCGAGGCCAGGGTGGTCGGCCGGCCGCTCGTGCTCCTCGACGCGGTGCCAGGGCACGGGCGCGAGAACCTCCAGCACGAGTTGGAGCTGGGCGACGCCGAGGCGGCCGACGCAAGCCCTGCGAGCGTGACGGCAAGTGTGGAGGCAGTCCTCGAGAAGGCAGCGCGCCCCCAGGGCGGCGCCTCCAGGCCTGCGGGCGAGTGGGACCAGGCCTTTGCCGGGGCGCTTCGGACGCTCGGGCTGGCCGAGCCCGCGAGCGGCCGCCTCGCACGGCGGATGGCGGTATAGGCCGGACAAGCCGTATGAATGCCCGCACAGAGCTAGAGGAGAGAAACCCATGATGCGAACGCTGTTCCTGCACCCTCCGTCGTACGAGGGCTTCGACGGCGGTGCCGGTTCCCGCTACCAAGCAAAGCGCGAGATCCGCTCCTTCTGGTACCCGACGTGGCTGGCGCAGCTCGCGGCCCTCGTACCCGGCAGCAGGCTCGTGGACGCGCCGGCTGCCGGACTCGGCCTGGACGACGTGCTCCCCCTCGCAGGCGACTACGACCTTGCGGTGCTGCACACGAGCTCGCCGTCGTTCACGGGCGACGTGCAGGTCGCCGAGGCCTTCAAGGCCGCCAACCCGAAGCTCTTGATCGGCTTCGTGGGCGCCAAGGTGGCCGTCGAGCCCACCGAGTCGCTCCTGGCCTCCGAGGCGATCGACTTCGTGGCGCGTGAGGAGTTCGACTTCACGATCGTCGAGATCGCCGAGGGCCGACCGCTTCGCGAAGTGGACGGCGTCACCTTGCGCGACGGGGACGGCGGCGTGGTCCACACCCCCGACAGGGTGATCCTCGAGGACATGGACCGACTGCCCTGGGTGACCGAGGTCTACAAGCGAGACCTGAGGATCGAGGACTACTTCATCGGGTACCTCAAGCACCCCTACGTGTCGCTCTATACCGGCCGGGGCTGCAGGTCGCAGTGCACCTTCTGCCTCTGGCCGCAGACCGTGGGCGGGCACCGCTACCGCACACGCAGCGTCGGCCACGTGCTCGGGGAGATGGAACTGATCAAGAGCTCCTTCCCACAGGTGAAGGAGGTGTTCTTCGACGACGACACCTTCACGGACGACCGACCACGCGCCGAAGAGATAGCGAGGGGGATGGGCAGGCTCGGGCTCACCTGGTCCTGCAATGCCAAGGCCAACGTGCCTTACGAGACGCTGAAGGTGATGCGCGAGAACGGTCTTCGCCTGCTGCTCGTTGGCTACGAGTCGGGAAGCGAGGAGATCCTCAAGAACATAAAGAAGGGCGTCAAGGTCGAAAGGGCGCGCCAGTTCAGCAAGGACTGCCGCGACCTCGGGATCACCATCCACGGGACGTTCATCGTGGGGCTGCCGGGAGAGACGCGCGAGACGATCCAGGAGACGATTCGCTTCGCCAAGGACATCGACCCCCACTCCCTACAGGTCTCGATCGCCGCCCCCTATCCCGGCACCGCCCTCTATCAGCAGGCGAAGGACAACGGGTGGCTTCCCCCGGACGACAGCTCCCTCATCGACGAGCACGGCGTGCAGAGCGCGGTGCTCGAGTACCCCCATCTCAACCGCACCGAGATCTTCGACTCGGTGGAGACCTTCTACAAGAAGTTCTACTTCCGGGCCGGGAAGATCGCCGAGATGTCGGCGGAGATGTTGAAGAGCCCGGACATGATGCGCCGCCGGCTTCGAGAGGGCGTGGAGTTCGTGAGCTTTCTGCGAAAGCGGAAGACTCCGGCGTAGAGGCGGTGCCGATCGGCACGCGCTCCTAGGTCAACCCGCCGGTCAACGTCTGGCGTCGAAGGTGGGCACGAGGTTTCGCGCCGCGAGCGCCTCGTCCACCCGGCGCACCGGGGTGGCGTGCGGCGCTTCGATGGCCTCTCGAGCTCCGTCCGGCGATGCGGCGGCGGCGACTATGCGCTCGCACGCTTCAGCCAGCGCTTCGAGAGTCTGGAGGCTCTCGGTCTCGGTCGGCTCGATCATGAGGGCTTCTTCGACGATCAGCGGGAAGTAGACGGTCGGTGAGTGGAAGCCCTCTTCGAGCAGGCGCTTGGCCACGTCGAGCGCTCGCACACCGGTCCTCTTCTTGAGCGAGGAGGCCGACAGCACGCACTCGTGCATGCACGGCCGGTCATAGGGAGCGTCGAACGTCCCCGAGAGGCGCTTTCTCAGCCAGTTGGCGTTCAGCACGGCGCGCTGAGCGACCTCACGCAGGCCGTCGTCACCGTGGACGAGTACGTAGGTGAGCGCGCGCGCCAGCACGAGGGCGTTGCCGTGCCACGAGTGCACCCTGCCGATCGACCTGGGCGGGGTGCTCCACTCGTAGCGGTCGCCCGCACCGTCCGCTCCGGGCCCGACCCGGGTGGGCCGGGGGCCGGGCAGGAACGGCGCCAGCCGCTCGGACACGGCCACGGGCCCCGCGCCGGGACCTCCACCTCCGTGGGGGGTGGCGAAGGTCTTGTGCAGGTTGAGGTGAACGACGTCGAAGCCCATGTCGCCGGGACGGACGACACCGAGGATGGCATTCAGGTTGGCACCGTCGTAGTAGAGGAGCCCACCCACCTCGTGCACCGCGGCCGCCGTCTCGACGATGTCCTCCTCGAAGAGCCCGAGTGTGTTGGGGTTGGTGAGCATGATGCCGGCTACGTCGGTGTCGAGCACGGACCGCAGCGCCTCGAGGTCTACGCAGCCCCGTGCATCGCTCTTCACCGTCACCGTCTCGTATCCGCCAAGGGTCACCGAAGCCGGGTTGGTGCCGTGAGCGGAGTCCGGTATGACCACCTTGCGCCGCGGATTGCCATGGGCCTCGTGCCACGCCCGCATGAGCAGCAGCCCGGTCAGCTCCCCGGCTGCGCCGGCCGCGGGCTGGAGCGTGGCGGCCGCCATCCCCGTTACTGCACAGAGCGCCTCCTCGAGCTCGACGAGAAGCGCCATCCAGCCCTGGCTGCAGCTCGCAGGAGCGGCCGGGTGGGCGTCTGCGAGCCCGGGCAGCAAGGCGACCGCGTCGCAGACCTTCGGGTTGTACTTCATCGTGCACGACCCGAGCGGGTACGCACCGAGGTCGACGGAGAACTGGCGGTGACTGAGCCGGGTGAAGTGTGCCACCAGGTCGCGTTCGGAGACCTCCGCGAGCCGTGGAGGGGATTCGCGCCGGTGCGCCGCTGGCACCAGCTCCTCGGGCGGGACCTCGGGCACGTCGGTGGTGCGAAGCTGCCAGGCACGCCGGCCCGGCTGGGAGAGCTCGAAGAGCGTCGGTTCGGCGTCGCGGCCCATCAGCGGGGCGCTCGAGGCGCGCCCACCCGCCGCCGGTGAGTGAGCAGCATCCTTCGTCATCGAAGGGCCTTGGCGAAGCTGTCGGCGAAGGAGTCGATCTCCGAGCGCGTGCGTCGCTCCGTGACGGCCACGAGCAGCCCGTCGCGCCGTCCCTGTGTGTACTCGTCGTCCAGGGCGATCCCGGCGAGGAAGCCGTCGTCGGCGAGGCGTTCCACGAGCAAGCTTGCGTCCACCGGCAGCCGGAGGGCGAACTCCCCCATCGTGGGTGCCGATACGAGCGGCTCCACTCCCGTCACCGCGAGCAGGGCCTTGCGGCAGTAGTCGGCGCCCCTTGCGGACCGAAGCGCCACCTCGGCGATGCCCGAGGTGCCGAGCCACCCCATCTGTATGGCGGCGGTGACCGCCATGAGGGTCTGGTTGGTGCAGACGTTCGAGGTGGCCTTCTCGCGCCGGATGTCCTGCTCGCGCGCGCGCAGGGTTGTCACGTACGCGCGCCGGCCCTCTGCGTCGACTGTCTCGCCCACGAGCCGCCCCGGGAGCCGCCTGACGTTGGCGGAGTTGCAGGCGAAGAGCCCCAAGTAGGGACCTCCGAAGCCGAGCGGCATCCCGAGGGGCTGCCCCTCCCCCACCACCACGTCGGCCCGCCAATCCCCCGGCGAACGCAGCAGACCGGCGCAGATCGGGTCGAACGCCACGACGAGCATGGCTCCTGTCCGGTCGCACAGCGCGCGCGCCTCGCTCAGGTCTTCGAGGCAGCCGAGGTAGTTGGGGTAGGAGACCACGACCGCCGCCGGCGCCTCTGCGTCCCGGTCAGGCGGCCACGCCGTGGAGCCGTCAGCGAGAGGCAGCACTTCGATGGCGTGCCCGGTGCCGGCGGCGAAGGTCGAGAGTACCTGCCGCCAGGAAGGGTTCACACCCTGGGAGACCCAGACGTGCTCGCGCCCTGTGGCCGAGACGCAGAGGTTCACCGCCTCCACCAGGGCCGCGGCCCCGTCGTAGAGGGAGGCGTTGGCCACCTCCATCCCCGTCAGGCGCGCCACGAGGGTCTGGAACTCGAACAGCGCCTGGAGCACTCCCTGCGCGACCTCGGGCTGGTACGGGGTGTACGAGGTCACGAACTCCGAGCGCGAGGCGAGAGCCCGGGTGACCGGGGGGACCTCGCGGTCGTAGGCGCCCCCTCCGGCGAAGCAGACAAGCTCCTCAGAGATCGGTCGGTTGGCCGCTGCGAGCCGGCGCATGCGGACCAGCACGTCGGGCTCCGGCGCGCCCGGCGCGAGGCCGGTGCCGCCTGCGAGGCGCAGGGCCAACGGAACTGCGGCGAAGAGCTCGTCGATGCTCTCGAGCCCGAGGAACTCGAGCATCGAGTCGATCTCCGCCTCGGTGTGCGGGGTGTAGCCGCTCACTGTCGCGCCACCTTAACGAAGGGCAAACCGCTTACCTCCCCCTCGACCGCCCTGCCTCGCAGCTCGACCTCGACCTTCTCGCCGTCGGGGACGGCTGCAGCGGTGTCGAGGAAGGCCATGGCGATGCCCCGCTCGAGAACCGGCGAGAAGTTCCCGCTCGTGACGGTCCCGACCACCTGGTGCCTTCGGCGCACGACGGCAGTCTCGCGAAGCGGCTGGCGCCCCCCCGCCACGATGCCCCGCAGCAGCCTCTTCGGGCCTCGGCGGCGCTCTCGCTCGAGAGGCTCACGGCCGCGGAATTCGCCTTTGTCCCAGCCCACCACCCAGCCCAACCCCGCCTGGAGCGGCGTGATGCCAGGCCCGAGCTCGTGCCCGTGCAGGGGCAGGCCGGCCTCGAGCCGCAGCGTGTCGCGCGCGCCCAGTCCGGCCGGCACGACTCCCTGTTCGAGCACAGCGCGCCAGAACGAGCCGGCTGCTTGCGCCGGCACCGAGCACTCCACGCCGTCCTCGCCGGTGTAGCCGGTGCCCGCCGCTGTGCAGCGGGCACCTCGCCAGGCGAAGGAGGTGACCGCGAAGCGCGGCACGGCAGCCGCTTCGGTTGACACGCCGGACAGAGCCCGACGAGCATCCGGGCCCTGCACCGCGAGGACCGCGCGCGTCGAGGTCGTGTCCGCGCCGCCTATGGCGTCGGTCACGCGCGAGGTGTTGGAGGCGTTGGGCATCACCTCGAACACGTCCTCTGAGATCCACCACACGATCAGGTCGTCGAGCACCGAGGCGTCGACCTCGTCGAGCAGGTGCGTGTACTGCGCTCGCCCCGGGCGGATCTTGCCCAGGTCGTTGGTGAGGGCTCTTTGGAGCAGCTCCAGGGAGCCCTTGCCCTCGAGGCGCACGGTGCCCAGGTGGCTCACGTCGAACGCCACCGCCGCTTCTCTACAGGCCCGGTGCTCTGACAGGGTCCCCGAAGGGTAGGACAGCGGCATGCTCCAGCCCCCGAACGCGACGAGCTTGGCGCCGAGCGCGAGGTGCTCCTCCTCGAGCGGCGAATGCAGGAGCTGGTCCTCGCCGCGGCCGCTGCCGCTGCCAGTGTCGGGGTCGGGCGCGCCGGGCTCAGGACCAGATCGGCCGGGCGCGTCCACGCGCGCGAAGCCTAGGCGGCGGGCGAGGATGGGCGGCAGAGGCCGTGCTTCGCCAGCAGGGCCAGGTAGTCGCGTTGGTAGACGAGCTTCACTTCGATCGCCGGGTGGAGCTCCTTCAAGCGACGCACTTTGGCGTTCTTGCGCGTCACGAGCTTCTGGCTGAGCGTCGTGAGCTCCACGAAGCAGTCGTGCTCGGCCAGGTAGAAGTCCGGCCGGAAGGCGGACTTGGGCGTGCCGTCCGGATGCCACCAAAGCACGAACTCCACTGGTTCGTACTCCCACTGCACTCCGTAGAAATCGAGCAGTTCGGCGAACTGGCGCTCGGACTCGTGGGCGAAGCGTGCTGCGCCGGTACCCGCTTTCGTCGGGGCGCCGCTGCCGATGTCCGCCTCCCCGGCCGGGAGCGCGACGCTCAACCGCTTCGCGCCTCGTGTGCGACGACTTCGACACGCTCTCCGGCGGTGGACGAGCCGCTCCGCTCGATGCGGAAGATGGCCGCGTCGAGCTCCTCCACGACCCCCGACAGCGGGACGATGTTGAGCACTCCCTGCCCGCCCTTGAGCAGGTCTACGACCTCGCCGTCGCTCTGCGCGAGCACTGAGTCGGACCCGACGAGCACCAGGTTGGCAGAGCTCAGGTCAGCGCCGAGTCCTTCGCGAAGGCACTCGAGCGCGCGACGCGCGCGCTGCAGCGAGATGCCTGCATCGAGGAGCTGCTTGATCACCTTGAGCTCGAGGAGGTCGCGGTAGGAGTAGAGACGCTGCGTGCCGCTGCCCCGTGCGTCGGCGATCGAGGGCTTGAGCAGGCCGGTGCGCGCCCAGTAGTCGAGTTGGCGGTAGGTGATCCCCACCACGTTGCACACCTGCGGGCCCCGGTAGCCCTCGGCGTGGGAATCCGCGTTGCCGGCGGAGGGGTCACGGCCGATACCGGGGAGCTGGGCGGCGTAGGGCGATGTCGAGGCCATGAAGACTCCCTCCACGTCAGGTGCAGGTTCATCCTAACCCGCTTCTTCACATCGAGGTAGTTACGGCGCTGTGACCTGGGAGTACCTGGTGGGAAGGGTCGCCGCCGCCTCGATCAGTCGACGCGACGCAGCTGTTCCCGGTAGCGGCGGCCGTTTTCGATGTACTCGGCGCTTGCCACCCGGATCACTTCGATGCGCGACCCGCCGGGCTTGATCGTCGCCGGCACTCCGACCGCGAGTGCGCCGGGAGGTACTTGCATGCCGGCGAGCACCACCGCTCCAGCGCCGACGGTCGCGCCTGTGCCGACGGTCGCGTGGTGCAGAACGATCGCCCCAGACCC
>Ga0307477_10000194_pt1 | contig 83607 bp, 76 predicted proteins | sample atmos_gasesECM2C_FD_203316 | JGI IMG/M metagenome (GOLD analysis project Ga0307477, IMG submission 203316) | Hardwood forest soil microbial communities from Morgan-Monroe State Forest, Indiana, United States - atmos_gasesECM2C_515 | ecosystem: Environmental > Terrestrial > Soil > Temperate...
GCCTAACTAATTAGGCTGCGTATGCCATCTGTTGATTGGCAATTATCATTTTGCACGCGATTACGGGTGTGTGCACCCCGGCATGCCTCTTGGCCGCAAGCATCTCCGTCGAAGCCGTGACGCCCCCACTCGTGGGATGGGCCTTCAAAGAACTACCTCTATTCTGCGGAGGAAGCGCCGGGAAGTCAAATGCCGATGGGCGATCTCCGGTGTACGGGTCTCGACTCTCAGAAAAGGTATTCTTGCTCTCGGCTTGGGAACAGACGTTTCCAGTTGCCCAACGGGCTCCAGTTAGTTCATGGTGATCTTGGCCGAGACGAACTTGCGGCTATCAGTGGACCCCTCCCTTTTACCTCACATCCTTTAGCTACTGCCCGCATTTGTCAACAAATTGTCAAATTCATGTCATTTTATATCCCGAAATATGTCATTAACCTGATATCAGGCTACAGTTTAGGGGTATGATTCATGCCAATTACGGCGCGGGGGCGGTCGTGAACAAGAACATAGTGGCAACAATAGCGGCGTCGGCGACGATGGAAGCGGCGCCGGCCAGTTCGGAGCGGATCTTGGTGATCGAGGATGACCGCGCCGTCCAAAAAGCTCTAAAGCGATTGTTTGAAGGCGAAGGCTTCGCGGTGGATATTGCGGGGAATGGAGCCGCGGGTCTGGAGATGTTTCGGGCGGCGGCGCCGTCCGTGCTGGTGCTCGACTTGAGCTTGCCGGGGACGCCGGGGCAGGACGTGTGCCGGGAAATCAGCCAGGCAGCGCCTTCGTTGCCGATCATCATTCTCAGTGCGCGGACGGAAGTGATGGACAAAGTGCTGCTGCTGGAGTTGGGCGCCCATGACTACGTGACGAAGCCGTTCAGTCCGCGGGAACTTCTGGCGCGGGTACGGACGGCGATGCGGCGCTCGTCGCGAACTCCGCTGACCGAGACTTTCGCGTTTGGCGACGTGAAAGTTGATTTCAAGAAGATGGAATTGTGGCGGGAAGGAAACCTGGTGCAATTGACTTCGCAAGAGTTCAAGGTGCTGAAGTTCATGATTCAGAATGCGGAGCGGGTGCTATCGCGAGAGGAGTTGCTAAACCACGTTTGGGGATACCGGAATTATCCGAGCACGCGGACGGTGGATAATCACATCCTGCGTCTGCGTCAGAAAGTGGAGAAAGATCCCGCGAACCCTGTGCATTTTCGCACGGTACACAGTGCCGGTTACAAGTTTGTGCCGTAGTGGAATGAGGTCAGAGGTGAGAAGTCAGATTGCAGAGGCGAAAATCACAACGACTTTACTTCTCCAATCTGACTTCTCACCTCTGACCTTTTATACCTATCTCCTATAACCCCTTCGAGGTTTGACCATGGGTGGAATTCGGTTGCGCACCAAGTTCCTGCTTTCCATGGTGGTGGTATCGGCGGCACTGACGTTCACGACACTGCTGGTGGTGCGGCACACCGTGCAGCAGGAGGTGCGGCTGGGAATCCAGCGCGACCTGCAGAATTCCGTTTCCGCATTCCACAACTTTCAGAAACAGAGGGAAGTTACGCTCGAGCGCTCGGCGGCGCTGCTGGCCGACCTGCCGAATGTGCGGGCGCTGATGACTACGCACGATCCGGCAACCATCCAAGACGCATCGCGGGATCTGTGGCACCTGGCGGACAGCGACTTGCTGCTGTTGGCCGATTCTTCCGGAAAGGTGATGGCGCTGCAGGCCACTCCACAGGAGATCACGGTTCGCGAAGGGCAAGACTTCTTTCCGCTGGTGGTGTCGCGCGAAGAGACGCGACACTGGTGGTATGTCGAAGGACACCTCTACGAAGTTTTCCTCCAGGATATTTATTTTGGTCCAGCGAGCGGGCACCAGGTTCTGGGATACCTGCTGCTAGGTTATGAAATTGACGATCGCTTGGCCCGGGACCTGAGCCGTGTGGCCGCGAGCGAAGTGGCGTTTCGTTATGACGACTCGATTGTGCGGAGCACGCTGAAGCCTGCCCAGGAATCGGAGTTGCTGCGAGTGCCGCTTAGAACGGCAACTGGAGGCCCGCCGCAGGGGGATCAGATCCGGCTGGGCGAGGAACGGTTTTTGGCGACGGCGGTGGATTTGCCCACGCCGGGTACGCCCGCGCTGAATTTATGGGTGTTGAAGTCGTTCGATCAGGCAACTGCATTTTTGAGCAGCCTGAACGAGTTGCTGCTGGCGCTCGGGCTAACCGCGGTGCTGGCAGGGAGCCTGCTGGTGTTTTTGATCTCGCATACCTTTACGCGTCCCCTGGAGAATCTGGTAGCCGGCGTGCGGGCGCTGGAGCAGGGGGACTATGCCTATCCGCTGCCGGTGCGGGGCGGAGACGAAGTCGCCGAGGTAACCGGAACCTTCGACCGGATGAGAAAGAACCTGCAGAAAACGCAGAGGGAATTGCTGGATGCGGAACGTCTGGCGACGATCGGGCGGATGGCAAGTTCGATCTCGCACGATCTGCGGCATTCGCTGGCGGCGGTGATGGCGAATGCGGAATTTCTGTGCGAGAGTAACCTGACGCCGGGACAGCGCGAAGATCTTTACGCCGAGATACGGATTGCGGTGGCCCAGATGACGGACCTGATCGAGTCGCTGTTGGAATTCTCGCGCACACGGGAGTCGTTACATCCCTCGTACGGTGACATTCGCTCGGCGCTGGATCGCGCGGTGCAAGGGGTAAAAGCGCATCCGGAATTCCAGCGCATACGGATTCGGATTTCCGGGGAAGGGTCGACGGAGGGCTGGTTCGATTTCAAGAAGCTGGAACGCGCCTTCTTGAACTTACTCCTGAATGCGTGCGAGGTGGTGCCGGCGGGATCCGGGAAAATCGATATCGAGCTGAGACGCAAGGGCGAAAGCCTGGAAATTCGCATCGAGGATAACGGTCCTGGAATCGCGGACGCGGTGCGCGACCGGTTGTTCGAGCCGTTTGTGAGCCATGGCAAGGAAAATGGGACGGGAATGGGGCTGACGGTGGTGCAGAAGATTCTGCAGGATCACGGAGGCGATGTCGCGGTGGAGCAGACCTCGGCTTCGGGAACGACATTCCGCATAAATATTCCGCTGAATCCCTCGGCGGAAAATGCTTTGGCGGCCCGGCAGGCGACATAAGCGGCATAATTTCTGTTGCGAATTCTTTCAACGCAAATCCGAAAAGCAAATCTGGAATGCAGACCTGAAATACAAACTTTAGGTACGGGAGTGGCAGGAGGCGACATGACTATGAATGTGACGCGCTGGTTCGAATTTTTGCGATGGGCGATGCTGACGGGTGTGATGGCGTGGACCGCATCCGGCGTCGGGCAGGACGCTCGGAATCGGGCAGAGCCGCCTTCTTCGGAGTCATTGAGCACCTCGTCGAGTGACTCGGTTCGCGAGTTGCGTGAGCAGGTTCGTGAGTTGCAGGAGGCGGTTGACGGGATGCGCTCCGACTGGCAGCGAGCTCGCGCGGAAACTGAGGAGTTGCGCCGGGAGCTCAATGAAGTGCGCGCGGGAACAGGACCGCGGAATGCCATGTTAAGGAATGCGGTAGCAAAGTCGGAGACTACCAGCGTCGAAGCGGCCGCGGGAAGCTCACAGGACAGCTCGCAGAACGTCTTACAGAATGACGCGCCGGGTAACCAAGAAGAAGACCAGAAAAAGGGCGAGCATGCCGCGAGCCTGGAAGAGGAATACCAACTGCTGAGTGGGAAGGTAGACGATCAGTATCAGACGAAGGTGGAAAGCGCATCGAAGTACCGGCTGCGATTGTCGGGCATCGTTTTGATGAACCTGGTGAGCAATCAGGGGTGGGTGGACAACATTGACATTCCAGCGCTTGCGGGCCCGAGGCCGCCGGGCGATTCCGGAGGGAGTTTCGGAGCCACGCTGCGACAGTCGGAGATTGGGTTCGAGGCGTTTGGGCCGAGCGTGGCTGGCGCCAAGACCAGGGCAGACCTGCAACTCGATCTGGCGGGCGGGTTCCCGTCGGTTCCGAACGGAGTCAACTCTGGACTGCTGCGCTTGCGCACGGGCACGATGCGGATGGATTGGACTAACACCTCGCTGGTGGTCGGGCAGGACGGGATTTTCTTTTCACCGAACTCGCCGACATCGTTTGCTTCGCTGGCGGTTCCCGCGCTCTCCTACGCGGGGAACTTATGGAGCTGGGTGCCGCAGATACGGGTGGAACATCGAGTGGTTTTGGGGGAAGAGTCGAGCCTGACGTTCCAGGGAGGGATTCTGGATCCGGTGAGCGGGGAAGCGCCCCAAGGAGGTTTTTACCGGCAGGCGGGTCCTGGGGAGCTGTCGCGTCAACCAGCGTATGGCACACGGATAGCATGGACGCACGATGTTTTCGGACAACCATTGCGGGTGGGGGTGGGAGGGTTCTATAGCCGGCAGGATTATGGTTTCAGCCGAACCGTTGATGGCTGGGCCGGAATGACGGACCTCGAACTGCCGCTCAGCCACCAGTTTTCGTTGAGCGGGAAGCTGTATCGCGGGAAAGGCCTTGGCGGCCTGGGCGGCGGAATTGGCCGTAGCGCGTTATTCAGCGGCGATCCTGCATTGGCCAGCACCGAGGTGCGAGGGTTGAACTCGGTTGGTGGCTGGGCCCAGTTGAAATACCGGCCCTCGAATAAATTGGAGTTCAATGCAGCGTTTGGGATGGATAATCCGTACGCTTCCGACCTGAAATATTTCAAGTACTCGCATGCCTACGGGGATCCGACGCTGGCGAGAAATCAGGGAAGCTTTGTGAACATGATTTACCGACCCCGATCGGACTTGTTATTTTCCGCTGAGTATCGGCACCTGACGACGTATACGATTACTGAGGGCGGGAACAACGCCGGGCATCTTAATCTTATGATGGGAGTTCTTTTTTGAGAAGATGGACAGAAGCGGCGCGGTAAGAAGCCCTTGCAAGAAGTCGCTGCAAGACGCCGAGATGAATCGGCAAACTTGAGCTATCAACGATGAGCCATAGAAGGATCTTGATCTGCGTCGCGATGTTGTGGGCCGCCGGCGCGACCGGATTGCACGCGCAGGCAACGTCGCAGGTAACGACAACGACGGTGCGCGGGCGTGTCGAGGTCATCGGTGCGGAGGGCAAGGGCAAGACGCGGAATGGGTCGATTCCCGGAACGGTGGTGTGGCTGACGCCGATGACGGGAGCGGGCGGCGAAACGACTACGGCGATGCCGAATCCGCCAGCAAGCCCGCCGGCAAACCTGCGGCTGGTGCAGAAGAATAAGAGTTTCGATCCCCACATCCTGGTGGTTCCGGTGGGGTCGATGGTGGAGTTTCCCAATCGCGATCCGTTTTTCCATAACGTATTTTCACTTTTTGAAGGGAAGCGGTTCGATCTTGGTCTGTACGAAGCGGGAACTACGCGGATGGTGCGATTCGACCGTCTCGGAATCAGCTACATTTTTTGCAACATTCATCCCGAGATGAGCGCGGTTGTCATTGCGATGGCGACGCCGCTCTATGCGATTTCAAACCGGGAAGGGCAACTGAGCCTGGCGGGCGTTCCTTACGGGCGTTACATGTTGCATGTCTGGAGCGAGGGCATGGGTCCGGAAAACGAGCAGCCCTTTACTCGGGAGATCACGATCGCGGAGAATACTTCGTCTCTCGGAGTGATTCGAGTTCCGGAGGCGAACGGGCAGCGCATGGCGCACAAGAACAAGTATGGCCGTGAGTACGACGAACCTACGCCGAACAACTCTGTCTATAAGCAGCAACGCTAAGGAAGAGTTACATAGATGACTCTATGAAAATCGACAAGCTCCTCAAGCGCTACCGCATCGAGCACGGGAAACACTTCACCCTCAAGGATCACGACCCGGCAGACACGCACGGGTTGGGCTCGGAACTGAAGCCGCTGGCGAAGGAATTGCTGGAGGACGGCGTCCAGGAATTGAACCGCCTGCAGGACGTTCTCGCTGCGCAGGATCGTTGGGCCCTCCTGCTGATTTTTCAGGCCATGGACGCGGCCGGAAAAGATGGAACCATCAAACACGTTATGTCGGGGGTCAATCCGCAGGGAGTGGATGTGTGGTCCTTCAAGGCGCCCTCAGTGGAAGAATTGGACCATGACTACCTTTGGCGAACGACGAAGTGCCTGCCCAAGAGAGGCCACATCGGCATTTTCAACCGTTCCTATTACGAGGAGGTGCTGGTGGTGCATGTCCACCCTCAGATTCTGGAAAACGAAAAGCTGCCGAAGCCGCTGGTAACGAAACGTATCTGGCAGGAGCGTTTCGAAGATATCAATGGTTTTGAGCGCTACCTCACGCGGAATGGCATTGCGGTAATTAAGTTCTTCTTGCATCTTTCAAAGAGAGAGCAGAAGCGCCGGTTCCTCGAACGGCTCGACACGCCGGAGAAGAACTGGAAATTCTCTTTGTCCGATGTGAAGGAACGCGAATGCTGGGACGCATATCAGGAAGCGTATGAAGATATGATTCGCCACACCGCAAATGAGCACGCGCCCTGGTACGTCGTGCCGGCGGATAACAAGTGGTTCACACGGCTGGTGGTCGCGCAGGCTGTTGTGGATTCGTTGAAGGGTATGAATTTGAAGTATCCGAAGGTGAGCGGCGAGCTGAAGGCGGCGCTGGCGCAAGCGCGTCAACAACTCGAAAGTGAGTGAAGCGTCGTAGTAATTTGCCGGTGGAGAGCCGGGCGCCCCCGCCCGGGCGCCCCAGACTGCAGACTGGACGGGCGAGGCGCCCGTCGCTCCACCGTCACTTCAACACCACGGGCAAGACCTGGTCATAGGGTTGAATCGTGACGGTCAGGGATTTGCGCTGATCGAAGGCTTCTTTGGCGACCTTAAAACTGACAATGATAGTTCCTCTCTGTTCGGCGCCGGCTAGCAGCTTGGTTTCAGGCGAAAGCGGCGGCTCAGAACTCTCCTTCAAAGCCGGGAACGCCTGGAAATAGCGATCGAGATCGACGGCAGAGGCGGCATCATCGTCGAAGGTCTTGTCGTCGGCGGTGGTCAGCTTGGCTTTGAGCGTGTGGATCCAGAGCGGCTTGTCCGCCGTATTCCGCAGGGTGAAGGTGATGGCGGCCATGATCATGTTCTGGCCGGGCACTTCGGCCGCCGCTACGAAATCGATCGACCCTACTCCCTCTGGCTTCGGCCGTCCCTTGAAAGCGAAGATTCCCACAATCAGAGCGACGACGGCGAGGCAGATCACGACGATGCCGGCGGGCGGGAGATTGCGCCTGCCGGTTCCGAATTCTTCGCCGATGTGAAATTCAGTAATCGGCTCGGGTGGGGGCGGGGGAGGAGGCGGAGAAGGAGGTACTGTTTGATCGGACATGGGTTGATCGGGCATGGGGTGATTGTAGATGACCTCTGACCTGTGCGATCGCGCTTTTGCAATCTGGCAGGTCTGACGATGGGTACGCGAGGGGACAGAGGTTTACGTCCGGGCGGTTCAGTGACTTTGGTTACCTTGCCTCATATGACGGATGCTGCGACGATGCGGAAGATTTCCTATTGGAGGTACTCGGCGGTGAATCTTAAAACTCTCTTTGCCGCGTTGGCTTGCGCGCTGCTAGTGTTCAGCATGCTGGGCTGCGGAACAACCGATCACTTGCAGTCCGTTCAGCTTTCCACCTCGAACACGAGCGAGGTCCCGATGGGTACTCTCAACCTGAAGGGTGTCGGCGGGACGCTTCAATTGTATGCGTGGGGGAACTTCAGCAACGGGACGCATAAGTTACTTAACAATGTGAATGTTACCTACAAGATCGCGATTACCCCGGGTAGTGCGGCTTGGACCGGCACACTCGGCGACCCGAATGCCACTCCGGCGCAGACTGTCCAGCTCACGCCAAACGGTCTGCTCACGGCCATAACGCCTTTTGCCTGCACCTGGATCAATACGGCTGTGTCTCCCGCGACTGCCCCGGCCTGGGCGATCGACGGCACATATTCGGTCACGGCTCTCTACAAGGGGCTCACTTCTCCAGCGGCGTTTGTTGTGGTCGCTTCCGAGGCGGGTGTCGCCTCTACCACCAACACGACCGGGCAATGCGGTCCTTAATCCTTTAACGGTTCCTGAGGTTTGATCTTTCACGGGGACGGCACGCATTACTGCCGTCCTCGTCTCCGTTTAGAGATGTTCTGTTCTGCCCCAGCCAGCCACCTTCAGCGCTCCGTTTTGAGTGCCTTGCCCGCAACCTTTATAATGTTGGGTTTGGCCATGAACGCAATGGTTGCCTATGCTTGTCATTCCCGCAATTGAAACCGTGACCGGATGAAGGTTCGCACCGGAATTGAGGTGTCGGTCCACTCCGACATCGGCTGCCTGCGCCAGAATAACGAAGATTCGTTTGGTTATTGGGAGCCGGAGGACGACCACCAGTTCCTGCGCAAGGGGCGGCTGGCAGTTGTAGCGGACGGCATGGGCGGCTATGAAGGTGGTCAGGAAGCGAGCCGCTTGGCGGTCGAAACGCTGGTGTCGGTCTATCGCGACTTCGGCGGCGACGACCCGCAAGCGGCGCTAGTCGAGGGTTTGCAGGCGGCCCACGACCAGATCCGGCAATACAGCTTTGCACATCCGGAACTGCGAGGCATGGGAACGACCTGTACGGCGGCCGCGATTGTCAGGGGTGCGGACGGCGGCGAGATCCGCAGTAAGGGCGACAGTGAGAACTATGACGCGCTCTATTACGTGCACGTTGGCGACACCCGACTGTATCTGATCCGCGCCGGCCAGATTACGCGGGTAACCCGCGACCACTCCTATGTGGCGCGACTGGTGGAGTCAGGCGTGATCAGTGCGGAAGAAGCCGAGACGCATCCGCAACGAAACATTCTAACCGCAGCTTTAGGCACGAACCCCGATCTGATCATGGACTCGCCCGCACGACCTGAGCCTCTGCGTCCGGACGATGTGCTCCTGATCTGTAGCGACGGACTGTGGGGACAGGTACACGACTCGGAGATTCTTGACGCAGTGGAAAACAAAAGCGCGGAACAAGCGGGCCGCGAGCTGATCGAACTGGCTCGGGAACGCGGGGGACCAGATAACATCACGGTCGAGATTCTGCGCTTGCGCTGAGGCGGCTCCGAGCCTCAACGCCGCGCCCGTCGCAGCATGTCTACCTTCCCGAAAGTGCAAAGCCTTGCACAGGCGCCCCTCATCGAGTCTTTCTTCCAGCGGTAACTTGCTGAAATCACAGGGCTGGCAGCAGCCGAGAAATTTAGTGCTTTGGTAGTGCGCTTGCATTTTCTACAATGTTTATCTCTGACATAGAGATAGTCGGGGGCAGGACAATATGAAGGTTTCCCAAAAGGGGCTGTATGCGTTGCAGGCGATGATGATGCTAACCCGGCGCTACACGCAGGGTGCGATCCGGATTCGCGACATTGCCTACGAAGAAAATCTGCCGGAGAAGTTTTTGGAGTTGATTCTTCTGGAACTGAAGAACGCGCGCATCGTGGAGAGCGTGCGTGGCGCCAAGGGCGGATACCGGTTGCGCCGGACGCCGTCCGAGATCCGAGTGAGTGAAATCATCCGTTTGATTGATGGCCCGCTCGCGCCGTTTGGAGATGCGGATCAGTTGCGCACTCTGATCGATCGCGATGCCCACCATCGCGCACTGTACCAGGTGTTTCTGGCAGTACGGGATGCGGCCGCCGGGATTCTAGAGAATACGACCCTAGCCGACCTGATCAGCCGAGGGCCTGCGGCGGGTTCCCGTCCCAGTACCCGCGAAAGAAAGCGCACTGACAGAAGGATCGCTAAGGAAAAGAAAGCCGAACTCAGTGTGCTGCCGATGTTGGCTCGAGGCGGGGGTGCATGATTAAGCGGAGTTTCTTTGGTTCCGCGGGTTGGGTTCTTTTACTGGGTGCGTTGGCTGCGGCGCAGACCGTCATTCGTGTGGGTGCATTTCCCAATATCACGCACCCGCAGGCGATGGTCGGTAAAAACAACGGCTGGTTCGAGAAGGCGATGGGGCCCCAAGTCAAGATTGGTTGGAAGAGCTTCAACGCCGGGCCTTCGGCAATTGAAGCCTTATTTGCCGGGGCGATCGACATGACCTACATCGGTCCGAACCCGGCCATCTCCGGCTACGTTCGCTCCAACGGAGAAGCACTGCGGATTGTAGCGGGCGCGACCAGTGGGGGAGCGGCGCTGGTGGTGAGAGGCGATTCCGGCATTCAGAAGCCGGAAGATTTTCACGGCAAGAAGGTCGGTTCACCGCAGATGGGCAACACGCAAGACGTCGCGCTGCGCGCCTGGTTGAAAGCGAACGGCATGAAAACCACGGACAAGGGCGGGGATGTGCAGGTAATTCCGCTAGCGAATCCCGACCAGCTGACGCTGTTCCTCAAGAAGGAGTTGGATGGCGCATGGGCGCCCGAGCCTTGGGCGACGCGGTTGATCAAGGAAGGGAATGGCCGCTTGCTTCTTGACGAGCGGACGCTCTGGCCGAACGGTCAGTTCATTACCGCTCATCTGATCGTGCGGACGCAATTCTTGAAGGAACATCCCGATCTGGTGAAGAGCTGGATCCGTGCGCACGTGGAATTGACGGACTGGATCAATGGGCATTTGCCCGAGGCAAAAAAACTTCTCAACCAGCAGATCGCGAAAGAGACGGGGAAGTCGCTGCCTGACGCCGTGCTGGATGAAGCGTATGGGCGCATGCAGGCGACTTATGACCCGCTGCGCGGGTCACTGATGAATGCTGCCAAGTCCGCATTTGACGCCGGTTTTCTTGGGCGTCAGATGCCGGATCTGTCGAGTCTGTACGATCTTTCGCTCTTGAACCAGGTGTTAGCGGAAAAAGGGAAGAAGGCCATCCAATGAAAGTCATCCAATGAGCACGAGTCCTCAAAATGCGTATCCCTCGCCAGTCCCAGTTAGTCCTCGCGCCGGAGTGCGTGCGAATGTGTTTCACGGAAAACCGGCTTCCTCGATAGTCACGTTTCCCACCAATCCGGTCGCCGAGGTGGTTGTCCCGAAAGTCGCGCTAGACGCAATCTCGCTCAGCTATAGGACGACTTCGGGGGAGCGCTTGCTCGCGCTCGACAAAATCAATCTTGAAGTGAAGCCGGGAGAGTTTCTTTGCATCGTCGGTCCTTCGGGATGCGGCAAGTCCACGCTGTTGCACCTGATCGCGGGGCTGCATCCGCAGACCTCGGGAAAAATTCTGGTAGATGGAACGACGGTGAGTGGGCCGGGGACCGATCGCATCCTGATCTTCCAGGAACTCGGCCTGTTTCCCTGGCTTACGGTCGGCGGGAACGTCGAGTTCGGCATGAAGATGAAGAATGTCCGCAAAGCCGAGCGCGAGGAGAAGGTGCAGTACTATTTGCGTCTTGTCCATCTCGCGAAGTTCAGGGACAGCTACATCCATCAGCTGTCGGGCGGCATGCGGCAGCGAGTCGCATTGGCGCGAGCGCTGGCAACCGAGCCTGACGTGCTGCTGATGGACGAACCATTTGCCGCGCTGGACGCCCAGACTCGCGATCTGCTGCACGACGAGTTGGAGCGCATCTGGGCCGAAACCGGCCGCACCATTATTTTCGTTACGCACAATGTGCGCGAAGCGGTGCGACTGGGCGATCGCGTGGCGTTGCTGACGTTTCGCCCGGGGCGGGTGAAGCAGGAATTTTCGGTGAACCTGCCGCGGCCCCGCCACATGGAACAACCCGATGTCGCGCGTACGGCGGGGGACATCCTGAATTGCCTGCGCGACGAAATCAACAAGTCCCTGGAAGAGGAGTACGCTGATGAAAAAGTTCGCTAAGCAGGTGATTTTCTATTCTGTTCTTCTCGGCATCTGGGCCCTGGTTGCGAAACTGCGTATCTGGCCGCCATACCTTTTCCCTCCGCCGTGGGGAGTGGGACACGCGTTGTGGGACGGCTTCGCCGACCACAGCTTCTGGATTGGCATCGCCGTCACCATGAAGCGCATGCTCATCGGCTATAGCTTGTCGATCGTGCTCGGGATGATTCTTGGTTTAGCCGTGTCAAGCAATAGATTCCTGGAAGAAACTCTCGGCGGTTTGTTGGTCAGCTTGCAATCATTGCCGAGCATCTGCTGGATTCCGCTCGCCGTCCTGTGGTTCGGACTGACGGAAAAAGCGATCCTGTTTGTCGTGCTGATGGGCTCTCTACTCTCGGTGACCATCGCAATGGAGGACGGCCGCAAGCAGATGCCCAAGATCTACAGCATGGCTGGTCGAAACCTAGGAGCGAGCGGCTTCCGCCTCTTCTGGTCCGTTCTGTTGCCGGCGAGCTTGCCGTTTATCGTGAATGGGATGAAGCAAGGGTGGGCGTTCGCGTGGCGCTCGCTGATCCAAGCCGAAATGATTTTTCTCAGTCTGGGGCTGGGCCAGTTGCTGATGATGGGTCGCGATCTGAGCGATATGAGCCAGGTCATGGCGGTGATGATTCTGATTATCATCCTCGGCTACATGGTGGACGGCCTGATCTTCCGCACCATGGAGCGGCATCTGCAAGAGAAGTATGGGTTGACGCCAGCGTAAGGTGGCTTCAGTCTCAGCTCTTAGCCTAGTGGCTCATTGGACGGGTCTCCCGGCGGGTGCGTCTTCTCATTACTTCAAGTCATTTCTTCAACCCCAGACGTTCAAGCAACGCGGGAAACCTGGGATCGCTCCGGAGCGGATCTGCCATCGGTTCCGTTGGCAGATAAACCAGGTATTCACAACGCTCCGCATACGCTTTGTCGAGCCAGGTGAATGCCTCATTCTGGTCACCGAGACCCGTATAAATCATCGCAACGTAGAGACTCGGAACGTATCTGTCGCTGCTGATCTGCTGCAACTGCGAAATGATTCCACGCGCTGCCGCGCCCTGCCCAGAGACAGCATAGAGATGTCCCAGCAGTGCGAGAAGAGCTGGATCGTGCGGTGCGAATGCCAAAATTGACTGGTAGGCCTGCAAAGCCTGGGGGTACATTCCCATCTGCTCGTACGCCCGCCCCATGTTGATTACGGCCACCGCATAGTGCGGGTCAATTGAGAGAGCCGCTTTGTATGGCGCGATACTGTCGCTGAACCGCCGCGCCTGATAGTACGCTTCTCCCAGCGCGACATTGAGCAGGGGCGACTTTGGTTCGATCGAAACGGCGCGTTTCCGCTCGTCAATTGCCTGGTCCACATCCCCCATTGCGGTCAGATAATAAGCGTAGTACTGATGTGCCGTGGCGTAATCTGGCCGGAGATCTATGGCCTTGCGAAATTCCCTTTCAGCTTCTGGATAGTTCCAGTCGTACACGAGTGCGGAGTATCCCAGCGACACGTGGGCTTCCGCAAGATCATGATCCAGTTCAAGCGCTTTGAGGGCATTGGCTTTCGCCTTTGGAAAGGCTTCGCCTGGCGGCAGCGCGGTATTGGGTGCGGACCCCAAGAGAGCATAGCAGTCCGCCAAACCGGCGTAAGAGGGCGCGTAAGACGCGTCGTATGCGATAGCTTGTTGAAAATAAGAAATAGCTTGCGTCAAGCTTTGGGTAGTGCGCAGGTTCCATTCAAAACGCCCTTGCAGGTACGCCTCGTATGCTTTGGGGTTTACTTGATGTGCTGGCTGTATATCCTTGGGGAGTCCGGCCAGGATCTTCCGAACAATGTCGTCTACGGCCGCACCTATTCCCGACCCGTCGGAGTTAATTGCGTGTCGGTCGCCCATGATGCCAGTCCGGTCCTGGCATGACACGAGTTGATCGGTGATTGCCATTTGATTGCCGTCATGGCGAACCGCACCTGCCAAAACGTAGTCTGACCCGCGACGCCCGCAGACTTGATCGAGACTGAGTTCAGAGTCTGCCGTCGTGAGCTCGACCACTCCAAGCCTTTGCGGGTGAAGTTCGCTCAATCGAGTAAATATCTCTTCTCTTGCAATCTCGGCAAGTCGGCGCGCATCAGGATCGCCACCGAGGATCTTGAAGGGCCGGATGGCCAAGATCAGCTTCGGCGGCTTCTGGATACTTTGAATCCCGATATACGCGGCGATCGCAGCGACGATCGCGGCGACGATTCCAAGAAGCAACTTTGCCGGAAACGGCCACGGAGGCGAGGGAGTGGGAGGCGGCCGGTCGGGTTGCTGTACGAACTTCGGACCCGGCTCAGGCGGCTTCGGACTGGGATGAAGGACAGCAAGCCCGGGGTCTCCCTGCAAGCCTACTCGAGCCAGCACTTCCGAGAATCGCCGGTCCGAACGCAAGCCGTCGAAGGCCGATCCAACCTTCAGGTAGATCAATAATCCGTCGCGCTCGTCAACCGCCTTTTCAAGCCAATGAAAAGCATCATCGATCTTCCCCAAACCGGAGTACACAAAGGCAAAAGCAACGGGGGGCACATACTGGTGTTTTGATCCGGCACGCAAGTCGTTCAAGATCTCGACTGCCTCTTTAGTTCTTCCGGACAACGCATACATTTGCCCCAAGTAACCTGACCAAAGAGGTCTTGGACCCGCGATCGCCAAAGCTCGCTTGAATTCCGCGATCGCTTCGTCGAATCTGCCCTTCCGCCCGAAGGTTAGACCGAGCACGAGGCGAGGCAGCGGAAACTTAGCGTCCATGGCCACAGTGTCGCGAAGATGCTCGATTGCCTGCTCATTCTGGCCGGAGGCATACAGCAACAACCCCATGCTAAAGTGCACGTCTGCCGACACAGGGCTGAGCTGCCTTGCCATCTGCGCTTCTCCGAATGCCTCATCGAAGCGTCCCAGCGCCAGCAGGTAAATTGTGTATAGGTAGCGTGCCACAGAGTAGCCGTGATTGAGTTCGATTGCCCGCTTGAGGTGCTTCTCCGCACCCTTCCAGTCCCACTCAAAACGGAATTTCACCATCGCCAGCGACAAGTGCGCCTCTGCAATAGAATCATCAAAACTCAAGGCTCTAAGAGCTGCCTCCTTAGCCTTCGGCATGACTTCGGCAGGCGCTCTGAAACCGTATTCCCCCGCACCCATTAAGAAGAGACAGTGAGCTAGGCCGGCATAGGGCAGCGCGGATTGCGGATCAATCTCGATTGCCCGCTTGTAGTACTCGATGGCTTTACGGAAATCCTCGTCAGTCGCCCGATTGTTCCAGAAGTACCGGCCCCTGAGGTAGAGATCGTACGCCTTGGGATTTACTGAAGTTGACGGCTTGATGCTGTCGCTGGTTGGATGGATCGTCTCCAAAAGTGAAGGATCCAACGCGGAACCGGGTAACGATTCGTTTGAGGGACTTAGTTTGGCTCGTATCTCCGTAGCGATCGCGGCGGCCACTTGTGACTGCAAGCTCAGAATATCGCGCAGATCCCGGTCGTAGCTTTCAGTCCAGAGATGCTGATCGGTGCGGCCCTCGATCAACTCAGCGGTGATACGCACTCGATCACCATCGCGGCGAACCGAGCCCTCCACGATGGCATCAACGCTCAATTCGCGCGCGATCTGAGGGAGCGTTTTCTGGGCATGCTTGTACTGCATCACCGAAGTGCGCGAAATAACGCGTAACCCGCCAATTTTTGCAAGCGCTGTGATCAGCGACTCGGTCAAGCCGTCCGCAAAATACTCTTGCTCTGGAACACCCGAAAGATTCTCCAGCGGCAAGACTGCTACCGAGCGGATCGCTGGTAATTGCAGCCTCACGCTGCTTGGCCGGCGATTGCCGTTTTGCTCAATTGCCTCAAGCGCAGCGCGTATTTCGCCGGCATGCTGGTAGCGTTGGCTCATTTCCTTGCGCAAGCATCGGTAGATGATTTTCGAGAGGGACTCTTGCACGTTTTCGGGCAAGGGCAGCGGCGCGCCATGCAGGATCGCGGACCCTAACTCAATTATGGTGGCTCCTTTGAATGGCATTTGACCACTGGCCATTTCGTAGAGCAACACACCCAGGCTCCAAATGTCGCTACGGGTATCGCTCGGATAGTGTTTCAACACTTCCGGGGCCCAGTAGGGCGGCGTTCCCACGATGGCATCTGAAGTGTCCTTGGTATCCGCGTTCTCAAGAGAACTGGGGACCTCGCTGCGCCGTTGTATCTTCGAAAGGCCGAAATCGAGCAGCTTTATTTGGCCGTCCCGATTGACCATCACATTGCCACTCTTGAGATCGCGATGGACGACGTCATGTTCGTGCGCGTGACAAACAGCATCGGCGATCTGGATGCCGTATTCGACTACAACGTCAAAAGGAAGCCCGACATGGGCGGGGATGGCATGGGTGAGAACCTGACCTTCGACGAACTCCATGACAATGCCGGCTTGGCCCGATTCTTCTATTACATCTTTGATCCGGCATATATTGGCGTGGTTCAGAGATGAAGCAATTCGAGCTTCGGCATAGAGTTGGCGGCGGGCGGACTCGTCGGGAATCGTGTCTTCGCTAACCAGTTTGATGGCGACGACGCACGCGAGCGCGGGGTCCCAGGCACGGTAAACCACACCCATGCCGCTTACCGCCACCAACTCCCGGAGCTGGTAGCGGCCGAAGGTTCTACCCGTCACTGGGGCCTCGGCGGACAATTCGGCAGATGTTAGAACGCGCCTGCGCACAAGTCAAACCCATCCGTAGAAAGCAGGTAGGCTACCGTCACGATCTCGAGCAGACCTGGCATGAAACCCATCTCGACCAGGAGTTGGAGGACATGGGCATGGAGAATGAATGGGCTCTTGGAAGCTGCGGAGAGAGAGCGGTAGATACTACGCCTGTCGTAAGATTCCCTGTGGTCGTCTTCTGGATTCTTTTCAACCTGTTTGTGGTGGCGATGCTCGTGCTCGACTTGGGCATTTTGAATCGCCGCTCCCACCGCGTGGGCTTTCGCGAGGCGCTTGCCTGGTCGGGAGTCTGGATCGCGCTGGCGGCCGCGTTTGCCGTGCTGGAGCTGTTCTGGCACGGGCGAGCTCAGGCGCTGCAGTTCGTGACCGGCTACGTAATCGAGCTGTCGCTCAGCGTCGACAACCTGTTCGTGTTTCTAGTCATCTTCCGCTATTTCAAGGTGCCCGACCAGCACCAGCACAAGGTGCTATTTTGGGGAATTTTAGGGGCGCTCCTCATGCGCGGAGTATTCATCGTGGCGGGCGTGGGCCTGATCCACCGCTTCAGTTGGATCACCTACGCATTCGGCGCTTTGCTCGTCTATTCGGGACTCAAGCTGCTGCGGCAAGGCGAAGCGGAAATTCATCCCGAGAAAAATCCCGTTCTGCAATTATTTCGCCGAACGTTTCCGGTCACGAAAGAATATGTGGGCGGGCAGTTCTTTACCCGCCGCGACGGACTTTACGCGACTCCGCTGTTTGTGGTGCTGCTGGTGGTCGAGACCAGCGACATTCTGTTTGCGGTGGACTCGATCCCGGCGGTGCTCGCTATTACTTTGAACGCCTTCATTGTTTACACTTCGAATGTGTTCGCGATTCTCGGTCTGCGCTCGATGTACTTTGCGCTGGCAGGAATGATGGACTTGTTTAACTACCTTCATTACGGACTGTCGGTGGTGCTGATTTTTATCGGGCTCAAAATGCTGGGGTCGCGCTACGTATACATTCCAACTGGATGGGCTCTGATTATCGTGCTTTTTGTCTTGGGAGCTTCCATCCTCGCATCGATGCTCCATCCACAAAAGAAGCAGACCGAATAATCGGCGACAGCCGTCCGCAGCGTCAAGACTTCAACCCACGAGGAGCGCTGATCGCCCATACGCTATGATGAATATTCATGATTAGCGTTCCAGTCGCTACGCCGTCGCGTTCCTACGAAGTGCTCATCGGAAGCGGCCTGCTTGCCCGTGCCGGAGAATGCCTCGGCAAGACTCTTGAAAATCGCCGCGCGTTTGTTGTCACTGTCCCGCCTATACGGCGGCGCTGGGCAAAAGTCCTGCTGAAATCGCTGTCGGCCTCTGGAATCGAAGCTGACCTCCTCGAAATGCCCGATGGCGAGCGCTCGAAACGTCTTGCAACCCTGGAGAAGCTCGCGGAGAAGCTCATAAAGCTAGGCGCAGATCGCGGGGTGACGCTGATTGCGCTCGGCGGCGGCGTAGTCGGCGACGTGACCGGGTTCCTGGCCTCGATCTATATGCGCGGTGTGGATGTCATCCAAGTGCCGACTACCGTGTTGGCGCAGGTGGATGCTGCAATTGGCGGCAAAACGGCCGTCAACCTCGTGTCGGGGAAGAATCTGCTAGGAACCTTCCATCAGCCGCGCGTCGTGCTGATCGACACCAGCGTTCTGGAGACGCTGCCTTCGCGCGAATATCGCGCCGGTCTGTATGAGTCGCTGAAGTGCGGCATCATCGGGGATCCGGGTCTGTTCCGCCTATTTGAAGACCGGCGGCGCGAGATTCTGGATCGCGACCCGGTGGTGGTTGAGAAAGTAATTGCCGACTCAGTGCGATTGAAGGCGTCGGTGGTGAGTGCCGACGAACGCGAAGGCGGTTTGCGGCAAGTGCTCAATTTCGGCCACACGATAGGACACGCGCTCGAAGCCGAGACCCGCTACACGCAGTTGCTCCACGGAGAGGCAGTAGCGTGGGGGATGATCGCGGCTACGCACATTGCGCTCTCCACGGGCAAAGTGGATAGTGTCACAGCGGGACGCATTACGAACTCGGTTCTTGGTTTCGGCAGGCTGCCACGCATGACGTTGCAGACTGCGAGCATCCTCAAGCGGTTGCGTTCTGACAAGAAGACGCGGCAGGGAGTAGTGCACTTTATTCTGCCGCGGGAGATCGGTAAGGTTGAGATCACGAGCGATGTGCCGGAAGCAATCGTAAGGTCCGCGGTCGACGAGATTCGGAAACTGGCGCGAAATTAGGACCGCAGTGGAGCGACGGGCGTCTCGCGAAGGCTGCGCGGTTGCCGAAACCCCGAGCGAAGCCGAGGGGGAAGTCGAAGGGTCTCAGCAGTATGGAGGCCGGGCGGGGACGCCTGGCTCTCTACGGGCAACCATCTATATGGCTCACGAGATGAATCCAAGGGTTGTAGGCGCGGCTCCCGCGGGAGCGCAGGACCGCGAGTCAGCGGCGCAGGCTGTCCGGGAGATGTTTACCTCGATTGCGCCGCGCTATGATCTGCTGAATCACGTGCTTTCGTTCAACATTGACCGCCTGTGGTGGTGGCGCACCGCGCGCAAGTTCGATGCAATTCTGAGGCGTCCGAATGCTCGCCTGCTCGATCTTTGTTGCGGCACCGGAGACATGACTTTCGCTTTACGACGGCGCGCTGGCTCCGGAGCTACGTCGATTCTGGGTGTGGATTTTTCTCATGCCATGCTGCAGCGCGCAGCGGCGAAGGCGGCGGAGAAGGGAGGAGGCACGAAGCTGCGGCCCCCACAATGGATCGAAGCGGACGCACTTCGGCTGCCGTTTCCCGATGGACATTTCAATCTGGTGACATCGGCATTCGGTTTTCGAAACCTGGCCGACTACGACGCGGGATTACGTGAAATCGCACGGGTGCTCGCTCCCGGCGGAGAATGCGGCATCCTCGATTTCGGAGAGCCGGGAGGCTTGATCGGGCACGGTTATCGTGTCTATTTCAAGAAAGTTCTTCCCGCGATCGGGACGCTACTCTCGGGAGTGCGAGGTCCATACGCGTATTTGCCGGCATCGGTAGAGCGCTTTCCGTCGCCAGATGAAATGCTCGGGCGTATGCATCAGGCGGGCTTTCGCGAGGTTTCCTGGACGCCGTACACGTTTGGCATTGCGGGGCTGTATAGGGGGGTAAGGAGCGCCTAAACCGTCGAGACGCCAAGGTCACCGAGGAATTCCGCGAAAGAGTGTCTAATTTGAGTAGCGTGATGCCCGACGTTTTCGCATATCGCGACTCGCGAGGGAGTTATGGCGATGGTTGAGACAATTCTGAAGCGCTTTGAGGAGCCGGACGAAGTACGAGTGTTCGAAAAAGGAAAATTTGAACTCGTTCGCATCGGGGGCATGACCATCGGCCGTGCCACCTATGAGCCCGGATGGAAGTGGTCTATTCACGTCGGGCCCGGCGTCGGCGCGTCGCGCTGCAACGTCGAGCATGTTGGGCTGGTGCTGTCGGGCTGTGCCACGGCTGCGATGGAGGACGGCACGATCCACGAACTCCGCGCCGGCATGCTCTTTTACATTCCACCCGGACCTCCGGGTCACGATAGTTGGGTGGTGGGGGATGCGCCGTACGTCTCGCTGCATTTTCTCGGGGCTGACCGCTACGCAAACAAATAATCTTCAGGTACTAATTGTTACTCTGCGGAACGAATCTGCGAATGCCTCGAAATTGGTTTTCTCAATCACCCGCTCGTAATCCTCGCCGAGAAATTTCTTCAGCCGGTCGGTGTTCATAATGTACTGGCCCGTCATGTAAGGGACGGCGTCCGGCGGAATCGCCGAGATATTCCAGTTCCACAAGAACTGCAGAACGCGACGCATGGCCCACTGTCCCGGAACTCGCAACAATTTTGCGTGCGCCAGTTCGATGCATTGCGCGAAGGTCAAAGGATCGCCGCGTCCGGCAACATTCAGGATGGTCAGCCGCTGCGCTTCCGGTTCACGCCTCAGTATCCACGCGATCAGCCGGGCCATGTCGTCCACGTGGACGAACTGGATTTTGTTGTCCAGATATTTCTGGCCGAAGGGCAGCATGCAGGGCAGGCGTTTCGCCGACTGGCGCATGCGGGCGGCGCGCGAACCTTTGCCATTGGGCGTCCCGCGGAATGCTCCCATCAGATAATTTTCGACGGTCGCTCCCGCAAAAATGTGCGGACGCAGAATGAAGACGCCGCAACCGCGCAGAGACGGAGCACGCTGCTGCACGACAAGATCGCTTTCTTTCTTGTGGATCGCGTAGGGCAAGGTGTGAGCGCCGAGTGGCGAGTCCTCCGCGACGGGCGCGGGCAGGTCGGAGCCATACGCTGATACGCTGCTCGGAAAAATGAATTGCCGAATCGTGCTGCCAGTATTCCGGTTGGCTTCGGTGATGGCTTCCATCACCCGTGCCGTGCCGGCCACGTTAATCCGCCACATCCGGTCAACGTCCAGGACCCCAGAACGCTGGGGATCGATCACAAATGCAAGATGTACAACGGACACAGGCTGCAATTCGCGCAGCAGCAGCAGCAACTCGCGAGTGGATTCCTCTCTTCCCAGGTCGAGCGCTACAAAACGATCAACCGTGGAATGAGTTGGGGGCGTGATATCGATGCCCACCACCGCGTAATCCGAGAGTTGCGGCACCAGTTGCTGGCCCAGATTGCCGGAAACGCCGGTGACGATGATGGTTGGTTTTGCTGTATCCATTCAGTCTGGGTCTTCAGCTTGTTGGGCAGGCGGCTTGGCTCCTCTTGGAAGTGGCGGCATGGCAGGATTCCGGGTGGGGCCGAAGTAGGCATCGTTAAAATCAACATTGCCCTGAAATCCCTGCATGCTGTCGCGATAACGTTGGCTGGAAATTGTATTGCGAATCTCCGTTTTCACCTTATCATCGAGCGATAAGGTCTCCTTGCTGACCAGTTTGTAGATGTAGTGACCGCTGTTGGGATCGGAGATCACTTCGGAGACGTCGCCGGGCTTCAAATCCATGACCGCCTGATGGTTTGCAGGTAGCGTGGTGCGGCGCACTTTTTCCATCTTCGTGCTAGGGGCGTTCCCGGGAAGTCCCGCTGCGGCGTAGGCCTCTTTTTGCAGCTTGTCGGAGTCTTCACCCTTAGCGGCGCGGGCGCGCAGACCCGCGGCGAGTTTCGTCATTGATTCTTCAGAAGCCTTTTTTTGCGCCTCGGTCGGAGGCTGATAGGTATTGGTAGTGACAGTCGCACTGGCCTTCACGCCAGCTTTGATACCAGCCTTAGTATCAGCCTTGGGTTTTACGACTGGATTTACGATTTGCTTTGCGCGGGGAACAAAGATTCGCGCAAAGGTGGCTTGCTCGTAGGAGGGTTCGTTCTTCTTGTAATAGTCCTCGATGTCGCTGTCACTAACCTTACCGGCATCTTCTTGCAGCGCGCGGCTTAGCTCCTGGGAAAGAATTTGCATGCGCGCAAAGTAAATCATTTCGTCGAACTTGGGCTGTTTGTCGAGGCCGCGTTTTTCCGCCGCGGTGGACATCCTCAACATGCGCGAGTAGGCGGTTGCAAGTTGGCGGCGAATGGCCGGCGACATTCCCGGCTGCAGCGATTCGGCGAGCTTCTCAAATTGCGCTCGGCTGATCACGGTTTTGCAGGCATCGCCTTGCTGTTTGGCATCGGCGCAGAAACCCTTCAGCGTGATGACTGTATCATCGGGCCCAACTTTTACTTCGGGGGCCTTATCGGCAGGGGCGGAAGCGCTTTGTTCTGCCTTCGCTCCGGCGGCGGGTGGTGTAGCGGCGGGAGGTGTAGCCGGTTGCGCCGCTTGTCCGTAGGCCAAGCCGGCGAGCAGGAGACACACGAGGCACTGGAAACGCATGAATCAGGATCCTCCAGGGAGAAATTGCGACGAATGTCATCGTAGCATGTCCCGCCCGAGACAGGGCAAATGCGGGCAAGGGGTTGGCGGCGGGCGAATCCGAAGCGATAATGACGTTTATGCCAGAAATTCGGGCGACCTTTAGTTCCGAGTCGATGCGTCGCGAAAAACGAGCCGTTGCCGGAAACTCAGTGCTCGCGGCTCTCGTGATCACCAGCTTGAAATTTGTAGTGGGTATCGCAACCGGATCGCTGGGAATTCTGTCGGAGGCTGCGCACTCTGGATTGGATCTGATTGCGGCCCTGATGACTTTCTTTTCGGTGCGGGTTTCCGACAAACCCGCCGATGCCGATCACCAGTACGGACATGGCAAGGTCGAGAATTTTTCCGCCTTCATCGAAACCGGTCTGCTGCTGATGACCTGCGTCTGGATCGTCTACGAATCAATAAGACGGCTCTTCTTTCACAGCGTGGAAATTGAGCCGAGCATTGCGGCGTTCCTGGTCATGTTGCTGTCGATTGCGGTCGACGCCTGGCGCTCCCGCGCCCTCGGACGCATCGCGACGAAGTATGACAGTCAGGCGCTGGAGGCTGACGCGCTGCATTTTTCAACGGACATATGGTCGGGCGGGGTAGTGATCGTGGGCCTCGCCCTGGTTTGGGTGGGACGTAGTTATCACGTGGCATGGCTCCGGCAGGCCGATCCAATTGCCGCGCTCTTCGTGGCGGGCGTCGTGGTTTCCGTGAGTTGGCGGTTAGCGCGGAGAACGGTTGATGCGCTGCTCGATGCGGCGCCGGCCGGCGTGCGCAACCAGATCCTCGACCGGATCAGGACCGTCGATGGCGTGCTGGAGGTCGAGCGGGTCCGGTTCCGGAAAGCCGGCAACCGTTATTTCGCGGACGTTTCGGTGGCTCTGGAACGCAATTTCACTTTCCAGCGCTCGGAGCAGGTGTCCGATGCAGTGACGTCGCGGGTGCGTGAGGTTCTTCCCGATGCGGACGTGATGGTGCATCCGGTTCCGCGGGCCCGGCGGACGGAAAATATTTTCGACCGCGTACGCGCCGTGGCTACCCGCCACAACTTCAATGTGCACGACGTCAGTGTGCAAGACCTCAACGGGCAGTTGCATGTGGAACAGCATCTGGAACTCGATGAGCAACTCAGTATGAAGCAGGCGCATGATGAAGTGACCCGGCTGGAAACGGAGATGCGCGCCGAGATCCCGGAAATTGCGACCATCCTGACGCATATTGAAAGTGAGCCGGCGACCATTGAAACGGGAGAGGAGATCGTTCGCGAGCCGGAATTGGAACGGCGGCTCAAGGATATCGTGAAGGAGTTTCCCGACGTGATGGACGTTCACGAATTCCAGTTCAAGAAGGTACGCGCGCGGCTTTATGTTTCCTGCCACTGCACGCTGCCCGACGATATGCCACTCTCGCGAGTGCACGATGTTCAGACATCGCTTGAGATTCGTTTCAAACACGACGCTCCGGAGTTGTTCCGCGTGTTGATTCATCCGGAGCCGATGACGGATAACCGACGTTAGTGCAGTTATAGAGCGCCGTGCGTCCCCGCACGGCCACAATACTGCTGGATGGGCGAGGATGCCCGTCGCTCCATTGTTTTAGACGCAGAGAGGCAACATGATTGAAGCTTCACTGAAGTGGATGGACAAAGACCGATTCGTAGGGTCAGCATCTTCACAGCACTCGATCGAGATCGATTCCGGAGCCGAGAAGACCGCCAACAGCCCGATGGAGCTGGTGCTGATCGCTTTGTGCGGCTGCACGGCGTCGGACGTGGTGGGGATTCTTCGCAAGAAGCGCGAACCGTTTACCGGGCTCGAGGTGACGGCAAAGGGCGAACGAGCGAGCGGCCATCCTGCCGTCTATACCGCGATTCATTTGACCTATCTCGTTCGTGGGCAGGTGTCGAAGAAAGCCATGGAAGACGCGGTGCGGCTTTCGAAAGAAAAATACTGCTCGGTTTCCGCCATGCTGGAGAAGACCGCGAAGATCACCTACACCATTGAGCACGTTTCGTGACGCCTCGCCCTCATCCGCTGCGGGGCTACTTCTATATTGCGAGTGCGGCATTTCTGTGGGGCATTTCGGCGACACTGGGTCGCGCGGCATTCACCGGGCATCTGCTCCCCGGCGGCGCGTCACTAAAAACGATCGATCCGCTGATCCTCTCGCAGAGCCGTGCAACGTTGTCGCTGGCCGTGCTATTACCCGTGCTGCTGGCACGGAGAGGGGCGTCCGCGCTGCGCGTTCCCGGACGTGACCTGGTGCGGTTTTTCCTGCTTGGAATTCTGGGAATCGCGGCATCGAACTATCTCTACTACCTCGCAATTCAACGGACGAACGTGGCGACGGCCATCATTCTGCAATACACCGCGCCGGTTTGGGTGCTGCTGTATACGGTGGCGCGCGGGGCGCAGGGAAGAAGACCGTCGTTGCGGAGAATCGCCGCGGTTGGACTCGCGGTGGTCGGTTGCGCGCTGGCGGTCGGCTTTGTCGGCTCGGGCGGCTTCCGTACGGACACGGTCGGTGTCATCGCTGCGTTACTGGCTGCATTTTCCTTTGCGTTTTATAACGTCGGCGGACACAGCGTGCTGGCGCGTTACGATCGCTGGAAAGTCCTGCTGTGGGTGCTGGTTGCTGCGTCAACATTCTGGATCTTCGTGAATCCTCCGTGGAAAATTATTGCCGCTCACTATGGCCGGCAGCAGTGGGGATTCATGCTGATCTTTTCGCTCGTTTCCGTGCTCGGGCCATTTTCCTGCTACTTCGCCGGTCTCCAGCATCTGGAGCCCACTCGCGCCATCGTGGCCAGTTGCCTGGAGCCGGTGTTCAGCATCGTGCTCGCGGCGCTTGTGCTGGGGGAGGTACTGCGGCCCACGCAGACGGTTGGAATCGTTCTGGTACTGGTGGCGATTGTGCTGATTCAGTTGCCGGAGCGGGCAGCTCGAGGCGAGGAGTTGGTGGTCGAGCCGATCGAGTAGGTTCGGTGGAGGAACGGGTGCCTCGCCCGTTCAGCCGGGCGGGGACGCCCGGCTCTCCACAACCTACTCCAGCTTCTTCCCCTTCGTCTCGGGTAACTGCGTCGCCATCAAACATGCCAGAGCGAAACCAGCGCCGCACAAATAGAAAGCCCAGCTCAGCCCTCTTGCCTGGCCCACGCGGCCGATCACGTACGGAGAAACAGAACTCAGCGTCCGCGCGCCGTTATAGGTGAAGCCCAGCGCCCGCGCCCGAAGCCGGGTCGGGAAGATCTCGCTGGCAGTGATTCCCGAACCCGAAAACATTCCTGTCCCGAAGAAAGCGACAACCGTCCCCAGCACGAGCAACACGATCGGCGAGCGGGCCATAGCATAGAGCGGCACCAGCAAGGCGGGCATGAGCGTGTACACCATGAACGAACGCCGGCGGCCCAGGTGATCGGCAACCCATCCGAAGCTGAGATATCCGGGAAACATTCCGAACAGATTGAGGACAACCAGCAGCGTTGTAGTTCCCATGACGCCGAAGCCGCGCCCGCCCTGTTCGACCGGAAGCGACAAGTAGGGTGGGAGCCACGTAAACAGGCCCCACCAGCCAAACATCCCGAAGAAGTTGAGCAATAGGAGAGCGACGGTGCTCTTGAGATAGGGGGCCCGAAAGATAGCCAGGAAAGACGCATTCCCCTGTGTCCTCTGTGGCCCCTGTGGTTCAAGCTCTTGACCTTCGTCGATGAGGCGGAGTCGCCGATGCTCTTCCCACATCTCCGATTCAGGCACGCGATTCTGGATCCAGAGGGTGATCAGCGCGGGCAGAATCCCCACAAAAAACACGTAGCGCCAGCTGGCGTATCGCAAGACAATTCCGGACACGAGCGCCGCCAGCGCGAAGCCGATCGCCCACGAACTCTGCACCACGGAAATTGCCTTGGCCCGCAATTCATCGGGCCAGGTTTCCGCGACCAGAGTCGCGCCTGTGTTCCACTCGCCTCCCATCCCTAGTCCGAGGATGAAACGAAACACCGCCAGCATTAACACCGTCGTCGAGAGCCCCGAAGCAAACGAGCAGATGGAATACGTCAGGATGCTCAGCATCAGAGCGCGCTTGCGTCCGACGCGGTCGGCGAGAAAGCCGAAGAGCACCCCGCCCATCCCCGACGCCAGCAGAGTCAGCGTGTAGAGTAGCCCCGAAGTCGCCTTCGACATGCCTAGATCGCGCATGACGTGGGTCAGCACCAGCGCGTACAGCATGGCGTCGAATGCGTCGAGCATCCAGCCTAGAGAGGCTGCCACCAGGGTGCGGCGTTGCTCGGTCGTTGCCTGTCGCAAGAGTTGAATTGGGCTGATGGCCATGCGGGGAGCGATTGTATCAGCGAGTCGGGGATGGCGGGTTTTAGAAAGCGAGAGAAGCGGTAGAACGCCGCATTCGTTTTCGGCTGCGAACTCGCGTTAGTCGACGTCTGCGCTCGGCAGCAGCGGATCCGGTGCTGCCGGGTCAAAGCTATCTTCGCGAACCTCCAGAACCAGAGCGTATGGACTATCCGCGGCGAACTCGTGATGAATACGAACCGCGGAACCGGGTTGGGCGGTTGCAAGCTTGGTTTCAACCAGCGCCGCTAGCCGTGCGAGGTCGGCCAATGATCCACGAATCGCATTGTTGTCGAACCCTGCTTCTTGCCACGTCATAACTTTGAGGTACATGTAGGGCCCGTAGTGTTCGTGCTCTGATTCTAACGCGTTGCGCGGATCAGCCACATACTCACGGAGAGCGTCTCGAAACCTAAGCAGGCCTGCCCGAGAGACAATCAACGCCCAGAGTTTGGCATCGTCATCTCTGTCGTAGAAGAAACCGAGCGCGCGCCACTCCTCCCGCGTTTTCTTGTTGACCTCATCGCTCGGCATAAGAGGAACCACCTGCCCTGTCCATCTGCTGCAAGCCAAGATCCAACAACCACTGTCCTACTATGAGAAGGATCATACCCCGCTGATGTTGGCACAGTATTTCATTTCACCTGGAGTCTTTGCACCGCCATCTAATCCACTACGAACCGACCCCTGTCTGCCCCAGCCGCCGCAAATACTTCTCCGCCTTCCGCACATCCCGCCCGATCTGCTCTTTCAGCGCCTCGACCGACGGAAATTTGATCTCGTCGCGCAGACGATCAAGGAAGTGAACCTCAACTTCGGTCTCCGCTGAAAGTTCAAAGGGATGAAAATTCAGAAGGTGGGACTCGATGGCAAACGAATCACTGCCAAAAGTTGGACGGTTCCCGACGTTGCTGACCGAGTCGAAGCATTCGTTCTTATCGCCTCCGCCGACGCGGGTGCGGGTCACGTACACGCCGTCCTTGGGGACAAGTTCTTCGTAACGCGCCAGGTTGACGGTGGGAACGGTGTACTTCGACCCATACCCGCGTCCGCGTCCGGCGGTTGAAAGAATGCTGAATGGACGCGCCAGCAAGTGGCGTGCCCGGCTCACCCGGCCTTCGAAAAGCAACTGTCGGATGTGGCTGCTCGAAACCGGCTCGCCGCGCAGGCGCATCTCGGGGTAATCGTGGACCTCAAATCCCATCTTCCTGCCCAGTTCGCGCAGCACTTGAATGTTTCCCGCGGCCTTATGCCCGAAGTGGAAGTTGTAGCCTTCGTGGACTTCGCGGGCATGCAGGCGCTTCTTCAGAATTTCAACGGCGAACTGGTGCGGTGTCATCAGCGAAAGATCACGCGTGAAGGGGAGCAGCAGAACCGTGTCGACACCGGTCGCTTCCAGCAGGCGCAGTTTTTCCGGAAGCGGAGTTAGCAGTTTGAAGTTGTAATCGGGATGCAGGATGCGGGCGGGGTGGGGCTCGAAGCTTACCACCATCGAGTGCGCATTCTCGGCCTTGGCTCGCCGCACGATCTCGTCGATAACGTGGCGGTGAGCACGGTGCACACCGTCGAAGTTACCGACGCTGAGGATCGCGGGACCGAAGTCGCGGGGGACGTCGTCGAGTTGGTGGAAAGTCCGCATTCAGCAAGGTCCACGTAGGGACGGACGCATTCGTCCGTCCAGCGGAGCGAAGCTCCGCAACATACCCGTGCACATTAGAAACCCCGACGAGCTTCGCTCGCCTGCCCGGACGAATGCGTCCGGGTCTACGTGATTCTTTTAGATCTCAAACTCCAGCTTCATTCCGTCATACGCCAGCTTCACGCCCGGCGGTAACGCGGCGTCGGTTGCTTCGTGGGGCAGGTCGTGGCAGATATGGGTGAAAAATGCGCGCTTCGGTTTTACCTCTTCCACGATCTTCAGCGACTGCTCGACGGTCGAATGCGTGGGATGCGGCGTGTAGCGGAGCGCGTCGAGAAACAGGATGTCGAGGTCACGCAATTTCTCCAGCGTTTCGGGCGGGACCTCGCTGTGATCGGTCAGGTAGGCGGCTGATCCGAAACGGAAACCAAGTATAGGAGTTTCGCCGTGAATCACTGTCAACGGCTCGAAGCGCGCTCCGAACAGATCGACGGAGCCGTCAATTGGATGAAGGTCGACCTGCGGCAGTCCTCCAAATTTATATTTGGCCTCAAAGATGTAGCGAAACATATTGCGCAGGAAGTCGCAGGCTCGAGGCGTGGCATAAAGAGGCAGCTTGCCGGGCTTGTGCTTATACGTCAGCGGGCGCAGGTCGTCGATTCCGAGGATGTGGTCGGCGTGCGTGTGGGTGTAGAGCACGGCATCGAGCTGCGTGATCTTTTCGCGCAGCGCCTGCTCACGAAAGTCAGGCGTGGTGTCGATCAGAACGTGGCGGGCATTGTCGTGAGGATCACGGTAGCTGATCATCACAGAGGGACGGGTGCGGCGGTCGCGCGGGTCCGGCGAACGGCAGACGGCGCAGTCACAGCCAATCGTTGGGACGCCCATCGATGTGCCGCTGCCTAATACCGTCAGAGTCGCATGCATCAGCCGTTTGTACCTGTAATTGGGCCAGGGGCCTGCGGAGGATGCGCGAGAGTGTTGGTTACCTCCACATAGGCCATGCGCAGTTCGTAGAGGCAGTTCTGTAGGAATCCCTGCTCTTTGGGAGTGAGATTGCCCTTGGTTTTGTCGGCGATCATGCCGAGTGTGTCGATGGTTTGGCGCGCACCGATCAAGTCGACTCCGGGCTGGCCGCCCTGCTCGTGCATGAGGCCGAGCTGCATCATGGCGGTCATGTAGAGCGAAGCCATGAAGCGCTCAAAACTCATTTGCAGTTCTTTCGCTGAGTGACCGCTCAGCTCGACTCGCGTGTCCAGATCACGCGACGATTGCTTGTAGGCATCGTGCTGCTCTTGTTGCTCGGAGGCGGTGGGCGGTTCGGGGATATCCGATTCCGGCGCGGGTGCGGCGTGGGTGGGCGCGGCTTCTGGGATCGTAGAAACGGCCGCCATCGAAGGGGACGGCACCGCAGTGGACGACGCGGGCGCCGCGGTGGCAGCAGCGGTCGCCGCGACTGGAGGAGGCGCTTGTTCTTCCGCGGAATCGCGAAGTTCTCCGTCGGAGGTAAACAAGCGCTTGTCGCTTACTTTGAATTCGCTTTCTTCTCTTCTTTTTTGCGCCATATGGAATTACCTGGTTTTCCTAAAATTCCTTTTGAGATTTCATGCGATCGGGAGCGCCGCCGGTTTCAGCTTCGCCGGTCCCGCGCGCAAATCTTTTTCAGCAGCCTCGCGTCGCAGATAACCCAATGCGACTGGACGATCTCCGCCGGGAAGAGGCAAGATCGCGCTGCTCGTGATTTCGCCGACTCCTTTTTCGTCGGCCATAATTTTCGCGCCCGGTTCGGGCAAGGTGCCTTCGACCGCGAACGCAGTAAACTTCCGGTGCACTGAGCCGCGCGAGCGGATGCGCTCTACGATCTCCTGACCGAGATAGCAGCCCTTGGTGAAATTCAACGCGCGTTTCTGCCCGGTTTCCTGCGGCAGATCGCGCTCGCTGATGTCCACGCCAAATTTGGGAATGCCGTGCGAGATGCGGAAAAGATTCAGCGCAGTCGTGCCTGTGGGCCGCGCTCCAGCTTTGACGAGTGCGTCCCAAAGCTGGCCCGCGCGCTCGGGGGCAATCCAAAGTTGCCAGGACTCCCGCACTTCCTCGCCGGCATGCAGGAGCGTGACGGTCTTGTCTTTCCATGCAACGTCCGCAAACCGCAGGTGCGTGAGATCGGGAGCGGGAATACAAGCGCGTTCGAGAACATGACGCGACTCGGGTCCGGTCAGGCCGAGCGCGGTGAGTTTGTCGCTGACGTCGGCGATCTCAACATCGTCGGCGATGATGTAGTGGTCGAACAGCTGCAGCACTTTCTCTCGCTGCCGTCGTTCGGTATCGACCAGCAGCGATTCTCCACGTTGGAAAACATAGAGATCCGCCTGAATGCGGCCCTGCGCATTCAGCAGAAAGGCGTAGACGCCGTGGCCGGGGGCAAGATCGCGAACATTGTTCGTGGCCATGCCGTTCAGCCAGCGGACGCGGTCGCTGCCGGTCACCGTGATCTTGGCACGCCCACTCAGGTCATAGAGGCCGCAATCTGAGAGCAACGCCTGGAACTCGGCGCGGACGTCGCCGAAGTCGGGCGCAAGGGTCGCGCCGTGGTGCTCACTTGGGTTCACCCCAGGAAGCGGTGTCGAAGTCATAGGCTCAACCTTTGATTATAACGAGAACTCGATGGTGGAGGGACGGGCGGGGACGCCCAGCGCTCCATGGTCTGTTTATGAACGGTTCGCGGCTGTGCTAACGTTGCGAGCGTGAGCGCAACAAGAATGAGACGAATTGCCGTGATTCCCGGCGATGGCATCGGGAAAGAGGTCATTCCTGAGGCGGTAAGAGTGATCGAGGCTACCGGTGCGGACTTGGCGATAACCCGTTTCGACTGGGGAGCCGATCACTACCTCGCCGACAAAACTACGGTCCCGCCGGATGGCTTCGTTATGTTGGATCGAGATTTCGACGCCATTCTGGTCGGCGCATTTGGCGATCCACGTGTGCCCTCGAACATTCATGCGAAGGAAATCCTGCTGGGCATGCGCTCCAAGATGGACCTGTTTGCCAATGTCCGGCCGGTGCGCTTGATGGATGCGTCGCTTTGCCCGCTCAAAGGCATCGAACCAAAAGACATCGATTTCGTCGTGATTCGCGAGAACACCGAGGGCGTTTACGGCGACCTTGGAGGAGTATTCAAGCGGGGAACGCCGGACGAAGTTGCGATCCAGGAAGATGTCAACACGCGCAAGGGTGTCGAGCGCATCATCCGCTGCGCGTTTGAGTATTGCGCGAGCAATAAAAAGCTCGACGGCTCGCCACGGCGGCGAGTGCTGATGTGCGACAAATCGAACGCCATGACGCACGCTGGCGGCTTGTGGCAGGGCGTGTTCAAAGAAGTTGCGGCAGAGTATCCACATCTAAAGATCGAAACACAGCACATGTACGTGGACGCGCTCGCCATGCAGATGGTGCGCGACCCGCGCGGGTTTGATGTCATCGTCACCAACAACATGTTTGGCGACATCATCAGCGACCTCGCGGCGGGACTGCAGGGCGGGCTGGGGATGGCCGCGAGCGGCAATCTCCATCCGGAGAAGATTTCGATGTTCGAGCCCGTGCATGGTTCAGCGCCGACGATTGCGGGCAAAAATATTGCCAACCCCTTCGGCGCAATTCTAAGCGCGGCGATGATGCTGGCGCATCTGGGAATGGCGGTCGAAGCGCAGAGGATCGAAGCAGCCGTGCTCGAAGCCGTCCGGCAGAAAAAAACGACGGGCGACATCGGCGGAACGCTGGGGACGCGCGAGGCGGGCGAATGGGTGGCGCAGCGGGTCGCCAGTCGCTAAGAATGGCGTGGTCACCGATCATTTTTATTGTCACTGTCATTATTATTATTTTCAAAACCGAGGGAACATGAAGTTGGGGAAGTACGCCGTAGTTGTCCTGCTATTCACATTGCTGCTTGGCGGAGCGTGGCCGCAAAACCCACCGCAATCTCCAGCCAACAGCAATAGTGTTGATAACCTTGGCCTCCGGGTCGAGGATCAAAATCACGATCAGCCGCAGACCGCTCCAGCCCAGACCCCCGCGGGCGAGGGCGCCCGCGCCACACAGGAAACAGTTGTGTCGTCCAAGGAGGCGAAGGAACTTTTTCGCTCGGTGGACGAGATCCTGCAGTTTGCCAGCCAGGACACGGGCCTGCCCATTAAGCACAAGGTGAAGCGCAGGCTGGCTAAGCGCGACGAGGTGCAAGCCTACATCCAGAAGAGCATGAGGGAGGACAAGGACGCGAAGCGGCTGGAGAGGTCGTCGGCGGTGCTGAAGAAGTTCGGGTTGCTGCCGCGGAATTTCGACCTGTCCAACTTTCTCGTGACGATGCTGCGGGAGCAGGTGGCAGGATATTACGATGTCAAAACGAAAACTGTGAATCTGCTGAACTGGGTGGACGTCGAACAGCAGAAACCGGTGCTGGCGCACGAATTGACGCACGCGCTCCAGGACCAATCGTTCGGCATCGAGAAATGGATGAAGGGATCGACGGAAGACACTGATAATAAACAGAATGATCCAAGTGCAAACGACATCGAAAACGACGAGGAAACTGGCGCACGGCAGGCAATGGTTGAGGGACAGGCGATGGTCGTGTTGCTGGACTATTCACTGGCGCCGACCGGGAAGACGCTGCAGGAATCGCCCGAGATTGTCGAAGCGCTCAAACAGGGCATGCTGGTGGGATCGGCGGATTCTCCAGCATTTCGTGATGCTCCGATCTTTTTGAAAGAGGAACTGACATTTCCCTATCGCTACGGACTCGACTTTACCGCGGCGCTCCTGAAGGCGGGTGGGAAGGATCTGGCATACGCGGGCGCGTTCAAGAACCCACCGAAGACGACGCGCGAAATCATGGAGCCCCAGACGTATCTTGCTCACGAGAAGCTTGAGCCAATGAAGATGATCGACATGGAGAAAGATTTCAAGGGCTACGATCCCTTCGACATCGGCGCCATGGGAGAGTTTGACGTTGATGTGCTGGTTGAGCAGTATGCGGGTCGGGATGCGGCCGGGGCGATCTATCCGGAGTGGCGCGGCGGGTATTACTTTGCCGGGCGGCCGAAGGGAGACAAAGCGGCGCCAATCGGAGTGCTGTATGTTTCCCGCTGGTCGAATGCGGCGAAAGCGGCGGAGTTCGCGGCGGTGTATGCGAAAGCGCTGACGCAGCGGTACCAGAAGCGGCAAGCGCTGGGCACGGATGGCAAAGCTGCAGGCGATGCGTCGCCGGTCGATTCCTGGCGAAGGTTGCGCGGACGGCATGCCTGGCTAACGGAGGAGGGACTCGTAGTAATCGAAGTCCGCGGCGACGAGATACTTATCAGCGAGAGTCTGGATGAAGCGACGACAAAGCGGGTGGAAGGGGACTTCTGGCCGGAAGAAAAAGCGGCGACCGGCAAGCCATGAGTCTCAAAGCATGAGTCTCAAGCCGCGAGTTTCCGTCTTGTATAATCAGCAGTTCCTCAATCATTTCACTAAAGTCTAGCCCATCACAATCAGGAGCGCACTTGCAGCAGGCAGAGATTGGCATTATCGGCGGCAGCGGTCTGTACCACATGCCGGGTTTCAGCGACGCGCACGAGAGGCAGCAGCAGACTCCATTTGGAGATCCTTCGGACGCATACGTTCTGGGGACACTTGAGGGTCGCAAGGTGGCATTTCTTGCGCGCCACGCTCGCGGACACAAACTTCTGCCGAGCGAACTGAATTTCCGGGCGAACATTTACGGCTTTAAACAGTTGGGAGTTGAGCGCATTGTTTCGGTTTCGGCCGTGGGGTCGCTGAAGGAAGAGCACAAGCCGCTCGATTTCGTGATCCCGACGCAGTTTTACGACCGCACCCGGCACCGCGTGGACACTTTCTTCGGCGAGGGCATTGTGGCGCACATCGGATTTGGCGACCCGGTGTGCGGAGAAATGACCAAGGTCGTCCGCGGCGCATGCAAGGCTGCAGGCGTATCCGGGAAGTTGGGCGGCACTTATATCTGTATGGAGGGTCCGCAGTTTTCTACCAAGGCCGAGTCGAATGTGTATCGCAGTTGGGGCGCGGACGTGATCGGCATGACCAACCTGCAGGAAGCAAAGCTCGCGCGCGAAGCGGAGATTTGTTACGTCACGATCGCCATGGTGACGGATTATGACTGCTGGCATCCGCATCACGATTCGGTGACGGTGGAACAGATCGTTTCCGTGCTGGTAAAGAACGCAGAGAACGCCGCGAAAGTGGTGAAGGCCACGGTGTCAGCGATGCCGAAGGCGCGTTCCTGCAAGTGCGGGCGGGCACTGGCGAATGCCATTCTTACCGATCCGGCGAAGATTCCCGCGGCGACGAAAGAGAAGCTGAAGTTGATATTGGGAAAGTATTTGAAGTAGTCGTTGGAGAGACGGGCGCCCTCGCCCGTGCAGCACTGTCGCGGCCGGGCGGGGACGCCCGGCCCTCCACTAAGAAAAGTACGGAGACTCATGAGCGTTCTAGTAGTTGGTTCGGTTGCCTTTGACACGATTGCCACGCCTTCCGGCCGAGTGACCAACATTCTCGGAGGCGCTGCGACTTATTTCGCGCTGGCCGCAAGTTACTTCACCGAGGTCCGGATGGTAGCGGTGGTGGGCGAAGACTTTACGCCCGAACACGAAGCCGTCCTGAAAAAACGCGGTGTGGACACGCGTGGCATTGAGCGGACTGAGGGTAAGACCTTCCGCTGGGGCGGACAGTATCTGGACAACCTGAACGAGGCGAAGACCGAATTCACGGAACTGAATGTCTTCGAGAAATTTCAGCCGCGAATTCCAAAAGAATATTCGGACACGCAGTTCTTGTTTCTCGCGAATATCCACCCCACTCTTCAAACGGCCGTGCGCTTGGAGATGAATGGCGCGCGCCTGACGGGGGGCGACACCATGAATTTCTGGATCCAGGGCACGCGCAAGGAATTGGCGGAAACGTTGAAGCTGGTGAACGTTCTCCTGATCAATGATAGCGAGACCAAGATGCTGGCCGGGGAAAAGAATCTGCCGCGCGCGGCGAACAAGGTTCTTGCGATGGGGCCGAGCGCGCTGGTGGTGAAGCACGGGGAGTACGGTGCGACCATTTTTTTCCGCGAGGGGGCTTTCGGCCTTGGATCGCATCCTTTTCGCGCACCAGCGCTGCCAATTGAAGAAGTAAAGGACCCGACCGGGGCGGGCGATTCGTTTGCCGGAGGATTCATGGGATACATCGCATCGCAGGGCGAGATCAATCGCGAGGTGCTGAAGCGTGCGTTGTTTTACGGCGGGGTGATGGGATCGTTTGCCGTGGAACTTTTCGGGACAGAGCGACTACAGAATCTTACGCGCGAGGAAATTGACGCGCGCTTTAAGATATTCCGCGAACTGACGCACCTGGAATAGAAGCATTGCGGTTTATCCTCAAGCAGCCATGATAGAGCGCACAGTGAGCGTAAAGTGACTGTGAAGACAGCCGCCGTTCCCGACCGCAGCGCGGCCCGTGTGGCTGGGGTAGCCGTCCTTGTGTCTCTGTTTTCTTTTCTTTACTACCTCCAACAAAGTGATCTTCTGCTGTATGGCGACGCGATCGCGCACATTAATATTGCGCGGCGCGTGTTCGATTCGCAGACCCCCGGCCTGCTGCAATTGGGGACGGTGTGGTTGCCCCTGCCTCATCTGCTGATGATCCCGTTTATTTTCTCGGACGCCATGTGGCGGAGCGGGGCGGGCGGCTCGATTCCTTCGATGATCGCCTATGTGCTCGGTGTCTTCGGAATATTTCGCCTCGTGCGTGGAATGCTGGAGGCCGATGTCCGCGCGAAACCGGCAGCGCTCGCGGGCGCTTGGGCCGCGGCATTCGCGTATGGCGTCAATCCGAACCTGATCTACATGCAGGCCACGGCCATGACAGAGTCAGTCTATCTGGCGCTGTTTGTCTGGGCCGTCGTTTACTTCGCCGAATTTATTCGGAGCCTGCGAAGAAATGACTTGCAAAAAAGCGCAGATGAACGACAGACGCAGGTGAAGCGCACATCGCTCGTGCGCTGCGCCTGGTGTCTGGCGGGCGCGGAACTCACACGCTACGACGGATGGTTTCTGGCGGGAGTGATGGGTGCGGCGGCTGTCGTCATCGTGCTGCGACAATGGCAGAATCGCGCATTGCCGCAGGATGTCGCGAAGTTCCTGGTAGGCATTGCCGCGGTTCCCGTCCTCTGGCTGGCATACAACAGCGTCGTGTATGGGAATGCGTTGGAGTTCGCGAACGGTCCGTACTCAGCGAGGGCAATTGAGCAGCGCGTAGGTGCGCCGAATCCCGCACTCCACAATGCCACGGTCGCGGCAATCTATTATTTGAAATCGGCGCAGTTGAATATGGCGGAAGGGAACTGGGGCCGCTTCTGGCTGGCGGCGGCCTTGGTGGCGGTGGCGATCGGAGCATGGAAACTAGGGGCGCAATCGGCCCCGATGCTATTGTTGTGGGTCCCACTGGTGTTCTACGCGTTTTCGATTGCGTACGGCTCGGTGCCGATTCATGTCCACACGTGGTGGCCGTTTGCTACCTTCAACCAGCGCTACGGACTCCAGTTGCTGCCCATGTTCGCGGTTTCGACCGGAGTGCTGACCGCTTCTGTTTTTCTCCTGGGCGAGATCCTGGGCACGCGCGGCCGGCATAATGGGAAACTGGTGGTGGCGCTGTTGGCGCTGGTGGTGGTCAGTTATGCGTCGGTGTGGAAGGCGGAGCCTCAATGCTTGAAGGAAGCGCGGAGGAATTGGGAAATCCGGACTCCTCTGGATTCCGCGGTGGAGCGGATAATCGGTACATTACCCAGGAATTCACGGTTCCTGATGGAACTCGGGGAACATGTCGGCGTCATGCAGCAGCTGGGCATTCCACTGCGTCAGGTGGTGAATAATGAAAATCATCGCCCGTGGAAGCGGCCGTCGGATCCTGAAGGTCTGTGGGAGCGCGCGCTGGCCGATCCGCCACGCTACGTGGATTTTGTGATTGCCTTCGATGGGGACGCAGTCGACCAACGAGCGAATAAGGAAAGTCTTACGGAGCTGGCGGAAGTTCACGCGACCGGACAGCCGCGTGCGCGGATCTTTGCCATTGCCGCGCATAGCGCCCCGAATCAATCGCGTTAACCCTTCCTGAAAGCAGCCGAGAAAGCGCCGGATGGCGGTGATAGAATCCGCTCGAAGTCGAGACGCTCTTATGAATCCAATCCACGCAATCAGCGAAGTGTTTCGCCATCAACTGGGCACGGTGCTGACCTCGACGCTGGCGCGCTTGTCTCTGGCGGCCGTACTCGGCGGCGTCATTGGCCTGGAACGACAACTGCGCCACAAGCCGGCCGGGCTGCGCACGAATATGTTCATCTGTTTCGGCGCGGCGATGTTTACCGTACTATCGCGGCAACTCTCAGGTTCGGCGTCGGACTACACCCGGATCGCGTCGCAGATCATCCCAGGCATCGGTTTCATTGGCGCGGGCTCGATTCTGCACGCGCGAGCGTCGGTGACGGGCCTGACGACGGCGGCGACCCTGTTTGTGGTGGCGTCTGTCGGGATGGCGGCCGGCGGTGGCCTCTATCTGATCGCTTTCTTCGCCACCGTCATGATTCTGATTTCGCTGGAGCTGCTCGGACGAATGGAGGCCGCGTTCTTGCTAAAAGAGTTTGCGACCACCTATGAAGTGACTGGCCGCAATGTGGATGGGATGTTGCGGGAAGTGAACCGCATCATGGACTCCGAGCAACTTACCATGGAGAGCGTGCACATCGCCGATGCCGACCCGGATTTGCGCATGGTGTTCTCAGTGAATGGCGACCATCAACAGCAGAACGTGTTTTCCCTCCGGTTGCATGAATCGACCGCGTTTGCCAGCGTGACGACGCTTGGAATCACGGAACACGAATGAGTTCTTCGCAGAATGATGCTCGGCAGAACACGAGAATCCCCTTCACGAAGGCATCGGCTTGCGGTAACGACTTTCTGATGGTGGAAGGTGCGCACGCTTCGGGCGACCTGGGCGCGCTCAGCCGCCGTTTGTGCGATCGCCATGGCGGAGTGGGCGCCGACGGCGTGGAATGGCTGTTTCCCGATCCGGAAGCTGACGTGAAGGCGCGCCTGATCAACGCCGATGGCTCGGAGGCGGAGATTTCCGGCAACGGCACGCGCTGTGTGGCGGCCGAGATTTGCTCGCGAGAGAACAAGACGGACGTTGTGGTTCGCACGGGTGCTGGATTGAAGACTTGCCGGTTGGTGGGGCGGCAAGGTTCCATGTTTGAGTTCGAAACGGATATGGGTCAGCCAGAGGTCGGCGGCCAGTTGTCGATTGAGACGATGTGGGTGCGGGCGGTGGGCACAACGGTTTCGATGGGGAATCCGCACTTCGTAATTTTCGTGGAGAACTTTCAGGATGGATGGCAGCGGCAGGCCGCACTGATCGGAACGCAGCCGCACTTTCCTCAAGGCACGAATGTGGAGTATGTGGTGGTGCGCGGTGCGAATGAAATTGAGATCCGGCTGTTCGAGCGGGGCGTCGGAGAGACGCAGTCTTCGGGTACGGGATCGTGCGCGGCGGCTGTGGCTGCGATTGCGAGCGGGCGCGTCGCTTCTCCGGTAACAGTGATTGCGCCAGGAGGCTCGCAGACGGTGCGCTGGGAGAATCAGGTTTATCTGCGGGGTCCGGCGACTCTCGTCTGCCGGGGAGAATTCTTCGTTTAGGATCGAGTCGAGATGCCTTCCGCTTCCCCAAAATCGCGAATCAAGCCGCGCGCTCTTCGGCCGGGCGACAAGGTGGGAATCGTTGCGCCTGCGTCGAACGTGAAGCGCGAATTGCTGGAGGCGGGCTGCGACGGTCTTCGTCGTGCCGGCTACGAACCGTTTTATTTCGAGTCGATCCTGGAACGCGACCTGTACTTTGCCGGGTCGGCGGAGCGACGGGCGCGAGAACTGGAAGACATGTTCATGCGCGAGGATATTCGCGCCATCGTTTGTGCGCGAGGAGGATATGGATCGAACTATCTGCTGCCGGCGCGTGGTTCGAAGACGCTTGGTTTGAAAATGAGCGCCAAGCATCCGAAGATTTTTGTAGGCTACAGCGACCTGACGACGCTGCTGACCTGGTTTGCGGACTCCGCCAACTTTGTAACCTTTCATGGTCCGATGGTGGCCAAGGATTTCGCCGTCGCCGAAGGTGTCGATGTGGCTTCGTGGCAGCACGCGGTCAGCGGAGCTGGGGAGTGGGAAATTGGTGCCGACTCGGGCACGAAGCCGCTGGTAGAGGGGGAAGCGGAAGGCACTATCTATGGCGGATGTCTATCGATCTTAGTCGCGGCGCTTGGCACTCCTTATGACATCCAAACCGCGGGAACGATTCTTTTCATTGAGGACCTCGCGGCCAAGCCTTACCAGATTGATCGCATGCTGATGCAGTTGAAACTGGCGGGCAAGCTGAAAGGCGTTCGCGGCATTATCTTCGGCGAAATGCTGGATTGCCGGCAAGCTCCGACGCAGGATTACACGCTCGAAGAAGTTGTGCTGCGTATAGTCGGAGATCTCGGAATTCCGGTGGCGTTTGGGCTGCGTTCGGGACATGTATCGCGCGCGAATATCACGCTGCCGTTCGGCGTGAAAGCCAGGCTCGAAGTGGGCGGCGAAGTGAAGCTGAAGATACTGGAATCTGCGACGACGAAATGAGCAATCTCTCAGCGAGTAATCCTTTATGAGTAAATCTGATGATTAAATCTGATGAGTAAACCCAAGCACATTCATCTGATCGGCATTTGCGGGACGGCGATGGCTTCGCTCGCTGGCATGCTGCAAGAGAGGGGCTTTCACGTCACGGGCTCGGATGCGGCGGCATATCCGCCGATGTCGACGTTTCTGGAATCGTTGGGCATTCCCGTCGCGCAGCCGTTTGCCGAAGCGAATCTGAATCCTCGTCCTGATCTGGTGGTCGTGGGCAACGCGCTTTCTCGCGGGAATGTCGAACTGGAGCGCGTGCTCGATGAGCGCATTCCGTTCTGCTCGCTGCCGCAGATTCTGCACGATGAGTTCCTGGTCGGCAAAGAGGTTCTCGTGGTTGCCGGAACGCACGGCAAGACAACTACGACGTCGATGCTTGCTTGGATCTTCGAGACCGCTGGTCTTCAACCTTCGTTCCTGATCGGTGGCATTGCGGAAAACTTCGGCCGCAGTTTTGGCCTTGGCGAAGGGAAGCACTTTATCTTGGAAGGCGATGAGTATGACACGGCGTTCTTTGATAAGGGTCCAAAGTTTCTCCACTACTTTCCGGATTCCATGATTCTCACTTCGGTTGAATTCGATCACGCGGATATCTACAAAGATCTGGACGCGGTGGAAACGGCTTTCAAGCGGCTGGTGAATCTGGTTCCGCGACGCGGGCGGATTGTCGCCTTTGATTCGGGCGATATCTCGAGTGAAAGCCTCAATCGGTGTCTGCAGAAAGCCTTCTGTCCCGTCGAGCGTTACGGTGTTTCGAATCGCGCGGTTTGGAAAATCGCGAATCTTAAGCTGGGCGAAGAACAAACTTCCTGGTCGGTGCTCCTCGATGGAAAACCGTGGGCGGATTTCGAATTTCTGCTCGGCGGAGAATACAACGTCTGGAATGCGACGGCCGCGGCGGCGCTGGCGGCGAATTATGAAATTTCGAAAGACGTGATTGCGCAAGCTCTCAAAACATTTCGCAGCGTGAAGCGGCGGCTGGAAGTGAAAGCGCGAGTCAATGGCATCACGATCATCGACGACTTCGCGCATCATCCAACGGCCATCGAGCAAACGATTCTCGCGTTGCGGGCGCGATATCCGAAATCGCGCCTGTGGGTGGTGCTCGAGCCACGCTCGAACACGATGCGCCGTAACGTGCTGCAGGACGCGCTCTCTCGCAGTCTCGCCCTTGCCGATCAAGTCGTGATCGCGGCCATCTTCAAGTCGGAGGCGATCGCTGAAGCGGAGCGGCTCGACCTGCAGCGTGTGATCGACGAGATCCAGAAGCGCGGAAAGCAAGCACGTATTTTCGCCGATGCCGATGCCATCGTGAATGCGATCGCGCCCGAACTCCGGGAGCGAGATGTGATTGCCATTCTCTCCAATGGCGGATTCGGCGGCATCTATGAGAAGCTACCCCAACGATTGCGCGGGCTCGCGGTGCAAGCGCTCGGAGTGCAAGAGCCCGCATGAAAGAGCCTGCGTGAAAGAGCTTGGGGTGAATGAGTAAGTGTTTCGCACCATTCTCATGCTACTGTTTTGGGCCGCTGCGCTACCTTTCGCGGCGCTTCTTGGGATTCCGTGGACCTATCTGACCAAAGACATTACTTTCTTGTACCGCAGCTGCATGTGGGCAGCATTCACGGGCGTGCGCATCGCGGGAGTGAAGGTGCGGACGCTGGGCCTGGAAAAAATCGATCCGGCGCGAACTTATATTTTCATGTCGAATCACATTTCCAATCTCGATCCGCCGATTACGCTGCCGCTGATTCCGCGCCGCACTTCGGTGATGGTGAAAAAAGAATTGTTCCGCGTTCCAATTCTCGGAAAGATCATGCAGATCGGTTCGCTCGTGCCGGTTGACCGCGGAAATCGCGATTCCGGCATCGCAGCGGTGCGCGACGCGGTTAAAGCCCTCGAGCAGGGACTGAACATGACGATCTATATAGAAGGGAAGCGCTCGTTCGATGGCAGGCTGCTGCCGTTCAAGAAAGGTCCGTTCTATCTTGCGCGTGAGTGCAACGTGCCTGTCGTTCCGATTACGATTTCAGGCACCGAAAAAGTTATGCCGAAGGCGCGGTTTGCGATTCGTCCGGGGATGGTGACGGTCGAATTTCACGATCCGATTGAGCCCTCCAATTTTGGAGAGCGCGATTGCCTGATGGCCAAAGTGCGAGCGGCGATTAACAGCGGGCTTCCGGCGGAGTTGCGGGAGTAGGCGCCAGAATTCCAACCGATCAGACTTCAGCCCTCAGTCGTTGCGTGAGACTCGGTTGAGGACGACCTCGCGGACCACCTTGAACCCCATTCGGCGATAGAGTTCAATGGCGCGATGGTTCGCGCTGCCAACGTGAAGCCACGACGCTAGCCCGTCGCGACGATGATTTCGCACCAGTTGCCAGATAAGGCTCAGAGCCAGACCCTTGCCGCGATGGCCGGGATGTGTGCAGACGGCGCTGATCTCGGAGTATCCGTCGAGCATTAAGCGTTCGCCGCCCATCGCAATCAATTCGCCATCGGATTTGAGGCCAGATCTGACGCCATAATATGAACCCATTTCACAAGTCCTCTGGCGAAAGAATCCGGGGAACGCGATGTCGGTAAGCGCGACCATCTCGGAGGCGTTTGCATCGGAGAGGCGCGCAATTTCCATCGCATGATCGGAGGCTGGATTGGAGGTTGGATCGAGCGGGATGACTTCCTCGGGTAATAACATCTGGAGGCACGCCAGCGTTTCCTCGAAAGAAAGTTCCGACACGTGTGGGTAACTCTCGCCGATGAGCCATACCGATTCACCAGGCTCAAGGAGCGAGTGAAGATGTTGCAACGCGATCGAACTCGGGGCGGCGACGGCCGCAAACGGTGCAACGTCGGCTGGATAGCGGCAGGCATCTCCGGCGGACACGGCGAATCTGCGATGCTTGGTTTGGAGAGCCTGCCATATCGGATTTGCGAAGATTCTTTCTGGCAGGTCGTCCATTGGTTCAGAATATACGCGGCTCAACGGCGCGGCTGAAGCCCCGCCCCTTCAAGACAAAAACCTTTAGAGATTCACTCCCGCTCCGACAACTTTCTTACTGCTTTGGCGATTTCTGGCAGCTTGGCGTAGACGGCGCAGCACTTCAGCCACAATCGGTTATCGATGGCAGGATAGCCGCTGACCGTCGCTCCGGCGGGAACGTCGTGGGGGATGCCGCTTTGAGCGGTGGCGATGGCTCCGTCGCCGATTTTTACGTGGCCGGAGACTCCGACTTGTCCGGCGAGAATGACGTTGTTGCCTACATCGGTCGTTCCGGCCAGGCCGACCTGCCCGCAGAGCAGAGTGTCGTGGCCTACGCGGCAACTATGGCCGACTTGGACGAGGTTGTCGATTTTTGTGCCGCGTGCGATGCGGGTCTCGCCTATGCTGGCTCGGTCGATGCAGGCGTTGGCTTGGATCTCGACGTCGCTCTCGACTGCTACGTTGCCGGACTGGACGATTTTGTGCCAGCGGGCGGCTTCGTCTTTCGCGAAGCCGAAGCCGTCGCAGCCTATTACGGCTCCATTCTGGAGCAGGACGTTGTCTCCTACGTGACAGAATTCTCTAACTACCGCATGGGCGTGTGCGAAGAAATTGTTGCCTATGGTTGCTCCGCGATAGATGACTACGTGGGCCAGGAGGACGGCGTTGTCTCCGATGACGACGTCTTCGTCGATTACTACGTAGGGGCCGATGTGCGGGTTCTTGCCTAACTTCTTTTTTGCCTTGGGATGGATTACTGCGGTGGGGTGGATTCCGGGGGCGTAGCTTGGCGGGTGGTAGAAAAGCTCTATGGCTTTGGCCCAGGCTAGATATGGGTTCCTGCTGCGCAGCATTCCTGCGTTAATGGCGGGAAAGTCTTCAGCGACTATTACCGCTGACGCTTTCGTGATCTTCGCGGCGGCGTTGTACTTGGGATTGGAAACGAAGGTCAGCTGGCCTGGAGCGGCTTGTTCTATGCCAGCTACTCCCGTGATTTCGGTGGTGGGGGAGGCGTTGTCTAGGCGGGCTTCTAGGGCTTTTGCTATGTCGGCTAGTTTCATGGCGGTGTCTCGGGGAATTGTAGCGGAAGGCAGGCATTGGGATGTGGAGGGCTCTAATTTCGTGGCTGGGGCCGAGCTGCCCTCGCCTTGGACAACCGAGGGTGGCTGTCCCGCTGGTTCACTCCGCTAGTGTCTTTACGTACTCAAATAGAGGCATACCGTAAAAATCCGTCACTTTTCCTGACCGTCTAAAACCGTTCTTCTCATAAAAACGCATTGCTGGCTGAAGGGGCTCGGTGGTGTCGAGGCTGATGCGGGAGCATCCCTTGGCACGCAGCTCTGATTCAACAGATTTCAGCAACTGCGCGGCCACGCCTGAGCCTTGCCACGCGGGGAGGACGGCCATACCGCGAATGTGTCCCTCGCTCGTATGAGCAACGGGTGAATGAACGACTGGACCCACGACGCAGCAGCCAATTGTGCCCACGATCTCACCCGCGTCGCTCGCGGCTACGAATACGCACATGGTGGCTAGGCGATGCTGAAGGGTATCCGGCGTAAGCACGGTATCGACGAAGGCTCCGGGCGTATAGCTGCTGCGGTAGACGGCAAAGGCGGCGCGCAGACATTCCAGTATTCCGGCGGAGTCGGTTGGAGTGGCTTTACGTATTTTCGGTAGTCGCTGAGGCATACGGAGCTCGACACATTACAACCGGGCTGTAGCAACGCCAACCTTGCGACGACCGTCGGCAGCTACCGAGCTTTGCTCGACTTGGACGGGCGGGAACGCCCGTCCCCCCCACGAGCAAATCCTATTGCTCGAACAGCGTCACTTGCCTGGTATCGGGTTGTCCACCTTTGCGGCGGCGGTTTGCTGCACCGATTACCGCTAGCACCGTTACCGAGCTTAGCGCTTCGCGGGGCACGAATACACGCTGTGTGTTTGAGCGCAGGTCGGGAGGGTTCATCAGGTATCCTTCAGCGGGATTTTGCGTTAGGTCGTTGGGCAGGATGCCTTCTATCACTTCGTTGTCTTTGAACTTCAGGCGCACCCACAGGCCTTCGGTCCTTGGGCGGGTGGTGAAAGTTTTGCGGAGCATTAGGTCGGTATCGGAAAATTCGCGGACAAAATAGACGGCTTTGATGTCGCGCAGGTCGATGGCTACTACGTTGCCGGAAGTGTTGAGGAGTTCGAGTTTGCCGTCCACCACAAAGTTGGCGGGAGCTACGTAACCGCTGATGGAGTCGCGGTCGTGCTTCCGCACGATTACTTTTTTATGGGTCGAGGGCATGGGGCTAGGGACACTTCAACCCCGGTCGCGCGTAGGGCGTGAAGAGATTGAAGCTCCAGATGGGATTCTCGCACTTTCGCGATGAATTCGGACAGTTTGTGCCTTCACAGTAGCCAAACGGTAAACCTTGTGTTACTTTCTCTAGTTTGCTGCAACAGTAGGCTTGCGGTATAACTCTAATGTCTAGAGAGAGTTAGATTCCATCTGAAAGCAGCTTGTCGTGGTCCGAAGTAGGTTCGAACTGGGTTCGAGCCGGGTCCCCTGTGGAAAACCTGTGAATAACGCCCTGAGCGAGCCCACCGAAGGGCCACCGCAAGGCGACTAGGAAGGCATGGCCGATTACATATACACGCTGGAAACCCGGCTCTCGCCGGACCAACAAAAGGCAGTAACCCTCGTCCAAGACGCCGCCAAGGCGGCGGGGATGAACCTATATCTGACGGGCGGCGCCATCCGCGATATCGTTACCGGCTTTCCTATCCGCGACCTGGATTTCACGGTGCAGGGCAACGCGCTCAAGCTGCAGAAAGATCTGGAGCGGGCGGGAGCGGTGGTGGGTGACGCCGACAACGAGACTAAGGCTTTGCTGCTCACTTTGCCCGGTGGCGTCCGCGCCGAGATTGCGATGGCGCGCTCGGAGCATTATGACAAGCCCGGGAAAGCTCCGCAGATGGCCCCGGCTACGATTATTGAAGATCTCCGCCGGCGCGATTTCACGGTGAACGCGATGGCCCTGTCGCTGAATGAGGGATCGCGCGGGCTGTTGATGGATCCGTTTAATGGGGTTGCGGACATTGAAGCTAAGGTGATCCGCGTGTTGCATAACTACGCGTTTCTTGAGGATCCGTCGCGGATGATCCGGGCCACGCGCTTTACCACGCGCTTCCACTGGCCGCTGGAGGAACGGACACAGGCGCGTTATGAATCGGGAAAAGAAAACGGCTACATCGAGCACATACGGAGTTCGAGCATTGGATACGAGATCGAACAGTTGGCTTATGAGGACGATCCGCACGGCGTTCTGAAGGCGTACGAAAAAGAAGGATGGCTGAAGGTACTGAACGCGCATTGGAGCACGGCCAAAGTTGACACTGCCGGATTGGGCGCTCTGTTGAAGACCCGGCAGCAGATGAACGAGCTCGGGTATACGCCGGAGGTTGCGCCGGCGGTGCTGTATTTTCTGACCGAGCGGCTGGGCGACAAGGATATTTCGGATTTGCGGCGGGCGATACCGCGCAAGGATCTGGTCGAGGCCTGGAAGGATCTGGATTCGAATGCCCATAGCCTGGCAAAGCGCTTGTCGGGTAAGGAAGCGGCCACGCCTTCGCGGACCTGGCAGTTGCTGTCGTCGGCGCGTCCCGAGATGATTCTATTTCTTGCGATCACGGCGCGGCAGCAGGCGGTGGCGCAGAAGATCAAAAATTTCTTTACGAAGTGGCGCCAGGTGCAGCAGAAGATTCCGTTGCCGGAGATGACGGAACTGCATATCACGCCGCAGATGGCGACGTATCCGAAGATCGCGAACGATGTGTTCTTGCTGTTGTTGGATGGCAAACTGCGTTCGCGGACGGAGACGCTGAAGTTTCTGAAGCCGCTGGCGCCTCCACCGCCGCCTCCGCCTCCACCTCCGCCAGCCAAGCGGGGTCGGGGAGCTAAGGCTGCTGCCGCTGCTGTTGCTCTGCCCGCAGCGGCGAGCGGGAAGCCGGGCGCTAAGGGCAAGAGGAAAATTGAGGCGGCTCCGGCAGCACAGGTCGCGGCGGTCGCGGCGACCAAAGGGAAGGCGGTCCCGGCGGCGAAGCTTGCGGTGCCTGCGAAGGTCGTAGCTGCTTCGAAGCCTGCCGCTGTTGCCAAGGTGAGCAAACCAGCCCAGGCTCCTGCCGTCAAGAAGCCTGGCAAATCTGCCAAGCCCAAGAAGCCGGCCGCTAAAGCAAAGGCGAAGGCTACCGCGAAGAAGCAGAACAAGAAGCAGAAGAAGAAATAATACGGCGGTTTCGGGGTCCGCCCGCGGCCAGTATGCCGTCCGTATGGGACTCGACTCTGTTTCATTTTTGCTTCCCGGAACTTCCGCGCCGGGTTTTCATATATCGCCGCTTCGCGGCTGGAGCGAATGGCGTTCCGTTTTTTTGCTGTCCTCGTGGTTGCGACACAGATTCGCTCGTCCCCTGCGTCAGACCAAGTCGAAAACTGGACTATAATGTAGTCTTGCTTCGCCCGGCGACCATTGCGGCGTTCGTCGTGCTCGTCCTTATAGCGCCCGTGTCTGCGTCAGCCCAGCGTGGCGGCATGCGCGGCTCCGGCGGTGGCCGCGGCGGTGGAGTTGCACGACCTTCAGGCGGCGGTCACGGCGTAGCCATGGGACGCTCTATTGGAGGAACTTCAGGCGGCCACGCCTTCGGCGGAATGCACGCCGGGCTGCATACCGGAATCGGCGCACGTCATTCCTTTCGTGGAGACCGTTTTGGCGGCAGACTCTTTCACTCTCGCGGTTTTCATCACTGCTTCGGTTGCCGGAGGGGATTCGGATATCCGTGGTATGGCGGATATGGCTATGCGGGATACTACGATCCGTACTGGTGGTGGGATTCGTCTTCCTCTTATGACTATGATTATGATGAGGATCGCGAAATTGCGCTGGCCAAGGAGATGAACGCGGTGAGCGTTGAAGAACAAAGGTTGCGCGAGCAGGAAGATAGGGAGGGAGAGCTGGATCAGGATTCGTACGTGCGCCGCTCGCAGCCGCGCGAGGAAGAAAGGGCCGCTGCCGTCCCGGCGACCGTGCTTGTGTTCCGCGATCATCATCAGCAGGAAATTCGCAATTACGCGATCGCTGGTGGAACGCTCTGGGTGCTCAATGATCATAAAGCCGGGAAAAAGATTCCGCTTGCCCAGTTGGACCTGGATGCTACTGCCAGGATGAACGACGATCGCGGGGTAGATTTTCAGGTTCCGCAATAGAGTTTATGGCGGTTTCTAGGGATGTGACGCCCGGTGTTCTCCGTAGCGGGAAAGAGCTTGAACCACAGAGGACACGGAGGGGACACGGAGGGGACACAGAGGAAACACAGGGGAAGCCCTAGCGAAGCGCTCGTTTTGGAACCAGCCAGCTCCCGCTCGAATTGCACCACTTTCAGGCGTTGCGCGATTACTTCCAGCCATTAGAATGGTTCCAGATTTCCAAGAGCTCTGATCCGCCATAACTGCAACTTAAATCTTCATGAGCCAAAATCAATTCGTCCACCTGCATCTGCACAGCGATTATTCTTTGCTCGACGGCGCTTGCGACGTCGAGAAACTTGTTGACCGGGTTCATGAACTTGGCATGCCCGCGGTCGCTATGACCGATCACGGCAATATTTTTGGCGCGGTGCATTTTGTAAATGCCGCGCACAAGGTCGGAGTGAAGCCGATCGTGGGCTGCGAACTCTATATCTGCAAGAAAGACGACCACGTCATCACTCGCACTCCACCCGACGGCGATACTTATAACCACCTGCTGGTGCTCGCCGAAAACGAAGAGGGCTACCGGAACCTGGTGAAGATCACGTCGGAAGCCTCGCTGCATGGCTTCTACTACAAGCCCCGGGTGAGCAAGAAATTTCTGGCTGAGCATTCGAGGGGGCTGATCGGGCTTTCCGGATGTCTGAAGGGCGAAGTGGCCGAGCGGCTGATGGAAGGGAACTACGACGCGGCGCGGTCGGCCGCCGGTTTCTATCGCGACCTCTTTGGCAAAGAGAACTTCTTCCTTGAGATTCAGGACCAGGGGCTGGAGAGGGAGCACCAAATCCGTTCTGGCTTGTTCCAACTCGAGAAGGATCTCGGGCTGCCCATGGTTGCGACCAACGACAGTCACTACCTTTGCGAGGACGATGCGCACGCCCAGGATGTGATGCTGTGCATTCAGACGGGGAAGTCGATCCAGGAAACGAACCGGATGAAGTTCGAGGGCACGCAGTTTTACGTCAAGAACGGTGACGAGATGTTGCGCGTGTTCAAGGATGCGCCGCAGGTGCTGTCGCGCACGCTCGATATTGCCGAGCGTTGCAACCTTCGACTGGAGAAAGTTCCCAGCCCGTTTCCGCACTTTGATGTTCCCGACGGATTTACTCTCGACAGTTATTTCGAGCACATCACACGGCAAGGGTTCGCGCGCCGGATGGAGATCCTGCGGACGCTGGCGGCGAGCGGCCGGCTCAAGCATTCGCTGGCCGACTATGAACAGAGATTGGCGCGCGAGCTCGGCATCATTCAGCAGATGAAATTCTCGGGTTATTTCCTGATCGTTTGGGACTTCATCCGCTATGCGCGGGAACGCGGCATTCCCGTGGGTCCGGGGCGCGGATCCGCTGCGGGAGCGCTGGTTGCGTATTCGCTTGGGATTACCGACATCGATCCGCTGCAGCATGAACTTCTGTTCGAACGCTTCCTGAACCCGGAGCGTATTTCGATGCCGGATATCGACATCGATTTCTGCATGAACCGGCGCGGCGAAGTGATCGAATACGTGACTCATAAGTACGGGCGAGAAAATGTTGCGCAGATTATTACGTTCGGCACGATGGCGGCGAAAGCCGCGATCAAGGATGTCGGCCGCGCGATGGACATGCCATACAGCGACGTGGATCGCATCGCGAAGATGGTGCCGACGACGCTGAACATCAAGCTGGACGACGCGCTCAATGAGTCGGCGGCTCTGCAGGAGGCGTACCAGAAGGATCCACAGGTGCGGCAGTTGCTCGATACGGCGCGGAAGCTGGAAGGTTTGGTGCGGAATTCCGGTGTACACGCGGCTGGCGTAGTGATTTCGCCGCGGCCCCTGATTGAACTTGTGCCGCTGCACAAGACAAAGAACGACGAAATCGTCACCGCATTCGACATGGTGGCCATCGAAAAGATGGGCCTGCTGAAGATGGATTTTCTCGGGCTGACGACGCTGACCATTCTCGATGACACGTTGAAACTGATCGCCCAGAAGGGGACGAATCTGAACCTGGACGATATCCCGCTCGAAGACCAGGAGACTTACGCGAAGGTCTTCCACAAGGGATTAACCTCCGGCGTGTTTCAGTTTGAATCGCACGGCATGAGGGACGTTTTGCGCCGCTATCAGCCGAACTCGATTGAGGATCTGACCGCTTTGAATGCGCTGTACCGTCCCGGGCCGATCCAGGGGGGAATGATTGACGATTTTATCGAGCGCAAGCATGGGCGCCGGAAAATCGAATACGAACTGCCGGAACTGAAAGAGATTTTGCAGGAGACGCTGGGCGTCTTCGTCTATCAGGAGCAGGTAATGCAGGCGGCGAACAAGCTTGCCGGCTACTCGCTCGGACAAGCCGACCTGCTGCGGCGGGCGATGGGCAAAAAGAATGCCGAGGAGATGGCCAAGCAGCGCGAGGGCTTTGTGCAGGGAGCGACGCAGCGCGGTTTTCCACCGAAAAAGATCGAGAAGATTTTCGATTTGATGGCGCAGTTTGCCGGATACGGTTTCAATAAGTCGCACTCGGCGGCATACGCGCTGCTGGCGTATCACACCGCATACTTGAAGACGCACCATCCGGTCGACTTCATGGCGGCGCTGCTGACTTCGATCACGGGCGACACAGATAGTGTGGTGAAGTACATCAACGAATGCCGTGAGATGGGGATTGCGGTAGAGCCTCCCGACATCAACGTAAGCGATGCGAATTTTACGCCGCATGGGCAGGCGATCCGATTTGGGCTGGCGGCGGTGAAGAACGTGGGCGGAAATGCGATCGAGTCGATTGTCACGGGGCGGAAGAAACTCGGCCGGAATTTCAAGTCGTTCTACGAATTCTGCGGAGAAGTTGATTTACGGCTGTTGAACAAGCGCGTACTGGAGTCGCTGATCAAGAGCGGGGCCATGGACGGATTCGGGCGCCGGGCGCAGCTCATGCAGGCGCTCGACACGGCGATTGAGCAGGCGCAGAAAGCGCAGCGGGACGCAGAATCCGGACAGCACGGGCTGTTTGGCGTGTTTGCGGATGAAACCGCGCAGCAGGCTAGCGACGCGCTCCCTAACACGCCCGACTGGGATGAACACACGCGGCTGGCGGCGGAAAAAGAAATTCTCGGGTTTTTTATTACAGGGCATCCGATGGAAAAGTACAAAGAGAAGCTGGCTGACCTGGGCGCGCTCTCAACCGAAGATATTGCCGGCATGAAGAAATCCACGAACAAGGATGAAAGCATCGCGACCGCCGGTTTGATTTCGGGGCTGCGAGTTGCGAAGTCACGAAGAGGCGAATTGTGGGCGCAGGCCTCGCTTGAAGACATGTCGGGGAAGGTGGAACTTCTGGTCTTTCCCGAAGCCTATAGGAAACTTGCGGAGAAGGTGAAGCTCGAGGTTCCAGTGCTGATTCGCGGTGGCGTGCGCATTGAAGAAGGCGCTAATCCAAAGATCACGGCCAATGAGATCATCGCGCTGGACGAAGCGCGGGTGCCGTTGCCGAAGGCGCTCCGCATACGGATTCCGCTGGGGAGCGCGAACGACAGCACGGTCGATGCGCTGCACGCGCTTTTCAACGAGCGCAAGGGCGAGGCGAAAGTGCTTTTCGATGTGGAGCGGGAAGGCGATTTCATGGTGGTGATGGAAGCGGAAGGCTATAATGTGATGCCAGACCGCAGTTTTAGGGGCCGTGTGGAAGAGCTGTGCGGACGCGGCAGCGTGCGCGTCATCAGTTGATTCGTGCAAGTGAGCAGATTCGGCCGATGAGACGAGCAAAAATAAAGCGGGCGCAGAAGTCACGTCGTGATGTGAGGCATGCCGCCATCACCGGGACGGACTTTATGCTCTCGATTGTGGAAGAGCATCATACCCGAAAGAATGGGAACGTCATCAAGATGGATTCTGGATTGAAGGCGCAGCAGGAACTGGAAAAAATCGAGGAGCAGATCACGCGGCTGGAGGCTCTCCAGGGGCAGGGCACGGAAACGCTTCGCCAGATCAAGCAGCTGCACGAACGGGTGAACGACCTTCGCCGCGAAATTTCTTCGCACCTGAACGCCTGGGAGAGAACGGAACTGGCACGCCATCCGCAACGCCCCTACACGCTGGATTATGTCGAGCGCATTTTTACCGACTGGAGCGAGATTCACGGGGATCGCGGCTTCCGGGACGATCCTGCGATTGTTTGCGGGATGGCTCGTTTTCACGGCGAGGAAGTCATCGTGGTGGGTCACCAGAAAGCGCGCGACGCGAAACAGCGGGTGTATCGAAATTTTGGTATGCCTCATCCAGAGGGATATCGAAAAGCGCTGCGGGTGATGAAGATTGCGGAGAAATTCAAACGGCCGATTTTTACCCTTGTAGATACCGATGGCGCCTATCCCGGATTGCACGCGGAGGAGCGCGGTCAGGGAGAAGCCATCGCCCGCAATCTGCTGGAGATGGCGCGGCTGGAGACGCCGATTGTTGCTACCGTAATTGGCGTTGGCGGCAGCGGCGGTGCGCTGGCGATTGCCGTGGCCGACCGCGTGTTGATGATGGAAAACTCGGTTTACTCGGTGATTTCACCGGAGGGCTGCGCGTCGATTATGTGGCGCGATGCCAGCAAGAAAGCTCTGGCGGCGGAGGCCATGAAGATCACGGCCAAAGATTTAAACGAACTGGGCTGCATCGATGGCGTTATCCCGGAACCTCCGGGAGGCGCGCATACCGACCATGCGCAGGCAGCGGAGTTGCTTGACGCCGCATTGCAGCAGCATCTGGCCGCGGTAAAACGAATGCCGGTTGGCGATCTGCTTGAGACCCGCTATAAGAAATTCCGCAACATGGCGCAGTTCTTCCAAGTGGAAGCGTAAAGACGGGCTGTGCGAAGATCGCGTTAGAACTTCTTGAAGACTCGAGAGAAGGCAAGCGGCTTTTGTGGCACTCCACTGCAATCGCTCGCCACGCCCGGTGCGCCCGCGCACGGCCGGTCGCGTGCCACAGACCACATGGCAATGCGGCGAATGCGGTCGTTTGATTTCGCATAGCGCAGCATCTTGTTGGCATCCTCAAGCGTGAATACTTGGGGCGAGACATCGTTCATTCCGATCATGGGGGTAACGCCAAGCGAAGCGTCCAAACCGAGCGATTGCAATTGCTTGAGCGCGGCGTTCGCGGCATCGATCGCGTGCTGCCCCATGTCGTTGGGGGCGAACGTGGGGTCGTAGTCCATCGTCATGATATTCACGTTGCCGGTTTCCACCCCGTGGGAGAGCGAATTCTTCAGCAAGTCGATGCCATTTGCGAGCAGCCCCGTCGGCAGCACGGCGAGAGTGTAGGAGATGAGAAGGCCCGGGTTGGCCACCTGCAAGTTGGCCAATGCCTGGTTGCGACGGTCGACTGAGGCGGCATCTTTGATGGCGGACGATTCAATATCGAAGTCCAGCATGCGAACCTTGTATTTGTCGATCGCCGCTTGATATTGGGCCTGCAGGCTGGCTACGTCTTGGCACACCTGAGCGAGTTCGAGTCCGCCTTCGCCACCAAATGAAAGGATGACATCGCCTCCTAATTTTCGCAGCCGGCCAATTTGGCTGGCGATGGTGTTCTCCTGGACCATCGGCAGGTTGGGGAACCACGCGGCTTGGCAATCAGATCCCGAACTCACCAGAAATGCGAGCGTGAACCGCTTGATTCCCGATTCCCTGGAAATCTTGACCATGTCATTGTCTGGGGAACCCATATCCAGCGCCCTGATGAAAAGATAAGGCGCGTACAGGCGTTTCCGTGGACTGACATTCTTTGCGGACGCGCTCGTGGAGGCGACGGCGCCGAACATTAAGAGAAGAACGGCTAGCAGCGACAGAACGGGAGTGACAATCCGGATCTGGCGAACTAAATTGTCCCCCAGTCGATATGGTGCCGCTGAGTATGACAAGGCTCCTCCTACAAAATCGGCAGATGCAAACAGGGCTGCACCAGGAAATCCAGCGAGTTGATTTGCTGTAATGCCTGCTCCACCAGCGACGCCTTGCACTCCTCCAGCGTGATCAGAAAGGGCAGGTGCGATTTCGGGCAGCCCGGTTTCTGCACTACCGCGTCGATGTTGATGCCGCACTGGGAGAGAATTGTGGCGAGGCTGGCGATGATTCCCGGCCGGTCCTTCACCATGAAGCGCAGATAGTGTTTGGTGGTGAAATCTGCCGTGACGGTGGGGGTTTTTTCTAGCGGCTGCACGGCATAACTCATCCCGGATTGCTTGGCGCGAGCGATGGCCAGAATGTCGGAGACGACGGCAACGGCGGTTGGATGTCCGCCTGCGCCGTGGCCCCCAAAGACGGTCTCGCCGCCGTACTTTCCTGTTGCCATCACCAGGTTTTGACTGCCTTCCACGCGTGCCAAAGGCGAGGAGAGTTCGACCAGCGCGGGCTGGACTGCGGCAAACAAGTTGTCATCTTTTAATTCGGCCCAGGACATTTGGCGAATCGTGCAACCTAGCTGGTTTGCGTATTCAAAATCGATGGAGTCGATAGCCGAAATCGAGTGGGCGGAAATGTTTTCAGCGCTGACTTTGCAGTGCAGTCCGACGCGCGCGAGGATAGTGAGCTTGGCGCGCGCGTCCAGACCGTCGATGTCTTCCGTCGGGTCGGCCTCGGCGAAGCCAAGCTTCTGCGCCTCACGCAAAGCCGTGGCGAAGGGAATGCCGGTGCTTTCGATCTGGCTGAGAATGTAATTGCAGGTGCCGTTGAGAATGCCGCGGATCTTGAAGAGTTCATCGCCGGCTAATCCCTCCTGCAATCCGGAAATCACGGGCACGCCGCCCGCCACCGATGCGCCAAACTCGATTTGCTGTTTCATCCGCCGCGCCAGGGCGATTAACTGCGGGCCGCTGTGCGCGATCAACTGCTTGTTGGCGGTGACCACGGACTCGCCCGACTCGAGCGCGCGCCGGATCCAGTCTTCGGTGGGCTGAAGGCCGCCCATCACCTCGACCACGACATCCACGTCAGAGGATAGAACATCGTCGATGTTCTCAGTCCATTGCACCGAGGAGGGAAGCCAGTCCACTTTTTTTCGCGCAACGTTGCGATTGAGGACGTGCGTCAGGCGCAGGTGGGTGTTCGAGCGCTCGCAAAGAATTCTTGCCACGGAACTTCCGACGGTACCGAATCCAACTAGGGCCACGTTGCAGTTCCGTGCGTCATCGTTTTGTGCGCCAACGTTTCTTGCGCCAACGGCGGCGCTGTTGCTGGTGGAATCGCGTTTGGAGGTACCTGGCATTCCATCCCTCGCGGGCAAGCCTATATTCCGGACGCGTTCTATTATCGCCGAAGCGGGCATCGCCGCTGGCGCAATTGCCTGCTTAAGCACCAAGAATGTGCGCGAGAACTCGGTGGTCGCTCCGGGCTGTGTTCTCGGGTCGAGTTGGTTGGAAGCGGTCGCGGGCACAGATTTTCCCGGTGCGGCGGTCGGAGGGAGTGAGCGGCAGACTAGAGAGAGGGCGCGTTCTTGTCGGGGTCGATGGATTAAACCTTCGTTTGTCCTTTGTCCTTGGCGGTGGTGTTTTTCTCGGACGATTCCTCTTTCATTGCCATTGCGGATTTGAAACCGCGTATGCCGTCTCCGATTCCTTTGCCGAGTTCGGGAAGCTTTTTCGGTCCGAATACGAGCAGAGCAATCCCAAAAATTATCAGCAGATGCATAGGTTGAAAAAGTCCTTCGAGCATTATGTCCACCTCGCTTCTAAAATGTTGTTTCTAGTGCTTACGAATCGCGGAATTTAGGGCGCTGCGGCCGGAGTTTCCGTACACAGCGCCCCGCGGGGGAGAATAGTCCGCTATTCGCGCACCGCTAGGTCGGCTTCGATCGCCAGAGTTCGCATGAAGTTGAAGAACTCTTTTGACTGGCCGATGAAAAGTCCGTCCGCGGTGAGAGCATTCAGCGCTCCCATGGCAGCGCCTTTGGTTTGGGTCGGGCGAATGATCGAGACCGCCGGGAGCTTTCGGCTGAGGAACGCCGTGGGCTCGGGCATGATCAGGTTAGTTTGGAAATCTTCTCCGCCGAACGGAGAAGCGTTCAGGTTGGGGAAGGTTACGTGCACACCGGTCACGGGATCGACGACATCGTGCAGCACCTTTGCATTGCCGGCCTTATCGGACCAGGTTTGAAAATGCATGATCTCTGTTCCGCCGATACTGAGCACGATTCGCAAGACTTCCAGACTGGTTACCCGCTGCGCCAGTTTTGGGTAGAGGCTGCTGCCACCCTGCTCAATGGTGGCAAAGTGAAAGCCGGCTGTGTTGCCGATGGCCTGAAGGAAGTTCATCGATTCAAGGTCTTCGTCGGTCCTGGGAATTGCCGTGTGCTGCCCAACTGCCAGAGTCGGAATTGCCTGCGCGAACGTGTCCCCGAGATCGGGGTTTCCAGTGCGGCTTCGATACCGAGTCCACCAGGTCGTGTCAACGGTGAGTTGCATCAAGTTGGTGAGACGGCCGATTTGCTGGGCTCCGGTGGCCTGGCTGCTTGGCAAGGTGCGGAATTGATCGAGACTGACGGGCTCCGCGCCTTTTGACACCAGGTAAGCGTTAATGAACACTTCATGGGTCATCTCATCTTCAGTGTTGTCGTGAATGTACTGGGACATGTCCGCATCGAGAAACGAAATGGCGGCGGCGTAGGCTGGACTTCCGCTGCCTCCGGGGACTTCGCTGTCCTGGATTCCCCCGAGTTCGTTGTACTGCTGCCACAGGTCGGTTTCGAGGATTTCGGCTGCAGCCAGGAACCGCAGGATGGCTACATCACCTACCGTAATGATGCCACTGCTCTGCGAGGCTTCGGCCGTAGTTGTCAGCAAGGAACCGGCGGACAGGGCTGCCCCAGCCACGCCCAGGCCTTTGAGGAAGGAGCGGCGCTTGACGCCGTTCCTGGATGGAGACTCAGCGCCTTCTCCACCTGATTGAGTTGTTTCGGGCGACGCAGTCGGGATGAGGTTTTCTTTTGTCATGATACAGCTCCAGTCTCTTCAGAAATGATTTCCGGTGATCCCGTCACTTGGTTCTGGATTCACCGCAAGATGAAGGTAGGCTGTTCAGACTTGTCGCGTGTCATGCTTTGGTCAAAAGAGTGTCAAATTATTTGCATGGTTGGAATAAAAATCTCGTATTCGCGTTGTGGCCTTCGCTTCGCCTCTGGTTTACAATCCACTCGCTAAAGTTCTCGTCAGGCTCCGGCACTTCTGCTGATCTCAATTCGATGTTTCGTTCGAAGGAGGATCCGATGCTCTTCTCAGGTAAGCTTTTCCCCTGTGTTTGCGTTGCCGTTCTGCTGGCAACTTTTCTCAGTTGTGGTTCTGCGCACGACACCGACGAATATTACGTTTTCGTCTCGGCTAACCTGCAGGTCCCTTATTGGCAGACTGCTGGTGCTGGTTTTTCCAAGGCGGCGGAGGCGTCGAAGGTTCGCGCTAGTTTCGTGGGTCCGCAAACCTACGACCCCAAGGCTGAGCGCGACGCTCTGGATCAGGCGGTGCAAAAGAAAGCCACGGGCATCCTATTGGCCGTGACCGATCCCGCTCTGCTCAAAGACAGCATTGATAAGGCTGTGGCCGCGGGTGTTCCCGTAATCACGATCGACTCGGACGCACCCGCCAGCAAGCGGCTCTTTTTCATTGGCACCAACAACTACCAGGCCGGCTTCACCGGAGGACAACGCCTGGCCCAGGAACTCAAGGGCAAAGGCAATGTTGTTATTTTCACCATGCCCAGCCAGGCCAATCTGCAGGAGCGTCAACGCGGATACAAAGACGCACTCGACCGATCGCCCAACATCAAGATCACCCGCGTGGTCGATATCCAGGGCGATCCTCGAATTACTTTCGATACCACCACCCAAATTATCGGCAAGGAAAAAGACAAAGTTGACGCCTTTGTCTGCCTTGAGGCGCAATCAGGTAAAGAGGTTGCCGGACTGCTCGACCGCTACAACGTGAAAGGCAAGGTTGTGATGGCGATGGATACGGATCCGGAGACGCTCGACTGGATACAGAAGGGCGGAATCGCTGCCACGATCGCGCAGAAGCCGTACACCATGGCCTACGTCGGCATGCAGATGCTCGACACGCTTTATCATCACAAGCCGTCTTCGCTGGACAGCGACTGGTCAAAGGATATCTATGCGCCCGTCCCTAGCTTCGTGGATACCGGTTCCGGCTTGATCGACAAGACGAACTTGGATTCGTTTCTGCAGGCGGGGAAGAGTTTGACGTCGGCGCCGCGGTGAGAGAGTCCCGATGTTTGTTCTAGTCAGGGCCGTTACGTACGCGACACTCTTTATTGGCCTGCTACTCGTTTTCGTGCCGGCGCGAATTCTGGAACGATCAGGGATGGTTCGGCCGGCTCAACTTGGAGCCGTTGAATATACCGGTATCGTTGTGGCAGTGGCGGGCTGGACGCTCGCCCTGTGGTGCATTCTGACTTTCGCCTTCATCGGTCGCGGAACCCCCTGCGCCGTTCGATCCGCCGCGCAAGCTGGTGATCCGAGGTCCGTACCGGTATGTCCGCAATCCGATGTACCTCGGGGTGGCCCTGACGCTCTGCGGCGCTGCGCTCTTCTATCGTTCGCGCGCGTTGCTGGCCTACATGGGTGTGTTTTCTTATTGCCACGCACATCTTTGTCGTGTGGTATGAGGAGCCAACGCTCACGCGCCTGTTCGAGGCTGACTACGAGGCGTATCGGACGCGGGGTGGGGCGGTGGCTGGTGCGCGCTGGGTAGCCGCCTGCAAGGTTACAATAAGAAATCGTAATCGGGAGGCTGGTATGCGCTCTTGCCTGTTTCACCCCTGTAAACCCTTTCCCCTGGTTCGGATCGCCTTCATTGCAGTCCTGACCCTGCTGATCTCTGGTTGGAGCACCTGCACTGCGATGGTTGACTTCAACAGCTGTGAAGGCTCGATGCCGCAACCCCAAATTGCTTCACTCTCGCCGGGCGCCGTTGCAGGCGACTCGACATCTGTTCTTCTGATCGTGAACGGAAGCGACTTTGTCCCGCAATCCCAGATTATGTGGAACGGAAACGCAATTTCGACCATGTTCACGGATTCGAGCCACCTTCAGACGACGATTACGCAGCAGACGTTTAACTCATTTGGCGGTGCGGCGGGGAGCAGTGTGCAGATCTCGGTGAGGACTTTGGGATCGGGCGGTGTTTCGGGTTGTCCTATCGGCGGGAATTCTTCGACGCTGGAGCTGGCCATCGACTAGCGGGATTTCTTTTGGGGATTCCAACTCGGAACGGATTGGGACAGTTCCTGTAATATCGTCATTCCGCCAACTATCCTCAGTTAGTGCAAACGCCTTGATTTCGCCAATAACGCACTGACCACTTAGTTAGGCTGCTGCGGAAATGCTACTTCAGAGGTGTACAATTTTCGCCCGTGGGAGTGAAACGCATGTTCTGCGCTCTCGTTCGGTGGTGAGAACGTGAACAGCCAATCCCAGTAACGCATGAATTTGAACCGAGGCCAACTTGATCCGGCTCTTCAATGTTTATTACCCAAACCGGACCCTGGTTCTACTGATCGGAGACGCCCTGATCGTCTGGACCTCGTTCCTGCTGGGAGCAGTGTACGCACTCGGCCCGGACAGTTACGTGGCGCTCAACTCCGAAGGCGGCTACTACAAGATCCTCGGCCTCACGGTGCTAGTCTTGCTGTTCTCGCACGTGCTTGACCTGTACGACACGGCGCGCCTCAACACCAAAGGGGAGCTGTATTTCCGTCTGCTGCTGCTTCCCGGCGTGATGGCCCTCATCCTAGCGGCCGTCGCCTGGGTGTGGCCCAACTTGTTGTTGGGGAGCAACTCTGCGACCGTCGGGCTAATCATTCTCACGGTCGCTCTGATCGGATGGCGGCTCGTCTTCACTTGGCTTGTCCAGTTGCCCATTCTGGTGGAACGTGTCTATGTCCTCGGTACCGGCGAGCGCGCCCAGCGTGTGGTGCTGGGCCTGCGCCAGAATCCTGAACTCGGCGTCGAGATCGCGAGTTGGACGGGCAAGATGGAAGGCGCGATAACCCGCGAGTCGGTAGGGGCGCACCTGATGGAAGTTGTCCACAAGCAAAGAGTTCATCGCGTTATCCTCGCCATGCCCGAGCGCCGCGATGCCATCCCCATGCAGGAACTGTTCGCCCTGCGCCTGCAGGGAGTTAAGGTCGAGGAAGCCCCTTCCTGGCTGGAGAGAATCTCGGGCAGGATTGAGGTCGAGAATCTGTATCCCAGCTGGGTGGTGTTGGGCGAGGGTTTTCGCCGCAGCACAACCTTCGTGATGATTCGGCGCACGCTGTCGGTTCTCATTTCGCTGATCGGTCTTTTCCTCACGCTGCCTTTATTTCCGCTGATCATGTTCGCCATCCGACTCGACTCCAAGGGGCCCGTCTTCTACACCCAGACGCGAGTGGGCAAGGCGGGACTCCTCTTCAACTTGGTGAAGTTCCGCACTATGCGCCAGGACGCCGAGGCGGCCAACGGTCCACAATGGGCGGTCGACAACGATCCCCGCGTGACCCGTGTCGGCAAGCCTCTCCGCTCTTTGCGCCTCGATGACATTCCCCAGTTGTGGTGCGTACTCAAAGGCGACATGGCATTGGTCGGCCCGCGGCCCGAGCGTCCGGAATTTGTCGAGATGCTTTCGAAGGAGATTCCTTATTACGGTGTACGCCACATGGTGCGGCCCGGGCTCACGGGCTGGGCGCAGGTAAAGTACAAGCACGTCAGCACGGTCGAGGATGCGCGGGAAGAACTCCAGTACGACCTCTTCTACATCAAGAACGTTTCGATTGGTCTGGATCTGCTGATCATATTCCAGACCATCAAGAAGGTTCTGGTGGGCCGAGGTGCCCAGTGAAGATCAATTACATTTTCTGAATCGCGGCCCGCGGTCGGCAGGAGCGGATTACCAGCCAACTGAGGGACTGAGGACCTGTTGTTGGCGAAACATCCCAAATTACGCCAACAACCGGGGATGAATCCTAAACGCACGCGCCTCCACACTACGCGGCCTCCCGCGTTCAGTGCATCAGGGGGTGAGCACGAACGCTCGCCCCCGGGAACGCACGATTTTAGTGGTTGCGGGCTTGCAGCACGATCTCCTGGTCCGGCCTATTCTTGCTCAAGAGTTCCTTCTCGCGGTCACTGGTCGCAAGAGCGCGTCCAGCCGTATCGCCTTCCGTCCAGACTTCGGTCAGAAAGAATGACGTACCGTAACGGTGGAAGACGAGTTGGCTGTGCTTCGGGGCGTCAAGAGACTCCTTGCCCATCGCCAGCAGCAGTATCGGCTGCTGTCCGTCGGCACGAAGCAGGACCGTTCTGCGCTCGGTATTGAGTTCGATAACGTAGATGCCAGCGGGCAACGTCTTGCCATTGACCGCGACTTTAAAGGGGATGGTGACTTGCATCTGGTTGCTGAGGGTATTGCGGGCCTCGACCGATGCAGCCGCCAACAGCAGAATCAATCCTAGCAAGAGTGCTAACAGATTTCTTCGACATTGTTTCTCGTTAGATTGGAGTAAAGGCAGTGGCGGCTTCGGCTAACCATTACTACGGTTCCGTTACCCGAGAGGTGATCCACGATTGCTGGCGAAAACACCGTCAATTCGCTGCCAACCGAGAGGGTTCGGCTGCTGGTGTAAACGGCGGTTATCTTCAAGTATTCGCCGCTATTGCCTGCTCATGCGGGGATTACCTCGCACCGCATCCGGGCGCGTATAATAAAGAGTTTTCATTCTTCACTCTGTATGACTCCGGCCGCGGGGTCTGCCCGGTTAGGGCTTTGTGCGAGTGAAGACAGGGAAGGCACAGGGATGGCTACTACCGATATCGTGCCCCAAGAAGCGCACGGTCAATTGGGGCGGCAGCGTGTTGTCAATGACATGAGCATTCAGGTTGCTACGGTGAATGGCTCGGGGTCGCAGAGTTCCAATACAGTTTTGTTGCGCAGTATTTTTCAGATGGGCGTGCCGATTTCTGGCAAGAACCTATTTCCTTCGAACATTGCGGGGCTGCCGACCTGGTTTACGATCCGCGCCAATAAAGATGGCTACATCGCGCGCAAGAAGGAAATCGACCTTCTCATTGCCATGAATGCGGAGACGGCGCAGGAGGATGTGAAGACGCTGGCGGCGGGCGCTGCCGTACTTTACGACGAGCCGCTGGCGCTCGATAAGGTCCGCTCCGATTTGACTTTTTACGCAGTGCCTTACGACAAGCTGGTGGCGGCCGTGTGTTCTGAAGCCAAGCTGCGCAAACTGATCAAGAACATGATCTACGTCGGGGTCGCGGCGCAGTTGCTTGAAATTGATTTTGCGGAGGTGGAGAAGGCGATCCGCAAGCAGTTCGCGACAAAAGCGAAGGCGGCGACCTTGAACCTGGCGGCTGCGAAGGCTGGCTACGATTATGCCGCCGCTAATTTGAAGAAGCGCGATCCGTTCTACATCGCGCGCATGGACAAGACGAAAGGGAAAATCATCGTCGACGGCAATTCCGCCGCTGCCATGGGATGCATGTTTGCCGGCTGTACGGTGGTGACTTGGTATCCGATCACGCCGTCGTCCTCGCTGGTCGAGACGATGATCGAGTATATGAAAGAGCATCGCGTCGGGCCGGATGGCAAGGCGACTTTTGCCATCGTGCAAGCCGAAGACGAACTGGCGGCGATCGGCATGGTCATTGGGGCCGCTTGGGCGGGTGCGCGCTCGATGACGGCGACCGCTGGTCCGGGGATTTCGCTGATGGCGGAGTTCACCGGTCTCGCGTACTACGCGGAAGTTCCCGCGGTGATCTGGGACATTCAGCGCGTCGGGCCATCGACCGGCTTGCCCACTCGGACTTCGCAAGGCGACGTGCTCTCGACGGCGTTCCTCAGTCATGGCGACACCAAGCACATCATGTTGTTTCCTTGCTCGGTCAGTGAATGCTTCACGATGGCGCAGGAGGCTTTTGATCTCGCGGAGCATTTCCAGACGCCGGTGTTTGTGATGTCGGACCTTGATCTCGGGATGAATAATTGGATGTCGGATCCCTTTCCTTATCCCGACAAGCCGATAGATCGTGGAAAAGTTTTGAGCAAGGCGGATATTGAGAAGGCGGGTGGTTTTGCCCGCTACAAGGATGTGGATGGCGATGGCATCGGCTATCGCACGCTGCCGGGCACGGAACATCCCGCAGCGGCATATTTTGCGCGCGGCAGTGGTCACAATGAAAAAGCGCAGTACAGCGAGCGTCCTGACGATTTTGAACGCAATATGGAACGGCTCAACAAGAAGTTCGAGACCGCCCGATCGTTTGTTCCGCGGCCGGAAGTGGCGGCGAATGGGAAATCGAAAATCGGCATTATTGCTTATGGCACTTCGCACTGGGCGATCACCGAGGCGCGCGATCAATTATTGAAAGAGTACAAAGTGGAAACGGATTATCTTCGCGTGCGGTCATATCCGTTTACGCGCGAGATTCACGAATTCATCGAGCGGCACGACCGCGTGTATGTGGTGGAGCAAAACCGCGACGGCCAGATGGCCAGCCTGCTCAAGCTCGACATGAAGCCGGAATTGACGCCGCGTTTGCGTTCAATCTGCCATATTCACGGATTGCCGATTGACGCGCGGTCCGTCACCGACGAGCTCATGATGAGGGAAGGCAAATAATATGGGGACTACGACTAACACGCCGGCACCTGCTCCCGCGCCCGCTCCGAAGACCAACCGCATTGGTTTGCAGGTCATTGACTATCGAGGCGGGAAGACGACGCTCTGCGCTGGTTGCGGGCATAACGCGATTTCCGAACGCATCATTGACGCGATGTATGAAATGGGTGTGCAGCCGGAGCGTGTGGCCAAGCTCAGCGGCATTGGATGTTCCTCGAAGAGCCCCGCTTATTTCATGAATCGCGCGCACAGCTTTAACTCCGTGCATGGACGCATGCCTTCGGTGGCGACGGGAGCGATGCTGGCGAACAAGAACCTGATTGCCCTCGGTGTGACTGGCGACGGCGACACGGTTTCGATCGGCGCCGGGCAATTTGTTCACCTGATGCGGCGCAACCTGCCGATCATCTATGTCATCGAGGACAACGGCTGTTATGGTCTAACGAAAGGCCAGTTTTCCGCGACTGCCGATCTCGGATCAACGCTGAAAAGTGGCGTGGTGAACGACCTTCCTCCGGTTGATACCTGCTCCTTGGCAATTCAGTTGGGAGCGACGTTTGTGGGCCGGTCTTTCTCTGGCGACAAGCGACAGCTTCACACCATGCTCAAGGCGGCGATTGCTCACAAGGGCACGGTGATGCTGGACGTGGTTTCTCCTTGCGTTACCTTCAACGATCATGAAGGCTCGACCAAGTCTTACAAATATGTGCAGGAGCATGAGGAGCCGCTGCACGAAGTCAGCTTTGTGCCGTCGTTTGAGGAAATCAATGTTGACTACGATCCCGGGACGACGTTTGAAGTTACAATGCATGACGGGTCGAGCCTGCGGTTGCGGAAGCTGGAGCAGGAGTACGATCCGACGGATAAGATTCAGGCGGTGCGACGGCTGATGGAATCACATGCGAAGGGCGACGTTCTGACCGGCGTGTTTTACATCAATGCCAAAGCGCCGAGCTTTATTGACATGCTGAACGTTGCAGACGAGCCGCTGGCGACTTTGCCGGAGTCGGTCGTACGGCCGAGCAAGGAAGTGCTGGCAAAGTGCATGGAAGAGCTGCAATAGACTTCTGCGACAGATGCAAAAAATGAGCGGTCTCTCGGGACCGGCTCATTTTTTTTATCCGAATCCAAAGTTGCTGTGACCATAGGCGGGTTGCAGAGCTTCGCTCGGCTTGGACGGCCGAGGGCGGCCGTTCCTACGCAACCTTGGACGGGGCAGAGCCCCGTCCCCACACGATCGTTACCCACCCATGGTCAGCACCACGCGAAAGCGGGCGCGACCGCTGACCATCTGGTCGTAGGCCTCAGCGGCTTTTTCCAGCGGATAGCGTTCGATCATCGGACGAACTCCTGAGAACGCGCTGAACTGCATGGTGTCTTCGGAATCTTTGGCGGTTCCGGACGCCCATCCCTGGAGGGACTTGCGGCCAGCGATCAATTGAAGGGGCGTCACCGTGATCGGGTCAGCCCCGGCGCCTACCACGACGAACTTGCCGTTGCTGGACAGCCCACTGACTAGCGCAGACATGGATTTTGAATCGGGGGCGGTGGCGAGGATGACGCGTGCGCCGCCAAATTTTTGCAGTTCCGTGACGGGATCGCCAGTGGCGGTATCGACATAGTGAGTGGCTCCAAGTTTTCGCGCGAGTGCTTCTTTGTCTTTGCCTCGGCCGATGGCGAAAGTGCGGAAGCCCATCTGACGCGAATACTGGATTCCGAGATGGCCGAGTCCGCCGATGCCCTGCACGGCTACTAGATCGCCAGCGCGTGCGCCCGAATTGCGCAGGGCATTGAAAACTGTGATGCCGGCACAAAGCAGGGGCGCGGCTTCGGCGGCGGGCAGGTCGTCTGGGATGGCGGCGACAGCCTCGGCCGGGGTGACCATGTATTCCTGGTAGCCGCCGTCGTGGCTGAGGGCGGTAATTTTTTCGTTCTGGCAGTTGATGAAATCGCCGCGGCGGCAGGCGTCGCAAGTGAAATCATGGCCGCCGTGCCATCCGACGCCGACGCGTTGGCCAGCCTTCCATTGGGTGACGTCGGCGCCTAGAGCGTCGATGCGGCCAGCGATTTCGTGTCCGGGAACGCGCGGATACTGGATGCCGGGCCAATAGCCTTCCTTTACGAGCGCGTCGCTATGGCAGATGCCGCAGGCTTCGACTTTGATCCGGACTTGGTTGCGGGCGGGCTCGGGAATGTTTCTTTCGACGAGTTCGAAATTACCGCCCGGCTTGCTGACTTGGACAGCTTTCATTTTCGACATAGCTTCTTCCTCACGAATTCGGGTTGATGGCCGATGTCAATGCGGAATGCAAAATCATCGCAGCGCTGACGCGCTTGCGCCACCCCACATCGAGCCCACTAGTCGGTTTTCTTGAACTCTCCCTCGAACGAGTGTTCGGGGCTGTGACCGGGCTCCGGGAAATCGCTATCGGCGCCGTCTTGCATGGGGTCGGGGTTGCGGTGGCCGAGCTGGTCGGTCATGGAGTTGTTGCCGGTTTGGGAACGGTCGTCCGGCTCTTTAGAACCTTTGCCGCGGTCGGCATCGTTAAGAAGATGGTCGCTGGTACTTTTCGTCATGCAAGCCTTTCGAGGCGCGTGCGGCGATAAGAATGATTACAGATTTAGGCTACGCCGAAAGCTCGGCGGGGGCAACTTCTCGCACGTCCTGCTATGTTCGCAAGTTATTGCAATAGTTACGATAGGTAATTTTAATAGTCGATTAACGTGGTCTTGAATCTAAAATAGAACATGGCCATAAAACATAGGAAACGCTATCTTTTTGCCAGTGACTTCGATCAGACGTTGACCTTTAACGATACGGGTTACGTGCTGAGCGAGTTGCTGGGCATTTCTGTCGAGGAATTCGAGCGCAAAATCAAGGGTATGGCGAAGCTGAACCTGGTTCAGCAAGGCGCCGAACTTGCTTATCTTCTCTTGCATGACCCGGAGTTCCGTTCGCGCGTGCGGCGCGACGACCTGATCGAGGTGGGGAAGCGCATTCGCCTCAAGGACAACATCAAGCAGATTTACGAAATACTTGACAAGAGGATCGACGGATTCCACTTTGATTTTTATGTGCTGTCGGCGGCGCCGCTGGAGGTTATCCAGTCGGCGCTGGAGGGGATCGTGCCGCAGGACCATATCTTTGGCACCGAGTTCAAATACAAAGCCTCGGGCGAAATCGAGAGCCTGGTGCGGGCCACGGCCGGTTATGGAAAAGTCACGCGGCTGGATCAACTCGAAGAACAGCTTGGAATACCCGCAGACCACATTGTCTACGTGGGCGATGGCAGCTCCGACATTCACGTCATGCTGCACGTGAACCGACGCGATGGCTTCACCATTGCGGTATCCGAATCGAAGCTGGTAGCGCAGATCGCGAAGCGGACGGTGCTCAGCGACAATGCCCTGGCAACACTGGTGCCGATTCTGGAGGAGATTGCCGGTTGGCAGCGGCCGCAGATCCGTGCTCTGTTCGAATCATACGGGTTCCTTATTCAGGGGTGGGATCGCGTGCAAACCGATTGGGTCACACTGCGGCCTAGTGGAGGCGTGGCGGCGGAGAAGGCTACGGCGGCGGAAGTAAAATGAGGAGTGGTAGCGGGCCCTTTGCGCTCTGAGTTTTGCTGGGGCTCAAATCCTTGAGCGTTATAGCAGTGAAGACTGCCGCGCTTCGAAAGCTGCTGGTCTGAGCGGAATCCAAGGAATTTCGTGCAACTTATTTCCACGCGTCGGGTTCCTACTTGACTAGTGGTCCTGGTTCACCCGTGGGCGGGATCTCGTCTGACCTCTCACCTGACTACGACTACTGAGGAGTGCTTATGAGCCCTTCCCGCATCGTTTTTGCAGTCTTGATCGCCGTTTCTGCGGATAAATTAACCCAGGCTCAGCAGCGCGTCTGGATTCCTCAGGGTATTGAAGCTTTGCGGCAAGGCGCGTCCTCGAAAACCGAGTTCACGCTGGACCATTCCATGCTGGTATTGGCATCCAAGCTGGACCCGGACGACGAGGACTTGCGCCGTGTGATTGCAGGCGTGAGCGGGGTCTCGGTCAACCGCTACCATTTCCCGGAAGAGTGGACATATGACCCGCAGGCTCTGAACTCGGTGAAAGAGGAGTACCACGCGGCCGGCTGGAAGCAACTGATGAACAACCACGAAAAGGACGGGGGCCCGGGTGTCAGCGACCTCTGGATTCGCTGGGAGAACAACGCCGTTAGCAACATCGCAATTCTTCTTGCCAGGGCGAATGAGGTTAATTTTATCGTGGTTTCGGGGTCGATCAGCCCGCTCGATCTTTCCCATCTTGGCGGGCACTTCGGCATCCCGAAGATTGAAGGCGGAGTGGTGGTGCCAGACACTGAACGACGTCCGTAGGGTGGAAGAAGGGCGCGTGCCTCTGCGTTCAGTTGGGCGACCGGGCGGGGACGCCCGGCTCTCCACTAGCAAGGCATCTAGCGGCTTTTTGGGGTCGGGGCTACTTTGCGCAATCTTTCACGGGCTTGTACGGCTTCGTTCGTGCGTGGATAGCGCTGGATGACGCGCTTCAATTCCACTGTGCCCTCGTCTTCTTTTCCGAGTTCGAGGAGCGCGAATCCCTTCTTGAGCTGCGCGGCTGCTGCCTTGTTTCCGCTGGGAAAATTCTGTAGAACCAGATCGTAGTTCGCGATCGCTTTCTGGTAATCGCCAGCCTTGAACTGAATTTCGGCTAGATAGAAATATGCGTTCCCGGCCAGGTCGGTGTTCGGATAGAACTTGATGTAGTCGTTAAATTCCTGGCTCGCCAGGTCATTTTTCGCGCCATTGTAATCGCGCAGGGCGTTGTTGTAGAGCACGTCGGGCGCGGGCGCCTGAGCTATCGCCTGGGCCTGCTGCTGCGCTTGGGATTGCTGGGCCGCCATGGACTGCTGCGCCGTCTGCATGTCTTCCAATTGTTTGCTCAGCTTGGTCAGGCGTACCTTGAGCTCGTCCATGGTGTCGTTCAGCGCCTGTATCTGCCCGGAGAGCTGGTCGCCCTGGCCGGAGCGATCCTGCTGCTGTTTATTGAGGGACGCTTGCAGGCCGTTGATCGCGGTCGTCACTTTGTTGGTGGCGTCTGTGTTCTGCTCGAGCAGATTCCTCATGATGCCCATACGCTCGTCAAAGGATTGCTTCATCTGGGTCATCTGCTGCTGTAATTGAGTGACCTGCGTTTGCAATTCGACGATGTCTTTGTTGGCGCCGTGGGCGGGAGCGATCCAGGTGATGGATAGCGCGAGTACAAACAGAATGCGATTTAATTTCCGAGTTAATTTCATAGTTAACCTATTGGATGTCAAAATCAGCTGAGTGGTGGACGGGCGAGGCGCCCGTCTCTCCACTCGCTTTGCTTATTTTTCGTACACGAAGTGTCCGCGGCGGTTTTGCTGCCAGCAACTTTCGTTTGATTCGGTGCAGAATGGTTTCTCTTTGCCGTAGCTGATGGTCTTGATTCGGTCGCCGCCGACTCCAGCCTGGATGAGCACGTTCTTCACCGTGTCCGCGCGACTGGCGCCCAGGGCCAGGTTATATTCGGTCGAGCCACGCTCGTCGCAGTGTCCCTCGATCGTGATGTGAATGTTGGAGTGTTGTTGCAGGAACTGTGCATCGCCCTGCAGCGAGCCTTGCTGGTCCGCGCGCACGTCGTACTTGTCGTAATCGAAGTAAATGTCTTTTACGTTTCGCGAAAAGAGTTCCTCTTCCGTAGCATTAGAAGTTGTTGGCGGCGCGACTGCGGAATTGACGGTTACGCGAGCGGTGGCTTCCTGGGTTCCGCCGGCTCCCTTGGCCATGAGATGGTAGGTGGTTGAGTCGGCCGGAGTAACCTGACGCGAGCCGCTCGGGTCGACTGGGCCTATGCCGTCGATGCTGACGTCGGTCGCGTTTGTGGTCTGCCAGGTCAGCGTAGTCGATTGGCCAGGGTCGAGTGTATTCGGATTCGCCGAGAGCGAGGCTGTGGGAGCCGTCAGTGAGGGGGGTGGCGGGGGTGGCGGCGGAGCGGCCTTCTTCGCGCATGCGCCCAGGAACATGATCGTGCCGAGTGCGAATACTAGGGTGCTCCATCTCGTCAGTGTCATCGTGATTTCGTGCTTCACCTGATTCCTCCAGTTCGTTGTGCGCCCGCATTGTGGCTTGCAAGTTTCAGATTCACGGCAGGGCGCACTTTCGGCCAGCCGCAAGACTGTTTTCACTAACAACCCTTGTTAAACTGCTCGGGCCTCAGCGCCTGAAGGCGCTTTCATGACGTGGCTCCTGCGGCACGCCTGAAGGCGCGCCCTGATACAAACCTGCTTGAACCGTAGTTTCGTCGATCCATAGTTTCTGGGTGGGGCCAAAACGGGGCAAGCCCCGTCTCTACGCGAAGGTGTCAGGCTAGTCATTTCCAACGCGAAGGTGTTAAGCCGATCATTTCCAGCTCCAATTGGGCTGAGTGTTGGCGCCCTTAAAAGTTAACTGCTTCACGTTTGTGCCGTCCGCCAGCATGGTCCATATCTGGTCGCTGCCCGACCGGTGGGACTGAAAAATAATGTGCCGCCCATCCGGAGACCAGCAGGGAAAATCATTGCGCCCCGAATCGTGTGTGAGTTGCACCCACTGCTTGCTGGCAATATCCATCAAATAAAGATCGTTGGAACCCGGTTCTCCCGGGCCGTACTTACGCATCCAGGAGAAGGTTAGAAACTGGCCGTTGGGCGACCAGTTGGGAGAAACCGCATAACCTTGATCGGTGACGCGCTGCACGTTCGTGCCGTCCGATTCCATGGTGTAGATCTGCGGCAGGCCGGTGCGTCCACTGACGAAGGCGATCTGGCTGCCGGTCTTGCGATTCCATGTTGGCGAAACATCCGGCCCCTTATCGTTGGTCAAGCGGCGCGAGTTTCCTCCGGAACCATCCACGACAAAAATATTGGGGTAACCGTTTCGCGATGATGAGAACGCGATCTTGCCGTCGGGCGACCATGAAGGCGAAAGATTCATACCTCCAAACCGCGCGAAGCCGACCATGCGGTTGAGATCGAATGAGTACATCATAATTTCCCAACCACCCTTCGTAACCGAACTGAACGCCACGCGCGAGCCATCGGGCGAGATGCGTGGGGACAGGGAAATGCTTCCCAGGTGCGTGATGGGCTGCTGGTTGGCGCCATCGTAGTCCATCATCCAGATTTCTTTGTGGCCAGTGCGCTCGCTGACGAAGTAGATCTTGGTTTCGGCGATGCCCATTACGCCTCCACCCAAGCGGAAGATGATTTCGTCGGCAAATCTGTGTGCGATCACGCGCACTGCCTCGGTCGTTGCGTTGTCGGTGTACTGCTTGCCGAGCACTTGGGGAGAGGCCTGGTTCTTTACGTCGTAAAGCCATCCTTGCACCGTGACTTTGCCGGCGGCCGCGCCCAGGTTGCCGAAAGCGAGCATGGAAGTGTTCGGAGGCGGGGAATTCCAAGTCGGGAAATTAACCTCCGACGGTTGCCCCGGTTCCTGCAGCGGATAAAAACTCTTCGAGACAAGATCGAAGATGCCGGCATTATCGAGGTCGTTCCAGAGCACGTCGTTGAAGGTCTTCAGCAGTTCGGTGTTCTTGGCATCGGTTGTCGAGGGCTTGAAGTCGGCGGCGGCGAGGCGCACTTTCTCGACGCCCAGGCCGGTGCCGGTACGGATCCAGTCCTGCGCGGAGCTGGTCGTTGCCAACAGGAACAACAAGGCAACGGTGATCAAAACATAATGACGGATGTCGCGAACCGAGTTACTCAATTTTGCACTCCCTTTGCCTGTGGAGCGCCGGGCGTCCCCACCCGGCAGGACCCTTCGGCTGTGCTCAGGGCAGGCTCACGAGACGCCCGTCCCCACACGATCTTCTACCGCTTGTAATCGAACCAGAACTCTACCGACACTTTGCTTCCCGAATAATCTGACGGAAGCGGGCCGAACGAATCGATGCGCTGAAGCGCCTGGGCCGCCGAGCGATCGAGCGACGGTACACCGCTCGACTGCTCGACCTGAACATTCGACGGGTGCCCGTCGCGTGAAATATCAAAAGTGAGATAAACTCGTTTCGCCTCGGTGATCCGCGGGTCGACTTCATACTTCAGCCAGTTTTCCGTGACCTTCCGTTGCACGGCTTGCACGTACCAGGCATAGCGGCTCCCGAAATCGCCGCCGCTTCCAGTGAATCCAAATCCGCCCTTGGCGCCGCCCGCCGTCATTGTGTACGGCCCGCTCACCGGACCGCCCTCGCCATACGGAATCTGATTCGACTCAGGTTGCTCTGGCTCCGGCTTGCGCTTGGTCGCAGTCTGAACGGGAGCGGGTTTTATTTTTGTCTTGGTGTTTTTGTCCGGAATCGGAATTGCCTCCGGTTCCTTCTCTTGAACTGTGGGCTGCGACTTGGCGAGACCTTTGGATTCCGTTGCCAGCACATTCGTTGTCTCGGCGGGATTGGCGGGCAATGGAACGGCGCTCACCAAGGTCGCTCCCATGGCTTCGCCGCCTCCGCCGCTGCCCCAGCCCGTACCTCGCATGCCGCTGACAAACACCGCGTAGAGCACGACGAACGCCGCGAATGCCAGATGCAGTCCAAGCGACCACGCCAAAGACCGGCGTAACTGGCTATGCTCGGAATAGATGTCGATGCCGTACATATCGATAGCAGTATCAGTGATCGCCGCCATGCGTATCCATCGGCTGCGTAACGATGCTCACATTGCTGATGCCCGACTGTTTGATGGCGTCCATCACGGTGGCGAAGGCGCCAAACGGGACATCTTCATCGGAGCGCAAATAGATCGACTGGTGTTGCGGATCGCGAATCTTTTGTTTCAGGCGCGCTCCGATCTGATTGATGTTGATGGGATCGTTTCCGAGAAAAACTTTCTGCGATTTGTCGATGCTGATCACGAGGCGCTCTTCGGTGATCTCTTTGACGGTGCGAGTATGGGGCACATTGACTTCAATTCCGGACTGCAATATCGGCGCGGTCACCATGAAAATGATGAGCAGCACCAGGACGACATCCACGAGAGGCGTGACGTTGATGTCGGCGAGCGCGGTCTGGGTGCGTCCGTTGGTGGAGGTGAAGGCCATTAGCGCCGCACCTCGGCGACCGGGACCGCCTGCTGGCGCTCCACCGTCTGTCGCTCAACCAGATTGAGCATCTCCAGAGTGAAGTCGTCATTGCGCGAGGCCATTTCGCGAATGGAGCCGATGATGAGGTTGTAGGCGATCACGGCCGGGATCGCCGCCGCCAAGCCAGCGGCGGTGGTTACCAAAGCTTCAGAAATTCCCGGTGCAACCGCGCGCAGAGTCGCCGCACCTGCGGTGCCAAGTCCGTGAAATGCGTCTATGATGCCCCAGACAGTTCCGAACAGGCCAATAAACGGCGTAACCGCACCCGTAATCGCCAGCCACGGGACATTGCGTTCGAGGCGGGTGATCTCCTCGGAAGATGCGACCTGCATGGCACGCTGAATGGCCACCGGGTTGTTGATCACGCCCGTTGTCCCCATCTGGCGTTTGAACTCTACTACTGCGCCTTCAAACACTCCTACAAGCGGGCTGGGACGGAATTGGTCGGCAACGGAAGCAATGTCCTGCAGGCGCTGCGCCTTCCGGAAAGCGCGGACGAAGCGTCCACTCTGGGTGCGTGCGCGGCTGATAAGCCGCCACTTGGATAAAATCACCGCCCAGGAGAGCACGCTGAACGCGATGAGTAGAAGAAGCACGGTCTTGGCGACCGGACCGGTCTGAAGGACGAGATCGACGATTTCGCCGCCAACAAACGAGAGGAGGACGGAAGGAAAATGCATCGGTTTAGGGAGAACCCTGGTTAAGATTATAGACCAGCGTGGCGGGGTGACTGGGGAGGGTACCGTATCGGTCAATGCGGAACCCCGCTTTGATCGGGTCATCGGGTGATCGGGCCGTCAGGTCATTTGAAGTCAAAGGCCGTTGACCTTCGATGGCCCGATGACCCGATAGTTAGATGACCCGATCAATTCACACTATGCCGCGCGTGTTTTTGCGCGTAAATTACAGATCGTCGTATATAAAGTTCAAAGGCCGCGGACGAGGGCGTCCGCGCCACACTTAAAGATCGACACTTGAAGATCGTAGGACCCTTGTGCTGGTCGAGCTTCGACTTGAAAATTACGCGGTGATCGACAATGTCGTGGTCGAATTCTCCTCTGGTCTGAATCTTTTGACCGGCGAGACCGGGGCGGGGAAGTCCATTCTGGTTGACGCGCTGGGATTGCTGCTAGGGGAAAAGGCGTCCTCCGATGTGATCCGCACGGGTGCGGAGCGGGCCGTGGTCGCGGCGGTGTTTGAGAGCGACGGAGCGGAGGCGCGTTCGATCGAAGGGATCCTCGAGACCAATGGTCTGGACGCTGAGAATGGCTCGCTGATTCTGCGGCGCGAGATTGCTCCCGGCGGCAAGGGGCGGGTATTCATCAACAATCAGCCGGCGACCGTGGCTGTGTTGAAGCAGATTGCGCCTCACCTGGCGGTGATCCACGCGCAGAATGAATCCATCGCAAACTTCGATGCCGCGGCCCGGCAGGAGCTGCTCGACGCTTACGCCGGAGTCGAGTTGAAGGACGTATCCGCCGCTTTTGCACACTGGAGGCAGATTCGCGGACGCATCGCCGACCTCGAACAGGACGAGCAGGATCGCATGCGGCTTCTGGACCTGTGGAACTTCCAATGCCGTGAAATCGAAGAGGCACGTCTGCGGGCGGACGAAGATGAGCAACTGGAAGCCGAGAAACGAGTCCTCGCGAATGCCGAGAAGATTTACGGCGCGGCTATCAATGCCTTCGACTTGCTGTATGAGGGTAATGCTTCCACTTCGTCGAGCTTGCGCGCGGCACAAAAGCATCTCGAAGAACTGGCTCGTTATGAGCCGAAATTTCAGGAAGCGCTCGCGGCGCTGGAGTCGGCGCGCATCAGCGTCGAGGATGTGGGAGCGACGCTGCGCGATTATGCTGGAGGGATTCAGGCTTCCCCGGAGCGCCTCGCGGAGATCGAAGAACGCCTGGCGCTGTTGGATCGTCTGAAGCGCAAATACGGGCCTACGCTGGATAAGACTATTGTCTTCGGTGAGGATACCCGCCGCAAGCTGTCGGAGATGGAGAACAAAGATCAAGTATTACTTGAACTGCGGGGAGAGCTGGCAGTGGCCGGCGATGACTATCGCAAAGCGGCCCGCAGTGTCTCGCGCAAACGGTTGGAGGCGGGACGGAAATTAGAGAAGCTGGTCGAGGCGGAGATCAATGACCTTGCCATGCGCGCCAGCTTTCGCATTGCGGTCGACGAGAATGACGGCGAGAACCACTGGACTTCTTCGGGAATCAACCAGGTGATCTATCGCATTACGACCAATGCGGGCGAGACGATGCGCCCGCTGGAGCAGATCGCCTCGGGCGGCGAACTTTCACGCGTCATGCTGGCGTTGAAGGCGAGCGTCGAGGCGGGGACGAATCCGGCAGGGAAGAAGAAAGCGGCAGCCGCGCAACGCACGTTGGTCTTCGACGAGATTGATACCGGCATCGGAGGCCGCGCCGCGGAAGCCGTGGGGAAGAAATTAAAGGCTCTCTCCAAGGGCAATCAGGTGCTCTGCGTCACCCACCTGCCGCAGATCGCAACTTTTGCCGATCATCACTTCCTGATTGAGAAGCGCGAAGCCGGAGGACGCGCGAAGACTAGCGTCCGACAGATCAGCGGTGACGAGCGTACGGAAGAAGTGGCGCGCATGCTGTCCGGGGCGAAACTTACAGAGACTTCGAGGAAGCATGCGGAGCAGATGATTCGGGCGAATGGGTGAGAACTCGGTCGTCCCCCGGGACTTGAATCATTTGGACCGCTGTTCCCAGCGCTGAAGCGCTGGGCCAGGTTAGTTCGCCCCTCCGGGGCTGGAGTTTCGCGCTGGGGCACCTGGCGTTTAAATTAAAAACGTGACGAAGTTGTCCCTTGCAGCATCAGAGGAGCATATGGCAATGTGCCAAGAGCGACAGCCGTTTTCGCAGTCCTGCCTCCCTTAGATCCTTCATTCCACTGCGAAGGCGGCTCGTGCTCTTTGTCCTTCTCCTTGCGTTTTTTGGAACAGGAGCGGAGTTCCCCGGAGGCGGCCACTGTTTGCGATCGTGCCGCAAGGAGGGGGCACGCGGCTGTCGAAAATCCGACGTTGTGTCGTGCTTTGGACACCTTATGTGGCTTCCATAAGGCCATCTCCAACGCCCACTTCACACATGCGGTTGAAAACACGCCGCGCCGTTGATTGGAAAGCGGCGTGCACGTTGTTCTTGGGAAAGGGAGGCGAAGACAACGAAGACAACGCGAGCGATGGAGGCGTACATCGAAGCGAACAGCGCATCGAACTCGGGAATGATTCTGCAATGATAATGATAATGATACGGAGATATTTGTTATTCAAATTGATTAACAGGAGAAGAGAAAATGAGAACTAAGGCTAAGTTCGCCTCGATTCTTGTGGCCGCGTGCTCCTTAATCTTTGTCTTTTTGAGTCTGCCCACATTTGCACGCCCGGCTTATCCACCCCAGGACGAAGGGACCGCCCAGACGCAATCCGCGGAGAAGGGGAGGAAGCAGAAGGTTGAGCGCGGCTCCGGCAAGGAAATCGGCAAGGGTGGTGAAGACATTGGCAAAGGCGCAGGCAAAGGGGCGGAGAGCCTGGGCAAAGGTACTGCCGGAGCCGCCGGCAATCTCGCTACCTTGCACCCTGGCAAGGCCGCCACGGATCTCGGCAAAGGCGCCGGCGGCGCCGGCAAGGACGTCGGAGTCGGCACCGGAAAAGGCGCAGCCAAGATCGGCAAAGGAAGCGCCAAGGGAATAGGGAAGCTAGGCAAGAAGATCTTTGGCAAGGGCAGCAAGAACAAGCAGAATTCCGACGAGTAAGCCGCGCTCTCCGCAACGCTGACTCACTCGTGGCGGAGATTTGGGCAACCCCACCCCTTGCGATGGTGCCGCGAGGAATGGGGGGCGCCCGCCGTCCTGGGGTGGCCGGTCGGGGCGCCCGTTTCTCCGATAGACAAACCCATAGACAAACGTATAGATAAAAAAGCCCCGCTCTTGCGAGCGGGGCTTTGGTTTGCTGTCAGCGTTTCGCGGGCGAGGGCGCCCGCGCTACACGTTCTTAGTACATTCTGTCTTAGTACATTCCGTCCATGCCGCCGCCGTGCCCGCCGGGAGATGGAGCACCCTTCTTCTCTTCTGGGATCTCCGCTACCAACGCTTCGGTTGTCAACATCAACGCTGCGATCGAACCCGCGTTGGTCAGTGCCGTGCGCACCACCTTCGTCGGATCGAGCACGCCCGCCTTGACCAGGTCTTCGTACTCGCCGGTCAGTGCGTTGTACCCGAAGTTGTTGTCCTTCGAATCGTTGATCTTGCCGATAACGATTGCACCTTCTTCGCCGGCATTCTCGGCGATCTGGCGCAAGGGCTCGGTGATGGCGCGCTTCACGATGTTTACACCGATCTGCTCGTCACCTTCCAGCTTCAGTCTTTCGAGAGCCGGAACGCAACGCGCCAGGGCCACGCCGCCTCCGGGGACAATACCTTCCTCGACCGCTGCACGCGTCGCGTGCATGGCGTCTTCGACACGGGCCTTCTTCTCTTTCATTTCGGTTTCGGTAGCGGCGCCAACTTTAATCACCGCCACGCCACCGACCAGCTTCGCCAACCGCTCCTGCAACTTCTCGCGGTCGTAGTCGCTGGTGGTCTTGTCGATCTGGCTGCGAATTTCTTTCACGCGGCCTTGCACATCACCCGGCTTGCCTTTGCCTTCGACAATGGTGGTGTTGTCCTTGTCGATGGTGATCTTCTTGGCCTGTCCGAGATCGGCCAGCTGCACGTTCTCCAGCTTGATCCCGAGATCTTCGGTGATTGCCTTGCCGCCGGTCAAAGTTGCGATGTCCTGCAGCATGGCCTTGCGGCGATCGCCGAAGCCCGGAGCCTTTACGGCCGAGACTTGCAGCGTGCCGCGAAGTTTGTTCACGACCAGAGTCGCGAGCGCTTCGCCTTCCACATCCTCTGCGATGATCAGGAGCGGCTTGCCGCCCTTGGCGATCTGCTCCAGCAAGGGCAGCAGGTCCTTCATCGAGCTGATTTTCTTTTCGTGGATCAGGATGTACGCGTTCTCCTGCACCGACTCCATCCGCTCTGGATCGGTGACGAAGTACGGAGACAGATAGCCGCGATCGAACTGCATGCCTTCGACCACGTCCAGCTGCGTTTCCAGCGTCTTCGACTCTTCGACGGTGATCACGCCGTCCTTGCCGACCTTCTTCATAGCTTCGGCAATGATCTTACCGATGGTCTCGTCGTTATTGGCCGAGATCGTCCCTACCTGGGCAATCATCTCGCCGGAAACCGGCTTGCTGAACTTGTCCAGCTCGCCTTTTTCGCGGTTGCCTTCCTTGTCGAACTTACCGGTGATCAGCTGAACCGCCTTCTCGATGCCGCGCTTCATGGCCATCGGATTGGCGCCCGCAGCTACGGTCTTCACGCCCTCGCGAAAAATTGCCTGGGCAAGAACGGTTGCAGTGGTGGTGCCATCGCCGGCGACGTCCGAGGTCTTCGAAGCAACTTCGCGGACCATCTGGGCGCCCATGTTCTCGATGCCGTTGGGCAGTTCAATTTCCTTGGCTACGGTTACGCCGTCTTTGGTGATGGTCGGCGAACCGAATTTCTTTTCGATGACAACGTTGCGGCCCTTGGGGCCAAGTGTGACCTTCACAGCGTCAGCCAGCAGGTTGACTCCGCGGAGAATGGCCTGTCGCGACTCTTCTCCATGAACAATTTGCTTTGCCATATCTGTTTGCTCCTTAAAGATAAAGATGTATGCAGGCTGGGCCTGCTGGAAATTTTCTGTGGTAGAGACGCGGCAAGCCCCCGTCTCTACAGGGTGATTACCGGCGCGATCCGGCGTGTTCCTTCTTCGCCGAAGTGGTGGCGCCGCTCAGCACGCCGAGTACTTCTTCTTCGCGCATGATGATGTAGTCCTCGCCATCGATTTTGATTTCGGTGCCGGAATACTTGCCGAACAGAATGCGGTCGCCTTCTTTTACGTCGAGCGGCCGAACCTTGCCTTCTTCGCTGATCTTGCCTTTGCCGGCGGAGATGACTTCTCCCTCCATCGGTTTGTCTTTCGCGGAGTCGGGAATAATGATCCCGCCGCGGGTGGTGTCGGCTTCTTCCACGCGACGGACCAGGATGCGGTCATGCAGCGGGGTAAATTTAGTTGCCATATGTGCGTACTCCTTTCAAGAGTTGATTAAGCTAGGTTTTTGGAATTGGCTGAGAGTCATTGCCTGAGAGTCAAGGATTATTAGCACTTGAGTGTTACGAGTGCTAATTATAGGAATGTGAGTAGGCGGTTGTCAAGCGCTGGCGGGGATAGATAATAAGTAGTGTTGAATCAATAGATTGCGGACAAAGGTCAAATTCTGTCTAGACTCTAAGCGAGGCGGGCTAGTCTGCGGCCTTGGAACCGCTCACGGCATTCGCGTACTTCTTGGCGAGAAACGCCATCCTGACTCGGATTTCCTCTTGATCTTCTCTGATAACTGCCTGCAGAACGGAAACGAGATCCTGCTCCTTGTGGGGATCTCCCTCGTTGGTTATGTCGCGGCAGAGCTGACGAAGCAGGTCGACGTTATACACGAATGCGGTTCTCCCTCAACCCCAGATATTTTCTTACAAGGGGAAGGAGAGTGGAATACAGGAATCTCTGTATGGTATCGAACAGAGGTTCTAGTCCGATAGGTGCGAACCCTGATCGGGGTCGCCCAGTTCCGCTTTGGGATTTTTATGTCTTCCCCTGCTACTCCACTGCCAGTTTGCCCAACTGGCGGCAGCGTCGCCAGCCCTCGGGCTAGCCTTGGCGGTGACGGGCGAAATCAATGCTGCAAGCATTGAGTTTCAGACCCAAAATGGGACGGCAGCCGGCGTGCAAAACTTTCCATCATAATCTTCCGCAAGCGGCGGTCCGCCATCCGGCGCGCGCTCTTCTGCGGGAGACGAAGGAGCGCCAATGAGTGTGTCCGGCTTGAACTGCGTTGAAAGCTGTCTTAATTGCCATCTGCGCTCGCGCAGTTTTTTTTGCGACCTCTCCCAGGACTCGATCGAAGCGTTCAACAAGATAAAACATGCCGCGGTTTTTCCTGAACACGCGGTGGTTCTTGCGGAAGGGCAAAATCCCTGCGGAATTTTTATGCTGTGCCAGGGACGCGCCAAGTTGTCGACGACCTCGCGCGATGGCAAGACTTTAATTGTCCGACTCGCTGACCCGGGTGAAATTCTGGGCTTGCCCGCGGTTGTTACCGGGGGACGGTACGAGTTGACGGTCGAAACCATGCAGCCTTGCCAACTTAATTACGTCGGGCGGGAAGACCTCCTGCGCTTTCTCAAAGACCACGCTGACGCCGCTCTTCATGCTACGCAGCATCTGGCTCGAGACTGTTCTGATGCGTATGGCGTGGCGCGCACGATCGGGCTGTCACACTCGGTTTCAGAGAGGTTTGCCAGATTCTTGCTTGAAACCGCCGCCGATGGCGAGGTCAGCAACGGAACGGTGCGGGTCCGGTTGGCAATGACCCATGAAGAAATCTCGCAGTTGGTCGGCACCAGCCGCGAAACCATTACCCGCCTGCTCTCCGAGTTCCGGAGAAACGAGACGGCGGAATTGAAGGGCTCAATGCTGATTATCCATAACCAGCCGGCGTTGAAGAGTATGGTCCGGGCTTAGGGATGCGTTGGACGGCGCCTTCGCCCGTCCATGCCAGCGATGCTCCGAGCAGCTCTCTTTGTTGGTGCTGGGTTGGTGCTGGGTTGGTGCTGGGTTGGCGCTGGGTTGGCGCTGGCGCCAAGCGCGAGACGACTGCGGGATCCCACCCTCCAAAGAACTAGGGAAAGAAATAATGAAGGGTGGGATCGCCGGCATCACTCGCACTCATTGGGCACTGTCATTCCCCGGGGAGAGATTCCCGCTATTGCTTGTCACTGTTTGTCATACACTGCAGTGTTCGTGACCTTTTTGCCCATCGAATCGGTTGATGTGGTGGTGACGGTGCGGCTTTTGCCATCAGCCGCCACGACAATTCGACCGGTGAGGGTAACCTTGCCGTCTTTCTTAGCGGCTACCACCAACGTGTGGTCGTCAACTTTCTTGAGCGAACGCGTGTCTGAATTCGAATCGCCGGTAGCGGGGTAGTCTTTGCCGTCGATCTTGCCTGTCCACTCGCTGTGGATGGGCTTACCGGTGCCGTCGGTGCCATCGATTGTAACTTTCACGTTGTCTCCCACCTCCTCGTACACCACTGTGATGTTTTTCGATGAGCCAGGGGCGAACTTCGACTTGGCTTCATTCAACTTCCAGCTTCCGATGTTCGCGTCGGCGGCGAAGCACAATGTCGCTGCAATGAAGAACAACACCACCGTCAATGCAATCGCTCTTGCTTTCATGTTCCCTCCTGATTGAGAAGTAAACTGTTGGACTGATTTAGCGTCAGACATTCTAGTGCCAGCTGGGGCATTCAGCAACTCGCAATTTTCTGCTTTGTTCCTGCGTCTTTCCAGCAACGTCTATTTCGCTCTGATCGTCGACGGTGGGCGGTCCGCCGTGCTTCCAACTGCTGATCGTGCGAGTGGGGACGTAGTTCAGTTGGTTAGAACGCTGCCTTCTAACACTAGCAAGTCCGGAAGGAACGGCTTAAGATGTCTGATCTCTGTTCCGGAGAGAAAAGCCAAGCGGTTCTGGCCCACGAACGAGCTGGGCCTTCGCAAACCGGTACGGCATTCGCTGGTCAGGAGGTTCACGATATGACGAACGCAAGCCCAACGGAAAATGTGGCCAGCCAACTGCCCGCGGCAAATGGGCTGGCAATCGTTCGTCTCACGATCGGCGCAATGTTTGTGTGGGTCTTCTTCGAGAATCTGGGAAAGGGTCTCTACACTCCAGCTGGCTACGCGGGCCTGATCAACTACTACATAAAGGCGAGTCACTCGCCGGCGGCGTGGAAGGCAGTTATGGGTTTGGCGGCGAGTCACGCCGCGATGGCCGCGCCCTTGCAGGGAATGACAGAAATCTCTCTCGGGATATTACTCGTCATCGGTCTGCTTACTCGCCCAGTCGGTTTTGTGGCGTTTCTGTTTCTCTCCAGTCTTTGGATCTCTGAGTGGGGCACGGCGTGGATTTGGGAGCTGCTGGTTCCGGTGCTCGCATCGCTTGCGCTCTCGGTGGGGCGAGCCGGTCGAGCCTGGGGCGTCGACGCTTTGCTGGCGCGGCGCCGGCCGTCATCCCCGTGGTGGTGACTTGGGCGTAGTGATTTGAGCCAAGATCACTTGAGCCAAGATCATTTGAGCCAAGATCAGGTGCGAGTGTCAGTCGTCATTCCTACGCACAACGAAGCGCAGTCCATCGGCCGCGTCTTAGCTGATCTTCCGGCCGATATCGTCACTGAGGTCCTGGTTGTAGATAGCAAATCAACCGACGGGACTCCCGAGATCGCCTCCAAGATGGGAGCCCGCGTCCTCCACGAACCTCGTCGCGGATACGGTCGCGCCTGTTTGACCGGACTGGCTGGCGCGAGTAGCCCTGACGTTGTAGTGTTCCTCGACGGCGATTACAGCGATCGACCGGCTGAGCTGCCGCTTCTCTTGACTCCAATCATTGACGGCCGCGCCGATATTACGCTGGGTTCGCGCCTGGGTAAGCAGAGCATTCCTGGGGCGTTGCCTTGGCACGCAGCGTTTGGTAACCGCCTGGCGGCTGTCCTGATCAGGCTTTTGTATGGTCTAAGGATAAGCGACCTCGGACCGTTCCGCGCCGGGCGAGCCGATGTCCTTCGCCGGCTTGAACTCCAGGAGAACACGTACGGCTGGGCGGTTGAAATAATTCTAAAAGGTACGCTCGGGGGATTTCGCATCGTCGAGGTGCCGGTGAGCTATTATCCGCGCATTGGAAAATCGAAGATCAGCGGTACGCTCAAGGGCACGGTCGGCGCCGCTTGGTTCATTCTCAGCTTGATCGTGCGCTACTATGTCCGAAGTCGGAGAGCCGGGTCACCACGGCCAGCGTAGGTCTTGGCATAGCAAACCACGAGAAATGTCATGGTAGGAGCTTCTGGGTTCGAGATCAGGCTGGAACGAGTGGGCGAGTCCTTGCAGATCACCTCAGCTATGCTGACTTATCGATACCTAACGAATCCGCATATCTCCAATGTGTGATTAATTGCCGACGATTCGGCCCGAGCAGCTACGAGAAAACATCCGTAAGCCTGCGGACCTGATCTGCCGCCCGTGATACGAGGGCATCAAGTCGTGGGCATCGTGCCACCGTCGATAATGTAATCAGCCCCGCTGATAAACGCGCCTCGGTCTGAGGCCAGAAAGGCTACCAGCTCCGCCACTTCCTCGGGTCGGCCTGTCCGGCCCATGGGAATGCCTCCAAGCATGTCCATAATCCGTTGCCGTGCAGCGTCCTCGCT
>Ga0307477_10000195_pt1 | contig 83256 bp, 78 predicted proteins | sample atmos_gasesECM2C_FD_203316 | JGI IMG/M metagenome (GOLD analysis project Ga0307477, IMG submission 203316) | Hardwood forest soil microbial communities from Morgan-Monroe State Forest, Indiana, United States - atmos_gasesECM2C_515 | ecosystem: Environmental > Terrestrial > Soil > Temperate...
AGCATGGGATAACGCTTCCAGTGTGCGCGCTACCTCTACGTCAACTCTGAGCGGTTGACGAGTAAACCCACGCTCGACGAGGTCGTTCCGCGACGTGGCATTCGGTTCAACCGGAACAAAGCTGTGTCCACCCATGATTCCTCCTGACAAAGGCTTGAGGTTTGCACGGCGCAGATTTCCGAATCTCTTGCAAGGCGGCTAATCGACACACCAAACGTCCGCCCCACTAATCAGCAGAGCTACTGAGAGCCCTTGCATCGAGCCATTATCGCAGCGGATTGACCTTCGGTGGAATTTTAGTCCGCCGGGGACGATACGGGAGACTGAGGAGTACGACGTGGACCTGCGCGACGTGACCGTGCTTGAGTTGAGGATTCTTCCTGACCAGGGTGGCGGAGCAGCCCGCGCATCGCTCGCCAGTTTGCGTGTGGCCTGATAAGTGGTCCTTGGTGGTCGCGGAGCCAGAGAGAAGGAAGAAGGGCACCTACAATGGCTGACCAGATCGTTCGTTGTCCGTATTGCATGCTGAGCAATCAGCGCAAGCCGATGTTGCAGCGGCCGGACTGCTATGTCTGCGAGCAGTGCCGTTACTTATTCCACGCGTATTAGACTCCGTACACTAGTCTAATAAACAAAGTGCGACTGGGAACTCCGCCAAGGCCCTGGAGACACCAATCTTTGCGCATTCGTCGGTTTTCTGCAGGTCCAGGACTTCTCCTGTAAATGCGTTCCGACATTTTTCAGAACAGCTGCGGAACGGGAGCTGAACGTGAGTATCGTCCCAGATTCGGGGCCCGATTGGTGGGAGTTCGATGTCATTGAGCAAGCCCGCGACCAGGCGCGGAACAACAACGAGGGCTGTCGTGCTTCCGGACTTCCTGGCGAACGCAACAACGTGAGTGGCTTTCGCGCCTTCCACGGCCAGCGGCAGGTATTCGCCCTCCTGAAAGAGATCTGCTTGCTGTTGACGCAAGCACAGAGTTCTCCAAATCAAATACAACTTCAGTCGACCATCCTCAGGAGTTTCCACCAAGCGGCCTATTGATAACGCATCAGGGTCGTTGCCTAACACACGGATACTCTCGAACATTCGCTGGCGGTGGATATAGTCGACTGGACGCCGGTTGTCTGGGTCGACCAGACTGAAATCCCACAAGTCATTGCCTTGGTAGATATCGGGAACGCCCGGGCACGTCAATTTGAGAAGCGTCTGCGACAGGCTATTCCATAGACCAATGCGGGCGACACGGCGTTGGAACGGCACAAAGTCGTCGAGGAACCGATCCTCGGCGCCGGGATTCAGCAAGGTCCTTACGAACGATGAAACTGCGGTTTCGTATTCAGTATTGCGATTGATCCAACTGGTGTGCTCCTTGGCTTCACGGATGGCTTTCAACATGTAGTTTTCTATCCGCTCACAGAAAGAGTCGTCCCTATCGTTCAGAGGCTCTGACGGCCAGGCACCCACCAACGTCTGATAGAGCAAATATTCGTCATTCGGTGAGGGTGCGGGTTTGTTGTTGACAATGCGCCTGTGGCTGCGGTTGAAGCGCTTCCACTCCCGCACCCGAGCTTTCCATTCTCCCGCTCTCTCCGAAAGCACATTGATCCGGGAGCGTACATCCTCGGAGCGCTTGGAGTCGTGCGTGCTGGTAGCCAGCATGGTGTGAGGCCAAGAGCGGAGGCGCTCCTCGTTCGCAAGATGAAACTCCGGCGTCGTGGTTCCGAACCGGTGAAGATCGCCTCCGACGTCATTCAACGAGACCAGGCGGTTGTACCTGTAAAAGGCGGTATCTTCCAGGCCCTTGGCCATCACAGGGCTGGTGAACTGCTGGAATTTCATGGCGAAGGTTGTCACCGCATTCTGGTACGCGGGGTCTTGTCCTTCGGCGATGCGAGTCAGAAGCACCTCACCGACAAAATCGAAGATGCTGGCATCGGCGGCCGGACTTCTCCATTTGGCCGAGGCGAGGGCGCTGCGGATGTAGCGAACGTCCTTATCCGAAACGCCAGAGGGGGTGACGTAGGTGCGGTACACCGGGAAGCTCGCGACCACCTCCGTCAGCGCGTCGCGCAGGCTGTTGAGGGTGAAGTCGCAGGTGTGGCGTTTGGAGAGAGCGATCTTGGCGATTTGATTGGCAAGTACGTTCAGTTCACTGACCAGGGCAACCCGGATGATCAGTTTTCGGCAGCGATAGGCGAGGTCATCAATATCGATTTCGTCATCGATGAAGGTTCGGTAAGTGCGATCCAAACTCATGGCCGCGGATGGCTCCACAAACACTCCATTCACGAGATTCGCGAAGTCGTAGCCCGTGGTGCCGCAGACGGGCCACTCGGCGGGCAGCCGTTCCGCACCCGTGAGGATTTTCTCGATGACCACATAGTGGGACCGGTTTCCGGAATTCTTTGCGGCGAGTGCGATGCTACTGTTCAGGCGTTCGAAGTATTGACGTGGATTGTACAAGCCATCAGGATGGTCAATACGCAAGCCATCCACTTTACCGTCTGCCATCAGATCAAGAACAAACCGGTGTGTCGCTTGAAAGACTGTCTCATTCTCCACGCGGATACCTGCTAGATCGTTGGTGTCGAAAAAGCGCCGGTAGTTGATGTCATCGGAGGCGACCCTCCAGTTGGCCAGGCGGAAGGTTTGCGCTTTGATGAGTTCGTGCAGTTCTTCGAAGCTCGCAGGATCGGCAGGCGTACCGTTGATCAGGTCGACGGCTCCAAGAATGCAAGTGGCGATCTCCTGGGATCGCGCACACAACTCGACCAGTCGGCGCTTATCGATTTCCTTGTCACGATTCCGCTCGGCGATGCGATCGCTGCTCGCCTCCCGCCTTCCCGGCAGGTGGCCGAAGGCGGTGATCAGGCTCTGAAACTCGAGTAAGTCCGGATGCTGCGCGCCGAGTTCGGCTGCTAGTGCGTCCGTACAGTGTTGCAGGATGCGAGGGTACTCCCTGGGATCCACCGGAAAGCGATGGCTGCGGTAGGACACATCGAACTCGCCGCGCTCATGGTGAAAGACCAGCTTCAGCTCGCCGCTCTCCAGGACCGCGCCGTAATGATCGTGGAGCACTGGAATTAGCACTTTGCCATGGAGCTCGTCCTTTAGCGGATGCCAGTCAATATCGAAAAAGCCAGCGTAGACGGAAGATTGGCCGTTCTCGAGAACATCCAGCCACCAGGAATTGTCACTGCCCATCACTCCCATGTGGTTGGGCACGATGTCGAGTATCAATCCCATGCCGTGTTCGTGGAGAGTAGTCACAAAACGGTCGAAGTCTTCGGGGGTCCCGATTTCGGGGTTTAACGAGTCGTGGTCCACGATGTCGTACCCGTGCGTGCTGCCGGCACGAGCCTTTAAGCACGGAGAAACATAGCAATGACTGATGCCGAGTGTGGAAAGGTAGGGAACGATCGCCGTTGCTTGGGCGAAAGTAAAGTCGCGATTAAGCTGCAGTCGATAGGTCGCACGCGGGATGTGCGAGCGTGGCTTCATGATTCCAAGAACCACACCACGGACCAAGCCGGCAGCGTCCTTCGCTTCAGAGCGTCGGCGTTCACTTGCTCGCTGGCATAGATAACCTGCGAAGCAGGAGGAATCAGGCCAGAGAGGGAATCGGTACCAAGATTCGCCATCAGAATGAGTTCCGACTGGTCTGAAAACTTCCACCGCGCGGTGAGGCCACGATCCCCGTGGACTTCGTAATCCGTGTTGACGGCGCATCCAGTTGAAAGACGGGAGACAATGTGCTCACGCCGTAGTCCCAGTAATTTGCGATAGAAGCGCAGCCAGTCTCGATGGCCCTGTTGCACAATGACGCTCCAGTTGAGCTGTGAGGCCTTAAAGGTGCTGGCATCGCTGGGGTCGGGAATCCGTTCGCGTTCAGCGGGGTCATTGAATCTGGCAAAATGAGCGAACTCATTTCGTCGGCCCGCGGTAATAGCCGCAACCAGATCCTTCTCGAAATCACAGAAGAAGAGAAACGGTGTTTTAGCCCCGAACTCTTCACCCATGAAGAGCAACGGTGGGGAAGGCGCGAGCAGGAGGATCGCCGCCGCCGCGCGTACCGCACGGTGATCCGCGATCTGAATGATCCGCTCGCCGAATGCCCGGTTACCGACATGGTCATGATTCTGAAGGAAAGAGACGAATGCAGTCGGCGGCAGGCCCTCGGTGGGTTCACCACGCGTTTCGCCATTTCTGTGGAGTGAAATCTCGCCCTGGTAGGCGAATCCGTCGGCAAGGCAACGGCCCAATTGATCGATTGGACGTTGCGAATAGTCCGCATAATAACCGTCCTGTTCATCAGTGATCAGCACGTGCAACGCGTGGTGGACGTCGTCGTTCCATTGGGCGGTGTATGCCTGCAGCTGGCAGCGCTCGGTACGTTGAAGGTAACGCGCCTGGTTGTGGTCGTTTTCCAAGATGAGGTGGACGTGGCGGTCCGGCTCGACGGAACTCCGGACGGCGTCGGCCAATTCTGTGAGGAAGTGGGGTGTGGAGTCGTCGATGATCGCGTGAACCGCGTCCAGACGCAGTCCGTCGAAATGGTATTCGGTCAGCCAGTAGAGCGCGTTGTGGATGAAGAAGCTCCGTACTACTTGACTGTCGAAGTTGATGCCGTCTCCCCAGGGAGTAGAGTGACGAGCAGTAAAGAATTGTGGCGCGTAAGACCTCAGATAGTTTCCTTCCGGGCCAAAGTGGTTGTAGACAACATCCAACAAAACCATGAGTCCGCGGTCATGGGCACTTTGAACTAGCTCTTTGAGATCTTCGGGTCGGCCGTAAGTGCTATCAGGAGCGAAGGGGAAGACGCTGTCGTAGCCCCAGTTGCGCTGGCCGGGAAAGTCGGCAACTGGCATCAACTCCACGGCGGTGATTCCCAGATCCGCGAGATAGTCGAGCCTCTCGCCCACGGCGGAGAATGTACCGGACGGGGTGAAGGCTCCGACGTGCAATTCATATAGAACAGCCTCTTCCCAGCGGCGGCCATACCAGTCGCGATCCTGCCAGTCGAAGGCGCCGGGGTCGATAACTTCGCTGGGTCCATGCACGTCCCGAGGCTGAAACCGGGAAGCTGGGTCGGAGACTTCCTGCCCACCATCGATCCGGAAATGGTATTGAGTCCCAGGCCTGGCCGCATCGGTGGCTAACTCAAACCAACCCTTATCGCACGGCTCCAGAGGAAGCCGCACACCGGCAAGGGAGAGCTCAACCTGACGTGCGGCCGGGGCCCACAAACGAAAGCGCACGCTTCCGTCGTCGCGGCACTCTGCGCCGAACGGCATGTTATAGCGGCGTTTCATTCCGCTCTTCTTTTTTGCCGTTTCCGCGTCGTTCCAGCAACACGACCATGGACCGCGCCTGCAGCGGATAGGGTGTACCAGCGTCGTACGTTTCGACGGAGCGCAAGCCATCTTCTCGTGAGGTGTCCATCCATGCGGTCCAGCGAGCACCGGCACGGAATGGCGGTAAAGCGAATCCAACATCTTCGTGGTGAGCGTTGAGAAGCACGAGGAAGTTTTCGTCGCGGAGTTTCCGGCCGCGTTCATCGGTCTCATCCACTCCCTCCCCGGAGAGAAACATTCCCAGGCAGTGTAGGGAAGGATCGCGCCACTCGTCCTCGCTTATCTCATTGCCGCTAGGATCGAGCCACAACACATCTTTTACACTTGCACCTTTGATCGGGCGGCCCTGGAAAAAACGCCGACGGTGGAATACGGGATGCCTCTTGCGCAGGCTGACCATTCGCTGCACGAACGCCAGCAAGTCGCGATCTTGAGGCTGCAAATTCCAGTTCAGCCAGCTTGTCGGATTGTCCTGGCAGTAGGCGTTGTTGTTTCCCAATTGCGTATGGCCGATTGCATCACCCCCATACAGCATCGGTACGCCCTGGGACAGCAGCAGCATTGCCAGCAGATTCCGCTTTTGCTTGGCGCGCAGAGCCTGGATGTCAGGATCATCAGTAGGACCCTCTGCTCCGCAATTCCAGCTGAGATTATTGTTATTGCCGTCCCGATTGTCTTCGCCGTTGGCTTCATTGTGTTTTTCGTTGTAACTGACCAGATCCTGCAAGGTGAAGCCGTCATGCGACGTGATAAAATTGATGCTGGCATAGGGCCGCCGGCCGCTGTGTGCGTAAAGGTCGCTCGAACCGGTGATGCGATAAGCCAGGTCTCCCAGCAGTCCTTCGTCGCCCTTCCAATAAGCACGCACCGTATCCCGGTAGCGATCGTTCCATTCCGTCCACCCCACCGGGAAGTTCCCGACCTGATACCCTCCTTCGCCGAGGTCCCAGGGTTCGGCGATCAGTTTTACCTGCGAGAGCACGGGATCCTGATGGATGATGTCGAGGAACGCTCCCAGGCGATCAACCTCATGCAGTTCGCGGGCGAGGGTGGCAGCCAGGTCGAAGCGGAAGCCGTCCACGTGCATCTCGAGAACCCAGTAGCGCAGGCTGTCCATGATCAGTTGCAGCACCCGCGGATGCCGCATGTTCAGCGTGTTTCCCGTGCCTGTGTAGTCCATGTAATAGCGGGAGTTATCAGCCACAAGGCGGTAGTAGCTGCTGTTGTCGATGCCCTTTAGCGAGAGCGTGGGGCCAAGATGATTGCCCTCCACAGTGTGGTTGTAGACGACATCAAGAATCACTTCCAGTCCCGCGGAGTGCAGGGTCTTGACCATGGTCTTGAATTCGTAGATTGAGTTGGTTGTCAGGTATCGAGGCTCGAGCGCAAGAAATCCGATGGAGTTATAACCCCAGTAGTTGCGGAGGCCGCGTTCCGTGAGTCGGCGGTCGTCCATGAAGCTGTGCACGGGCATGAGCTCGATCGCGGTCACTCCCAGACGCGTGAGGTATTCGATAACCGGAGCTGTGGCCAGACCCTGATACGTCCCCCGTAAATGGGCCGGAACGTCAGGGTGGCACATGGTGAATCCTTTGACGTGGAGCTCATAGATCAAGGTATCGTGCCAAGGGATCTTGGGTGGCGCATCAGATTCCCAGGTGAAAGCGGAGTCGATCACTCGGTTCTTGGGCATTCCAATGGCATCATCGCGCCGGTCAAAAGACAGGTCCTCCTGCTTGTGTCCGACCCGGTATCCGAAGTGGGCGTCGCTCCACCGGATGGCTCCCTGAACTTGCTTGCCATAAGGGTCAAGCAGGAGCTTGTGGTGATTAAAACGATGGCCTTGCTCCGGGGCGTAAGGGCCATACACCCGGTATCCGTACAATTGGCCCGGACGTAGTTCCGGCAGATAGCCGTGCCAGACCATGTCGGTTTGCTCGCGGATCTGGACACGAAGAGTCTCACGTTTCCCAGAACTGTCGAACAGGCAAAGTTCCACTTTCTCCGCGTGCTCTGAGTAGAGCGCGAAGTTGACGCCCTCTCCGTCCCAGGTTGATCCCAAGGGATAAGGTTGGCCAGGCCAAACGATGGGCTGAGTTTCATTGGACATCTATCTTGGATTCCTCCGACGCACCAGAAGCCAGCTTCTTGGAGCTTAGGATACATCTGTGAGGATCCAAAATCACAATACTGCACCGTTGAATTCATCCTGGAGGATAACGGAGAAGCTCGTCTCTTCGCTACAGAAATCATCAGACATCTGCTTAGCTACGCACAGGCGACAAACACGCGCGCACTCGCGCTCAGTGCTGATGCCAACGCCTACGAGTTGCTGTTCTCTTTTGCATCTTCTGAAGGCAAAGAGCAGTTTTTGTATTTGGTCCGCACGAACGAGGACATGGGGAACGCCTACATTGAGAATGATTTCACGTCACCCACGGCTGAAGAAATAAGAAGCGCCCGTCCCCTCGGGCCGATCAGTCGTCTTCTCACAAGCTCGCGAATCCCATGCCCGCTAGGACGCCTCGCATATAAGCAAAGCTGGCGATCACGCCCGGCATCGGATCGTCGGGATGAATTTCATATTCCAGATCGACGAAGCCCTTGTACCCTGTCGCGATGAGGGCTTCAAACATCTTCCGTACTGGCATGATGCCGTCTCCCACCGCGACCTGGCTCTCTTTGCTCTCGAAGTTCGTGAGATCCTTCATGTGTACGTTAAAGAGCCTTGGGCCCGCTTCGTGGATCGCCTGAACCACATCCGTGCCCGCGCGAACCGTATGCCCGACATCGATGCAGCAGCCGATGCGCGGGTCCATACTCTTCACAGCCCTCAATACATCCAGCGGCGAATGCCACAACTTGTCCTCGGGCCCATGATTGTGGATCGCGATGCGGATGTCGTATTCCTTTACGAATTGCTCGATTCGCGGCAGAGTCTCCGGTGTAGGATCGCCCGCGACAATAACGCCGATTCCTGCCCGCTTGCAGTATTCGAACTTGCTGCGGATATCCGCATCTTCATCTTTCGCGAAATAGATGGCTCCGGCAGCGTGCAGCTTGATGCCCGCTGCGGCATAATCCGCGAGCGCGGTGGCCTCCTCCTGCGGGGCCATGGGGAGATGGTCTTTAACGTCCTTCGCATTTAGCGCGAACGCGTTGAGTTGCTTCATGAAACCGATCATCTGTGCGCGGCCGAAGTTGCGGAAGGTGTAACTAGCAAGGCCCAAACGAATCGGTGATGCATCGTCAATCGATGGCGGTTCGTTAGACACTGCAGTCACTGCGAAGAGATCGCTCGGAGCGGCACACGCTGCCGCAACTAATGCTCCCGAGCGAACGAAATCTCGACGGGAGAGGCGATTTTTCTTAGACATGCGGCGCCCAGCCTTTCTCGTACTCGCGCCCCCACATCTTCATCGCTTCGGCATCTCCCTGGATTCGTCCGTCTTTCGTGTCGAGATGCAGTTCGCGGTTTACCTCCCATGCAACATTGGAAAGCTGCAGCATCGTAACCGCGACGTTGCCGTCGGAGATTGGGGCGTTGAGTTTCTCGCCCTTACGGATTCCCGCGATGAAGTTCGCGAAGTGCAGGTCCGTCATGGAATCGCTGCCGATCAGATCAGCGGATGAAGTCGCATGGCCGGCCTTGAATTCGCTCGTCTTGTTTCCTTTGAGGTCATATATCTCGTAGCCATCGCGATCCACAAGCACCGTTCCTGTGGTTCCCATGATCGTCGAACCGCGATCTCGCCCGTAATACTTCATTCCCTGGCAGCTCTTTCCCTCCCACGAAATCACTTTGTCTTCGTACTCGAAGCTAGTCACGAGCGTGTCATAAAACTGCCAATCGTCTTTGAAATGGTATCTGCCGCCTGACGAAGTAACCCGCTGCGGATAGTCGACGCCAAGCGCCCAACGGCAGACATCGACCTCGTGCGTGCCATTATTAAGTGTTTCGCCGGTGCCATAGATCTTGAACCAGTGCCAGTTATAAGGATGCACATTGTCTTTATACTGACGGCGTGGCGCTGGCCCCTGCCACAGATCCCAATCGAGCTGCGGCGGCACTGGGACTTCTTTCCCTGTTCCAATCGACTTCCTCGTATTGACGTACCAGGCTTTTCCGAAGTAGGGCCTGCCGATAATTCCTTCGTGAATCTTTTCGACGATCTCGATGGTGTGAGGTGAAGAGCGCTGCTGTGTGCCCAATTGCACTAGCTTGCGATATTTCTCCTGCGCCTGTACCAGCATCTCGCCCTCAGCCGGGTTGTGGCTGCATGGCTTCTCCACATACACGTGCTTGCCCGCCCGCAATCCGGCGATGGCCATGGGCGTATGCCAATGCTCGGGAGTAGCAATCGTGACGGCGTCAACGTTCTTCTCTTCGAGTATCTTGCGAAAGTCTTTCGCCGCCATCGGGGCCTCGCCCATTTCCTGCTGCGTGCGCTCGGCGAACTTTTTGAGAATATCGCCGTCCACATCGCAGACATGCGAGATGCGGGCGGCGCTCCGGTTCGCCTTAAGCGACGCGAGATGAGCGTAGGCGCGGCCATTCAGGCCAATCACGGCAAAGTTGAGGCGGTCATTCGAACCAAGGATCTGGCCGTAGCTCTTTGCCGTAGTTCCTACAGCAAGCCCGGCCGCTCCAACTGCCAGCGCATCAAGAAACTCGCGTCGTGTAATCATCGTTTCTCCTAATGGGAGGTTCTCCTGTCGCACGGCCATTTCCGGCCTAACACCCGCTGACAAAACATATCGTGATCAGCAGGAGATGCCCGCCTTAGTCAACGTCTTCTTGAGTCCATCCATGCTAAGGCGTGTGGACGCTTCGGGCGTGCCTCCGCCGCGCCAGTGAGTCTCGAGGCTTAGTCCATAGCGGAAGCCGTCATGCCGCAAAGCCTGAAGTTGTCCTACCCAATCCACGATGCCGCCGCCTACCGGAGCCCAATCGTATTTGTGGTCGGGCTTGCTAACCACATCTTTGCAGTGACAGTGCCCAATGCGGTCTTTGGGCAGTAACTCATAGCCGGTTGGATACGGTTTGCTTCCCAAGGCAGCGGCATTCCCGGGATCCCAGTTCAGCATGAAGTTTTTGTTTGGAATCGCCTTCAGCACAGCAGCCGCCTCTTCGCCGCTTGCGGTGTTGCAAGACATCTCATTTTCGAGTAAGAGGACGAGGTTGTCCTTGGCACAACGTTCCGCAGCCTGCTGCAGTTTGGCGTTGATCGCCGCCCGGTACGGCTTCTGATCGTCCAGTCGCCAGTAATCGAAACAGCGAATCCGGTCGGTGTTGAAAGACTTGCAAAGCGAGATACACCGCTCGAGCAGTTTGTCCTGCGCGCTGGCATCGAAGTCGGCATGGAACTGATCGCGCGTTTCGCTCTGCGGCGACCGCGGAGCTCCGGGCCAGTCTGTCTTGAACAGCGGGCTTGCAATATCGGTGACTCGCAGTTTGTGTTCCGCGAGAATTTTCTTCGCATCCTCAACTTGTTTTGCGTCCAGCACGGTCACATTTTTGTCCCACATCGAGCGCAGCTCGATCCAATGCAGCCCGAAATCACCGGATACAATTTGACATGCCTTTTCGAAGTCTTGTGTAATCTCATCATTGATCACCGCCAGCCGGAACGGGCACCCGCCGGCACCCGTTTCCCCCGACGCCAAGGCTTCCGTTAGCGACGACGCTGCGGCCTTCCTGACCTGTGGCGGCAATACCGCCCCGAGCCCTGCCAGTCCCAGGCTCGCGAGCACGCTACGTCGTGTATATCCCATGCGATCACTCTCCTATCATCGAGACGATTCTCAGCTCTGCCGATCCCATCATCTCAACTCGTCCTGTGTTTCTTCCACTCCTTATTAGTTGACGCCGCTATTGGTTGACGCCGCTGGCCAGAAAACCGCCGTCGATGACCAGAGTCTCTCCAGTAACGAACGAAGCGGCATCGGAGCAGAGATAGACGGTAGCTCCGACGAGCTCTTCGGCTCTGCCGAAGCGGCCCATCGGCGTCCGCATCAGCAACTCCTGGCCGCGCGGCGCGTTGTCGAGCAGATCTGTATTCAGGGCTGTGCGGAAGACGCCTGGCGCGATTGCGTTCACCGTAACGCCCTTCTTTGACCACTCCACCGCGAGCGAGCGGGTTAGCGACACAACGCCCGACTTGCTGGCCGCGTATGCGGCGACTTCGGCGAGGGCAACGAAGCTGTTGAGAGAGGCGATGTTGACAATGCGGCCATAGCCACGATCGAGCATGTCCTTGCCGAAAATCTGGCAAGCGCGCAGCGTCCCCGTGAGGTTCGTGTTGAGGATATCGGCCCATTCCTCTTCCGGCATGGTAAGTGTGGGCATACGCTTGATGATTCCCGCGGAGTTAATAAGGATGTCGACTTTGCCGAAGCGCTGCAGAGAGGCCGCATGTAGTTCTTCGAGCGAAGCGCGGCTACAAACATCCGAGCACAGGCGCAGAGCGTGGCGTCCTCGCCGCTCGATCTCGGTCGCTGTTTCGTCGACGTGTGCCTGGCGCCGCCCCGAGGCGATGACATCGGCTCCAGCATCGGCGAGGCCAAGGCTCAGAATACGCCCGATCCCAGAGGTGCCTCCGATTACGACTGCCGTCTTACCTTCCAGGCTGAAGATATTCGTCATCATTCTTTTGTCGCCATTATTTAATCGCTACAATTTACCGCGGCAGGCCCAAAGTCCTAACCCTGGATTGGGAATAAAGAAGACTTCTTCGCCGCCAACGCGGTTGTAGCCATGCCGAAGCTGTAGTGGGCTGTAGCGCGCGAGCATCGTTTTCAAATCGCCAAACTCAAAGCCCACGCTTTCAACATCTCCTTTGCTTAGTTCTCCGGGGCACCACCTGATTGTGAAGCGACCTTCAGAGGAGCCGTGTATAAGATGAGCGGCCGCGCTCAGGTCGCTGGCGAGATCCCCATTAGCATTCACCGCTTCGAGCGTCGCCGGAGTTCCCCGATAGCCGTACTTGCGGATCAGGGCGTCAATGGCTGGGTCTTCGCCGAATCCCCTTACACCGGGCGCGAGGATAATCAACTCCGCACCATCGGCCAGCGCCATGCGGGTGCGGTAGATCGCCTTGTTGCCGAGCCATGTGCTGTGAAATTCATGCGGATCAAGATAAACGACAGCCTTCTGAATGGGCGCATCGAGTATCTCGAAATTGACTTTCAGGCTGAGCTCGGCGGCACGATGAAAGCATTCAGCGTCATCGCCGATGAAAAGGCCGCGCACAGCAAGTCGGTCGTCTGCCGCGCGGCCGACGACGGTGAGTACGTAGACGATGGGCAGATGCCGCAGAAAATGATCGGAGGCGTAATTGAGAACGTTGCGCACGGGATTCTCGGCACGGCCCATGATGCGCTCCATCCCATAAACCGCGCCCAGGTAGTGGCTGCGGTTTATGCTCTCTCGGCCTCCTGTCCCAACAAGAATGTTCTTGTTGTAGTTCGCCATGCCAATGACTTCATGGGGGACGACTTGCCCGATAGAGAGAATCAAATCGAAACCGCCCTGCGTAATCAGCCGGTTCACCTGGGCCGGCCACGTGTAGTTCAGCTTGCCTTCGGATTGCTCATGGATGAACTCCGCCGGGACCTCGCCGAGAGTCTCGACGTCGGTTCGCCAGTTATGCGCTCGGAAAAGCTCTATCGGCATGGCGCCAAACATTCGCGCGATCTCCTCGGGTTGCATGGCAGCATGCGTGCCTAGAGCAGGCAGAACCGCTTGCAACCGGTCGCCGTAATATTCCCACCCGTAGCGCGTCAGGTCGCCAGAGCGGGAATGTATGCGGCTCTTATCGGGAGGTACAACGAGGACGCGATTTCGTTGCCCCAGCTTCGCCAGACTGCCCACAAGCAGACTCTGCAACTGCGGCAACAGATCGCTTTCGACACTGCCGGCGGCGCAGTAGAGACTCATGCGGCGAAGTCCACCTTCTTTAGTCCGGGAGCGAGCAGATACATCACGGTCAGCGCCAGCAGGTAAGCGCTGGAGGCGATGCCGAAGAGGATCGTATAGCTGTGCGTCAGTTGCAGAATGTGTCCTGCGAAGAAGGCAAACAGCGCGCTGCCGGCAGATCCCGCCATGCCGCCGATACCAACCACGGCGCCTACGGCGCTGCGCGGAAACATATCTGACGATGTCGTGAAGAGATTGGCGGACCAGCCCTGGTGTGCGCCCGCCGCAAGGCTGATCAGAGCAATAGCGGTCCACACTGACTTGGCGCTGCTGGCTGTGTAGATGGGAACGACTAGAAAAGCACAGAAGAGCATTGCCGTAAGCCGCGCGTAGTTGGGCGAGAGTCCCAGGCGCCGGAAGGGCGCCGGCAACCAACCTCCACCGATGCTGCCAATGGCCGACACGTTATAGACGATGATAAGCGGCAACCCGAGGTGCGAAAGGTTCAGATTGAATTTCGCGCTAAAGTAAGAGGGCAGCCAGAACAGATAGAAATACCAGATCGGATCGGTAAGGAATTTCGCGATCGAAAACGCCCAGGTCTGACGAAAGCCCAGCAATCGGCGCCAAGGGACGGACGGAGATGGGCCCATGTCCGCGGCCGCCTCCTGGTAAATGTGCCGCAGCTCCTCACCTGTAAGTGTGGAGTGCTCGGCGGGCGTGCGGTAATAGCGGAACCACCACAAAATCCAGAGCACACTGAAGAGGCCAGTAGTGAGAAAGGCGGCATGCCAGCCGTAGCGCAGGGTCACCCACGGCACGATGGCCGGAGCCAGGATCGCTCCAACATTTGCTCCGGAGTTGAAGATGCCCGTAGCGAGCGAGCGTTCGTTCTGTGGAAACCACTCGGCCACGGTCTTGATCGCGGCGGGAAAGTTGCCGGATTCGCCGAGTCCGAGGAAGAAGCGCGCGAAGCCGAACTCCAGCACGGTGCTGGCCAGCGCGTGGCCCATCGCGGACAGGCTCCAGATCGCCATCACCAACATGTAGCCGATGCGCGTGCCCAGTTTGTCGATCAGTCGGCCAGCGGCCAGCAGGCCAATCGCGTAGGCGATCTGAAATGCGTCCACGATATAGCCGTAACTTACCTCCGTCATGCCGATGCTGTGCTCGAGCGTCGGCTTGAGGATCGCAATCACCTGGCGGTCCATGTAATTGATTGAAGTGGCGACGAACAGCATGGCGCAGACCGTCCAGCGCACGCGTCCCAGTCGCGTGCCTGCAGATAAGTTGCTTGTCGGATTGTTGAAAGACGTCGTCTCCGCCATGTCCTTTTCTATAGTCGATATGCCTTTTTCACTAAGTTATATGCGAGATCCTGTGCCACTTCCAAAGCCTCTTCTTCCGCCAGCCGATGCTCGGCGACTAACTTCGCCAGGAAGGCGCAATCCATACGCCTCGACATGTCGTGCCGTGCCGGAATCGAGAGGAAGGCGCGGGTGTCGTCGTTGAAACCCACCATATTGTAGAAGCCCGCTGTTTCGGTTACGTGTTCTCGGAAACGCATCATTCCTTCCGGACTATCGTGAAACCACCACGGCGGCCCGAGCCTCAGGCAGGGATAGTGCCCGGCCAGCGGAGCCAGTTCGCGGCTGTAGGCAGATTCATCCAATGTGAAAAGAATGATTGTCAAATCGCGCTCATTGCCGAACTGATCGAGCAAAGGGCGCAGCGCGTCCACATAATTCGTCGGCATCGGGATGTCGGCGCCCACATCGCGGCCGTATCGCTCATAGAGCTTGCGATTGTGGTTGCGCGCGCTGCCCGGGTGAATCTGCATTACGAGTCCGTCTGCGAGGCTCATCCGCGCCATTTCTGTCAGCATCTGGGCGCGAAAGAGCTCCTGTTGATGGGCATCGGCGCCGCCGGCGATCACCCGGTCAAAGAGACTGGCTGTCTCGGCTGTAGAAAGATTCGCGGTGCGTGCAGTGGGATGTCCGTGATCAGTTGCCGTGCAGCCGAGTTCACGGAAACGGACTCGTATCACTCGGAGCGCGTTCAAGTAGCCCGCCCATGTCGAGACGTCTTCCCCAGTCATCTCCCCTAGCTTCGCGATATTTTTGGCAAATCTGGTAAATTCAGGATCGACAACCGGGTCTGCCCGGAAGGTCGGTAGTATCCTCGCCTTCCAGTTCGATTCGCGGATGGCCTGGTGCTCGGCCAGCGAATCAAGCGGAGAATCAGTGGTCGCCAGCACTTCCAGATTAAAACGCTCGTACAGAGCGCGCGGCCGGAACTCCGGCGTAAGAAGTTTTTCCGAGATCGTGTCGAAGTAAAGATCGGCCGTATCTTCCGACAGTCGCTGCTCAAGTCCGAACAGTTCCTGGAAGGCAAAGTCGAGCCACATGCGCGTCGGTGTTCCGCGAAACAGATAGTAATGGGTGGCAAAGATGCGCCAGACTCTCCGCGGATTCTTTAGCCCCGTTCGCCCAATCTCTAGATCCTCAAGCGAAACTCCCTGGCTGTAGAGCATGCGGAAAACGTAGTGATCGGGCTGCACAAAGAGTCTCGCAGGATCGGGGAAGGGCTCGTTCTTCGCAAACCATGCCGCCTGGGTATGCCCGTGCGGGCTGATGATGGGCAACTCTCGCACATGCTCATAAAGCGTCCTGGCCATCTTCCGTGTGCCGGGCTCGGCCGGAAACAGACGATCTGGATGGATCAGCATAACTCCGACACTACCTTGTCGCTTTGCATCGGCGAACAGCGATGCAGGACCGGCGCTGCGATCTGACCACAGCATACACGTCGTTATTATCTCTGATGGAGATGGCGAATTGAATTCGAGTAACTTTTCTATTCTGGCATGACTTCAATCGCGCTTACAGATGGATAGTTGACAGCAGGAGTAAAGTAAATCTCGATTTTGGCCTTGTGGCGTGGGTTCAATATGCTGAAAGGATTTGACCAGCGGTTCGGAGCCGGCTTCCCGAAAAATAGAGAAGCATCGACCCGTTACAAGAAACATCAAACGCCGGCTGCCCCACACCTCCAATGCCGCCATTCTGAACGCCAAACCAATGTTCCATAAAGTGCAGCTTCAAAGTGTACTTCCCGCCGGTCGCAACAGGCACTACGTAATGGAAGTGCCCAAACCGATGCCATTCGTAAAGACGACCATCGCTGACATTGGATCGATCTCCTCCGAAACTACAGAGGCGGCCGCGGAAGACGTACATTCCGGCATCCAAACATTGCCGTTAGAATCCACGTACGGAAAATCTTGCGCTTTGTACACTACGCCCATCCCGCCACCATCGAGTTCTCGACGATGCGATAGTGCGAGACGGATTGTCCGATCAGAGTTGGGCTTTCCACCAGGTTCCGCACATCTTAGGCGGCGAGCCCCACTGAGTCGATCAAGCGACGACAATGGGTGTAAATGGGTGCCGTCTCGATTTGACTAATTGGGTGGATTCTCGGGATTATGCTCCAGACCGAGAGCCTCAAGATCACACCGGAAATCCTTGGCCTCATCGCCGAACTCGATGAATTCAAGGGGGTATGGCTTGCCGTTTTTCCGCATCCCGTGAAGCCATGCCCTTCAAAGCTGTCCGGCAACCAACTTCATCAGAGTTTTCCTAAGAGCCCGGAAGCATCCCGCGAGATGATGCAAAGGTCACTCGGTCAGCATGCGGAACCCTATCGAGCGCCGAGGCGCATCTTCCGTTGTCCGCCATCTTGTACCTTAGCACCGCCGACGAAACCGGGCTGTTTCTTGGCGTTTCTCAACCACGCGGCAGCTCTGCCTTCCGCCTCCGCCAGTTGTTGAGGAGACATTGTCCGGCCGATGGTTTTCTTGCCCTCCTCGATTCGTTCAAGCATTGGCACGGCCGTTTTTGCTGCAAGCAGGTACCACTTGTAAGCAGAAACAGAGTCGGGTTGGGTACCCGTGATCTGACCATTTTCGATCTGACCAAAATGCTCGGCCAAGCGAAGTTGTGCGGAGGGAGTGCCGGCCTCGGCGGCTTCGATAATGGCAGAGAATGCTTTGCTGTCTCCGTTGGCGGTGCGTAGTGGCTGGGCTTGCGAGTTGTTCATGGTCAGGTAGAGCAACTCGGTGCGGCTGGAGACGCCCAGCTTGTCAAAAATACGGAAGAGGTAGTTCTTGACCGTATGCGGGCTGAGGCTGAGAGCCTGAGCAATTTCGCGGTTGGTCATACCCCCCGCCAGATGCTGGATGATCTGGCGTTCGCGCGGGGAAAGCAGTTCGATTCCCTTGTGATTGGTGGCGCGGACGAGCGGCGAGTTGGCAAAAGCCTCGAGCGCCTGATCGAGATCGACGCTCCGCGCCCAGATTTGCCCTTCATGGACCCTGCGAATGCACTTGCACAGAGTCTCCAGCCGTTCGTGCTTGGAGAAAATGCCTTTCGCACCGGCGCGGAAACAGTCGATGACATCCTCGGGCCGGGAAGAGTCCAGCAAGACGACGCCCTTGACGTGAGGCCGGAGCGCACGCATCTCCCGCAACACCTGGGTGCCGTGGCCGAGCTGGTCGTCCAAATTATGACTGATGACCACGACATCGACGAGCACGCGAGTGATGGCAACCAACAGTTCCTCGGAATCCGAGGCCGCAGCCACGACCTGCAGGCCGCGATCGTTGCGCAGAGCGTTGGCTAAGAGTTGGGTGTGGATGCGCGTGCCGTCGGCAACTACGATACTGACAACGTCCGAACCCATTTCTTCATGGGATGGCATCGAGTCTCCTGACATTTGGTTATACGAAGCGGAGTGGGGAATCAGAAAACGTTCGTAAAAGACTCTGGTGTCGAGAAAAATACCACTAAACTCACGAACCGGCAAGCAACGGACTTGCAACCTATATGCAAAAAATGCGCTGGTCGTCGCGGCCTGTGTTGCAGATTGACCGATTCCACGACCATGCAAGAGATCAGCTCGATTACCGGCTTCGATGCAGCCGTTGCCATACAGCAGGATGTCTATTATAAATGTAATATTATCAATAAGATAAGTACTATCTTCTCGACGGATTGATGATGTCGGGAGCGAACTGTTCGATCTTTGCAGAGTGAATATACCGCGGTGGCCAAAGAATAACGTCTCCAAGCCGTATGGCTCTGTTCATGAGAAGATCAGCCCACGCATAGATAGGGTTGCTTCGACCTAGGAAGTCCTGCCACTTGCACGTTCTTGCGAGTCACCCTACGGTTAGCCCGCTAGAAACTCTCTCTAGTCGTTCCTGTTTTTGTTTCTTCTCCCTGAAGGCAGTGAAGAGATATCCATGCGTTTCAGCGTGCGAGCTAGCGGACCAGTTCAATGGGACCCAAAGGGCCGCTTTTTCCCGGGCACGTGTTTCTCCAAGTTCCGAACTCCGGCGGAAATTTTGTTAGAGCATATAAGCCCGAAAGAGCAGTGCTGTCCCTGAGATAGATGGGCCATCCACAAACCCGCCATTTCGCGCCATGTGAGTTTCAGGAGAGGTTTAGCAGTGGGGTCTATAGACAACAGTACCTCGCTCCAGGGACACCATCGCATAGGCGTGCTAGTGGCCGACAGCACACCGTTGACGGGACGGCTGATCGCTGATGTGTTGAGGCGAGACCGCAAATTCGCCATCACCGATGCGAGTGGAACCTCTGTCCTCCCAACGGCGGCGCCACTGAAGCCTGACGTCGCCATCATCAGTGAAACCCTGGGAGGTACGCGGGGCAGAGGTTTTGAAATACTAAGAGAGCTGCGGACAGCAGTTCCCCAAACCCGCACCGTCATGCTACTTGATTCTGGCGAGCGCAACCTGGTGGTAGAAGCTTTTCGAAGCGGAGCTCGGGGAGTCTTCTGCCGCAGCGATCCGCTTGAAATGCTCGCCCGCTGTGTTCATAAGGTACACGCAGGCCAACTTTGGGTGAGCGGCCCTCAGCTTGAGTTCCTGCTGGAAACGCTGGCCACAGCCCCGGCGACCCGGCTGACGGATACTCAAGGCGGTAAGTTGCTTTCCAAGCGGGAGGAGGAAGTGGTTCGTTGGCTCGCCGAAGGCCACACCAATATTGAGATCGCTCGTGAACTGAAGCTGAGCGAGAACACGGTCAAGAATTATCTGTTCCGAATTTTTAACAAGCTTGGCATGTCCAGCCGGGTGGAAGTTGTGAGATACGCCGCCAGCCAAAGAGCGTCGGCCAGACCGTCGGTTGAAGGTTCAGTTCACTAACTTGGCGTCTACTGCTTAGCATTCTTAGTGCTTGCAGACCCAACCCCAGTATCCTCGATCGAATGGGGTAACCCGACTATTTCACAACGGGTAGCAAGATCTGTCGTACTCCACAAGAATCCCGCCCGTGCAGCGCTGACAGGTGTGATGAGCATCGCGACCATCGTTTGAGAAGGCGCCAATTCCTGCTAGCAGTTCGCTGCGGTTCGACGGGGCCATGAAATGGCTGAGAAATTACTTCGCATGCATCGCGGACGAATCACCTGCTAACCGAACACTTAGGCACCCGGAGCTATTATCCTCAAACACAAGTGGAGCTCAACGTGCGAGATCCAGTCAGTCCGAAAGCTCTGCGAGCGCTTTGCTCATTGGAGGATCTTTGGAGCAGAGAAGGGCTGTCCGCTTCCAGTTGCGGGCCCTCGTCATTTTTCGCTGGGAAGACCAGGCAAGTATCGGCCGAACCCGTGATATCAGCATTACAGGAGTGTTTGTAACCTGCCACATCTTGCCGCCAGTTGGGACTGCCCTGAGTCTCGAGATCCACCTTCCGCCATTGGAAAGAAACGTTTTGCAGCGCCTGCAGTTGGAGGCCACCGGGCGAGTGATGCGCGTAGAGGAAGGGGAAGGATACCGTGGGTTTGCATCGAGTGCCCCATTCGCTTTGTACGAAGCGGTGTGCAAGTCGCCCAGCTGGGCGTCAGCCCTCATTAGAATGGAAGCTTGATCAGAATGGGGGCTTGATCATGCCAACTACGCAGCCCGTTGCATAGTGAGCAAAGTTTTGCAGACGCGCAAGAGTTTGCGGAACGTGGTGTCATCCTTTAAACTTAGGCGATTACTTTGTACGCCACGGCCGGAATCTGATTATTCTGCGCCTGGGGTGGTTTCGTCTGGCTCAAAATGCAAAGCAACAGCTCTGTGCGGTTAGAGATGCCTAGCTTTTCGAAGACACGGGAAAGATAATTCTTTATCGTGTGCCGGCTGAGCCCGAGGTTTTCGGATACTTCACGATTCGACAGGCCAGCGGCGACCAGGCGCGCGACCTCCTCTTCCCGCTTCGTCAAGAGCGTGGTCATTTCGGCCTTGCTGAACTTGGGCGATGGGACCCGCTTCACTGCTCCGACGATTTGCTCCAACTGGCTGTTGTTTGCCCAGATCTGACCATCATGCACTGCCTGTAGACACTTGCGCAGATGCGCAGATACCCCCGTACGGCAGAAGATGCCCCGGGCACCATGGCGAAATGCTTCAACGACCAATTCAGCTTTATCTTCGTCGAGCAGCATAATCACGCGAGATTGCGGCTGCAACGCACGCAACTCCTGCAATGCCAGCAGGCCAGCAAAAGCACCGTCCTGAAGTCTTGTGTTGACCACAGTTACATCAGGTTGATTCTCGCGAACTGCTGAAATGACCTCGGCGCAACTGGTGGCGCAACCGATCACTCGAACATGACTGTTCTGAAGGGCGTGCGTCAACAGTCGGCAATCCATTCGGCTGGTATCCGCAATGACAACTGTCGTGTATCTGCCGCCTTCGCCGGAACTTCGGTGAACAGGCATACTCACCACGATGAGAGGCTAAGACACTTCTCCGGGGAGATCTATAATTAAAAGGAGCGGCGATCGTACAAGTGGCGCGGCCCGAAAGCAAGCAAAATCGAAATCAGTCGTTTTTCCCAACAGCTAACCTTACTAAAGGCGGGAAGATGTGTGGAATCTGTAGGAAAACAGAGATATATCAGGCACACGTGGCGATGCAAGGATGCGAAACATGCCTGTTTACCTGCGGAAAAACCTCATCCGAATCACTTCATGTAACTGGGTGAAGTGGTCCTAGAGAAATCCAGGCTACAGGCGCCGAAGTAGTTCGCGCCGGAAGATACCGTAGTAGGTCCTCCGTTACCTGAGAGTTTCCGCATCTTGCAAGGAATTGCGATCTTGTCTAACCTTTGCGCTCTTGCACAACCGTGCAACATAGTGACAGACCGGGTCAAGAAGCTCGGCGAATCGTCCCCGCGCAAGGTTTACTCGGCCAACCAGCAGATTTTCGCGGCGCCGGATGTGTGGGCGCCCTGTTTCCACCAGGCATGAGCGCATGTGACTCAGAGGGACGAAGTGTGAGTGTTATTAACCCGATTTGTGCGCCGTCGTTCGAACCGCAGTGGCCTGCTGCGCCAGTCACCGAGCCGCAGTGGTACGCCGTTCACACCCGCTCGCAGCACGAGAAGTTCGTGGTCAATCAGCTTGAGCGGCGGGGAATCAAGACTTTTCTCCCGTTGATCAGCGAAGTCCATCGCTGGAGCGATCGCCGAAGGGTGGTTCGGTTGCCGCTGTTCTCGTGCTATGCATTCGTGCACATGCGGCTGTTGCCTGAGCTCTGGCACAAGGTGATGCAGACCAATGGCGTGCTGAGATTCGTGGGCGTCCGCGGCGAAGGCATTCCCATCCCAGAGAGCCAGATTGAGAACCTTCGGGCACTTCTGTCGAGTGATGTTCCGTACACACTCTGTCCTTTCCTGCAAGTCGGTCAACGCGTGCGAATTCGTGGTGGCGCGCTGGATGGCATCGAAGGCCTCCTGATCGCGCGCAATGGAGACCGCACGCTGGTGATTTCCGTCGAACCCATTCAGCGCTCGATTGCAGTCCGAATTGACCAGTACCAGGTAGAAGCGATCTAGGCTGCGAATTCTCGTTGCTCGGAATGGACGCAACATCCTCGTGATTTCGGTCGAGCTGATCCAATGTTCGCCTGCGATCCCAATCGACAGCTATTCCATCGAACCCGTGTAATTCGCGTTTCGCTCGCCCGTAAAGTCGCAACTTCGATCTCCCCGAACACACACACACACACACTAAGCCAGCCCTGAAGGTCCGCTATATGGCCACTCCACACATACTCGTCGTAGGCAACGAGCCCGCTACGGTGCATTCGGTTAATTCTCTTCTTGCAGGGAATTCGTATAACACCGAAGCCGTTGCGTTCGGTGCGCCGGCCGTGGCAAGAATTTACCGCAATCCTTTGCCCGACCTAGTCCTGCTGGAGCTGGGCAACGGTCACGGCGAAGGTCTCCAGACGCTGCAGCGGTTTCTCCAACTGCGGCCTGACCTGAAGGTGATTGTGTTTTCGAAGATCGGTGACAGCCGCCAAGTCGTGGAAGCGATTCGCATTGGGGCTCATGACTACATCACCGTTCCGTTTCGTGAGTTCGAACTGCTCCAGTTGCTTAGGCGGCATGTGAACACCGAGTGGGAAGCTGACAGCCATCCGAAGGAAACCGTTGAGGAAGTGGGAGGCCACCACTTTTTCATATCCGTAAGTCCGCTCATGCAGAAGGTTCGCCTGCAGGCCGAACTTCTAGCCAACATCGACGTACCTGTCCTGATCCTGGGCGAAAGTGGCACGGGAAAGGAAGTAACGGCTCACCTCATCCACAAGCTGTCGGCGCGGTCGGATCGGCGGTTCCTGAAAGTCAACTGTGCTGCCTTGCCGGGTGAGCTTCTCGAAAGCGAACTATTCGGCTATGAGCGCGGCGCGTTCACCGGTGCCACGCGGACGAAGGCCGGCAAGTTCGAGCTGTGCGACAAGGGTACTATCTTGCTGGACGAAGTGGCAGAGATGTCCGCCAATCTTCAGGCCAAGCTGCTTCACGTCCTGCAGGACAAGCAGTTTTTCCGCCTAGGCGGCGAGGCCACCATCGAAGTCGATGTCCGCATTCTCGCAGCTACGAATGTTGACATTCAGCAAGCTATGGCCGAGCGCCGGGTCCGCGAGGACCTGTACTACCGCCTGAGCGCCTTCACTATCTTCCTGCCGCCGTTGCGCGAGCGCCAAGAAGAAATTCCAGTGCTGCTCCGCCACTTCATGCAACGAATTGCAGTCCAATATTCCCGGATGCCGCTGCCGTTCTCCGCCCGATTGATGGATGCATGCCTGCACTATGCCTGGCCAGGTAATCTCCGGGAACTGCAAAACTTCGTGAAGAGATATTTGGTGATGGCTGACGAATGTATGGCAATCGGTGAGTTGCAGGCTAACCAGCGTCGCAAGCTGGTTACTGTCGATACCGTTCCCGAGCCGGCCCTCCAGCCTGCCCCCGATTCAGTTTTCATCCCACAGGAGCGCGCCCGCGACCTGAAGTTCCTGGTTCGCAACCTCAAGGATGAAACCGAGATCCAGGCAATCACCAAGGCTCTAGCGGAGACTAACTGGAATCGAAAGAGAGCAGCACGATTGCTTCATATCAGCTACCGTGGGCTGCTCTATAAAATTCACCAGCACGCGATTACCCGCGTGTCGGCCAGCCAAATCACACCATTCCTACATAACGGCGACTCGGCAACTTAGGTTTGAACAGGAGGTATTTATGACAATTGAGATGATACAGAATTGGTGCAGAGTGCTCCCGACGATCGCTCTCCTCGCTACCTCCCTGTGGGGCCAGAGTGGACAGAATGCCGCCGCCACACATGACCTTCAGCAGCAGGCGAGCCTCATGGCTCGTGCTTCTGAGGCTTCCGTTCCGCGTGAAGTTCCAGTAACAAATAGCAATTTCGTAATCGGCAACGAAGATGTCCTTGCGATCAGCGTATGGAAGGAGCCCGAGCTTTCCCGTGTTATTCCCGTTCGCACGGATGGGAAAATCTCAATCCCGTTGATCGGCGAACTGCAGGCGAGCGGAAAAACGCCCAAGCAGCTGCAAGCCGAAATTACCGGTGGATTGCAGTCATTCATATCCGAACCGGAAGTGACGGTGATTGTTCAGGAGATCAAGAGCCTGCGGTTCAACATCTTGGGTCATGTGCAGAAGCCGGGCTCGTACCTACTGAGCCCTCCTATGACACTGGTCGATGCTATCGCCATTGCCGGCGGTTTTCGGGACTTTGCGAAAACCAAGAGCATTTACGTGCTGAGGGATGATGGAGGCAAGCAGGTTCGGTTGCCGTTTAATTATAAGCAGGTCATAAGAGGATCGCATTCCGACCAGAACATTCAGCTTCAACCGCGTGACACCATCGTAGTTCCGTGAGGAAGCCATGAAACAGACTCTGGCAGTCACATTGCTTTTCGTGTCCTTAGGGGTACAGGGATGGTCTCAGGCGGATCCTTCGCAGTCGAGCAGCCAGAACCCGTGGCACCCCGCCGTGAACGGCGAGTCGGGATCACTTGCGTTCTCGTCTGAGGCCGAGAAAGTGAACCTGTTCTCGGGTGGATTGACGCTGTCCAGTACGTACGACGATAACGCGTTGTCTTCAGGCGCGAATCGGATCGGCAATGTTGGTTACATGGTCATGCCGAGCCTCTCGATAACCGAGGCGCGGACCCGAACCCTGTGGACCTTGAACTACAATCCCGGTTTTGTATGGAATCAGAGGCTGTCAACGCAATACCAGGCAGACCATAACCTAGACTTCAATTTGCAATACCAGCTCACGGAACACCTAAGCGCGCGGATTCACGACAAGTTCATCGATCAAAGCACCTCGTTCAATCAGCTGAACGAAAATCCGTTGCTGCCCGGTGGCAACGTCCTGAATCAACCCAACCAGTCGGTTATTACGCCGCTCGCCAATAAGTTAACGAACGTTACGAACGTAGACTTGGTGGATCAAATTGGCGAAGGCACGAGCATCGGTGTCAGTGGGAACTTTAACAAGCTGATCTTCCGAAACACGAGCAACGGCGCCGTGCAGTTGTTCGACAATGAATCATGGGGCGGGGATGCTTTTTACTCGCACCATCTCTCGGCACGGCGTGCTGTAGGCGTGACCTATACTTTTCAGAAGATCGCCACTTTCGGGCAAGACCTCCAGCACGCCCAATCGCAGAGCGTGCTGCTGTTCTACACGGTGGACCTGAAGCCAGGTATGACCCTGTCGCTTTTTGCAGGTCCGGATCGCAGCACCACGAACGACCGCTTCCAATTGGCTGTGGGCCCAATCTTAATTCCGATCAACATCACCGAGTCAAGGTGGCTGGTAGATGAAGGAGCTACCTTTGCCTGGCAAGGGCAAAAGACCAGCGCGCGAATTAACCTGATCCACCACGTCACAGACGGTGGCGGCTTGACCGGCGCCGTGCAGATCTATAGCGCTATCTTCGGGCTGCGAAGGCAGATGTCTGAAGCATGGACCGGAGATTTCGCCCTAAACTACGGCGATAACAACCCCCTTAGCCACGCCTACGGAAACGCGTTTTCTGGTTTTGGGGGAAGCATCGGACTGGACAGAACGCTCGGCGAGCACCTCTCTGTCGGTATGCGCTATGGACGTGACTTCCAACGATCCCAGGAATATGGAACTAAGAGCTCACCGAGTTATTCGGCAAATCACAACCGCGCATGGATCACCGTGGCTTACCATTTTTCACGGCCTCTAGGAAGGTAAAGATGTTCGACGAGACCGAAGACAAGCTGTCGCGCCCACAAGGGCTGGGATACTATTGGGTGCTCCTGCTGCGGCGCCGCTGGTGGCTGATCCTGCCTGTATTCGTAGTCGGCACGGCGGCATGGCTGGCCAGCTGGTTCTTGCCTGCCTATTACCGGTCGGAAACCCTTATCCTGGTCGAACAGCAGAAGGTTCCGGAACAGTACGTCGTGTCCAATGTGGCCACCGACATTCAGGACCGGCTGCAGAGCATGACCCAGCAGATTCTCAGTCGCACTCGCCTCTTGCGCATCATCGACGAGCTTCACCTGTATGTCGACCAGCGAGCACGCTTGAGTCCGGACGAGATCGTGGACAAGATGCGCCAGGACATTTTGATTGACCTGGTTCAGGCGCCCGGCCGCCGGCAGGACCTGACGGCCTTCAAAATAAGCTACAGTTCACGAGACGCGCGGCTTTCGCAGCAGGTCACCAACCAGCTGACATCTCTGTTCATCGACGAAAACCTTAAAGCACGTCAACAGCAATCGGAGAGTACCACGAGTTTTCTGGAAAACCAGCTGGGGGATGCGCGCAAGGCTCTGGCTGAGCAGGAACAGAGGGTACGAGAATTCAAGAGCCGCTACCTGGGCGAGCTTCCCGTGCAGATGCAGAGCAGCGTTCAGATTCTCTCCGGCCTGCAGGCACGCTTGCAAGGCGAACTCGATGCCCTCAATCAATCGAAACAGCAGAACCTCTACCTCGAGTCGCTCGTCAGCCAGTACCGGTCGATGCGAGAAGGCATGCAAAAGGGAACAACCAGCAAAGACTTACCTGAGGTGTTGGATCAGGAACTGGCGAGACTAAAAACTCAGCTGGCAGATGTGCAGGCCCACTACACCGAGCGCCATCCGGACTATCGCAAGCTCAAGGAACAAATTGCGAAAATCGAAAGGATGAAGGAACAGCTGGCGGCGGCTTCGAACACCACTCCGGTTCCAGGCGATGCCGCAGACAAAGACTCAGACCTCCATCCCACCGACCTTGCCGAATTGAGAGAAATGGGGCCGATGGTGGAACTGGAGAGCCAGCTCAAGGCAAACAAGCTGGAAATGAACAACCGGCAGAAGCAGATTGAGAAACTGGGAGACGAGATCCAGCAATATCAAGATCGGATCAATGAAACTCCTGTACGGGAGCAACAACTCGCGGATCTGACCCGCGACTACGAACAATCGCGTGCCAACTATGACTCGCTTCTAGCCAAGCGAAATCAGTCGGAGTTGGCTACCAATCTCGAAAAGCGCCAGCAAGGCGAACAGTTTCGGATCATCGATCCGCCCAGCCTGCCCACCAAGCCCTATCAGCCGAACCGCCTGCTGTTCAGCGTCTTTGGACTGCTGGGTGGCGCCTTCGTCGCCGCCGCCGGAACCGCCGTGGTCGAGTTGCTCGACGACCGCGTACGGGATGAGAAAGAACTGGCGGAGCTAGTTTCCGCGCAGGTCTTAACCGAAATCCCTCCGGTGTCCACTGCCTTGGAGACAATCCGGGGCAGGCGCCGCTTGAGGCTGGAGTGGCTGGGGGCAGTCCTGATGGTTGTCCTGGTTACCGCCGAGTTTGTGGTTACCTACTATCACGGATAGCCCATGTACAAGAAATTTTTCGATTTAAAGCGGAATCCGTTCGAAATCGCCCCCGATCCCTATTTCCTGTTCCTTACGGACCGGCACAAGGAAGCGTTAGCTTCCATTTATTACGGGATCTGCCGTCGCAAAGGTTTTGTATTGATGACCGGGGAAGTGGGAACCGGCAAGACACTGTTGGTGCGCTGTCTACTGGATTTGCTGACCCGCCAACAGGTGGCGTTTGCGAATGTGTTTAATCCCCGGCTTTCCGCTGTTGATTTTTTGCGCTACGTCGCGGGCGACCTGGGTGTCAGGCCCACCGATCCATCCAAGAGCACCCTGCTGCTCGAGTTGAATAATTTCCTGATCACAAGACATCGTAAGGGGCTCACAACGGTCCTGATTGTGGATGAGGCACAGATTCTTGAGCCCGATGTTCTCGAGGAGATCCGGCTGCTGACCAACCTGGAGACAGCGAAACAGAAGTTGCTGCAGATTCTGCTGGTAGGTCAGCCCGAGCTGGAGCGGAAGTTGGACTGCACCAGTCTCAGACAATTAAAGCAACGGGTCGCCATGCGGTGTCGCTTAGAGGCTCTGCAGCAACATGAGATCCAAGGCTACATTGTCCGGCGACTAACTCTGGCAGGTGCGACTGCGAATCCCGAAGCGGTGTTTTCGCCAGCGGCACTAAAGGTCATTTGCCACTATTCGCAAGGCATTCCTCGCGTGGTTAACACACTTTGTGAGAATTCGCTGATTGCGGCCTTTGCCCACCGGAGTCAGACGATATCTGCTGAAATGGTGGAGGAAATCTCGGCGGAATTTCGCCTGGGCCACTGGGCACGGCCGTTCGACACAGCGGCCCTCAGCGAGCCGGCTGCTGCTGCCAGGTCCTTGCTGTAGGTAGCCGAGTCTCTGAAGGCTGCCAGCCGCAGCAATGGACAAGGATCGAAGGCGCAGGGAGAAGCGCCTATCCACAACGAACTGAATTGGATCCAGGCAAGCCCCGAAATTCCCAAGGTTGTAGTGCCGAGAACGTAACCTCCCGCTCAACGAGGAAATTCCAGATCATGAGCCATGTCTACAGGGCATTGCGTCAGGCAGAACTAGAAAACGAGGCACAAACCGCAACGCAGGAAACTACCGAACTGCATGCGGAACTGTTCGACGCGGTGAGTACGGAGGCGTCCTGGCTGGACGACGCTGCTCTCCTCCGCCCCGTTTCACGTCCCGAGAGTCGGCTCGTTACGATCGCGGAGCACAACAGTCTGGCCGCTGAAAAATTCCGGGTTTTGAAGACCCGCCTTCGTCATCTACAACAGAAGCAAGAACTGAAAACCATGCTGATCACGAGTGCCTCGCCGGGCGAGGGCAAAACCTTGGTTGCTTCGAATCTGGCGGTCAGTCTGGCACGTAATACCAGCCAGCGAGTTCTGTTGTTGGAAGGAGATCTCCGCCACCCGGCCCTAGCTAGCCAATTCGGGGTGCGCGATCCAGGCGGCATCACCGAATGGTTCGAGGCCGATGATTCGCTGAGCCGCTTCGTTTACCGAGTTGAGGGACTCAGGTTGTGGTTCCTGCCGGCCGGCAAGTCCGCCTTCGATCCGTTGAAGATACTGCAATCGACAAGGTTCACTGAAGCGATAAATCAGATGGCCCCCGCATTTGACTGGATCGTCATCGACGCCCCTCCGTTGAAGCCTCTCGCAGACGTGCACGTTTTGGCTGCGCTCGCGGACGGCCTGGTTCTGGTGGTCCGTCAGGGAAGAACTCTCAAGAAGGCCCTGGTTAAGGGTCTGGCTGGACTGGATGGCGCAAAGGTGCTGGGAGTGGTCTTTAACGACGCCCAGGCGACAGAACCTGGGTATTACGAGTACTACGCCCAGCGAGGCAGTGCCGATAAAACTGAGGACGGATCCGGGAGCGAGGTCGCCCGGTGATTCGTCTGTTAAACGTTTATTTTCCCGCGCGAACTCTGCTCTTGGGAGTCTCAGAAGTAGCACTTGTCTGCCTTGCCTTCACCGTGGCTGTGGTTGCTCGTTTTGGGCGAGATGCCGATTTGGTGCTGGAGGATGAGCATGGCATCTACAAGATTGCACTGGTCGCCTGCATTTACCTGCTCTCAATGTATTACCTGGACCTGTACGACAGTAAGGTGCTCCGCAATCGCCACGAAGTTCTCACCCGCTTGATCCAGGTGGTCGGCCTGGGCGGAGTGATCCTGGCCATCGTTTATTACTTCTATCCTGATGTGCAATTGGGGAGAAGCGTACTCATATTGGGGCTCGTCCTGGGATTGCCACTGCTCGTTCTGTGGAGAGAGGCCTTCCTATGGGTGTTGAATTCGTTTGATTTCTCGGAAAAGACGCTAATGGTCGGCCACGGTCCGCTAGCGCTCGCGTTGAATAGAGAAATCCGGACCCGCCGTGAGCTGGGATTGGAAGCCGTTGGTTACGTTGACACCAGCGATCGCGACTGGACTGTCGGCGGACTGCCATTTCTAGGCACACCTGAGGAACTGCCGGAGTTGATAAACCAGCACCACGTCACTCGGATCATCGTGGCAATGGCAGACCGCCGAGGCAAACTACCGCTTGAGCAGCTCCTCTCGCTGAAGACTAAAGGTCTCGTTGTTCAAGATGGGGCAGACTTGTACGAGAACGTCACTGGCAAAATCCAGCTGGATGCGCTGCGCCCGGCTTGGTTGCTGTTTTCCCCCGGTTTCCGAGTCTCGCGCGCCTTGCTAGCATATAAGCGCGCGCTCTCGCTCTCGATCTCTCTGCTTTGCCTCATTGTTTTCCTGCCGCTGATGGCAATTGTCGCAGTTGCGGTGAAGCTGGATTCCAAGGGGCCAGTGATATTCCGGCAGCGTCGAGTCGGGAAAGACGGGAAACTATTCTATCTGTATAAATTCCGCACCATGTTTGACGGAGCGGATGCCAATGGAAATCACCTGCCACCGGTGGAGAATGATGAACGTTTCACCCGGATCGGCCGATGGCTCCGGCGTGTTCGCATGGACGAACTTCCCCAACTGTACAATATCCTTCGCGGCGACATGGATTTTGTGGGCCCCCGCCCGTTTGTGCCCGATCAGGAAGAGAAATACGCGCGTGTAATCCCCTTCTATGCGCAACGTTGGACGGTAAAGCCAGGTGCGACCGGCTGGGCGCAAATCAACTACGGTTACTGTGCGACGTTGGCCGACAACCTCGAGAAAACCGCCTACGATCTGTTCTACATCAAGCACATCTCAATCGGTCTAGACCTCCTGATCATTTTTCAGACGATCAAGATCCTGTTACTGGGCCGCGGAGGAAGGTAGGACCCCAGGCCCTCACTTAAGGATACCTTTCATGAGACAGCCAAACGTGAACATATTCGTTCTAATCGATGCCTTGGGTTGGGAAGTCGTCCAAAACCGGGAGTTTCTGAACGACGTACTTCCTTATAGACAACCACTCCGGACCGTACTTGGCTTCAGTTCCGGCGCGATTCCGACGATTCTGACGGGGGTTCCACCTTCGCAAACTGGGCACTGGAACTTGTTTTACTATGATCCTGCAAATTCGCCGTTTCGATGGCTCAGGTGGTTTCGCTTTCTCCCCGATTGGGCACTCAATAATCGCTATGTCTGCAAACTGTTGAAAGAGACGGGACGACGCGTCTTGGGGTTGGGCCCCTTGTTTGAGTGCTGCGTAGATCCCTCATTGCTGCCGTGGTTTAACTGGGTTGAGAAGAAGAACATCTACGAGCCAGGGGGTATCAGCGGGGCATCCTCCCTTTTCGATTACTTGACTGACCACAATATTCCCTACCGGACTTATTCATATCACCATGCTAGTGATGCCGACATCTTGCAAGCAGCAGAACGGGACATTCGTACGGACAAGTCAGGCTTCTTCTTTGTGTATCTCTGCGAATTAGATATGGTGCTGCACAATTGCTTCGCCGACCCTGTGAAACTTGATGAGCGTCTAAAGTGGTACGACACTGGCTTGCGAAAGATATTCCGAGCTGCCCAGCAAACGGACCCCAATACCACACTGACCATTTTTTCCGACCACGGAATGACTCCCGTGCGGAATCACTTCGATCTCGTGAGCAACGTGGAAGCGTTACGCTTCAAAATGCCTGACGATTACCTTGCAGTCTACGATTCAACGATGGCGCGTTTCTGGTTTTTCAACTCCGCAGCAGGCAAACAAATAACACTCCTACTCGAGCGCCTGAACTGCGGGCGGATATTGTCGAAGCTAGAATTGCAAGAATTGGGCATCTTCTTTACCGATCAGCGCTATGGCGAGCTGATTTTTTTGTTGGCTCCGGGCTGGCTTTTTGCTCGCAGCAACTTCAATGGCAAAGGATGGATGCCTGTCGGCATGCATGGCTATCATCCGGACGATAAGTACTCCGATGGCGTTTTTTTGGCCAGCCAGAAGCCGGTTGTGCCAGTTGAGGGTGTGGCAGATGTCTATGGCTGCATGAAAGCTACGTGCGAGACGGTCTCGGAATTCGCTACTGCTCGACAGTAACGAACCGCGTCACGACAAACTGTGTGGATTTCACAACCAGAATCAAGGATATGCGGCGAAATGCAATGAATTTCAAGCCAATCTCAGTGCTGATGTTTTCCAATGCGCAAGTGCGTGGCGGAGCAGAGGAGCACATCCTGCAGTTGTTGACCCGTCTTGACCGCAAGCATTTTCGGCCATCTCTGGCATGCACCCCAAAACTAGCTGAGTTACTAAGACCAAATCTGCCAAAAGATGTCCAGGTGTGCCAATTGATTCTGGACGGTCCGACCGATTTCCGCGGGGCCTTTCAGCTGAGTACTTTCCTGCGTGAGTGCCGGACCCAAATCCTCCACTCGCATATGTTTCGGGCAAGCTTGTTCGCCTCACCCATTGGACGGATCAGCCGAGTTCCTGTGATTGTCGAGACTGCACACGTGCGAGAAATGTGGAGAAAAGGATGGAAGGCCAGCTTCGTGATCGACCGAACGGCTTCGAAATGCGTGGACCACACGATTGCCGTTTCGAATGCTATCGCACGTTATTTAGTCGAGTGTAAAGGCATCGCGAAAAGTAAGATTACGGTTATTCCGACCGCGCCCGCTCTCTCTGCACCTACTACTGGGCACCGCTCTGCAGCGGAAAGAAAGCATTCTTTGAGTCTTTCTGAAACCGACCCTATCATCGTTTTAGCTGGAAGGCTCGAACCACAGAAAGGACACTGGGTTGCTATTAATGCGATGACAGCGGTTTTGAAGGAGTTTCCTCGGGCACAACTGATCTTCTTAGGTGAGGGCAGCCTACGCTTTCAATTGGAACAGCTCGTACAGAGCAAGCAATTGGGGGCTAACATCCGATTTGCCGGATACCAGAACAACGTTCGGGACTGGTTTGCCGCGGCGGATCTCAGTATCTTGCCGTCATTTTTTGAAGGCTTGCCGATGACGGTTTTGGAATCGCTCGCGGAAGGCTGCCCGGTGGTTGCTACTGCAGTAGACGGTACCTCCGAGGTCATCCGAAATGGAGAAACTGGAATCTTAATAACAGCCGGGGAGGCCGTTCAACTCGGGCAGGCCATTTGCACGATGCTTAAGAATAAACAATTCGCCAAACGTTGTGCTTTGGCGGGACAGCGGGAAGTGTTGGAGAACTTCAGCATCGACAAACTGCTCACGCGAACTCAAGAGTTTTACGTGAAGATCTGGGAACAACAACATCTGCGAAAGGCCAACAGCCATTCCACATCTGGGGTTTCGCTAGCCGCGAATCGTTCAAACCTACTGTTGTAAGGACGATGGCGGATTTCTCAGTCCCTAACAATCGTCAAACCTGATCGACTTCACATGAAATATATCTTCTGGGTAGGATTTGCATGGGTCACATATGTGTATGTGGGCTATGCAGTGATCTTGTTGCTTCTGGCGCTGCGGAAGAAAGTGGAACCGAAGATCAACGAGTCTTGCACGCCCACGGTCAGTGTATTGGTCGCCGCCAGAAATGAGGAAAGGGATATTGCTTGGAAGCTGCGACAGACATTGGCGTGGGACTATCCAAAAGATAAGCTTCGGGTTCTCGTCGCCTCGGATGCCTCCGTTGATGCTACCGATGAAATCATCAAGTCTTTTCATGATCCACGGATCACGTTCGTTCGTATGGAAAGGCAAGTCGGTAAGAACTCCGCATTGAATGAATTAGCGAAAATATCAACCGCGGATATCTTGTTCTTTACAGACGCGAACTCAGACGTGTCGACTGGTTGCTTAAAACGATTGATCAGGTATTTCGCAGATCCTAGAGTAGGATGTGTGACGGGCGTGGAAAGTGTGTTGGAGGCTGTTGAGCAGCCGGCCCTCTCACTCGGGACAGCCACGTATTTGAACTACGAATCGCTCATCAATCAACTGGAAAGCAAAATTGGGTCTGTGCTGGTATGTGACGGATCAATATTCTGCATGAAGCGCACCCTATTCCAGGAGCTTGATCCCGACCTGGCGAACGATCTAGAACTGCCAATCCGGATCGGTTGTGGGGGGCATTGGATTTTGTACGACTCCGAAACCCGCTCAGCTGAAAGGTCTACCTCGTCTCCTCAAGAGGAGTTTCGCCGAAGGCGAAGGATTTGTGCTCAAGGACTGCTGGGGTTGTGGCGGCTTCGTGCGGAGTTACGCGGTATGCGAATGTGGCAGTTTGCTTCGCGCAAAGTGTTGCGGTGGTTTTCTCTGGTACCTCTTATTGCTCTCTGCATATCCTCGGCACTCATGATGAGGCAAAACGTCATGTTCGAACTGCTGGTTGTCTCCGAAGCGGTTTTCTGTACTGCAGCTTTGCTGGGCTGCAGTTCGCGCCTCCGTCGATCCCAAAGCGGCCGTGTGGTCGGTCCTCCCTTCCACTTTATGTTGGCCCTTGTTGCTGCTCTTCTAGGCATGCTCGACACGTGTCTCGGAAGACGATACAGCGTGTGGACGATTGCCGAGGTCTCGAGAGGACAAGCTAGTGCAGGTCAACTCCGATCCATTGAAGGCTCTGCGAAGTTATGAAAATAGAAGTTTGTTCTACCAAGCAAGATGAGCAGTCTTGGCGCGACTTTGTCGACAATCACGCCCAAGCAACGGGATACCATCGATGGGGATGGAAGGAAGTTGTTGAGAAGAGCTTTGGTTGGCCGACAGTTTATCTTATGGCCACAGAATTGGGGACGGTAAAGGGAATCTTACCTATTGTCCTGCAGGACAGCTGGTTGTTTGGCAGGAGTGCTTCTTCGATGCCACTGCTGCAAGGCGGTGGAATACTTGCAACTGATTCAAGCTCCGCAGGAGCACTGCTTCAGCACGCAATCGGGATGGCGAGAAGTGCTGGAGCGAAATACTTGGAATTGCGACATTTGTCTGATCCCAAGCTCGGTCTTCCCGTCCGAGCGGACAAAATCAGGAGTGTCCTGACGATTGATGAAGACAGTGAGCGAATGTTCAAGTCGCTCGATTCGAGGTTGCGCACCAGCATTCGAAAGGGCATTAAAGCCGGCCTGGTAGCCGAGTTTGGGGGAAGCGAACTAGTCGACGAGTTTTACTCCGTATTCGCTCACAACATGCGGGATCTGGGAACTCCCGTTTATCCCAAGCGTTTCTTCGAGAATGTTAGCGTCATGCTGGCTCCAAATGTGCACATCTGCATAGTTCGCGATGGGGTCAAGCCAGTGGCGTCCGCATTATTAATAGGGTATCGTGATGCGATCGAGTCGGCATGGGCGTCTTCAATCCGACAATTTCTGCATTTAAAGCCAAACCAGTTCTTACATTGGAACGTTATTTGTTTTGCAGCGAGCAAAGGCTACCGCACCCTTGATTTTGGGCGATCCTCGATTGGCACAGGAACGCATAACTACAAGGCTCAATGGGGCGCTGACACGATCCCCCTTTATTGGTTTTACTGGTCCCCGAAAAGTGAAGCCTCGGTCGCCGCGGACCGCCGCGATCCTAAGTTTCGGGTTGCAATCCGTGCCTGGCAAACGCTGCCGCTGCCGATCGCTAACTGGCTGGGCCCGGCTATTGTGAGGCATCTTCCATCGTAAATCAATTTCAGTCCTAACTAATTCTAGTTGCCACGAGAAAATCGAATGAGTTTAACGATGTGTGATATCGGGAACTCGGTAACGAGAGTCCACCTCGCCAGTAGTGGTGCCGACGCTCAACGATGGGAGGAGTTTGTCTCCACTCATTCAGACTGCTCCAGCTATCACAGGTGGAACTGGACACGGGTATTCGAGAACACATTTGGGTGGCGAACGTTCTATCTCGTTGCGGAAGATGAAAGTGGAGTGCGCGGTATTCTGCCTCTTGTGAGGCAAGAGGATTACCGATTGCGAAAGTCCTTTTGCTCGTTGCCTCACGTCCGGGAGGCCGGCATTGTGGCCGATAACGCGGAGATAGAACAATTGCTGATGGAGGGCGCCAAACAACTCGCAGGCCAGAGTAATGTAAACTGCATCGAGTTCAGACACCGCGCCGTCCACCACCTGGACTTGCCAGCACGAACTGACAAAGTGGTCTTTGTCCTTCCAATCCATAGAGATCCGGAACGCATGCTGAAATCGCTTGGCAGAAATACCCGTATCAAAATCCGCAAATCGATGTCAAACGGTTTAACTGCGGAGTTCAATGCCTCGGATTCGTTAGATGAATTCTATCGAATTTTCTGTCACAACATGCGTGATCTAGGTTCTCCGGTTTATTCGAAAACATTCTTTCGCGAGATTATCCTTGCTTTTCCGGAGGATGCCCATATTTGCATCGTTCGACAGGTGAGCAATACCGTTGCCGCAGCGTTCTTATGCGGGTTTCGAGATACGATCGAAGCATTGTGGACCTGCTCCCTTGAGAAGTACCTGCCATTGAAGCCGAACATGTTCTTGTACTGGAAATTGATAATGTTCGCGGCAGAGCGAGGTTTTCAGCTATTCGATTTTGGCAGATGCTCTGTTGACTCAGGCACCTACCACTTCAATGTGCAGTGGACTTCACGACAAATTCCTCTGCGATGGTTCTCCTGGAGTCGGAACGGTACCGAGACCCGGGACAATCATCGCACTAGCGCTACGAGCCGGGTTGCCGTTTGGATGTGGCAACGCCTTCCAGTATTTCTCACGCGGTCTGTTGGGCCGACCCTGATCAAATACGTTACTGGAGTGTGATTCACTTTACCGCCAGGCCTTTAGCCCTCCCCAGAGTCATAATCCAAGTTTTAGAAATCTAAACATGGTTGCTTTAGCAGAAGCCGTTGTATTGGCGAAGCCAGTTGCGGCACAGCCTGTAGCTGCACAATCAGGTATGTGTGTATTTTCCGTCGACGTAGAGGATTGGTTTCACATCCTGGACGTGCCGTCAGCTCCCAGTTTGTCTGACTGGCATAACCTTCCTTCCCGGGTGGAAAAGAATTTCTATCGATTATTGGACATGTTCAGTCTCAAGGGAGTCCGGGTAACCTGCTTCTTCTTGGGGTGGGTTGCAGAACGGTACCCCCAACTGGTCCGCGAGGCGGTGCGCCGAAAGCATGAGATTGGCTCACATGGATATAGCCATCAACTGCTTTATAGGATGACGCGGGAGGAATTCCGAGAAGACGCGCTGTTCTCGCGTGTCCTTCTGGAGGACATTTCGGGCACATCTGTCGTTGGCTATCGATCCCCTGGGTTTTCAGTGACGGGAGCAACGCCTTGGTTTTTTGATGAACTCGCGTCCGCTGGCTACGAGTACGACTCCTCGGTGTTTCCTGCCAGCCATGGACATGGGGGCATACCCACGGCGGATCGAACGCCTCATCTGGTCGGCAATCCACAACATAAGCTCATCGAATTCCCCATCAGCGTTGCGGACTTTGCAGGGAAACGTTGCTGTTTCTTCGGCGGAGGCTACTTGCGCTTATACCCCTATTGGTTGATCCGCCACAAAGCGCAAGAGCTATTAAAATCAAACCTCCCTGTAGTGTTTTACATTCACCCTCGAGAGATCGATCCCGCCCATCCCCGGCTTCAAATGAATCTCACCCGACGCTTCAGGTCATACGTGAACCTGCAGCAAACCGAGAGCAAGATTCTGAGAATTCTTAACGAGTTTCCAGTCACCACTTTTCAGACCTTCCTCGCTTTGTGCGGTCATCGCTGGAATTTGAGACAAGTTGCATAGTGCAAGAGGTCTCGTAATCTCCTCGCCTCACCGAAACACACTTCCCCATTATCACAAGCGACGCTGCTGCGATGGCCCCTACCTGTATAGTGGAAAACCGCTCTGTTCGATACGCGAAAGATGCGATTTGCGCAACTATGGCAGGGCTGTGTCGTAAACAAGTGGGCTGTAATGGTCGGGCACTGATTCTAACCGGAAGTCTAGCCCGGGATGAAGGCAGCACTCAGGTTAAGAACGGACGAGTTCGCGTTCTAGGAGGTGCTGGTTTCTTTCTCTTTGTAAATCGACCAAAGCACCAGCTTTCAGGTGCCGACGCCGACCTCCTAGCAAAAAGAGCGGAGGAGATCCTGTTACAACAACGGATAGCCGTGCCGCCCGGAGATATGAATAGGATGGCGGAAGCTATCTGCAGACTGCTTGGCGACGAAGGACTCCGGCGGAAATTTCGCCGCTGCCGGACGCACACATGTGCTCCAATCCTTCAATCTGGCAAAGTTTATTAACGAAACACAGGAATTTTATTTGAGTGCCTGGGATATCCACGTTCGGCAGGCCTCTGAGGAACAACGAGAATGCATTCGGAAAGGCAGTACGATTCTCAGTAATTAGCCGAATTCGAGGGTGTGACGGGTTGTATCGCTTGGATTTGCGAAATGTCCCGATTCCCGGTTAAGTCGATGAACTCTGTTAGCGCATCTTCGGAATGCGAGTCTCAAATGAATTCTAAATCCGAAGCACGCCGGATGATTTCCGAAAGTCTCGCTAAAGTTGTGCCTGCTCGGCTGGGCAACGGTTTGCGCGCAATTGTTTTGACCGGAAGCTTAGCGCGGGACGAAGCAACTATCGTGGCACGAGGGTCCCGGTTCGAGTCGTTAGGAGATGCCGATGTGCTGCTGGTTTACGACACTGGCGCCTCTGAACCGGATTGTTTGCAAGTGGAGCTTGTTGTGCGCGAAGCAGAAGAAGGATGTCTCCAGCGTGGCCTGCGTGCCATTGTGAATGCCAGTTCGGTGTCGCCCCGATATTTCCAGAAACTTCCGAAGTCTATTTTTGCGTACGAGTTGAGGCATTGTGCGAAGGTCATCTGGGGAGAAACTGAAATCCTTAAACACGTCCGGGAATTCTCTGCGGCGGAGATTCCGCATGAAGATGCCTGGCGGATGATTTCCAATCGGATGATCGAATTGATGGAGGCGTCACGACATTTCTTTGGGGATTCAACCACAGCGGAACTGGGCCTGTACTATGCAATTGTGAAGATGTTTTTGGATATGGCCACATCGTATTCGGTTTTCGCTGGAGCGTATGCGCCGAGCTACCGGGAGCGAGCGGAACGCCTGCTCGCAATGGCAAATGGCCACCCGGGCTCGACGCCCTTTCCATTGGGAAAATTTAGCTCGCGCGTGCAGCAGTGCACGGCTTGGAAGCTTTCTGGTGAATTGGATTTTTCTTGCGAGGTCTTCGAACTCTGGCGTGAAGCAATCAGTTACCTGCGCCGATTGTGGCGGTGGGAAATCATTCAAATGACTGCGGCAAATGGAGAACAAACGATTCGTGGGCTCGTTGAGCGCCTTGGAGAAAAGCAAACCAGTCGAGCTCGTCTGCGAGGGTGGTTGTCCGTGATGAAACGTCGGGGCATGGTAAAAAGCTTCAGGCACTGGCCTCAGTGGATGAGGCAGTGTTTGAGTGCTTCGCCCCGTTATGTGGTTTATGGAGCGGCGGCCGAAGTTGTCTTCTATCTGCCTTATCTAGTGAACCGCAGTGGCCGGCTCGCCAGATCCGACCCTGATTGGGATAAAATTCGTGCTTGCCTACCGGTAACTCTTCCGCATGGCGACATGCCCAATGTCGCTTCCTGGCAGGCGCTGGCAGACGATGTTGCCTGGAATTATGCTGAGTTGTTAGTAGGAACTCACGCGTGACGCAACGTCGTTTTCAATCACGCCTTTGGAGAGAATTTCTAATAGGCATGCAGGAGGTAGCAAAATGGATGTAGCAAATCGGCCACTGCATCTTACAAAACTGTATGAAGGCCACGAGAGGTCCCGCGCTTCATTTGCCATGTACCTTGCAAAGACTTTTGCCGCTCGTGCCGGTTTAACCTCGTGGGAAGGCGTACGCATTCTCGACCTCGGTTGCGGCAATGGAAACATTGCCCGACTCTTCGCCTCTCTCGGGGCGCACGTCACTGGTGTCGAGTGTGATTTAGGAAGGGTGTCTGGCATCCTTAGGGAACAACCTAACTTTAATGTCATTGCCGCCGATGGTCATAATCTGCCTCTAGATGACAAATCATTTGACTTCGTGATCCTTTCCGATGTTCTCGAGCACGCTTATGATCCTGCAAGAATGTTGCGCGAAGTTGCCAGGGTTATACGTCCCGGTGGGATGGCGTACATTGGTGCCACGAATCGAACCTCATTTGTAAACATTATGTTTGATCCGCATTACAATGCACCCCTGATTCCACTGATGTCGAAACGTGTCGCAACTTGGTATGTGACTAGATTTCTGAAGTTCAGCAACACATCAATGTTGAAAAATACTTCGTGCGAGGTGAATTCCTCGCATGCATCGAAACGGCCGGCTTTACGTGCGACAATTTGCCAATATATCAAGATAAATTGCGTGTTAGTGAACTCGCCACAGCTCCAGGTCGAAAAATTCTGCAAACGGCCCTTTCGGCTCCGGGATTTCGCAGATTTGCTGTATGGATAGCAGGAACCTTGCCTTTCGAGTATTTCCTTGCTCCGGGCTTAAACTTCCTCTGTGTCCGCACAACCGAGAGTTACTGCATGATGTAGCGCTTGGCAAGAATGTTGCGATTCAAAGTCTTGTACGGAACCTTCCGCTAGACACTGTTACCTTAAACCAAAATCATGTTTCGAAATATTCTTAGTAATTGGGCTGGCGACTTGGCGACCGGGCTGATGTCCCTCATGATCACCCCGTTCATGATCCACCATCTAGGCGACCTCCAATTTGGTATTTACACATTGGCCTTTTCCTCTGTGGGATATTTTGACCTTCTGGCACAAGCTATTCGTAGCACCCTGCAGCGTTTCGTTGGACGCATAAGCGACGTGCCAGACAGCGAGGCATTGAACTCAGTTTTCAGCACCGCATTAACAGTCAGCCTTGCTGTCGGTTTGCTCACCATCGTACTTTTTACAGGCTTGTCGAGAGTCCTGCCCTCTTTTTTTAACCTCGCTCCGGCGCAGCAACATTTATTTGCCACGTTGGTCATTCTCGTCGGCCTGAATTTGGGGCTGGGAATTCCGACGGCACTGCTTGGATCATATTTGTGCGGCCTACACCGGTTTGACCTGTACAACCTGGTCTCGATAATTAGACAGGTCCTGCGGACAAGTTTAGTATTGCTGGTCCTCTTGGACGGCAAGGGAGTGCTCGCAGTTGCTGGGTGCGTATTAGTGGCGACTCTGTTCTCGTTACCGCTTAATTGGTGGATGATCCGGAAGATCGATTCGGGATTAAAAGTTGATGCAAGGCTGGTTCGGCTCGGAACTGCGCGGGACCTATTGACCTTTAGTTTCTGGACATTGCTAAACAATATCGGGCAACTCCTCCGGGACTCTACGGATTCGATTGTGATTGGCCGAATATTGAACCCAGCGCTGATTACGCCCTTTACGGTCGCATCCCGCGTGGTGGACTACTTTCGGCCAACAATTAACAGTATGGTGAGCCCTTCGTTGCCTCGATTTAGCCAACTGGATGGTCATGGCCGGGATGGCGAGATCCGGGACCTCTTCCTGCGCCTGACCAGATTGTCCGCCGTCATCTCGCTGGCCGTCGGTTCGATGCTCATATTAAACGGGCGAACTTTGCTCCTCCTTTGGGTAGGGGCGCGATACGTCTCGAGTTATCCTATTCTTGTACTCCTCACTGTTGGCGCAGTCGCTTCAGCAGCGCAACTTGCGACGCTTCATGTCTTAATTGCTAAAGGTCGCCATCGCGCCTATGGCATTTGGACCATAGGCGAGGGGCTGGTCAACCTTGTCCTGAGTGTCATCTGGGCGCGTAAATATGGGATCGTCGGAGTGGCCCTCGGGACAGCTGTACCTTTGGTTGTCCTAAAGCTGACTTTGCAACCCTGGTATGTGACCCGAGTGTTAAATGTCTCGCTTCTTGAATACTTTGGCAGGGCTTTGGCTCGGCCATTATTGGTGTGCGGGCTCTTTGTTGGCCTGTGCGGCTTGAACAGCGGGTTTCAAGCAGATGCCAACATCCTTCATTTCCTAATGACATTAAGCTGGCAGATTCCAGCGCTCCTGATGCTGGCCTACACGCTATGCCTGGACCGATCGGATCGACAGACGCTTCGGTTACGCTTTCCAGCCGTTGCCCAAATACTTCCGCTCTGCTAAGGAAGTCTTAGAAGGTCATTCAGCCCTTTTTGTATAACATCACATCCAAGCCCCTACTCTCAGGAAGCGTTGGAAGACTTATGATTCCAATAACGAGTAAGGATTCAAGGAATAAGCGAGAGAGCGAATCGAGTGAGGCCAGAGCTACCCACATTCCCCGCTTTAATCTACCTGGAGTTCCGATTTTCAACTATCACGGCCTTACAGAGCTCTTATCGCAAAATGTTCCACAGAACACGGCCCAGTATTGGCTTTCTCCAATTAAGTTCCATTCTCATCTGGTTCACATTCGCGACCAAGGTTTTCATACAGTTCTCCTTCACGACCTGACAGATCGTACGATAGATCATGCGCGAAAATTGCGGACAGTGGTTCTGACCTTCGATGATGGGCTTGTTTCTGACTACGAAGTGGCTTTTCGCCTGCTTACAGAATCCGGTATGAAAGCAGTCTTTTTCTTGAACACAGCAACACTTGGGCAAGAGGGGTACCTGAATTGGAATCAAATCGTGGAGATGGAGCAGTATGGAATGTCCATTCAATCACACAGCCGAAGTCACGTAGATCTTACCGTGCTTCCCACCCCCGCGTTGGATGCGGAGCTCAGTGAATCAAAATGCCGTTTGGAAGACCGGCTCGGTACTCGCGTCGATTTCCTGGCCGCACCACGGGGTTTGCTGGATCGTCGTGTTGTCCGGAGGGCACTTGCACTTGGATATCGAGCAGTCTGTAGCGCCCGTTGTTTACCGGCCAAGCCCGGATCCAAAACTTTCACACGAATAACTTTGGATCGGGACGTCACGATCAAGGAATTCAATGGTTATCTGAACTGCGAATTATCGCCGTATGCGCGCCGGCTCTCACGAGGTTTGTTGCATGGTGCCATGTCGATTCCAGGTCATCTCTGCCAGGTCTTGCGATGCCGGTTACTTAAACAGCCAGCCACGGCTAGCAGATAATGATTCACACGGCTTGACCAAATGTGGGATTAAGGAGCGGGAGTAATTGAACTCAACATCCGTCAGTGTAGTTATTCCGTATTTCAAGCGCCGCGAGATCTTCGACCGCGCGCTCGACTCCGTACTGAGCCAGAAGTATGACAATAAGGAAATAATCATTGTAGATAACCATTCCGAAGATGACGTAAGAGAACGCATCTTGGCGCGCCAAGCCGGAATCGAGCTTATACAACTTCCTGAAAACGGTGGTCCGTGCACCGCTCGCAACGTGGGGGCTCGTGCCGCGACGGGTGATATTCTGGTTTTTCTCGAAGATGATGTCGGATTCTTGTCGCCACTTGAATTAGATAAACTCGTCAAGGTCTTCGAAAACCGGCCTGAAGTAACTGTTGTTGACTTCCGAGTCTCCAACCCGATTACAGGTGAACTGTCCTTGCGTGACTGGTGCCACCCTCGTTACTGGAAGGAGTTCGCCCAGACTGAGTTCGAGACCAACTACTTGTCGGAAGGAGCCTGCGCGATGCAGCGTAGGGTCTTCGAGGAGACCGGCGGCTATTATGAACATCTGTTTTTTGGCGCCGAAGCTGCAGATTTCGAACCGCGTATTATGGATCAGGGATACAAAATAGTTTACATGCCGGAAATTCGCGTCTGGCACCAGGTCTCTGAGAAAGGTCGCACCAACGAACGCCAATATTATTATTTTACACGGAACTTTATCTGGATCGCGTACAAGAATTATCCGTTATGGGCAGCGGCGCGATTCCTTAGCTTTAAGCTAGCCATGATGCTCTATTTAACGGGTCGCGCCGGTTCCTATCGGCCATTTCTGCGCGGCCTGTGGGACGGCTTCCGTGGGCTTCGCCGCATTCACCAAGATCGCAAGCCAATCAGGCAAACAACCATAAAGCGATTGTTAACTCTGGATAGAGAGAGACCGGGAATTCTTACGAGGCTGGCGCGTCATCGCGCACGCCCGCAATTGTGAAATTATGAGCTCAAGAGCTGTTAATTAATTATGATCGTATTCTACATCCTGATTGCGTTGATGCCATTCGACAATCCCCCGATTGTGTGGCGGCTTGTGGGTAGCACAGCTACTTTCAAAATCCTTGGGACGCTTTGTGTTTTGTATGCATTGATTGACATCCTCAGGCGAGGATCCATTCCAGCGTATTTCCGCACCTGGCAGGCCCGTTTTTTTTTCGCTCTTGTCGTTCTTGCCGCCGTTTCGTTTTTCACTAGAGGTTACGGCCATTTTCTTCCAAGCAGCGCGCTGCTAATCTACAGCAATTTTGTCGCGTTCTTTTTCGTTACCATTGCGCTTGTTCATTCGCCCGAGCGACTTGGCTGGTTGTTATTTGCCTCAGTGGCCGGGATTGCCTATGGCTCGGCAGACATCATCCGCGAATGGCTCGTTTGGCACGGAACTTACGCAGGATACCGCGCCGGCGATTCCGTAGGAGATGGCAACTATTTCTCCACTTCTGCGGCTCTTATTCTTCCGTTCGTTTTCCTAATGATTTTTCGTGCCAAGAAGTCCTGGGAAAAGCTGTTCTTCTCCGGCTGTTTGCTGCTTACCCTTCCAGCTATCATGCTCACAGGATCCAGGGGAGGGAGTCTAGCCGTCGCCACCTCATTGCTCTATGTCATTTGGCATTCGCGATACCGTCTGAGGAACCTCATTTTGGTTACTCTTCTGGTTCTTCCGCTGGCCGTCTTTGTGCCGGTTTCGCCCATTCACAGATTCCTGCACCCCCGCGAGCGCGGGTTCAGTACAGAAGAATTCCGCCTTCAGGCGTGGATGGCTGGACTGAGGATGTTCGAAACCCATCCTCTTTTTGGAGTTGGCTTGGGCAACTTCAAAATTCTGATGCCGAAGTACGCGGACTCAGGAGTCCAGATCGATACGATAGCCCACAACTCTTACGTCGAGTACCTCGCCGAGTTGGGCCCTGCGGGGCTATTCCTTTTTGTTGCTATCGCTTATTGTGCATTTCGATCGCTGCGAAAAGTACGAAGGCGAACACGAAGCACGAGCCCATCTTCAGTTCTGTATGTGACGGCCCTGGCGCTTGAATCGGGTCTGCTCGGATACATGGTGGGCGCGTTCTTTCTGTCTGCGGAGTACGAGAAGCTTTTTTGGGTCATCATTTTCTTGTCCATCTGCTTGCCTGGTTTAGTTCGGCGGACAGAGCGTGAGATGGCTCTGCGCCGACAGGTGGTGCCAGAGGAATCTTGTATACAGACTGGGCAATGAGACGGAACCGATCTAATCTCGGCACATACTGGAAATCGGGTTTTCTTACGTCCATGATACAGATTCAGAGTGCGTGGCAACGCCTTACACGCGGCTTGGATCCTTTTTGGATCCTGAGAAATTATGGGGTTCTCAGGACGGCTCGGTGGTTGCGACGGAGCGTTCCGTACTATCTTTGGTTTCACTTTACAACCGCGGGCCGCAAAGAACGCGACTTCGATCAGATTCACGGCGTCGACACGGAAGGCATAACGCAGTATGGGGAGATGGGAGATGTGGGCCCAAATCGTTGCTTCCGCGTCCAATTTGCACCGACGAAGCCCAAAATGTTCTATCGTCTGCTCGACTCATTGCACATCAACTATTCGGACTTCACCTTCATAGATATTGGTGCAGGCAAAGGACGAGTGCTTCTAATGGCATCTCGTTATCCCTTTCGCAGAATCGTCGGAGTGGAGTTTGTCCCTGAATTCTGCGAGATCGCTCGCAAAAATTCTGAAATATGTGGCTGTCCGCCAGAAATCCACTGCATGGATGCCACTCAGTACGTTTTTCCAGACGGTCCTCTAGTCGTCTATATGTTCAACCCATTCGGTATCGAACCCATGCGAAAATTGGCTCACAATTTAGAGCAGTCAGTGGCCTCAAGACCTCGACCAGTTTACGTCGTCTATTGGAATCCGACCCACCTACGGGCGTTTTCCGGAAGTCCTTACTTTGCCCAAGTTGTTTTCAGGCGCGATGAATTTGCAATCATCAAGTCAACATTCGCCGTTCCTGAAGGTGCCGTGAGATGATTTCCGCTTCTCCTCGGATTCCCGGTCAAATTTGCGGCAGGTTGCCGGATTTTATTGGTGTTGGACCGCCACGAACAGCCACAACTTGGTTGCATGAGGTCCTTTCCGGTCAGGTTGGACTACCCCAGGGTGCAAAAGAAACTGATTTTTTTGTACACAAATACGACAATGGATTGGATTGGTACGCGGCGCACTTTCGCACGTTCCCGCCTGGCCGCCCAATTGGGGAATTTAGCCCAAACTACTTTATCGGACCTCAGACACGAGAGCGTATTGCCAGGCACGTTCCGGATTGCAAAATTATTTGCACGCTCAGAGACCCCGTGGAAAGGACTTATTCGCACTACCGCAAAGGCCGTGAGGGAGAATACTTTTCCGGCAGTTTCGAGGAGTGCCTCGAGAGGCGTGCCGATCTTCTCGAATGGTCCAAGTATGCTACTCACCTAAAGGCTTGGCGGCGAGTGTTCGGAGCAGAGAATGTGCTCGTCCTTATCCATGACGACCTGAAGGCTGACGCACAGGCTTTTCTCAATGGCGTCTGCGATTTCATTCAAATTGAAAGATTTCAGCTCAGTGCTCCCGCAATGCAAGACAATTTGGTCAACGCAGTTCCAAGTGAGCCTCGATATCCGCGTATCGCCCGCGCGGCCCGCGCAGTAAGGGACCGTCTCCATAAGAACGGGAACTACGCTCTCGTGAATTCGCTCAAGAGTCCTGGTCTGCGCACTTTTCTTTTCAGCGGCGGAGCTGCTTTCGAACCTATGCGGCCCGAAACTGATGCGCGCCTCAGAGAGTTCTACCGCCCAGAGGTCGAAGCCTTGGAAGACTTGATTGGCCGTGATCTGTCACGATGGAAGACCGTTCGCCCGGCATCGTCAAGAGGTCGCGCTTAAGATACAAGAATATTTAATCTACTATCCGCGACCGTCAATATGGATCTTGCTGCACACTGCAAATATGCTGCAAACCTCGTTCATTCACAGTTGACAATGGGAAACATCAGGACTGTTCGGATGGAAGAAGCGCGGCGAGTTCAAATGATTGAAAATTCAACCATCGTGGAAGAATCGGCGTGGCGGCGGGCGAAAGTAACAGTTGGAAGAACAAAGGGTTACGCTGCAGCATTGTATATGAGCGGCCTCACCTCAGGGTGCTCACTGGGTTTATCTTTGAAAGCGGGCGAACAACAGCGCGAGCTTGATTCAGCAATTGCCGATATCGCAAAACGGTCTGCGTTGGACGACTCCGACGCAGGTTATGAACGCTGGCGCACACCTTATGGGCACTTTTGGATTCCGAAACGCCGCCTGTCGCGAGAATCATTGTTCGACATGCTCGGGGAACGCCGCTTGGAGGTTTATGGAGGTCGGCGGCGAGGCGTGCAGAAAGGCGATGTGGTGCTCGATTGCGGGTCAAATATCGGCACTTTTGTTTCTGAAGCTCTGGCAGCCGGCGCTTCTCAGGTCGTTGCTTGCGAGCCATCGCCTGGGAACGTGGAGTGTGTGCGGCGCAATTTCGCGGGCGAGTTGGCGACGGGCCGCGTAATCCTGTATCCCAGAGGACTGTGGCATGAGGCGACCACGCTCCGGCTTGGCCTTGGGGCTTCGCCGGCAGGCGATTCCTTCCTGAGAGAGAGCACAGATGGAATCGGCCTGCCGGTGACGACGATCGACACCGTCGTCTCAGAACTGGCGTTCAACCGGATCGATTTCATCAAGATGGATATTGAGGGAGCCGAACGTAACGCCTTGCAAGGCGGCTGCGCCACGATCGGCCGTTTCCGTCCGCGGCTGGCCGTATCGGCTTATCACCTGCTGGATGATCCACAGGTTCTAACGAGCGAGGTGACAAAGGCGTTCGCGAGATACAAGCTACACTGCGAGCGCGTAAGATTAGTAACTTCCGGCTTACTTCACTCCCGGATTGCGCCGCTGGTTTACTTCTTCGAACCCTGAGCACTGGCGTGGTCGGCGGCACTAGAAACGATAAGATCGAGTTCTTCTACTGATCGCAATCGATTACAGAACTCACCAGCACGGCGCTTCGCACCATCTGAGGTCGAGGCCCAGCCAGGGTATGCGAATTCTGCATGTCGAGGTTGTTACATTTCGACGGAGTTCCGAAGCACATCACATAATCGGGGGAGGACCGAAGGCATCGGCTTAATGTGGGGTATAGCTGTTGGCTTCTGTTTTTCGGCGCGTTCCTCGAATAGAAGACGTTTTCACATCTTTGCTTTTCCGTGAGAATGCTTTGGACTGTTGGACACCGTGTATTTCCTTTAGGAGCCTGGCTGTGTACGAGTTTGCATCCCCGGCTGTATCGGTAATCATTCCTTCGAAATACCGTCCACCAGACCTGGAGAGAACGGTAAAAACCCTACTCGAACAAACTGTACTGCCGAGGCAGCTGATCATCGTTGATCAAAGCGATCAGTCGGAGAATCGCCAGCGAATCGAGAAGCTTTACGCAACGCTGCCGCCGTCTATCCGCGGCTCCCTTGAGCTTTGTTATGTTCATGACAATACAGTCGTGGGCCCGATTGTAGCTCGAAATCGCGGGATGATGGTCGCGTCGGGAGAAATCTTGGCATTTTTTGATGACGATGTATGCCTTGAGCGCACGTATTTGGAGGAGTTGGTGGCCGTTTATAACCGAGACCGCAACATCGTGGGGGTATCTGGCATAGTTACTAACTATCCGCGTCCGCCGTGGCCGCAGCGCCTTTGGACGACCCTTTTTGTTCGTGGCAATTTTCATGACGAACGCCAACCGATCTATTGGAAGGCGAATCAGCTCCGGGAATCGGAGCCGCTTCCGGTTCGAAAGTTCACTGGTGCGTGCATGAGTTTCCGCTCCGAGGGCTCCCGGCCCAATTCGTTTGATGAAAACCTGCCAAGCACGTTCGAGGAAGACTGGGACTTCTGCGTTAGCCTTGGAGCAAATGCGAAATTAGTGATCGCTCCTCGCGCGCGTCTTCTACATATGCGAAGCGCTCCCGGTAGATCAGGCGAGCATCATCTACGCAACGAGGCGCGGTCCACACATTATCTGTACCGAAAACATTGGAGCCGAGGTGTCAATAGTTTCCTGTGTTATTGCTGGATTAACCTTGGCTATGGATTGCTCGCAACCGTAGGGAGCCTACGGCGGCGGTCGCTTTCGCCCTGGCGGGCCTTTCTTTCAGGCGCCACTGATGGCAAAATCTTGGCGCGCGGACGGTCTGGCCGAGTCGCCAAAAACTGATTATCTAGGGGTAGCGCGTGCGTAAAGATGATGCGCTGCCGCTCAGGATCAATCCTCGAAGCCGACTTAACCGGCACGCTAGCGAATTTGTGAGCTGATCATGGTTGCAACAGCCAAAGCAGATTGGCTGCCCGGATTTGCGTAATCACATCTCCATAGTTGGCCGCTTCGCCGCCGCACATCGCGCCCATGTCTACCACGTAGGTAGCGTCGCAAGCCACGCTGCCGGTTACATCCTCGACTCCGTCATAAGCGTTGTCACTAAGACTGACCAAGCCCCAATTCTCAGCCTGAAAATCCTGCCAAGCCCACTGGTTGAACTCCACGAACTGCGTGTCGCCGTTGAAGCCGGGAGTGGTCAGTAGATAATTGATCGTGTTGTAGCGCATCAGCCCCCTTTGCGATTGGGTAGGCTGTTCCAGGAAAATACCTTGCGCGGGATTGAGCGATTCGCTGGAAGCTGATTGGGCTGGGATGGAAACAAAATCAAGAAGCGGTTTGTCCCCTGCGTAACGTGTTAAGTACTGATAAGCGGAAGGAAATTCGGGGGACATGGCAGGCGCGCTAAACGACGTAGTTGGGGTGAACCAGTACAACGTCGTGTCGATCGCGTCCACGTAGGGAGCCTCGCCCTCTAATAACTTGCTATAGGCTGGCCCTCCATACCCGCCGAGAGAATCTATGCCGAAGTAAAGAATGTTTGAACCGAGCCCTCTTAAAACATCATGAAAGTTCTTGCAATACTTCGCCATGTAATGCGCGATCCAGTTATCTATGTCCGCGCCGAAATTCGCGTTTGCGTTCGGTACTGGATGGGATTGAACACCCACTCCGGTGCAAGCGAAATAGGTTGGGTAATTGGGATCGGCTCCTTCCAGACAATAGGAATTGGTCCCCACCCAGCTTCCCGAGCCGCTTTCGTCCATCAGTCCAGTGCCGCCAGCCATCCAGCCTGCATAGATGTAATTGATGGTGATGGCTGCGCCGTTCGCCGGAGCCCTCACAAAGGTTAGTGAAATTTCCCCTGTGGAGTAATGGATCGTCGATGCCGTGACATAACTAGCGGTCGGACTAAGAAGTTTCCCGGTGTTTGCCGTACCTGAATATCTAAACCATGGCTGGTCGCCTATCGTTGTCGTGCCCGCAACGGAAATGGCGATTGTGAACGGCGAGACGGGGGTGTGAGCTAAAGTGTGAGTGAACGTGGTCGTCGATCCATTCCCGGTGCCGACGCTCTCTCCCGTGACCTGTGTTCCCGACGAGTCGAATGTCGTATAGTTGGATCCCCAAGCCGTGTTCAGCGCAGAAATGCTGCCACTGTACTTCTGCCACAGGTAATCGCGCAGGCTGCACGGATTGACAGCCAGTACGCACGACGCGGGATTCGTAGCGTCGGCCTTCGTGTGATACACATGATCGGAATATAAAAACGATTCATTGAGAAACCGAGTAGATTGTATGAAGGTCTGCACCGGAGACGTGATCACAGCCAGCCATCCGAGATTACTGCCCGTCCCCTGATTGACAAAATCCGGCCCGGAGGCGAAGCCTGCGAACCAGTCGGTATCGTCTGAAACATACCCGAGAATCCAAGCGTTGTTATGAACAATCTTTTGTTGCACCGTGTTGGAAAGATTGGAAAAATCCGAATTTAGTTGCGTACTTTCTTTGGCGTCGAAGATGTCATAAAGATCGTTGCCTATGCCTTGCGCACTGGTCCATGCAGGCGGGGCCGTGTTCATGCCGTCCTTGATCGGCTCGGTTAGGTACCCATATCGATTCACGCTGGCATCTATGGTCGGATGGGTCGAGATGATGGTGGGGATCGGAATCGGCTGCGTGCCTCCTGGCCAGACACAACCAAAGCAAGTCGCCCAAGGGTATATGGACCCACTTGAAGTCTCTAGCCCGCTGGCATTGAATCCCCAGGATGTCGCTCGCTTCAGCGTTTGCCACGCCCAATTCGTTCCTGTACCCGTCGAATCTCCCGTCGCGGCATATTTTGTCGCATAGATCGGATAAAGGTTCGGATTCCCGGTGCTAGGGCAGGCGGGCGGTGGCGTAGATGTATAAGCACAAATCGGACTGCTATTAAAGTTGAAAGTCACATCCATCGAAATAAAGACGTGCCCGTCAGGCGTACAAAACCACCAGTGATTGTTAACTTTGGCTAAGGTGAACACCTCCGTGGTGTTGGTACAAGATATGTCCAGACGGCCGCCATATTGATCCACACTGGCCCTAGTCACATCAAGCACGAGAGATTTGGTTGTGCTCGAGTTTGGCGATGCCGAGTCGGCAACCTGCACGGTGAACGCAGACGACATGGCTTGGGACGGGGTTCCCGCGATTGCACCAGATGTCGCTGCCAGGGTTAGGCCCGGCGGCAGCTGCCCGGAGGGAATGGACCAGGTGTATGGTGGCGTTCCGCCTGTGGCGGTCAGAGTTGCTGAATATGCCGCGCCGATCTGTCCTGGTGACAGCGAACTCGTCGAAATTGACAAAGATGGCGGGCCCGATGAACTCGAGGATTTTGTGCCTCCGCAGGAGACGTGACTGAGCAGGCTGAAAATGCAGACAAGCCCTACTATGAAGTTGCTTAAGGCGAACGGCATGGGTTTGCTCATAGCGTTTATACTCGGTTTCCCGCCGTTCTGAAATATAGAGCGATCTCCCGCGTCGGCACAGATCACCTATGGTCATATGTCAACAGGTGCACCGGTCCTGGTTTAAAGCCTCAATGATCTATAAACCTCGTAGTTTGCGTAACTTAGGAAGATCCGCCGAGGCTCGCGAAGCTTTCATTAGAGGGACTCGATCATGCGCCCTCCTCAGCTGTTTCATTGGTGCAAAAATCAGCGGGAGTGAATATGGCCTCGATTGAATCAAGTCGCAATTTCTGGGACGAGAAAGCCAAAGAAAACCCCATCTGGTACGTTTCTTCGTATGGCCCGTATTACGGGCGGGATGAAGCTGACTTCTGGCGATCCGGATTTACCATTTGGGAACAGATGAAACGGCAGATTGGATATGAACCAAAGTCGGAGGATATCGTAGTCGAAATTGGATCTGGTGTCGGCAGACTTTCTCGTGTTATTTCGTCCGAAGTTGGAACACTTTATGGAACCGACATCTCCGCCGAGATGCTTGAACTGGCAAAGGCTCATAATTTACCTAATGTCTTGTTCTCGATAGGGGATGGGTCGAGCCTGCAGCAGTTTGGCAGCGGCTCTGCCGATCTCGTCCTCGCGTACTGTGTGTTCCAGCACCTTCCCAGCATCCGCATCCTGAGAGGATACCTGCAGGAAATGTGCCGGGTCGCGAAGCCTGGCGGTCTAATAGCGTTTACGCTCGTTCCTCACGATTGGAAGAGTTGGCTAGAGCCGCTGGCGGCGGTGAAGAATCGATTATTTCCGGCACACGGGCCAAAAGGCATTCACACGAAAGAGTGGCGTGGTATTAGGCCGAGGCATAGCGAGGTTGAGGAATTGGCGCCTATACCGTTGTGCTTCACCCAGACTGCGTCCGGCCAATGGCTTTTTTTCGGCAGGGTTTAGTTGGTCTCGCGAATACAGTCGATTGAGTTTCGTGAGCGTACCCGAAAACGAAGACGTGAGTTTTGCTCCTAAAGTGAGCTTGCGCTCAATCCCCCAAACGATCCACCAACATGGAGAGTATCGGACGACCCCACGATGAATTCAGTCGCGACAGAAACCCCGGCCATGGCACGTACATCCAGCGCAGGCGTCTACTGGATCAACTGGCGCGTGTTCCTATTGGCAGGAGCGATGCTGGTGCTCTTTGCCCCCGTACTCCGCGGCTTGGCGGGCGACTGGTACAGCGACCCCAATTACTCTCACGGGATTTTCGTACCATTGCTCTCAGGATATTTAACCTGGAGCAGGCGAGAAGAATTAGCCAAGGTCACGATCAAGCCTAGCCTTTACGGTCTGTTCGTTGTAGCGGGTGCGATCGGCCTGCTCTTTCTGGGTGATCTCGGGGCCGAGCTGTTTCTTACCCGGATCGCGATAGTTGGAACAATAGCCGGGCTGATCGTGTATTTCGCAGGTTGGAAGATGCTGAGAACGCTGGCTTTTCCAATTGGGTTTCTACTCTTGATGATCCCTTTGCCCACGCTTATTTATAACGAGATCGTTTTTCCACTCCAATTGCTCGCATCGCGGTTCGCCGGCGGCCTTCTCGATTTCTTGAATTTCTTTCCGGTCGTACGCGAGGGCAATATCCTAGTGCTGCCACACAGCCGTCTGGAGGTGGTGGAAGCATGTAGCGGCATTCGTTCGTTGATGTCGCTGATCACACTTGCCATTGGGTATGGATATTTTGCTGAGAACAATCGCTGGATTCGCTTGTCGCTCGTGCTGGGGATTGTGCCGGTAGCCGTGGTAAGTAACGGAATTAGGGTAGTAGGCACAGCGTTTGCGACATATTACTTGGGATCAAAAATCGCCGACGGATTTCTTCATTCATTTTCCGGTTGGGTTATTTTTGTGGTTGCATCGACAATGTTGCTGATGCTGCATGCGGCGATGAAAACCCTTCGTCGAGATTGGGCAAACAGCTTATGCCCATGACCGGCCGTTTTTGGGTTATGATCGCGGTCCTGCTGGGAGCCTCCATCGGCCTCCGCCATCTGTCGCACGGCGAATCCGTTCCCCTCGCAGAGCCGCTGAGCAAATTCCCGGTCCAGATAGAGAACTGGCATGCTCGTGAGGTGCCGATCGAACCGCGAATTATCCAGGCGTTAGGGGTAACTGATCACGTAAACCGGTTGTATGAGGCGCCCGGGAATTCTTCTATTTATCTTTACGTAGGCTATTACAAGAGCCAACGAACCGGACAGCTGATCCATTCTCCGAAAAACTGCCTGCCGGGAGCGGGCTGGGAGCCAGTCAGCGTCGGCTCCGTGGAATTGATGGGTCCGAACGGAAATCGAATTTCTGTAAACCGATATGTGATTCAAAACGGGCTCCAACGTCAACTCGTACTCTACTGGTATCAATCCCACGGCCGGATCATAGCAAGCGAATATTGGGGCAAGATCTACATGGTGCTGGATTCAATACGGCTGAATCGCACGGATGCCGCTTTGGTACGGATTTCTACACCCATCACCGGCAGGGACGAATACGCATCGGGAAAGAGGGCGATTGCATTTGCCGAGGAGTTCATTACTAAATCAGAAGGCGTACTTCCGAACTAAACCCACCATTCTACTCACTGCAAAATGCCAGTCGCTCAGGTTCGGGATTTCTACTCGGCCGGCTATTTTGCGATCGACCTGGGCGGCGTTTCGATTCGATCTTCACACACCGTAACGCAGGACCCTATGTCGTCGATGTTTTCCTCTCCTTCGCGTGCGGCTGGGTCAGCAGATGAGAATGGGGTTGAACAGGCTTGCAACTTTCACCTGAGCTTTGCAAACTCAAAGTTGCAGACCGGAACAGCTTGTGGCACGAAGTCACGGACAACAAATATTCCCATATCAACGAAAAGCTGTAACTATATTGCTATCAATGTCATGCAGCCGAGACACGGTTTGCTGGTTTTGCACACACAATTGGAAGCCGTCTTGCTTTAGAGAGCACGACGGCGAACAGTGTTCGTGCAGTTCAGAGCCGAGCATTAGTTCAGGGTGTGGGAGGACGAAGATGCGGAAGCAATTTGTAGGCATAGCGACTTTGGTTCTAGTCATCGCTTTAGGTGCGGTGACTGCCAGCGCACAGGTACTCATTACACTGGGGACGCCTACTTTTCCGATAGGTGCATCGTCTGGCAGCGTCACTTTTACCGGCACTGGCACCGGGACCGATACATTAACTTTCGGCAGCTGCAAAGCGGGTAGTAATTGTTGGTCGGGTAACACTACCGGTTTTGCTGGCCCTAACCCCGTGGCGAACGACTTTTGGGAAATCAGTTTCGCCTCCGCTGGAACCGTTACTATGGATGCGAGCGGTAATATTACGCAGGGCGGCCCTGCCAATTTTTCCCTTGGTACGATAAATGGGGGCAGTGACCTACTCACAGGAACTATCCAGCTAGTGAGTTTCGCACAATTCGGCCACATAGGAGCTTTCAACGACCAACTAGTGGCCAACCTGACGGTTACCGGTGGGAGTCTCGCACCGTTCTTCTCCAACAGCCAGGGTGTAGTGACTATTTTGATTACCATTCATAGCGGCGTGAATGTCTTTACGCTTGCAAACGGGCAAAAGGTCGTGGGCAGGAATCCAGTCGGCACGCTTACGTCGGCAACACCAGAACCAAGCTCCGTGCTATTGCTGGGATCTGGTCTGATGGTGTTCGGAGGCGTTCTCCGACGACGTAAGCTGTTCTCCTGAACTTGGATCGCCCAAGACTTGCTTCCATAAGCCTTGATGCGACTCCAGAAGTGAGTAGGCTCAGTCAGCTTCCGCAAACTGTTGGGTTGGGCGTCCGGTGCCCAACCCAATGGCAGTTTTCCACCTCCCCTCTGAAATTCTGCCACTCTTGGCTTGACAACTACTGTCCCTATAGAATCACGCCGCTTCGCGAGGTGAATATGAATAATCGAAACTTACTTTGTTTACTTGTCCTGTTGGGGTTGTTGCTCGGCTGCAGTCGCAATCCGGACGTAACGAAGCGACGCTATCTTGAGAGCGGAGTTCAGTACGCCAAGGAGCGCAAGTATGAAGAGGCCCGCATACAGTTCATGAAAGCTCTTAAGCTGGATCCCCGCCTCGGAGACGCGTATTACCAGATGGGAATGGCAGACATAGGGCTACAAAAGTGGGACGATGCTCTCGCCAATTTTCAGCAGACGCTCGAACTCGAGCCCGGACGGGTAGATGCTCGCTTGCAGCTTGGCCAGCTGTACGCGGCGGCGCGTCAGTTCGACCAAGCCCATGAAGTAATAACGGCAGCGTTGGGAAAGGACCCCAAGAGCGTAGCCGCTTATCGCTTACTAGGGCATGTGTTTGTTGCCGAGCAGAATCTCACGGGAGCAGAAGAAGCATTAACAAAAGTGACGCAATTGCAGTCCAGCAACGCTTCTTCGTATGAAGATTTGGCGCTTGTGGAAATAGGCCTTCAACGCTTTGCGCAAGCAGAAGAACATCTTCGAAAGGCAATAGAAGTCGACCCGGCCTTTGTACAGGGTTATGTGAATCTCTCCAGCCTCTATCGGTTTCAGGGTCAGGCACCAATGGCGGAGCAGATTCTCGAGCAGGGATTAAGGCGCAATCCTGACGATGCACCGCTCTACATAGCTTGGGCAAATACTTTGTACTCGCAAGGGAACAAAGATGCCGCGGAAACCCTTCTGCAAAAATTGCGGGATCGGAAAAAGGGCGCGCCCGAAGCCACTTTGGCTATCGGGGGTTTCTACTCCGAGCACGGTTTGAAAGATCAGTCCATTGCGGAATATCAACGCGGGCTTGCAGCTGATCCCAAAAATGTGCAATTGAGGAGCCAACTTGTCGAATCATACCTCGGCAGCAATAAGCTTCAGGAGGCGAGCGAGCTTAATAAATCCGTGTTGAAGGACAAGCCGGAGGACGTTGTCGCGCGTGTCCAGAGTGGCCGTATTTTGCTCGCTAGTGGACGCGTGCAGGATGCGATTTCCGGGTTACGGCGGCAAGTGGCAGACTCTCCCGATTCTTACCAGGCCCATTATTTTCTGGGGTTAGCGTATTGGCAGAATGGAAGTCTGGGAGAAGCCCGGACCGAATTGCAGGAGGCTCTCCGAATTTCTCCAAGTACAGGGCCAATTGTACAGACTTTGGCGAAACTGCAACTTGCGCAGGGCAACATTCAGGAGGCAAAACAATACGCGGAAAAGGGTGTGCAGCTTCTGCCTGAAGACCCCGTGGGGCGTTTGCTGCTGGGTACCGTCCTGCTGAACGCCGGCGATTCCGCTGGTGCACGTGAACAATTTGGGTTGGCCGCGCGGCTGAATCCCAATGATGCGGCGCCACATATGAGGTTAGCCGCAGCATACCGGAGAGAAAAGAAGTGGCCCGAAGCAGAGCGCGAGTTGGAAGCGGCGTTAGTGCTTGACCCACACTCCTCGGAGGCCCTCGGCTCAGTGGCTGATTTACTCGTATTCAGAAACGAGCGAGGCAGAGCCATCGCGCGCGTTCAGGAAATTCTTGCGAAGTACCCTGACGACGCGAGTGCTCACTTAATCCTGGCATCCGTCTTGTTGGGAGGAAATGCGTACCAACAGGCCAGGTTAGAGCTTGAGCGGGCTATCGAACTCGATCCCAAGCTGACCGTGGCATACCTTCGCTTGGCGAGGCTCGACCAGGATCAGGGCAATGTCGATGCCGCAATCGCCGGTTACGAGAAGGCCCTGGCTCTGCAACCTAACCTCCCGCCCTTGCTTACCCTACTGGGAAATCTCTATTTGGAGGACAAAGCAGATTTGCGGAATGCCCGCAGATATTACGAAAAGGCCGCGGCTATCGACGCGAATTTTGCCCCCGCGATCGCGAATCTTGCCTATATTGAAGCGGAGCAGGGAGGAGACTTAAATGTCGCCCTCGGGCTCGCTCAGAAAGCCAAACAGATGCTGCCCGACGCCGATCCCATCTCGGATATTCTTGCCTGGATTGAATATCTTAAGGGGAGCTATCGAGAAACCATTCCAATGTTCAAGGAGTGTGTGCGAAAAGATCCCGAGCGCGCCGTTTATCGATACCATCTCGGTATGGCGCTTCTGGCCGCCGGTGACAAGCGTGAAGCTAAGTCTCAACTCGAATCTGCCTTGCAGCTGAAATTAAGTGCCGATGACGCTCAACATGCGCGGGCAGAACTTGCCCAAATTCAGGCGAACTGACTTAACAACTTTTTGAAACGACATAGTAGGAGTTTGCGACGTCGGGCGTGAGTATTGCAATTCCGGCGTATCGTCGCTGCGGTCGCGGAGGGCGACGGACAGGGTTCCATGGAGCGCGGGTAAGTTCGCCGAGGTATTCCTGGCGGAATCAAAGGGTTTGCTTCCGGACCGAACCGTGAGTCCTGGCATCGTTCGAATCGAAGATACTGTTTGCCCGGAAAGTCTAAATTGGACCGCAGTGGTGCTCATTCCTGTTCATGACGGCTCACTTACTTTTTCTGTCACCGGTCAGAATACTGGTAACGTCGGCCCCCAATCTGCCACATTTATCGGCACCTGGCATCCGACAGGTTCTGGCACCGGCGGAAACGACCTAATTACGAATTTTCTGGGGCTGACAAGAAACCCTGGCCGAGGTCCGAGTGAGCCGTTTGGTGCTTTTGGGGGCGCCTGCAGCGGATCAAATTGTCTTGCGTCCGCCGCCAACGGCTACTTAGTGTACACCGTGAACATGGGGGCGGTAACGTTCGGAAGTACCACTGACCCGATCCTCACCGCCAATGGAACTTTTGGCGCCGGAACAATATTTCTATCCTACGCGACTTGCGCCACGGTTTCGACCACGGGAGGAGCTTGCAGCAGCACGGACCTTGTGTTTGGCGATACCGCGCCGAGCAGTCCTTTATTAGCCAGCCCCACGCCCGAACCTGCTTCGATCGCACTCTTTGGATCAGGCCTTGCGTTCTTAGCAGGAGCGCTAAGCCGGCGTATTGGAAAAGTTTGATTGAGAGGGGTCTCATGCAGAAGGTTCCGTGCGGAAGCTCTTAGGATCAAATAACAAACAGGTCGAATTGTGTAACCCAGCAGATAGGCAATTTATTTTCGGCTGTATCTGGAACGACATAACTGGCGTAAGAAATGATCGCAAGAGGAATGGCATAACAATTGCAAGTCTAACGGTCGAGCATAGTTATGGCAACTTCGATTAGAACTCATTTGGTGGGGTGCAACGAGAACGAACACGTGTCCCAGAAGGGTGCCGCCCGATGTGTGACAGGCGAGCACGGGACGGGCCGTATTGTCGCCAAGCTTTGGAATCTAGTGAAGTTGCGGACAGCCCCGATTCGGGAGGTGAAGAAATCTCGGCCGCTAGAAGATCTGGGCACACGCTCAGTTCAGTGTCTCCCGGTGTGCTGGACAGATGTGTTCCACGACCCTTCCGTCTGGAAAGATCTGCGAGAAATGGTGATTGGTGACGAGGCCGACTTCGCAGCCTAGCGCAGCTGGAACGCGGTTTGGCTAGGATCTTTCTGAAATGTCGAATTCTACTGCGGATCAATGTTGCAAGGGCTTGCAATAAGCCGCAACAATTTCGAACCGTTTGTGACAAAGTTCAGATTACTCCAGCCAGTTATCTTGCCGGCTTATGCGTGTTCGATAGCGCTAGCCAAGCGCAAGTTTCTCCCTCATTGCCGGCCCTCTCCCGAACATAATACGGCCTGCAGGTAGATTTGCAGGGTAGGCGGGCATCCGTCCAAGGACAGTTCCCTCAATTACACTGTTCGGCTCGGGTTGATATTGCTAGTGGGAGTTATGCGGAAGAAAGTCCTGATCGTCCAGAAAATTACCCGTTCGTTCCTGATCGGCGCGACACACAAACCGGACCGACATGGCTAGCGAATTTGGAGGGTAGGCCGTGAAAATCGACGTTATGTAGTTTACGTCTCGCTGCTGTGCCTGGGCATTCTCCTGGGCTGCAGCCGTAACCGGCCTCCTTAGCATTGCTGGGTTCCGGTCTCGCTCCGCTCTTTGGCGTGTTGCGCAACAGGCTTTCCAGTCGCCATCCCTAGTTGTATCCAAGACCATCACATGTCTTCCCCAGAACCGGCCTCTGCGGAGGCCTTTTTTTTGCCGACCAAAGAGCTATCGGACTATATCCTGCCCTTTGCAGCTGTGCTTTTGTGCTCGCAACGCCCTCAACCTGTGTTACCTTGTATTTTCAATTGGATGGGCAGGACAGGAACAGAAGCTTGGTAGCAGGTTCTTTATGCGTTTGATACGTCGCAAACCCCCTCAAATTCTTTCGAATGTCACTGAGACCCCACCTGCAGATGCGAGGCAAGAAACCTTCGTCCGACGTGCAAATTTGGATCTTGCATTGGAGATAGCCGTTCGAGCTGCTTTGCAACACTCCGAGGCTTCTGGGGCCGCAATCGCGTTGATGGGAAATGAGACGCTAGTGTGTCGAGCGCGCGCCGGCGATATCGCTCCGGATCTGGGTGTGCGGTTGGACGTGAATGCTGGGATTACGGGTGCTTGTGTTCGCAGTGCAGCGGTGTTGCATTGTGAGGATACAGAAAGCGACCAACGCGTCGACAGCATGTTGTGTCGCGCGCTGTGTATTCGATCCATCCTGGTGGTCCCGGTTCTGGATAAGCGGCGTGTCATTGGAGTTGTTGAAGTACTGTCGGCCAAGCACCACGCCTTCGGCTCAGAGCACATACATTGGCTGGAGAAATTGGCTGAGTTTGTTCGTGACATTAGCTCCACACGGGCTGTTAATGCTTCCGCGAGTGCATCTTTGCTCGCTGCCGTAGCGACGTCGGAGCATGGACGGCAGAGTGCCGAAACCGATGAGGCAATGGATCTCCGTGCCAGCCTTGCGGACGAGAGCCCCGAAGTTCCGCCAGATGCGGGTCTCGGTGCTTTCCTTTCCGTGCTGCCGAAGAGTTCGCCATCCTCCACTTGGGACGAGGTGTGCCAAGAGTTGGCATCGCGAATGAAAGTCATTGAGAAGACCTAATGTATTTTCGGCAAAAACTACTCTTCGGCTGCTTCGGCAGTGTCTCCACGTGCGCCGAGTTTGGCTAACTCTACCCCTTCGTCCATCTCACCTCCTCAGTTCTCGTCTCGTCTGCGACCGTGGTAGGCGTTCGTGCATCGACGTCGGTCGTACGCCTTCCTCTTCGATTCCGGGAAATGCCTTTTCAAAAATTCGGCGAAACACTTCAAATTCTCCAGACGCCCGATACCACGGGTAGTGGCTCGCCCGCGAGTCGCGGCGTCTCGCCTGGTCGAGCGTCGGAGTCATTGCGATCCGTGACCGCGGATCTGGTCGGTCTCCAGTCCCCTGCTTCCTCACCGATACAGCGTTTGCTCCGTGATCCCCACTTGCCGGATCAGCTCCGCCACTGGTACTCGCACCTCGGCCTGCTTCAGCACCCTCACGATCTGTTCCACAGTAAAGCGGCCAGTTCAAGCAACTGCAGGAAGAGAATGGGCGGCTGAAGCGGTTGGTAGCAGAGCTGACTCTGGGCAAGGTGATTCTCCAGGACGTGCTGGCGCTGCCCGGTGGTGAGCTTTGTTCCTGAGTGAGCCGTTCGCCGCGCGGCAGAGGGCCTAGCGCGTTCGTCAGCCACAGTTCTACGCCGATCAATTCAGTGAAAATGTGTTCAGGAAGAGTCCTTCCACTGGGGATCACTGCCCCGCAACAATATTTGATCGCGTGCCCAATCGGCAATCGTCTTCCCCGTATTCCAAGCCTCGTTCCCAAAGAGCAAGGTATTCAAGTTCTGTGACTCGAACTCTAATCGTTCTTATCTTTGGAACGGCGTGTGGCAACTTCGACTGCCTGCGTTGAAATGCGGGTTCCCATGTTTCACCTCGAACAATTTCATTGAGTTAGCGAGCGCTAGCGTTCGCTAACATTTGTCAACAACAATTCCGTAACAGCCACCGTTTTAACACGCTAGCGATTGTCAGCAATCGCTAGCAAACCTCAGCCCTTCCAGGGATGGAGTGTCAAAAGTTCTCCCGCACGTGGGTGGATTCAATCTGTCCCTGTGATGCGGCGGCAGTTATGGGCAAGGGCGCGCCGCGCGGTCTGCAGGGCTGTCGGCGCAGGCTCTGCTGATTTTGAGGCGGTTCTGGATCGCCCTTCTGGCTCGCATAGAGCAGGAATTGCGCGCATCCGAATGATTATGAATGCCTAGCTCAATCCGTGGGCTTGACGGTGACAATCTAGGCACAGCGTGATCAGGTTCGATTCGTTGTCGTTGCCGCGCCGGCTCCGGAATTCCAGATGATGTACTTGCAACTTATTCATCGTGCCGCACGATTGACACCGCCAGCCATCGCGATGCAGGACCTGCTGCCGCAGCCTCTCGTACGACGTCGGATCCAACCCCAAGCGAGGAGGGTCGGACCGCATCGGGCTCATGACGCCTTCTCGCTCAGGCCTCCAAGAAATGCCTGCTGCTGCTGCTCTCCTGGCAGGAAATTGAAAAATCTCGTCATCGAATACAGCAGCATCTCCGGATTCCCGTCGTCCATGTTGGCCCCGGCCAGGAAGTCCGCACAGATCATTTCCAAACAGTAGCCTCGGGATCTGTCGCTGCCCAACATCAGAGCTGCCGTCTCGATGGCCCGCTCAATGACTGGGATCTGGCTCCGGTACAGTTTGAAGTAGATAATTTCCCACGGTTCCGTTTCCCGCCCAGTCAGTTCCTTCTCGACCTCCTGCTTAAATTTTTCCTTGGGCATTTCACGCGCCCGGTGCAACCAGGTTGCACAATCGAAGTGCTGCCCGTCCCGCCTGGCCAGCTTGGCGAGCTCCAGCCCCTTCGTCCAGCCCACTTCCCTTAGCTGCTTTCTCGCCTGCGGCGGCAGATGTTCATGGATGGACATCAGGTAATACGCCTTCCGCCGCGACCCGGGAAACCGCCTCTCCAGAAATTCATCGAACGACTTCAGGTTCTCCAGCCTCCAGTATTGTCCCGCCCGCACCTCGCAGAGATACCTGCCTAGCTCGACGAACCGGGTGTCCCGTTCCGTCTCTTTCCGCTTTTCCCACGCCAAGATCTCGTCGATCTTGGTGAGGACAAACAGTGCTCGCTTGCGATTGAGCTTGGGCGGCATCGGCGGGTACCTAGTAAACAAGTTCGTCAAACAGACCAAGATCGACTCCTAGCTTGCGCACGAGCGCGGTTTCGACCAAGTCGGGCTTGTCGAGGCAGAGCCCGATGAAGGGGCAGGTCGTGCACGGATTCTGTGGGAAGCGGATCCCACTGTGGGGCAGAAAGAGCCCAGACTCTATCCGCCGGACCGTGTCCGCAACCAACGCGGCCCACTCCTGTCGCTGTTCTTCCGTAATCGTGGCGCGCAAATACTGAACTTCAACCAAGCGCTTGCGCACGAAAACAATCTGGGCAACTTCGTCGATGCCGGTCATCCACGAGTAGCACACGAGTTGCGGATCCAGTGCTGAAATGCCGACCGGCTCTTCCGGATATCGGGCAGAAGTGGTTTTCCACTCCAGAACGCATGGTGTGCCGTCCAGTTCACCAATGGCATCGACGTACGATACGAAATTGTTGCCAGAACCTAGTGTCCGATTGATCTGAATCTGCTGGGTTGAACGAGGGCGCCGAATGTGAACGCGGCCGTCCTGAGCGAACCGCTCGAGCAACTGGATGCCTTGTTGCAACATGCGATCCCAGGTGTCGTTGCCGGAGTAGGTGAGGCCCATCTCCTTGCACATGCCCCACTGTTCGAACAACACAGCCGCCGGGTCTTCATGTCGAAAAAGGGCAGCGACGGCCTGTTCGAATGCTCGGCCGAAGAGCATGGCTGCGCGCGTGTCTTTTTCCTGCCAACCGTCAAGGTAGCGGTGACGATAGCGGCGCGGACAGCTCAGGTACTGGCTGATCTGGGTGTAGGAGTAAGTCATCGGGTTGCCTCCTTCGTGTTGGAGCGAGAAGCACTCGAAACCGGAGCCGCGCACAGCGCTTCCCACTGGCTAGCCGGGGCGAAGCCATCGAGATTGATGAGCGAAATGCCGTTGATCACGGTGTGGCTGATCTTGACGACACCGCGCAGCCCGGGCAAAGCCTTCTCGTCGACCTGTTCGTGAGCCAGAAGTTCCGGGTCATAGAGAAAATCCCGCAAGAACCAGCCGAGCTTCCACATCGCTTTCTGGGTGCAGTACAGACGACCCACGATGGACTGCCCGGCCAGGGTCCGGGGTTCGAGAACGGAGAGTCGGAGCACATAGAACGGTTTGTGGGCATGCCAGCGGAACTGGGCGCCATCGACGCGCACGAGGAAGATCCCGACGAAAATCTCTCGACGAGAATCGCGGGCAGTTTCGGCGAGGCCAGGGACTTGGCGTTTCATGCGACCACCTCCTGTTTCGGATGCGGGTAGCTGTTGAGCTGGCAGAGCAGAGCATTGCGGTCTTTCTCAGCCCAGTCGGCCAGTTGCTGGACGAAGTTCTCAACCTGCTCGCGGGTGGCATCTCTGAGCGTCTTGGTGCCACAGAAGTCGACGGCGTAGGCCTTTACCAGTTCGGGGTCGAGCTTATGTTGGCGAATGATCTGGCAGAGACGGTCCCGAACCTTGGGGCCAGTGCCGTTCCCATTTCCATTCGCGTTTTGCGGAGGAAACTTCTCGTCCGTTCCTCGAACTTTTCCGATTTCCTCGACTGAGCAGATGCCGATCCCGTAGGCCTTTCGCAGGGCACGGTTGACAGCTCGGGTCTCGGCCACGCGCATCTCTGCGCCGCGGACGAGCGAGGAAACGTTGGACGGATCGGCATCGCCATAGCCAACGAACCCGCGACAACGAGCAGATTTGTAAACAGTAGCTCGGAACGCGTAGCGACTAGTTGCCTGATCGGACAGTTGACGAACTGGCTGGACCTGCATTCCAGAGCAGCGGCAACGCTTGGCCAAACGGATCAGACCAGCATGGGTCACGTACCAACCACCACTAAGAAGAAGAAGATCGCCGCACTTTAACGAAAGCGAGAAATTGCGGGTCAGCTCTCGCAATTGTTCGAGCAGAACAGGCGGTAAGGTTTGGGATACGAATCGCTTCGCGAAACGCAAGTTTTCGGCGATTAGAATTTGCTGACTCTTAGAGCACCGGAGCTTCATAGATGTTCTCCTTTGTCTACCTTTGTTGAACAATCCTTTGTCTACCTTTGTTGAACAATGTGAACCATATTTGATACTGTGTCAAGTGGAAAACTGATTTGCGAGGTGTGGATGAAAGTTCTAAAATCTCCGCAGACTATGACAGCCAAAGACGAACGGATTGGGTTCAGAGTCTCCAGCGAGATCAAAGTCGCCCTTTTACAGATCGCTAAGAAGGAAGGCCGAAGCATGGCCCAAGTTTGCGAACTGTTTCTCAGGGGCGGGATTCACGAGTACGAGAGAGAAGGATCCAGATACCTCCATCGTTTCGTAGAGCGGCCAAAAGAGAAGGCCAAGTAGTGCAACCTTGGAAGAAGAAACAAAGGAGCCACCACGTGCAACGCGGCCCTAAACCGACATCAGGAAGTTCACGCCGGAGCAGCGGCGCGAGATTGCCAAAAAGACTACGACGCTCGGTGGACAAAACCGAAGAACAGAGTCCGACAGCAAGGATGCCCAAGACAAAACCTGATCGCCGTGAGATTGCTCCCCAAGATTGACCAGTCGACCAATCTTTTCAAGCACATAAATAGCATTTCTGGTTCTTCGTCTACATCGCTGTGGATGTTTATTTAGCGGCAGCGGCTGCCTTCCGGGAAATGGAAAGGAAACCACCCGCCGTAGCCGCTTTTTGCAGAGAAGTGAGGTGCAGGCGGCCAGCCGCCGTTTTGCCGGAGTTCATTTCGAGTTCTCCCAGAGCCAACTCTGCCTCGAGCTCGTAACCTACAAAGCCGTATTTGGTTGCGGCAGCACGAACAGTTTCGAGTCGATCCTTCGCTTTCACGATCGTGTCGGTTCTTGCTCTTTGGCGCGCCGCAACGATTTGGAGCTTGAGGCGAGTAGCCGCGTTCTGGCTTTTTGAAGCAAGTTTCTGAGCACTATTAATTTCAGACTGGGCCTCAGCGGTTTTTCCTTGACCGGCAAGAGCACACGCGAGGATTGCTCGCCCCTCGATTTCATCGTCGGACAGTCTTTCAGCCACAAACTGTTCCAGTGCCTGACGCAATAGCGTTTCTGCTTCTTGAGGTTGACCTTCTTCGATCAGCAGCTCGGCGTATCTAGAACGAGTCTCGGCAATAGTACTTTTGTCGCCCATTTCTTGCCTTGTCCGGAGAGCATCCAGGCATTGCTTTTTGGCTGTGGGGAGATCGCCAGCAAGCGCTTCAACGTGGCACAGACCATAGGTAGCGTACGCCGCAATGTTCTTGTCGCCAGTCTCACGCGCAAAGTTCAAAGACTCCTCATAGTTCTTCCTTGCACCGGGAAGATCTCCGTGTACTTCGAGCGCGGAAGCGACGCCAACTAGAGCATAGGCCATTCCGTCCTTATCATTGACTTCGTGAAACAGATGCAATGCTTGGTCAGCAATTTTTGTCGCAGTGAACCAATTTCCTTGTTCGGTCGTGACGCTGGCCAGATTATTCAATGCGTATCCTTCGTAGTCCTTGTCCCCAACTTCGTGGAACAGTGAAACAGCCTGGCCGTACATCTTTCGAGCCCCGGACAAGTCACCGCGCACGAGGAGAACGTTGGCGATGTTGTTGGTCGCTGTCGACATACCCTGTTTACTTCCAGTTTCACGAGAAATCTCGAGCGCCGCTTGATATTTCTTTAGTGCCCCTTCGACGTCACCAGTACTCATGAGGGCGCTGCCCGTGAGATTCAGGACGCGGCTCACTCCTGTCCGATCTCCCAATGATCTGGAAATCTGCTCTGATTGCTCGGCTACTCGCATTGATTCACGAAACTGTCCAAGATTCTGCAGCGCCCAACCTTCGGAATAGAGAGCGGCTGCCATAAGAAACCTGGCGCCCTGTTGTGCCGCCTTTTCTGCGGCGGCCGATGCAGCCGATCGTTGGCGTTTCAAATCTCCCAAGCTTTCGGCTGCTTTCGCTTCCGCATGGTCGATGCGTGGATCCTCACTGGCTGGGAACGGCAGTTTGCGCATCGCAGCTACGGTCTGTAGAGCTTCTGCTTGTCCGGCATTCGTCTGGGCTGCGGCCAAACGAAGTCCGTAGTCGAGGTTATCCGGAAACAGGTCCCACAGTGTTCGATAGACCTCGACTGCTTTGTCACCTTCGTGGATGGATTCGTCATAGTGTCCTTCGATCCACAGACGCTGCTCGCGGGGGAGACTCGCCGATAAATCGAAAGCTCGCTTGGCTTCCGCTTGTGCCTTCTGATCGTAACCCAGGCTTGACCATGCCTGTGCGAGAGCAGAATGCGCCAATGCGTAGTCAGGGTCCTCGGCGACCGCCTTTTGTAATAGGTCCCGAGCACTGAGCGAATCAAAGACACGCAATTTCGCAATTCCCTCTGAATAAAAGCGCGCGGCGTCAGCGTTTGAAGATAACGAGGCGGTCACGCCAGCGGACTCGTTCGGAGTTATTTGAGCAATGCCCAGCTTTTCCCTCAACTGCTCGCCGACGCTGGAAATCAAACTGAGAAACTGTTCCTCAGTGCCTGTTTTTGAGAGTGTCGCGATTGTTTCCCCTGAGCCTGCATCCTGGAGGCGCAAGTCTAGTCTGATTTGTCCTCCCCCTTCTTTTCCGAGATCAAGATAGGAACCGAGTACAACATAATCGCTGCCGAGATTCTTGCGAAGCTTCACAAGCGTTTCCCTACCAAGGCTGTCCGTCTCGGGAATCGAGAGATCTTTTTTGGTGTGTGCTATATCTTCGCCGGGAATGGTGCGCAATTTCTCACCGGCGGCCAGTTCGGTGGTTAGCATTTCCGAGAGCGCAGTCGAAAGCCAGGCCTCATCCGGCTTTCCCGCGAGGTTCTTGAAGCCGAGCACAGCAACAGAACGGCGGGGCTTGATCGGACTGCTTACGCTCGATGCCCCCGATCCAGAGTCACTCCCGGTCAACCGCCTTGCTGAATGCCAACGGTAGTAGAGGACGCCCACAATTGCGACAACGACGAGTATCGCGGCGGCTGGAACCAGAATCTTCCAGGGCTTCTTGCTGCCAGCCTCAAGGACAGGAGAGGAACCCGATGCATGCACTAGCTGTTGGGCGACAGGCTGAGAGCCACTCTCCTGCGCAACCTGCGCCGACCCGGAATTGCCTACTGCCACTCGCCCCGATGCTGTATCCCGCTTCAGCCGCTGCAGTTCCGCTCGCATTTCCGAAGCATGCTGATACCGCAGTTCGCGATCTTTCTCCAGAGCGTGGTTAATGATTCGTTCCAGTTCGGCGGGCAGATCGGGATTTAGCCGTACAGGGACTACCGGAGCACGGTTCATGATGGCTTCACAGATCTCCGCGGAACTATTTCCATGAAAGGGCAAGGCGCCGGTAGACATCTCGTACAGCACTGCCCCAAACGAAAATAGGTCTGTGCGCGTATCCAATTCCTTAGCACGTACCTGCTCCGGCGACATGTAGGCCACCGTGCCCAGCATCGTGCCCGGACTGGTCAGGTGCTCCTCGTCCATCGATCTCGTTTGCGTGTCGAGAGCTGCAACCTTGCTCGAAGAACTGCCAGTGGGCGTGACCTTTGCTAATCCGAAATCAAGGATCTTGGCGTGACTGCGCTTAGTCACAAAGATATTCGCTGGCTTGATGTCGCGGTGAATAATGCCTTCCGCGTGAGCCGCATCGAGTGCGTCGGCGATCTCAATTCCCAGCAACAACACCATCTCGATCTCTAGCGGACGCCCCGCAATCCGATGCTTAAGCGTCAGCCCGTCCAGAAACTCCATGACAATGAATGGCTGATCGTCTTGATGTCCGATTTCATAGATCGTGCAGATATTGGGATGGTTCAGTGCAGAAGTCGCTTGAGCCTCGCGCTGAAAGCGGGCCAACGCTTGTGAGTCTTTGGCTACTTCATCCGGCAGGAACTTCAGAGCGACAAATCGATGTAGGTTTACGTCCTCGGCCTTGTAGACCACACCCATGCCACCGCCGCCGAGCTTTTCGACGATGCGGTAGTGCGAGATGGTCTGGCCGATCATGGAATCGGGGGTATGTTAGGCGGGATGCAAGGTCAAGTCAATGAAACCCCAGGAGTTGGCGACAGTCTCAAAAGGTTGTTGGCGAAAAATCGCGATTTCACTAACAACCGACCGCCCGGCTCCCCTGGCGCAGACCGGCAATTCTCAGTTAGTGCAAACGCTGATTGCGACAGTTACCGCGCTCCGACCTTCCACGTGATGTAAAGTTATGGGGGTTGGCGGATGCGTGGTAATCACGTCTCATGGCGTTGGGAGTCACCGCAGCGGCAATCGTTTCCGAGTACACAGAAGCAACGCAATTATGTCCCTGCGAGGTCGGCGATGAAAGCTGCAGCCGTGTTCGCATTACGGGTCCTTGTCCTCACCCTGGTTCTGATCATAGTTTTCATGATTGCCATAAACATGGTTGGCATGGCAGAGGCGCCGTTACCTTCAGCCGAGGCGGCATCCACTCAAACGGCTCAGGCGCAACAGGCCGCTTCGTTGCTCAGACCACTCCTGGCCTATACGTTCCTAGTTTCGCTGGTTACTGCCTGGATCATCCAGAGCTCGCGCTGGCGCGGATTGAAGTTGATTGCGGCGCTCGTCTTCACGTTCTACGGCCTGATGACCTTCATCAGCCAGATCGAAAGCATCGCTTACTTGCGCGGGAAAATGCCGCCCGGGCTGATTAAGAACCTCTTTGTGATAGGAGCGGTAGTCGCGGTTCTGTTTGTTCCACTGGCGGTACTGATCATGGGGAAAATACGCGGGCCCGAGCATCCGCAGCCCGAGCGCGTTCTCACCCTGAAGAGCCAAGCTGTCCGTTTTGGCATTCTCGCCATCGTGTACGTGGTGCTCTATTACCTGTTTGGATATTACGTCCTTTGGCAGAATCCCGACGGGCGCCTGTACTACTCCGGAACAACGGAGTTAAAGAGCCTTTACCAGATAATGCGCTCTACTGTGACGGGAACGCCCTGGATGCTGCCGTTTCAGTTCGGACGGGGACTCCTATGGGCGCTATTCGCGTATCCCGTGGTCAGGATGTTGAACAGCAGCAGAATTGAAACCGCGGGCATCATCGCGGCGCTATTCGGAGTATGGAGCTTCGCGCTGCTCATGCCCAACCCGCTGATGCCCGCTTCTGTAGCGCACAGCCACTTCTGGGAGACGCTGTGGAGCGACCTTCTCTTGGGCGCAATCGTGGGATGGGTGTTGGCTGCAGACGCGAGCCGCGCGGGCCTCCTGGCGGGGCGGCAAGACGAGTTGAAGGTTTCCGAATCGATTAATAATTGACAACGAGTTTGCGAAGCTGTATCGTGAACACGAATAGATCATTTTGAAGTGAAAATGTTTTATTCGCCATCCAGTTCCGGCTAAGCCCGGAAGTCTAGGATTTAGCAGTACATCAATGCCGGCTAAGCCCGGAAAATCAAAACAAGGCAGTGCGGTTACATCACTCCGTTTTCACCGGTCCTCTGGCAATTAAGAGGCTCGGAAGAGCGGTGACAATTGCTATCTCCCGTGAGGACTGCTGGGACCAACGTTCCCGCGCAGTATCGCGAGAGCGGCGAACCGCGCCGCAGAGGGCCCAAGCAACCAAGGATGGAATATGTCGCACCAGTCGCTAATGAAACGCGTAGAGAAATTGAGCGCAGAAACGAAACGCCGAGACAAACGGCTTCGCGCTAAAGAGCAGTCCCCGGATCTCGCCGACCGGATCAAGATCTGGATCACCAAACAACCGGACGGCGAAAATACCATAGGGATTTGCGTCGACTCTTGTCCAGCACCGTCGAGCTCCGCCGGGGCGCCACCGATCCTCCGAAATACATCCATTTTGCACTTGACAATGTATTAACAATGTTAATACCATGTATATATGATGGAGCTACACAAGATCGTGGACACCCTACTAGGGGAGTTACGGGACCTTTGCAAGCGGCGTAAATACATTGAAATGCGGATGGTCAATGTGAATCTCGCTCTTGGCAGCCTTGCGCGGGAGCTTGACAAGGAGGAACAAGAAGAAGTTTTGAGGGAGGTTGCGGCAGCCCGCCGCAAGCCTGCAGGACTGACGGAAGCAATCTCTGAGAGTCTGCGCCAAATGCTCCACCACAGCCTGAGCGCCAATGAGGTTCGCGAATGGCTCGAAAAGGAAGGATTTGATTTGTCGGAGTACTCGCAACCCCTGGCAACGATTTCAGTGACGTTGGGCCGCTTGGCAAAGAGTCGTCGCGTGAAGGCCACACGCAAAGGTCGAAACGTCACCTATCAATGGATCGGCGATTGACTTCAGACAATCACGCTGACAAGGAGCAATGAGAAACAGAATCGAAACTCGCTTAAAGCGTCTAGAAGCTTGCCCCAAACTAAAGCGCAAACAACAGGGTGTCTCTAGCGACGGATACGCCTACCCTCCTGGGTGGTCTCCGAAGAGTTCTGCGCAGAAAGCTGCGCTTGAGTCTAAGGCCGACATTCTCCTTTTTGGCGGCGCCGCAGGTTCTTTAAAAACCGAGACGTTGCTTGTCGATGCCGCTCGGGAGACGAACAATCGAAATCTGCGCGCCATCATCTTTCGTCAGGAGCTGACGCAACTGACCGACATCGAGTACAAATCGCAACGCCTGTACAAGTTCATGGGTGCGGAGTACTCATCTTCCACGCGCACTTGGACGTTTCCATCCGGCGCTGCGATCCAGTTTGCCTACATCTCTGTGGACAACGACATCTTTAAGTACCTGGGCAATGAGTACAGCTTCATTGGCTTCGACGAGTCGAGTTTCTATACCGAATTTCAAATTCGCAATATGCTCGGCCGTCTCAGATCTACCGATTGGACACTTCACTTGAGAGTGCGATTGGCCAGCAATCCTGGGAATGTCGGTGCAGCGTGGCACAAGGCGATGTTTCTCCGTGGCGGCTGTCCTGTGCACAGTCCCCTCCAGTGCGCAGAGCCGGGCAAACCGTATGGGGATGCACGTTGGCCTTCTGACCAACAGCCCTTGATGGACGACGATGGCAACGGTTTCTCAGTCGCCTTCATTCCCGGTCGCCTCACTGACCATAACCTGCTCGATGCCAAATATGTTTATCGTTTGCGCGGAATGTCTGGCTCCCTTTCGGCGGCTATGGAACAGGGTTGCTGGTGCGCGCTTCAAGGCGCATATTTCGCTAACTGGAATGCCAAGAGAATGGTCATTCCTTATGGGAGCATCGGAGAGCTCTGGTGGGACCATCACTTCGTGAGTGTTGACTTTGGCTTCGGCAAATCGAGCGCAGCCGCCCATCTGCATGTTCGCACGCAAGGCGGCAAGATCATAACGATTGGCGAAATTGTGGCACGGAACCTGTCGGCGTACGAGTTCGCCGAAGAGGTGGTCCGGGGTTTCGTCGTGACGAAAATACAGGATCAGCCTCGGAAAATCTTAGCGGTGTATCTTGACCCCGCAAATTTCAACCGCACCGGCGTTGGTTTCACGATCGCCGACCAGATTAATGAGGTTCTGGGAAAACATGACCTCACGGCCGTCCGCGCATCGAATGACCGAATCGGCGGATGGCAGCTGATGTACCAAAAGCTGCAAACTGGGGAATATCAGATTGCCGATACCTGCCCGAAGCTGATCGAGTCGATTCCAAGCCGAATGCATGACGAAAAAAGGCCCGGCGATTTGCGGAAGGTGACCGGTGATGACCTCGACGACGTAGCGGATAGCGCTCGGTACGGTCTTTATACCTTCATTAACGCCGCGGAACAACCGCGTCACCGTGTGGATTATGAATATCTCAAGGAATTAGCACAAAATGGCGATCTAACGTCAGCGCTGATCAATTTTCAACGAATGACTGAGACACCGCCCGATGGTCCACCAGCCGGGTGGGGCGGGAGTAGGTTCAGGCGTACAAGGTGAAATATCAATGGACGGTAAATCCGCAGATTCGCCAGGGCACCCAATAACGACACTGCTAATTCGGAGGAATGAGAATGTCACAAAAATGCAGCGCGAAAACGAAGCTCGGCAATGAATGCCGAGCCTCGGTGGTGATAGGGACGCAATTCTGCGCTTTGCACGGAGACCCTGAGCGGGCCGCCGAGCTGGGCCGAATGGGCGGGCTGAAAAACCGTCATTACATCGAAACGGAGCCCGTCAACCTCACCCTGCCGTCAACGGCGGAAGATGTTAAGAACGTGATGGGCCAAGCCATGGTCGACGTGCGCGCCAAAAAGTTGGATCCACGGATCGCGATGGCGTTGACCAGCATGTCCCGCGTTCTATTGGAAGCGTTCCAAACTGCGGACCTCCAGAAGCGGGTGGAACGCCTCGAGCAAGCGCGCGCAACAGCCGAGCGGTCTCATGAGCCACTTTCTCCAGCCGCTGATAGTGGCAGTGATTGACAGCTCCGGTACAGTGTTTGGCCGCTTCAGATCGGTTAAGCGGTGCTCGATTATTTTTGAGAAAAAATGGGGACGAAAAACAAAAAAAGAGTCAAAGATTTTTTATGGGACCAAAAAATCGCGTGGGCCTCCGCGCCCACATTGGCGTAACATCGGTCGGCTGTAACGACCGCGAATGGCAGTCCCAGGCCTCAGCGTCCAAGATTGGCGGAGTCGCGATTATCCCCGATCAAATTGCGGACTAGCGTCGTCTTGCCACGTTCACGCGGACCTGTAAGCATGACAACCGGCGCGTCCTTCCATGCGGACGTCGTCAGATTAAGCAGAAAAGCGAGGAAAAAAGGCGTCGGCAGGGAAGCCGACGACTTCGATCGCCGCGAGAGGTTCGGCTGCTTTTACCTGGCGGAATTCGAGTCCTGATCAAAGCGTGTCGCGAAACAATTCACTGTTCCCAAATTGTACCCATCATCCGGCACGCCGCCTTTCTTGCCTTCTCGCCACTATAAGAATCAATAACTTATGTAGGGTCAATCGCGCTCAATGGTTCTGTCCCGACTATCTCCACCGTATTCACAATGACAGGAGTTGCGCACTCCTGGGGGATGCCGTCATTCTGTGTCGGGTTCTATCTCGTAATGGCCTGAATTGTCCCTCCCGAGCCACCCGGGATGGAGAAGCGAGGGATCTAAAGTTTCCCCACAAGCTTTCTACGGTATCTCTCCGATTGGGAAGCATAGCCACTTCAGGTATTCTTTTAAAGGCAAATTCCTTGCGCAACCGTGCTAAGATGAGCCGTTACGCGTGCTAAGTTCCTGTATCCGAGCCGGTTCCGAGGCTTACCTTTGGATGGAGGAATGCTGTAGGTAAGTTGGCTCTCCCCTCTGCCGTGCCTGGCCCCAGTGCCGGGTAGGAGTGCTGTTTTGGACGACGCTGTTGTGAACGACGGTACGATTGGAAAGACCGTGCGACGAAGGCGGAGCTGGTATCGGCGTCGCCTGCGCATGCAACGAACTCTGGCCGCTGTGGTCGTGGGGACGGTGCTCGCGGGCGCCTGTTGGCAGAGTGCCGCCCGCTATTTCTCGTTGCCAACGTTGCACGCTTCCCAGGTTTTGCCCAACTCATTTTGGACCCAGGGAAACGTTCGCAAGGATCTCGCTTTCATGGCGGCACGGTCCGCCAAGCCCGCGAAGTTTCGCGCGCGGATTCCCGGCGCCTATCCTTATTCGGTTGTGCCCGGAGGCGTGAAAGATCTCGACGATCTCCGCTATAAGGCGCTGCGCGACTATGTGGTTCGCCGGCATTTCGCCCACTTCGATTACAGCCACGCCCGCCTGGTGCGCGCCACCGAAGCCCGCGAGGTTTATCTTTCTTATCGCATTCGTGACAGCATCTTTTGGACCCGTCGAAGAATTCGTCTGCACCTCGGTGAACTGCTGCTCACCGACGGCAAAATCACCGCGCGTGCACGTTGCGGCAATCAGATTTCTGACGCCGCCAAGCCCGAAGTTTCCAACGAAGAGCCTGACGAAGATATTCTGGACCGACCCGTAGCCGAGATCGAACCCATGCCGTCTTTGTTCATGCGGCCCGTGCTCGCGCCGCCCGACTTGCCCGGCGGCGAACCGATAGCCCCCAAGCTTTTCGCCGGTGGATTCTTCTTCCCGTACGTGCCCGTGGGTGTGCCGATTCCTTCTGGATTTTGCCGCGCCGGCGAGCAGAGGGTTGACGGGCACTGCCGTCCCAAACGCCACAAACCGCCACCGGTTCCCGAGCCCTCGACCATGCTGCTAATCGGTTCCGGCCTGGCGCTAATCCTGTGGCGTTATCGAAGAACTGGCCGTCCAGTCGCCGCATAAGAGCCCTGCGGTACGTTTCCTACATCCACCTCTGCGTCCAACTGGGCTTCACAGAATTCAGGACAATTACTCGACTATCTTGAACAAAGCGGTGAAGCCCAGCAACGGACTTAGTACATCTCTTCCCGGGAAGCGACCACGATGTAATGCATGAGGTTCAGCCGGTCGGCCCAGCAACTGTTGTAGTAGATGGCAGCTTTGCCGCCGCCGTTCCACGAGAGTGTAGGTTGGCCCACGGTAGCAAGTTGCGCGTACGGGGACGTTTGGCTGTTGGTGTTGGCGATGAATAGCTGCCCATAGATCGTGGCATCACCACCGCCACCGCCGCCGGATACCGTCATGATTCCTTGGCCGATGACCAGGATCAGCCCGTTGAAAGCGAAGTGCCCAGTGACGACAAGCGACCCAGTCACAACCAGCACTCCAGAACCGCTGGTGTTGCTGGCGTTAAGATCGCCATTTACATAAGTGATTTGTGGGTTGGTGATTGTGCCAAAGGGTGGCGATCCAGAGCATGGCGTTCCGATGCCGCAGTTGAGAGTTACGTCGGCGCTGTTAGCCAAGGTAGCAACCAGGGAGTTTAGTGTCGCCGGGCTTGCGTACAGGCCGGTTAGCTGGGCGGTTTCGTCGACAACCGAGGGAGTGGAAGCCGCCGGCGACGGTGGCGGTTGTCCTATGTAGTTACCATCGCGGTTGGTGGGAATAGTGCTGTCGATGCTGACTACGCCAGTGGCGCTGGCGCCGATGGCTGGGACTATCGCGCTAGACAATGGGCAGGCCGGCGGTGGAGGAGTAGGTGGAGTTCCGCTGCCATGGCTACCATCATTGCCGTTAACAGTGTAATTGTTCGAATTTGGAGTGGGGCTGAAAATCGGGTTGGGAACGCCGGGTCCGTCCAGCGCCAAAGCTGCTGGTGGCGGCGTGATGCTTACCGACGCCGATTCATATTGACCGATTCGGCGGCTGCCCTGCGGAGTGTAAGCGAGGGCGGTAATTATGTATACCGGGCCGACCTGTTGGCCCTTGGATTTCGCATCAAGGCAGTCGATATACGGCCCAGACGGGAGCGAGCTTAGCACCACCTCGTTGCTCGTGGTCGTGTTCCAGCAGACCTGCGAACCGGCAGGGTGGGTTGCGTCGATTGGGGCGACCAGGGCGCTCGGGAAGGTTCCATTCTGCTTCAGCGTGATCCGGACCCATTTGTACTTCAGCGAAGCGGACGTGCCGGTAAAGGGCGCAACGCTGGCCACGGTCGTAACTGCGGCGGATGGGGGGGCCTGGGCGCTGCCGCTGCAGGGCACGCCTGTGGTCACGCCGGTATAGGATATACCGGTGAATGTCTCGTGGCAGAACTCGTCATCGAAGTAGGTATTAGTCGGCGATGTTGGATCGACCGTTTCCGACGCCGAAGGATTGGTGATGTAAACGATGGAGCCTGCGGCTGCGGTTGCGGGCATTACAGTCGGGACGGTAAGTGGAGATACAGCATTAATCCGCATCCGGTCGCGCATTTCCTCAAGGCCAGCTCGCATCGCAAAGAATGCCTGCTGCGTGTCCCGATAGTTGGCATTGATCGAGGTTTCGGTGGTGGACATGTACATCATGCCCATGCCGATGGCCGAAACCAGAAGCAGCGCCAAAAGAGCGATGAGCAAGGCCATTCCACGTTCCTGATTGCGTAATTTTCGTTTGCGCATATTCGAGGTCCTCCTTAACGGTTCCCTCGCCGGGTTAGTTATTTACCAGGCGAGCGTCCCCTACCAAGGTCGTCACTGGCCGCACGTTGGTCTTCATATCCACGCCGGAGGTCGGATCTCCCAGAAGATTGATCGTGATGCGGATCGTCTTGACGCAACTTATGGAATTGGGGTTGCAGTTTACTATTGCCGAACCCGTGGTGGTCGTAACGTCCTGAGGAAGAGCGATGATGTTGCCGTTCTGGTCGTAGGCCTGAAAGACCGGATAATCCTTGAAACTGCTGATAGCCGCGTAGTAAGCCGTATTGGTCTGTCCCCATGCCGTGTTGCCCGAAATCGACAACCCCCCTCCATAGGCCAAAGGGTTCCCCCCCGCATCAAGCCCGGGCTGTCCGCTGTTGACGACGTTCTGTAATTCCTGGCTCCAATTTGTAGCTTGCGAAAGCGACGCGATTCCATCGACTTTGTTCACCTGGCTCCGCTTAATAGAACAGGGGCAGGTTCCGGTGGGCGGGTCATTCCCGGCGGAATCCACTAGTGCATACTCGATCGAATCCACCTTGCCGTCCCCGTCCACATCTCCCTCGAAAATGACCTTGGTACTGGAGACGTAAGCCAGCCCGACAGCTACATACTTGCTCTTCTCCTCAAGGGGATTGAAATCGTCTGCGGGACAGTTGAACGGCGCCCCCGCTACTGTGATCATGCGGCAATTGGGATATCCCGCCTGATGCAAGTCGCGCTCAAATTCATCGATGAACTCCCGTCCTCCCTGAACCAGATCCACCTTGGTTTGCTCCGCCTGGCTGCGTTGGATGACCAGGTTGACGCCGTCGAAAATGGACGCCAGCACGATCATCAGAATGGCGCACACGATGATCATTTCAACCAGTGAGAAGCCCGCCTGCGGTCGTGATCTTCCTCCGGATATCTTCATGCTCAGTCTCATAGCGATGTGCTCATAGCGATGTGCTCAGGCGAACATGCTCCTGATCCGTACTAGTATTGCGAACTTTCAATGATGGTGCGCAGCGTCGTGGGCTGCGCAAAGAGCATGCCATAGGTGCCCTTGGCCGCAGTCATGCGCGACGAAACCGTAAGTAAACTGATGCGGCTCACCGTCCCGGCGGGTGTCGCTGAGTTGGCATCCATGATGTTCCAGCGCACTTCGTAAACATCCCCCGCGCACGTCTGATACAACATGGCATATCCAGTCGCCGAGGACGTGGCTAGCGTCGGCGTCGCTTGCGTCCAGTCAATGTCTCCTACGTTGCCCCCGAGAGGCACCGTTGAAGAGGTGTAGAGGGTGGCGCCATTTCCCGTTCCGTATGCCCCCTGAACGATGGACGCCTGATGCGTATTTGAGCCGGTGAGAGCGCAATCGGTAATCACGACATATCCCGTGACCGGGTAATTCTTCAGCGTGCCAAACGTCTCCAGGAGTTCCTGATCGAGAATGGTTGCGGAGTTATCCCGTTTGTTCCGGGTGTTCGATTCCATCCCAGTAACGATCATGACCATTGAGCCCAGCATCCCGACCGTGAGCACGGTCATCGCAATCACCAGTTCGATCAGTCCCATTCCGCTCGAGGCTCGGCGTCTCGCCCGTCTCGCGGATCGCCTCTGTAGAATTTGCGGCTCAGACATTTTGCTCCTCAATTTCGTTGTATCCAATTGCCGGCGCCATCGCTGGTCCAAATTTGTATGCGACCGCCTCCCGTAACAACGACCGCAGCCCAGGAAACATTTCCCATAGTGTTGCTTTTGGACAGAAAAGTGGCATAGCCAATTCCCGGATTCTGAGTGCAAACGTTCGTCCCGGCAAGACAAGGGAGGCCGCGGGCATTGAAGCTCGGATAGTTTGAACCTGAAGTAAAGGTGCAAGAGGCGCCGCACGTCAGTGTCGATTCATTCGGGGCGCCGCTGCCGGTTCCGGCGTGCACGGTTATCTGGCTGCTGATCGGTAGTAATGGATCACCGACAGCGTAACTCCCATTCTGAGCATGAACGTAGTAGGCAACATCGCCGGTAGACAGCGTTGTCTGCTGAATGCCGTAGTAGTTATTCTTTCGAACCGCCTGAATGCGAGCCGATTGCAATAGGCCGCTATAGTTCGTCGCCACGTAGCGCAGGTTGATATCGCCGACAATGTTCAGAAAGCGAGGCACCATGATCGCCGCCAGAATCATCATCACGGCCAGAACGATCACCATTTCAAGCAGAGTAAAACCGTGATCTCTTTTGACGACGAGCTTCTGCCCTTTATTCTGCGCGCTCTTCTGCATTTCTGAATCCCGCATATTGAGGCTCGAGTGCTCCTTATGAGTTCGCAGGGATATCCCCTTCTTGCTTTCATCGTAGGGTCGGGCCCGGAGCGGGTCAAAGCACTTGAGTTCAATATTGGTTTATTGGTCCTTTGTGCTGCTGCGGGTTACGAAGGTCACTCAAGCAGCGACTTTGGACCAAAGGGTGCCGCCGCCCTCGCCAGGGCGTCATGCGGGAAAGCTAGATCATGAGGTTAGGTCCGAGGGAATAACACCTGGATTGTAACGGCTGCCGTTTCGCAGGCACCGCCTTTAAGTAAGCAACTACCGCGCTAGGTCTTGCCGATACTAGTTCGGCTGCGTTGTGTGCCGCCCGAAGGATATTGTGCACGCTGATCGCGTTCCCGCTACTCGCAGGCGCTGCGACCGGCAGGTTCGAAGCGGTCCATCTGCGCTTCGCGCTGGCCGCTGAATCGGCCGTCGGCGGTTTTTCCGTACTGCTCTTCGCCGGGACAGTAGTAGAGCGCGCTGTGCGGATCGACCCAGACCGCGATGCCCGGGTCTCCGTGAAGATGAATCACAGGCGCTGGAGCCTCGGCGATTCCGAGCGTCACGAGCGCCCTTTCCCAAGGTCCAAGCGCGGCCCGTTGCGGCGTGGCAGCCGCCGGCCACAACAAGGCGAGGGCGGCCACAAAGACAGCCATTCCGAGATAAAGGTCGGCGCGGTGAAAGCGCAGCTTCACATGCCACGCCGCAAACCGCTGAATCAAGGATCTCGGAACGTCGTCGTCGATGCTGATGCTGGCATCGCTCGGGTACGAATCGTCGGTTGCAGATAACTGGAATGCTTGGACGGCCAGATCAGAGCCTTCTTGTGTCAGATCTTCTTGTGTCAGATCTTCCGGCGTCAAGTCTTCTCGCGAAAAGTCAGCGCTCGCTTCCGTGATCCATGGACCTTCTGCTGTTGCATTGCCGGGCACTGCCTTGCTGAGCGTTGATTTGCCGAGCACTGATTTGCCGGGCATTGATTCGCCGAGCGTCAACTTAGCAGCCACCGATTTGCCAAGGGCTGATTTGCCGTTTGCCCGATGCTGGATGCCTTGGGTCTCCTCCGGCGCGATCGGTTCCTCCGCAACTTCTCTTGCGATCGGCAAAGGCAGAATGCCGGCGGAGGAGAAATCGCGCGCTGCCCGAGCTCGAACCCTGCGCTCCGGGTCAAGTGGCGGAATGTCCTTTCGCATACCCTCGTGATTCTCTGGAGAACGCTCCGGCCACAAGCGCTGCTCCTGGCTCATAAGCCACATCGACGCCCAGTTGCGCTGCAGGCGTTCTCCCGGACGAAGCTCATCCCGGCCGCACCTCGCGCACCGCGATCCTACGGCGGGCTTCGGAGCGCCACAATGCGGGCAAATGTTATTCGGTTCCGGTTCTGCCGGTGCCGCCCGAGCCTGTGTCACCCGGTCGTTATATTCCTGAACGGTGAAAGCGGCTGACAGCAAGCCCTCAAAGGATTTCTCGTCCAGCGTCAAGTTGGGACGGTTCGAGGGCATAACATCTCCATAATACAGTCTAGGCTGAGGTCATTCGCAGTGCAAGTCAGTATTTGCAAGTTAGAGCACAAGTTTTGGTCGGTCTGAAAACGAAAGAGCGCAGAGTTTGTTTTGGGGAGAGATTCCCGATTGGGGATGCCAATCTGGTAGCGATTCATAAAAACCGTCTAACAGTTCCCGATGGAAGTAGAACCTTGCGATCTAAGTGTATGGTTTTAAACGCCCTCATCCGCTAGCGAACATTTGGCGAACTGTTTGCTTCTGTTTATCGCGGGTCGCGACCCCAAGACTGAACTGAAGGAGCAGACGAAAAGCCCATGATTAACCTTAATGAAATCAAAATAACTCCCCGTGACCATCAGGTGTTGCGTCTGCTCGTGCAGGGATGCAGCAACAAAGAAATCGCGAGCCATCTTAATATCAGCCCGCGGACAGTGAAACAGCACCTGCGCACATTGTTTTTGCGCGCAGGCATTAAAGAAGGCCGGAAGCGAGTGAAGCTCGCCACCGCGATGTTCATCAAGGAGCAGGTGCAACCATGCAACCCCGTGATCGGCTAACCGCCAAGGAAATTCAGGTCGCGACCCTGGTCTGGCAGGGCCTTACCAACAAAGACATCGCCGGCGTGCTGCTCACCAGCGAGCAGGTAGTGAAGAACTACCTGCGCACCGCCTTCGACAAGCTGGGCGTATGGACCCGGCTGGAACTCGCGCTCTACGTAGCCAGCCACGGCGGAGCGAACTGGCATATGCAACTGGGCAATGGACTGTTGCCACCCGGGGCAGGGTGGAGCGTAACCCAGGGCGACCAACCTCAGTTTGCAGGCAGCTCAGCGGTCAGTTCAGCGCTCAGCTCAGCGCTCAGCTCAACGATCAGCTCAACGATCAGCTCAACGATCAAAGACAAGCCCTCCTTCAGCGGAGGGCAGTTGTAGGGAAGCAGCGGTGCCGTTCACTGGATTCTCCCCGCACGGCGATCCCGGTCGTTCAGCACCGTCTGTCTCCCTTGGGACGTGTTGTCACCAAGCAACTGAAATTTTGAAACGCTGTATTTTTTGTGCCCGGCTCTTATCTCGAAATTGTTTCCCTCTAATCGTTAAACGGAAACAAATTGCACACAGCTCGCTCTACGCCGCGCTTCCCGCGAGCCGTGGGTTTCGCGGGACCGCCGGCTAAGCAACATGTTTTCAGGGAAATAGCTCCCCAGCTTCTCCCACACCACGGGCCAGAAAAGACGCGCCCACCCGTCCCTATCTCGGTAATCAAATTGCTAGGTTACCTATGGACCCGTTCGATCTGCGCCCTAAGTTCAGCGCTTCACCAGTTCAAACCGACACTGAGGTAGGCATGGTTTACAAGGACATTTTCTGGATGGCGTGCGACTCGACCGAGCAACTGCGGGCCGAATACGGGCCGTTCCACACCCGCGACGAAGCGGAAATCGAAGCCCGCAAACTCGGCTTTGGATACCTGCTCCGCTACGAGCACATTGTCGGCCCGAACGATGAGATCGAAGAAGTGCGCTGCGTCTTTCTCGAACTGCAGGACGTCCAGACTCCTCCAAAGCCAGGCGTCACCTTCCACACCCGCTGCGCCAGTTGCGGCGAGGCGGAGACCCACGAGCAATCATGGCAAGCGGAGGTCTGGGCCGACATCCACGAATTCGAGCACACTCGCCACAAAGTCAGACTCTTCGAGCACGCCCGCGGAGAAGGTCTAAAAGAGATCGCCGACTGGCGAGGCCACGCCGCCTAAGCGATCGCGATCACCAGGGAGCCAACTAATTTCCCGTAGAGACGTCGGCTTGCCGCGTCTGGCGCTCTGCCAGTGGCGAGAATCCTTCGACCGTGATGCAGGCTCTTAAACTCCTTCTTCTGCGGTTCGCTTATCAGCAGATGAATGTGCTCGGGCATGACCACGTAACCGGCGACGACGAACTGAGAGCGCTTCCGCGTCTGCTCCAGCACAGTCAGAAGAAGGTCACGGAGGCGCGGAGTGCCGAGCAACGGCTGTCGCCGATAACAACTGCAAGTAATGAAATGTAAGTCCCCGGCGCCGTAGTAGCGCTTTAGATTACGCCGCATGGGAAAACAGTAACGACCCCAGGACGCAGGCGCGGTGTCGGCGGTCACCGTCCAACGGTGATAAAAGAGCGGAGTTTCCAAACTGCTGGCTGTCCGGCAAGCCACTTCTCAAAAAGCGTGAGAAGTGGCGCGCCCCCAGTTATTTCTGTCGATGTTAAAAGACAAACCGGCGTTATACTTCACCCTTAAGGTGGCCCACCCTCTATAACCGTGTCGGCGTTGTCAAGGGACACGTAGAGCATTCGAGATCAGCGATGCTTTCCAGCTGGCGCTGAGTCTCGCGGTTTTGTTTTTCCTTATTAGAAAGCTTTTGTCGT
>Ga0307477_10000196_pt1 | contig 83238 bp, 78 predicted proteins | sample atmos_gasesECM2C_FD_203316 | JGI IMG/M metagenome (GOLD analysis project Ga0307477, IMG submission 203316) | Hardwood forest soil microbial communities from Morgan-Monroe State Forest, Indiana, United States - atmos_gasesECM2C_515 | ecosystem: Environmental > Terrestrial > Soil > Temperate...
GATGTTGCCCACCGACGCGGCGACGATCACCGTCCGGAAATTCTGCGGAATCGACGGCTGTCGTGCGGCGGTCATACCGCCCACTGCTGCGCTCATGTGCCTCTCCTGGGATCGATGTGGTTATGGATTATTGAAGTTCTTGTCTCGACCACTGAAAAGCACCCCGCAAGCGGATGCCGCGGCTTCTTATTCGGCGACAGGCTACATCAAAAACGCCTGCCGAGGCCAACACTCATTCCGAGCACGCCACGCTCGGCGCAGCGCGCGGCTTGCAAGTCCTGCATGACGCCTGCCGTGGGCCTTGAGGTAAGCTCGCAACGCGCGGTCCGATGAGTCCCGGCTGTGACCGCTCGAGAAGCGCGAGGTTCATGACTGACAGGCGGCGAGCGCGCGCCCGCGCGACAACTTTTTTGACGGCCCTGGCGGCGCTCGCCATCGCGAGCGCCGCGAGTGCCGCGGACAGCGCTTCGTCCGAGGTGTACGCCGAGCTGTCGCCCGACGAGCTCGACTCGTTGGTGGCCCCGATCGCGCTCTACCCTGACGCTCTCCTCGCGCAGGTTCTCGGAGCCGCCACTTATCCCGATCAGGTGGTTGACGCGAACCAGTACCTCAAAGTGAATCGCGACCTCACGGGCGCTGCGCTGCAGACACAGGTCGAGGCTCGCGAGTGGGATCCCGCGGTCCAGGCGCTCGCTCAATTCCCGTCGGTTCTCGCGCAGCTCGCCAACAACGTCGCCTGGACCTCCGCGCTGGGGGACGCGGCCGCCAATCAGCAGGCCGACGTCATGGCGGCAATCCAGCGCATGCGAGCGCGCGCCTACTCCGCCGGTGCCCTCAAATCAGGCCCAGAGATCACAGTCGTACAGCAGAGCCCGCAGATCATCGTGATCGAGCCAGCGGCGCCCACTGTCGTGTATGTACCCAGCTACAACCCGACCGTGATCTACGGCGCACCGGTCGTGGTTCCGGGCTACAGCTCGGATGTGGTTGCCGCCTCGCTGATCACGTTCGGCGTCGGTGTCGCGATCGTGGCCGCAGCGGGCGGCTCGTGCGGGTTCGGCGTGAGCTGGAGCATGGGGTGGACGACGAGCTCCATTTACTGCGGCAGCGGCCCCTACTACGGCAATCCATATTGGCGCGGTGGCTACTATCCTGGCTTTTATCCAGGGTATCGCCCGCCTTACTACTACCCGCCACCGCGGCCGCCGTATCCTCCGGGCGCCTACCCCCCCGGCGGGTATCCTCCGGGCGGGCCTCCGCGGCCGGTTCACCCGATCGAGCCGCCGACGGCCAGCGGACGACCGGGACGACCAGGAGGGCCGGATGTCGGCGGGCCAAACCGACCGCGGCCGCCAACGGACAGCGGACGCCCGGGCGATTCAACCAAGCCGCCGATCACCGGCGGCGGCGGACGGCCCGCCGGCCCGGCGAACTTGCCCGCAACTGGCGGCGGCGGCGCACGACCGGCGGGTCCGGCGACGCTCCCCTCAGGTGGTGACGGGACTCGCGTCCCTGCACCGAGTCCTAAACCGAGCGATCGGGCCGTACGGGGTTACGGTCCGAGCACCCAGCCCGCGCGACAGAACGCCTTCTCTGGCGCGGGCGGCGGGCGCGCGCAGAGCGCCCGAGGCAACGCCAGCATGGGAGCCGCTGCTCCTCGTGCGCCGGCGGGAGGTGCGCGCCGATGAAGAGGTCGTTCCGGTGTTGGTCGATGCTCGGCGCGGTGCTGCTGCTCGCGTGCACGTACGGATGCGGCAAGCGCGGGATAGAGTCCGACGTGATCCCGCGTGAGTTCTCCTCACCCGACGCGGCGGCCCGCGCGTTGTACGACGCCGCGAAGGCCGGGGACGGCGCGGCGATCCTCGCGATATTCGGTCCGTCGGCGAAGGAGTTTCTGATCTCCGGCGATCGAGCCGAGGACAGCCGGGCGCTTCAGTCCTTCACCGCCGATTACGACCAAATGCATCGGTGGGGAAAATTGCAACGCGGTCGACTGGTGCTGACCGTCGGACTCGAGAACTATCCTTTCCCCTTCCCTCTCGTCAGGGGCGCGGGGGGCAAGTGGACGTTCGACGCCGACGGCGGGCGGCAGGAGTTCCTCGCGCGCCGGATCGGCGACAACGAGCTCAACACCATGGGCGTCCTGAGTGCGATGGCCGCAGCGCAGCTCGAGTACTTCGCGACGCTGCGCGATGAGTCCCAGGTGCATCAGTACGCGCAGAGGTTGGTGAGCACCGAGGGCCGGCAGGACGGTCTCTACTGGCCCACCCGGGCAGGAGAGCCCGAGAGTCCGCTCGGGCCCGTGATCGCGCGCGCCGCAAAACAGGGCGCCGCGCTGGCCGACGGGCCGGCGGCGCCCTTCCACGGATACTACTTTCGGGTCCTCACCAGCCAGGGCGCGAACGCGGCAGGCGGTGCGCGCAGCTACATCGTCGCCGGCAGGATGACCGCCGGGTTTGCCTTGCTCGCCTACCCGGCTGAGTACCGTAAAACCGGCGTCATGACGCTGCTCATCGATCAGGACGGCAGGCTCTATCAGAAGGATCTGGGACCGGGGACCACTCAGATCGCCGACGCCGTGAACTCTTTCGACCCCGATTCCAGCTGGTCGCCCGTCGAGTAACCCTTCGCCCGCCCGCCGCGCGCTGCACCCGGCGTCAGAGCGCCCTTTCTGTCCGTTATGTGCAGCCCCTCCGACCGCCGGTAGCCCCCCAGGTGCCGTCCGTCGGTTCACCGCAGTCGTGTGACGCGGAACCCCCTTGGGTTTCCCCTTCCTTCCAGTACATTGGCGGCCATGAACCGCTCAGCGGGTTTCACACTCGTGGAATTGATGGCGGTGACGGCCATCGTGGCCATCCTGTTGACCATCGGTTTGCCCTCTTACCGCTACATCACGAATTCCTACCGTCTGTCGTCCGAGGTTAACGGGCTGCTGGGCGACCTGATGTACGCGCGCGCCGAAGCCATCAAGGAGGGCAACGGCGTCACGGTGTGCGTTTCCTCCAACGCCACGAGCTGCTCCGGGGCGGCAACCTGGCAAAACGGCTGGATCATATTCTCTAATCCGACCAACGCGGCCAACCCGGCGGCAGGGACGGTTCTGCGCGTCCAGGCCAAATTCACCGGGTCCGACACCTTCATCTCTAACACCGGCGTGAGCGCGGTCACCTATAACCGCGAGGGGTTTGCGACGACTGCGGCGGGCTTTCCCAACACCATCATCACGCTGCACGACTCGACCGCGAATTCAGCCTGGACGCGCTGCCTGACGATCTCGCCGCAGGGCCTGGTCGCCACCGAGACCCACCTCACCAGCGTTCCGGCGGGGGCGTGCACATGAGGTCCGCGCACCTGCGCGTTCCCCGTGGCTTCAGCCTGGTCGAGGTCATGGTGGCCGTGGTGGTGATCTGCGTGGGGCTGCTCGGCATCGCCAAGATGCAGTCCCTGTCGCTATCCAACATGACAACCTCCCGGCAAAGGGCGCTCGCCGCTTTCGAGGCGGCGGGACTTGCGGCCGCGATGCACGTCAACCGGGACTACTGGGCGGGCACGGCGCCGGGCTTCACCGTCACCGTGAATCCGGCCGCAGCTCCGGTCATCGCCTCGAGCGATGCGGCGCTCGCGGCGCTGGCCGGCGCGGACCTGGGGAATCTCAACGCCTGCGTCGGCACCTCGGGCGGCGGCGCATTGTGCACACCGGCGCTGAATCTCGCGGCCTACGACCTCGCTCGCTGGACCACCTCCCTCCAGGGCCTGCTGCCAAATCCTCAGGCCGCCATCAATTGCCCCGGCGTCGCCGGACCGCCGAGCTGCACCATCCAGATCTCCTGGAGCGAGACCGCGGTCGCGATGACCCAGCAGGAAGCGCAGCAGCAGGCTGCCACCGGAAACACGGCGCTGTTCCAGACGCCGACCTATCTGCTCTACGTCGAACCATGAAGGCGTTCACTCACAAACAACCCCGGGCGGCGCGCGTCGGCGGCGGCTATACGCTGGTCGAGCTGATGGTGACCGTCGCCATCGCGCTTTTCCTGCTCGGCGGTCTGATCACCATCGTGCAGAACATCCGCCAGGCGAATCTCAACCAGCAGGCCCTCGCGCAGCTGCAGGACGAGCAGCGCTTCGCGATGACGGTCCTCGCCGACATCATCCAGGCCGCCGGCTACTACGCCAATGCGACCGGCGCGACCGCCGCGAGCGCGCTCCCGGCCGTCGGGAACTTCAAGGCGTCGCAGGCTTTCTGGGGGACGCACAGCGCGGCGGGCTACCCCGGAACGCCCGACTCGCTCCAGGTGCGCTACCAAAGCCTCTCGGGAGCCCCCCCGGTTGGCAGCGGCCTGATCAACTGCGACGGCACCACCAATAACGCTGCGCCGGGAACCTATACCACCTACACCAACGTGTTCAGCGTCGTGCCGCCGGCGGGCGCTGTTCCCGGGCAGCTGCTCTGTGCGCTTGGGGTCAATGGCGCGGCACCAGCGGCGCAGCCCGTGCCGCTCGTCAACGGCGTCCAGAGCCTCGAGATCTTCTACGGCGTCAACCGTAACGCGCCGAGTGTCAACTACACCGTCGACACCTACCTCACCGCGGATCAGATGAATGCCGCCCTGCCGGGCGGGGGCGACTGGATGAACGTGAGCTCGGTGAGGATCGTGCTCACCTTCACCAACCCGCTGGCGAACCAGGCGGGCCAGCCGCGGACACTGACCTTCGAGCGCGTTGCCGCCGTGATGGCACGCACCGGGCCGCACTCATGAGCGCGCCTCGTACTCGTCGCACTCCGACAGCCCAGCGCGGCTTGGCACTCGTCACGAGCCTGCTGCTGCTCATGATCATCACCATTATCGCGCTCAGCATGTTCCGCAGCTTCGCCGTCCAGGAGCATGTCGCGGGCAACCTGCGCGAGAAGGAGCGCGCGCTGCACGCGGCGATGAGCGCCCAGCAGTACGCAGAGTGGTGGCTCACTCAGGGGAGTAACGCCTCCCTCGTGGTGGCCTGTGCGGCCGGCACGCTGAATGCGAACGCGCAGCAGGGTCAGGTCTGCAACCAGACGTTGCAGGCGCAGGAAGTCAACCCGACCCAGATTCCCTGGGCGACTCAAGTGGCCTATCTGCCTCCGGGGATGAGCGCGACCCCGGGCGTGAAAGGTGCCAACGGCGACCCGCCGTACGCGCTCTCACCCGCCTTCTATATCACCCTGCTCGGCACGGCCGGCGACGGCCTAGGAGCGGCGTACCAGATTGACGCCTATGGTACTGGGAGCGCGACGCTCGCTTCCGCGAGCGCAACAGTGGCGGTGGTTGAAAGCACCTTTGAGCTCCAGGCAGGCGTCGTCAATCGAGGTGGTTTGTAATGAACCGCAGGAGTCTTTTCACGGTTCTTTCGCTGCTCGCTGCCCTCGTGGCCGCCGGCGCACCGCTCACCGCGTCAGCGCAACAGTCGATCTACGAGGACTTCAGCGGCGCCACCACCAACAACAACTGGTGGTTCTTTAACGGCGCGTGTCTCACTGCGAGCACGCTCTCCGGCGCGGAGCCGACGCCCGCCAGCGGCGGCAACGGAGCGGGTATCGGTGGACAGATCCCGGGCTGCACCACCATCGCCACAAGCTACTACAACAAGAGCGGCGGTGAGGTGCTGGTCGGCGGTCAGACGCTGACAAACACAACGCCCGACCCGGTCAACCAGGGGGCGCTGCGCTTCACCAATGGCTCCCCGTACGGTTACACCGAGAACGGCGGCATCATTTTCGCGACGCCCTTCCCCACCGGTCAGGGCGTCGCTATCACTTTCAAGACGGTGACTTATCTCGGCGACTCAGGTGGTGCCGGCAAGGACGGCGCGGACGGCATCAGCTTCTTCCTGATGGATGCGAGCCAGCTCAGCACCAGCAGCATCACCGGCGTGAGCAGCGGCAATGGCAACGGCCTCGGCGCCTGGGGTGGGAGCCTCGGTTACACCTGTTCGAACGCCAACCCGCCCTATAACGGGCTGATCGGCGCGTACGTTGGTCTCGGCATCGACGAGTACGGCAACTTTCTCAACGGCCAGACTCTGATGCCGGGCTACACCGGCAGCAACAGCGCCACCGGCGATAACACCGCGCTCGGCTACGGCTATAAGCCCGGGCGCATCGGCATGCGCGGCGCGGGCAACGTAGCCTGGAATTGGCTCAATGCCCATTACCCACTCGTCTACCCGAGCAGCTTCAGCACCTCGCAGCAGAACTCCGCCGTGGACGAGACCTGCAGAAACGGCGTCCTGTGGGACCAGGCGCGCAACCAGGCCGTCGATGCCTCCGGCAACCCCGTTTCGGGATCTGCCCGGGTCCCGGTGTACGACTACGCCCCGATCCCGAACGCCTACGTCGAGCTCCCGGCGAAAACGCAGATCGCCAACGAGAAGGCCAAGACTCGCAGCGCCGCGACTCCGATCTACTACGCGCTGAAGATCTCCGAGAAGGGCTTGCTCGACCTCTCCTATTCCGTTTGCCCGGCGGCCGGTTGCGGGGCCTTTATCTCGGTCATCAAGGGGCAAGACATCAGCACGGCCAACGGTCCCTTGCCGGCGAACTTCCTGTTCGGTTTTGCCGGCTCGACCGGCGGCAGCACCAATATTCACGAGATTCTCTGCTTCAGGGCGGATCCGGCGACGACCGCTTCCAGCTCCTCAGGCGCGAGCGAGAAGCAGTCCGCCAAGCTCCAGACCGGCATCCAGGCGTACTTCGCTTACTACAACCCAAATGACGGCTGGACGGGTCGTGTCGTCGCCAACAGCCTCGGGTTCGACTCCTTCGGTAACGTCACGGTCGCGTCCCTTTCCAACTGGGACGCCTCCTGCATTCTGACCGGCGTGGCGGCGGGCAATACGTGTAAGACGACGCAAGCAGCCGGTCCGATCAGCGCCGAGGCTCCGACCAGCCGAGTCATCGTGTCGTGGAATGGCTCGGCCGGTGTCCCGTTCGAGTATTCCGGCTTGAGCGCCGCCCAGCAGACCGCACTCACAGCGGGGGATGTCTCTACGGCACAGTGCAACGCGACCACCGGTTACGCCAACTACGACCGAGTGAACTACCTGCGCGGTGACCGCAGCTGCGAGATCGCCACCACCGGCGTGGGGCTCTATCGCCACCGCAACAGCGTGCTGGCCGACCTGGTCGATTCGAGTCCGGTGTGGGTCGGCCCGGCCACAGCTCCCTACCCGGTGGTCTGGGCTGACCGGATCAACTCTTCCGATCCGCTGACTGAGAATGCCTCGTCGGCGCAGAACTATCCCGCTTACATTGCCGCGCAGCAGAACCGCCAGCAGATTGTGTACGCGGGCTCCAATGACGGCCTGCTGCACGGCTTCCGCAGCGGCACCTATAACGCGTCCACAAACACCTGGACCAACAACGACGGCCTCGAGCTGCTCGCATACATGCCGGGCTCGGTCTCGCAGGTGATCCATAACACCGCAGACCCCGCGTCAGACTATTCGGGAGCTCAGTACGGCCACGCCTTCTTTGTCGATGCGACCCCCGCCGCCGGCGACCTGTTCTACGCCGGTCAGTGGCACAGCTGGCTCGTCGGCGGTCTCGGGCCGGGTGGGTCGACCATCTACGCCCTCGACGTGACCAACCCGGGCAGCTTCAGCGAGTCGAATGCCGCGAGCCTCGTGGTGGGCGAGTGGACATCGGCCACCATTACCTGCGTGAACGTCGCGAACTGTGGCCAGAACCTCGGCAACACCTACGGCACTCCCATCATTCGTCGACTGCACGACGGCAAGTGGGCGGTGATCTTCGGCAACGGCCTCGGCAGCGCGACGGGTGACGCGGGGATTTTCGTGGGCATCGTAAACGGCACCGTAGGCACGGGCGCCCTAAGCTTCTACTACCTGAGCACCAATACCGCCGGCACGGCGAGCGGCATCCAATACCCATCGTCGGCCGACCTCGACGCCGATCACATCACCGACTATGTCTACGCTGGCGATGTGCAGGGGAATCTCTGGCGCTTCGACCTGACGAGCAGCCTGGAGTCGAGCTGGGCGGTGACCCCGGGACCGCTCTTCAAGACGCCGGCGGGCCAGCCGATCACGAGCGCGCTCGCGCTAGCCTCGGGCTCCGCCTCGCCCGGCATGCCGCAGCAGCTGATCATCATCTTCGGCACGGGACAGAAGCTCCCGCTCACTAATACGAGCGCGGCCACCTACGCGACTGGGACGCAGAGCCTGTACGGCGTGTGGGACTGGAACATGAGCAGTTGGAACGCTAAGTCGAGCACGCTGTACGCGAGCCTGTCCGCGGCAGCCGCGGGGCTTTCAGGGCCGCTCGCGCAGGCGAACCTGCAGCTGCAGACAGTGACGATCAACGCCACTACACAGAATCGCGACATCAGCGCCAACGCGACCATCTGCTGGGCGGGACAGTCGAGCTGCTCCGGCTCTGCAGCGAAATTCGGCTGGTACATCAATCTCCCCGGCCCTCAGGAGCAGATCATCTTCGCTCCCGAGCTGGTGGCACAGGCGCTCACCGTGAACTCGGTGATGCCGGCGCAGCCTAACCCGACCACGTGCATCGACGTGCTCGACGCGGGATTTACCTATGTGCTTTCGGCAATGACTGGCGCGGCCTTCAACCAGGTATTTCTGCCGCCAAGTGAGGCGGTCAACCCGAATGTCAACACCAACCAGGCGTATCTCGATAAGAACGCCGTTGCCATGCTGACTAACGCCACCGGTAGCTCCTTCATTACGACCAATACCGCCGGTACGCAGTATCTCGTGTACGAAACCAACCACGTGGAAGCCGGTGCCAACGGGTCATTCAACATCCAGGGTGGGTCGATGGGGCTCAACCTGCCGCCCAACACGAGCGCGCGCCGCCTGAGCTGGATCGAGCTGCGCTAAGCCTTGGTGGATAGAGAGACCATGCAGTTGCAAGCCGACGTGATGCGCCCGAGGGGATTCACGCTGACCGAGCTGATGATCGTGGTGGTTCTCCTCAGCATTCTCCTCTCGATCGCCATTCCCTCCTACATGTCCCAGATCCGCCAGTCGCGCCGGACGGAGGCGCGCACCGCGATCCTCGACCTCGCCGGCCGCGAGGAGCGCTTCTTCAGTACCAACCCCGCCGCCTACACCGCCGCCGCAGCCAGCCTCGGCTACGCCGCCCTGCCGGGCGTCGTCGCCAGCGGCTACTACAGCGTGAGCGTCTGCTCGCCGGCGTGCGCCCCGAGCGCGGTGCCAGCGCCCTCCTACACGGTCATCGCCACCCCGGTCGCCGGCCAGAGCCAGGCGCAGGATAGCCAGTGCACGAAGTTCGCCGTGGACTCGGCGGGACAGCAGTACGCCGCCGACTCCACCGGCGCGTGGACGGCAGCAGCCCAGGCATACTGCTGGGCTAATTAGCTAATCTAATCTTTAAGATACGAATGTTTCTTCGCGTGAAGTAGAGACTGTCGGCGCGCGCCCCGAGGGTGCTTCGCTACCGAAATCCCGCCACTCGCTTCAGCGTCGCCGGCTGTGAAACGCCGGGCGCCGACCGCGAACGTCGCTGAAGGGAGCGCAACGATCGGCTCGCGATGCGCATCGAGCTGCCGCGCTGAGGCGCTGCGTGCTGCCGCGTCGGCGCGTTACGACATATTTTTTTCCTAGAGCCTGCGCTATATTGTGTGTGCAGCCGCTTGAGTGTACTTCGGATTCCACTACTGACCGGACAGGACCGACCGGATAACAATAATTAACCGATGCCGCCCCGCGCAGGCTCGAACCGGACGAACCATCGTGGCGGGAGGCGACTCACCGAGGTAGTGATGAGCACTACATGGGAACAGTTCGAGGGCGCCGCACTTTCACTCGTGCGCTCGGGGGCGATCAAGGACCGTCTCACGGAGGCCTACCGCAATCATCTCGCGCAGGTGAACGCGGAGGAGCTTCCGGAAGGCCTGCGCGCCGAGTTTCGCGCCTGTCACGAGGCGCTCACGCGTGAGCAGCCGCTGCGTGGCGAGGACGCTGTGCGCGCCACGGTTCGCAAAATGTCGAATCACGAGGCGGATGCGATCGCCTGCAGCGTGGTGCGACTGTTCGCCGCGATGTTGCGCGAGAGCTCGCGCGAGGCACTGAGCGCGCTCAGCGAGACTGCGATCAAGGACTCGGTGATCAAGAGCGCGGGCGCCTCGGTCTCGCGGCATAAAGCGCTGAAGGCGGTCCCTCAGGTCACGGCAGTTCCTTCGGTTCCCCAGGTGATCGCGCGTCACGCCGCGGAGGCCTGAGAGGCGTCAGTCGAGTTTGAACTCGATCGTGTCCCAGCGCGTCGTCTCCTCGTGACGAGCCTGACGGCGGATCGCGTCCACCAGCCCGCGCTCGTCCCAGTCGACCACCTCGTTGGCGAGATCGAGGATGGCCTTGGGCACCTCCTTGCGGGTGCCGAACGGCTTCATGAGGATCACGGGCTTGTGGCTTGCCTGGGCGAACAGCAGCTCGAATGTGAGCAGATCCTGGTGCGTGTGGTACAGGCTCGAGAGCCCGATGACCGCCTCGGCCGCCGCCATCTGGCGGCGCAGATCCTCGCGCAGCGCTTCCTTGTCCCCAGCGGGGCGGCGGTCGGGGGTACTGCAGTTGCGATAGAAAAAATTTCGCGCGCTCTCGAGGTACTCGAAAACGCGCAGGTAATCGTCGCTGTTTTCCCAGGTGTGCGTGACGAAAATCCGGATTGGATCGGCCTGCGACATACCGCCCGCAGTCTGGCACAAGCGGGTCCGGGGGGGAACGTGTCGGCGGCGGCCGCCACTTTCCGGCCGACCCGGCGTGGTTATGTCCGGCGGTCTACGCTACTGCCGCATGCCGCGGCGCAGCGCGATAGAATCAATCCTTTGTGGCGTAAGCCCTTGCATCGGCCGCTGCCTGCTCGTGCGACTCCTCGTTTACAACATCCGGTATGCGACGGGCACCGGGCCCGCCTTTCACCTGCCGGTCCCGGGCGCCGGTTATCTGCGCAGCAACCGCCGGGTGCTCTCGGGCATCACGGAGTTCATCCGCGCCGAGAGCCCCGACGTCGTGGGGCTGATCGAGGTGGATACCGGCTCGATTCGCACCGGCATGCTCAATCAGGCCGAGCATATCGCCGGGCAGCTCGGCCACTACTCCACCTACCAGTGCAAGTACGGTACCGGCTCGATCAACCATTTCATGCCGATCGTACGCAAGCAGGGCAACGCCTTCTTGTCCGCGCCGAGCGTGCACGCCGAGCGCTTTCACTACTTCGACACCGGCATCAAGCGGCTCATCATCGAGCTCGAGCTCTCCGACGTGTGCGTGTTCCTGGTGCACCTGTCGCTCAAATACCGCCAGCGCCAGTATCAGCTGCGCTCGCTCCACGATCTGATCCTGCAGTCCGTCAAGCCGGTGATCGTGGCCGGCGACTTCAATACCTTCTGGGGCACCCACGAGATCTATCTGTTCATGCGCGCGGCGGGTCTGCGCAGCGCCAACACCGCAGGGCTCCCCTCGTTCCCGGCGCGTATACCGCGTATCGAGCTCGATTTCATCCTGGTGAGCCAGGGGATCGAAGTGACCGGTTTTCGCGTGCCGGACGTACGCTTCTCCGATCACCGCCCACTGATATGCGATCTGCGGCTGCCAGCGGATGCGACCGTGCACGCCGCTTCTGCCGCCTGAGCCGGCCTCGCCGCGGAGTGCCCCGACCATGAGCGTTGCCTCCGCCGCATCCTGGAAGCTCGAGCGTGATGGCGAGGGCGTGGCCTGGCTCACCCTCGACAGGCCGGGCAGCTCGGCGAACGTGCTCTCCGGCAGCGTTCTGAGCGAGCTCGATGAGCGGCTGGCGGCGATCGAACGCGAGCTGCCGCGCGGGATGGTGCTGCTCTCGGGCAAGAGCGGCGGTTTCGCCGCGGGCGCGGACATCAAGGAATTCACCAGCCTGACGAGCGAGAGCGCCGGATACGAGCTGGTCCGCCGTGGCCAGCGGGTCTTCGACCGTCTCGCCGCCCTCGCCTGCCCGACAGTGGCGGCGATCCAGGGCTTTGCGCTCGGCGGGGGTCTCGAGCTGGCACTCGCCTGCCGCTACCGCGTGGCAGCCGATGACGAGCGGCTCTCGCTCGGGCTTCCGGAAGTTCTGCTCGGCATCCACCCGGGCTTCGGCGGCACCGTGCGCAGCGTGCGTGTGGCCGGAGTGCGGCCGGCCATGGAAATGATGCTCACCGGCAAGCCGCTGCGCGCGCACAAGGCGCTGGCCGTCGGGCTGGTCGACCGCCTGGTACCGGCGGCGCAGCTGCGCGAGGCCGCACGCGAGCTGCTGCAGCGGGCGCCACCGCCGCGGCGCGCGCCCCTCGCCGAGCGACTGCTGAGCAGTGCGCCGCTGCGGCCGCTCGTGCGCCGGCAGCTTCTGGCGCAGGTGGCGCGGCGCGCCCCGCGTGAGCATTACCCCGCGCCTTACGCCATCATCGACCTGTGGTCGCGTTACGGCGCCCACGGGGCCGCCGCTTTCGAGGCTGAAGCCCGCTCGATCGCGCACCTCTTCACCACCGAGACCTCGCGCAACCTGGTGCGGGTGTTTCTGCTGCAGGATGCGCTCAAGACGGGCGGCGGCAGAGTCGACCCGCAGATCGAGTCGGTGCACGTGGTCGGCGCCGGTGTCATGGGCGGCGACATCGCCGCCTGGAGCGCGCTGCGCGGCTTCAAGGTGACACTGCAGGATCGCGCCCTGGAATACGTCGAGCCGGCCCTGAAGCGCGCTCGCGAGCTGTTCGACAAGCGGCTGCCTGATCCGCAGAAGAATGCCGCGGCGGTGGCGCGACTACGTGCTGACGTGCCGGGCGACGGCGTGCCCTCCGCCGACCTCATCATCGAGGCCATCTTCGAGAATCTCGAAGCCAAGCGGGAGCTGTACGCGCGGCTCGAGCCGCGCATGAAACCGGGGGCGCTGCTCGCCACCAACACTTCGAGCATCATGCTCGAGCCGTTGATGGCGAAGCTCGCCCGCCCCGAGCGCCTGGTCGGCCTGCACTTCTTCAATCCGGTGTCGCAGCTGCCGCTCATCGAGGTGGTGCACGCCGAGCGCACCGATCCGGCCGCGGTGCAAAGAGCGAGCGCCTTTGCGCGCCGGCTCGACAAGCTGCCGGTGCCGTGCCGCAGCTCACCGGGCTTCATGGTCAACCGTGTGCTCACCCCCTACATGTACGAGGCGATGCTGGCCGCCGAGGAAGGCACGCCGCTGCCGGTCATCGACAAGTGCGCGGTGCGTTTCGGAATGCCGGTCGGTCCGATCGAGCTGATCGATGTCGTCGGGCTCGATGTGGCCGCGCACGTCGGCGAGATCATCGCGCAGGAGCTCGGGCGTCCGGTGACGCAGATCGGCCGTCTCAACGAGTTGCTGCGCGCAAACAAGCTCGGCCGCAAGAGCGGTGAGGGATTCTACCTGTGGAAGGACGGCAAGGCGGTCAAGCCCGCCAGCGGCAGTGCGCGCGAGCCGCCCGATCTTCTCGATCGCATGATTCTGGTGCTGGTGAATGAGTGCGTCGCGTGTCTGCGCGAGCGCGTCGTCGAGTCCGCCGATCTGGTGGACGCCGCGGTGGTATTCGGCACCGGCTTCGCACCCTTTCGCGGTGGTCCGCTCACCTACGCTCGCCGCCGCGGCGTGCCGGCCGTGGTCGCACGGCTCAGCGCGCTCAGCACACGCTACGGCGAGCGCTTCCGACCCGATGCGGGCTGGAGCACATTCGACGCCGGTCAAAAGCCCTAACGGCGCACGGCACGCGCGGAGCGCTGTGCTACCATCCAACAGCCGTCGCCCCGCCCACGCGCGGGTGTGATGCAGATCACCTCAGGCGTTGGGAAGATGTCCGAAGAACAGGCCGCGTCAGTGCAATTGCTGCGGACCTTCGCGCCGCTCGATGGCATGAAGCGCGAGAATCTCGCCGCACTGGCGAAAAAGGTGACCGTCCGGACGCTGTCGGCGGGCCGGGCGCTGTTCAGCCAGGGCGACACCGACAAGCGCACGTTGTGGCTGGTGAGCGGCGCGGTCGAGCTGTTCGACGGCAGCAGGAAAGCCGGCCTCCTGCGCGGCGGCACGCCCGAGGCGCGCAACCCGCTCGATCCGCACATGCCGCGGCGCGTGACGGTGCGCGCGATCGACGACATCAGTTACCTGCAGATCGACAGCGACCTGCTCGACGTCATGATTACCTGGGATCAGACCGGCAGTTACGAGGTCGAGGAGCTGCAGGCGCAGCTGCGCAATGCCGGCTCCGATGACTGGATGACGACGCTCCTGCAGACCAACGCTTTTCACCGCATCCCGCCGGCCAACATTCAGGCGATCTTCCAGCGCCTGCAGCGCATGCCCTACAAGGCCGGCGAAGTGGTCATCAAGCAGGGCGACGAAGGCGATTACTTCTACATCATCGTCAACGGCAGGTGCGCCGTCACGCGCGAGACGCCGCTGAGCCGCGAGGGCATCAAGCTCGCCGAGCTCGGCGTCGGCGACACCTTCGGCGAGGAGGCGCTGATCTCCGAGGCGAAGCGCAACGCCACCGTCTCGATGGTCACCGAGGGCGTGCTGATGCGCCTCAACAAGCAGGATTTTCGCGAGCTGATGAACGAGCCGCTGCTGCAGTGGGTGTCGGCGGAGGCGGCGCGCAAGATCATCGAGCGCGGTGGCCGCTGGCTCGACGTGCGCCTGCCGAGCGAGCACCAGAACCTCGCGATCGAGGGCTCGCTCAACGTGCCGCTCTACCTGATCCGCCTCAAGCTCTCGACGTTCGATCGCGCCACCCCGTACGTCGTCTATTGCGATACCGGCCGGCGCAGCTCAGCGGCAGGCTACATCCTGGTCGAGCGTGGCTTCGAGGCGTACGTGCTCACCGGCGGCATGGGCAGTAGCGGGCTGTCGCTGACGCGCGGCGGAGGTGGCGGGGAGAAGCCCTGACGGCGCGCAGCGCCGCGAGCCGGGATCCTCACATCGTGTGGGTCGCTTTGTCGCCCGAGAGGGCGCCGGCGAGATAGGTCTCGATCTTCTTCTGTGTCTGGCCGCGGTCCTGCTCGGAGAACTGCACGCCGATGCCGGCCGTGCGTTTGCCCTGATTGCCCTGCGCGCCCTTCGGCGTCAGCCAGATGACCCGCCCGGCCACCGGCAGCTTCTCGTCCTCGCCCATGAGATTGAGCAGCATGAACACTTCGTCGCCGAGGCGGTAATTGCTGTTGGTCGGAATGAACAGGCCGCCGTTCTTCACGAACGGCATGTAGGCGAGATAAAGGGCGCTCTTGTCCTTGATGGTCAGAGTCAGCAGACCCGGCTTGTTCGCAGCTGCTCGCAAATTCCTGTCCCCACCTAGATCCGCCGCTCGTGCATTCATCCTTATTTATTCCTTGCTGCGCGTCCGCCCCGCCGGTGCGAGCCGCCTGAAAAGAGCCTCGAGGGCCAATTCGCGGTTGAGCGGTACCTCGAGCGTGGCGCGCAGCTCGCGTACCTCGTCAACCAACCCGTACAGCTCGCGTATATTCAAGAACGCGCCGCGCGCTGGCAAGTAGGGGGCAGCACTCAGTTCCGCCAAAAAGGCGCCGGCGCGCTCGCCGCGCCGGATGCGTTCTGTGAGCCATCTCTCAAAGCGCAGCAGCCGCAGCGGCAAATCCGAGCGCGCCCAGCTCTCTGCGGCCGCCACTGGGTCGGTGCGGCCCGCGGCGAGGGCCTCGAGCGTGCGGTCGCTGTCGGCCCCGACTTCGACGAGCGTCGCGGGATCGGCCGTCGCGAGCAGCATCGGCGCCTCCCCGATGGCCTGCAGCGCGCCGTCCCAGTCCGCCGCACCACGCGTGGCGGTCAGCCAGGCGATCGCCGCCGCGCGTCCCGGCGAGCGCACTCGCAGGCGCTGGCAGCGACTCAGGATGGTCGGCGGCAGCCGCGAGGGCTGGGTCGCCACCAGCAGCAGCAGGGTGCGCGCGGGCGGCTCTTCGAGCGTCTTCAGCAGCGCGTTCGCCGCGAAGCGATTGAGCGCATCCGCCGGGGCGATGACCGCGACCTTGTACCCGCCGTCGTGGCTCGTGAGCGCGAGCTCGGCGGTGAGCTCACGCAGCTGCTCGATGCGGATCTGCCGTGAGTCATCTGGCGGGCGTATCCACTGAAGATCGGGGTGCTGGAGCGCGAGGACTCGCCGACAGGCGATGCATTCCCCGCAGGGGGCGGCGGCGCTGTTCCGGCACAGCACGAGCCGCGCGGTCCAGGCGGCAAGCCATTCGCCGCCGGCACCGGGCGCCTCGTGGATCAGCAGGGCGTGCGGCAGCCGCCCGTTGCGGTGGGCGGCACCGAGGGCTGCGGTCGCGCTCGCCAGCCAGGCCGGCTGGGGGGAGCTCATGACTGAAGGCGCGCCCGTCATGAGGAAATCAGCTCCGCGAGAATCTCGGCGACGCGTCGCTCGACCTCAGCGAGCGAGCCCGAGGCATCGATCGTGCGAATGCGCCGTGGCTCGCGCTGCGCGAGCTCGCGGTAGCCCGCCCGCACCCGCTCGAAGAAGGCCACCGTCTCCGTCTCGAACCGATCCGCGCCGGCGCTCGCGCGCGCGCGCGCCCGGGCCAATCCGAGCGCCACCGGCACGTCGAGCAGCAGCGTGCAGTCCGGGGCGAGGTCGGGGTGCACGGCCTGCGCGAGCGCTTCGATCAGCAGCGAGTCGACCCCGCGCCCGCTACCCTGGTACGCGCGCGTCGCATCGGTGAAGCGGTCGCACACCACCCATTCGCCGCGCCCGAGTCCGGGAAGAATGACGTGCTGCACGTGCAGCGATCGTGCCGCGAACATGATGAGCGTCTCGGCGACGGGCGGCAGAGGCTCGGCGGCGCGCTCGAGCACCACTTGCCGCAACCGCTCGGCGAGCGGCGTGCCGCCCGGCTCGCGCGTCAGCCGCGCCGGGATTGCGCGTGAGTCGAGCCAGTGCTGGACGAACGTGGCGACTGTGGACTTGCCGGCGCCCTCGATGCCCTCGAGTGTGATGAGCTTGCCGCGCCTCATGGAGGGTGCGCCCCTGCCCTGCCCGCAGGGGTCGGACCGGCCGCTGCGCCTGCAGTCACGCCAGGCGCCGGCGCGCGGGGGGCGGCGGGATCACGCGCTGCGCCTGCGCCGTGCTGCCCGCTGCGCAACCGCGCAAGGTAGGTCTGCACGGCGGAATTATGTTCCGCCAGCGTCCCGGAGAAATGATGCGCGCCGTCACCGAGGCCGGTGGCGACGAAATAAAGCGCTGCAGTATTGGCGGGCTGCACTGCGGCCATCACCGACTCGCGCCCGGGCAGCGCAATCGGTGTCGGTGGCAGTCCCGTGCGCGTATAGGTGTTGTAAGGCGTATCGCGCAGCAGATCGCGCGTGTGGATGCTGCCGTCGTAGCGCTCGCCGAGACCGTAGATGACGGTCGGGTCCGACTGCAGCCGCATTCCCTTGCGCAGGCGGTTGACGAACACCCCGGCGATCAGGGCGCGCTCGCTCTTGAGCGCGGCCTCCTTCTCCACCATCGACGCCAGGATCAACGCCTGGTAGGGCGTGCCGAGCGGCAGATCGGCGCGGCGCGCGTCCCAGGCGACGGCCAGCACGCTCTGCATCCGCTCGCACGCCAGCGTGAGGATCGTGAGGTCGCTGGTATGAGCCGCAAAACGATACGTGTCGGGAAAGAGCTCGCCTTCCGCGGACTCGCCCGCGTGCCCGAGTGCCGTCATGATCTCGGCGTCGGTCTTGCCGCTGAGGGTGTGCGTCACCTGTGGGTGCTGCGCCAGAGCGGCCAGAAAATCCGCGAAGGTCGACCCTTCGACGACGGTGAGCTGCTCGAGAACCACTTTACCCTCTTCCAGCAGCTGAAGAATCTGCGCGGGGCTCGCACGCGGCGGAATTTCGTAGGTGCCGGCGAGCACGCGCGGCTGAAGTCCTCGCAGGCGCAGGTACCATTGCACCGCGCGGGCGCTGCGGACAGAGCTGCCTTCCTCGAGATGCGCGAGCACGGTGTGCAGGTTCGTCCCGGCAGCGACCTCGATGCGCCCCCCTCCCCCCGGCCCTGGAGAAAGAAACTCATGCCGTAGCCAAAGGTAGCCACCCGCCCCCCCTCCTGCGGCAAGTAGCAGCAGGAGGAGCGCGGCGACCCAGATCCGGCCGCGGGCGCGAGGTCGTCGCCCCGAGTCAGCCATCGGTATTCGCGGGAGCCGCACCTGAGAGCAGGAGCGGTGCGAGGCGGGCCTGCAGGGTGCGGGTCAGCGGCCCGGGCACGAGGGGCGCGCCATCGAGCTCGCGCACTGGACGGATGCCGGTCAGCGCATTGGTCAGGAAGATCTCCTCGGCGCGCAGCAGATCCGCGGCCTCGAGCCGGCGCTCCTCGGCAGCGATGCCCGCCGCCCGCGCCACGGCGAGCACCACCTCACGCATGATGCCGGCCACCCCGCAGCGATCGAGGCGCGGGGTGAGGAGTCGCGAGTCGTGGACGATGAACACGTTCGACATCGTGCCTGAAACGAGCGCGCCGGAGCCGGAGAAGAGCAGCGCTTCTGCGATCGCCGGGTCGGTCCACTCGGCGCGCGCCAGCACCTGCTCGAGGCGGTTGCAGTGCTTGAGCCCGGCGAGCGCCGGATTCTCGCCGAGCCGCAGCGTGGCGAGACGCACGCGCACGCCTTCGCCTGCCGCCGCCGGATCCTCGACCGCCCACGGGTAGCGTAGTGTGAGGCGCGTCGGAGGTTCGCTTGCGGTCGGCGCGTAGCCGCGGCTCGGCGCCGCGCCGCGCGTCAGCAGCAGCTTGACCACCGCCCGCGTCGCACCGGCCGCAAGCTCCTGCACCTCGCGCGCGAGCTCGCCGCGATCGGCAGGCGCTAGCCCGAGGCGGACGGCGCCTGCGGCCAGACGGTTCAAGTGCAGCGGCAGGAAGCGCGGGCGGCCGTTGAGGCAGGCGATGGTCTCGAACAGGCCGTCGCCATAATGGAGCCCGCGATCGAGCGCCAACCGCTCGTGGGTTTCACGCCCGTCGACCCGCACGACCTCTGGCCGTTGAGCGTTCTGGTCGGGAGGCGCGACGCTCACTGCTGCGCTCCGAGCGCTGCGAGCAGGCCGCGCGCCTTGGCGCGTGTCTCTTCGAGCTCGCGCTGCGGGTCGGAGTCGGCCACGATGCCCGCGCCGGCGCGAAAGCTGAGCCGCTCGCCGCTCAAGGTCATGGTGCGGATCAGGATGTTGAGGTCGAGGCGCCCGCTGCGCGTCAGATAGCCGAGCGAGCCCGTGTAGGCGCCGCGTCCCGAGCCCTCGAGCTCGGCGATGATCTGCATGCAGCGGAACTTCGGACAGCCGGTGATGGTGCCGCCGGGGAATACCGCGCGCAGCGCGCCGATGGGCGTGACCTCCGGCCGCAGCCGACCGCTCACGTTCGAGACGATGTGGTGCACGTGCTGGTAGGACTCGATGGTCATCAGCTCGTCGACCTGCACGCTGCCCGCTTCGCACACCCGCCCGAGATCGTTGCGCTCGAGGTCGATCAGCATCACGTGCTCGGCGCGCTCCTTGGGGTGAGCCGCGAGCGCGCTCATCTCTTCGGTGTCGCTCCCGGGCTGGCGGCTGCGCGGACGAGTGCCGGCGATCGGGCGGGTGTCGACCCGCCGACCCGTGACACGCACCAGCCGCTCAGGAGAGGAGCTCAGGATGGCGATGTCGCGCCACTGGGCGAGCGCCGCGAACGGTGCCGGATTGGCCGCGCGCAGCCGCTCATAGAGCGTCGCCGCAGCGCTCTGAGGGGCGCCGGCGGCGGTGCCCGCGACGCGCCCGTCGCCGCTCACGCGCGCGTGCCACGCCCGCGACAGGTTCGCCTGATAGATGTCGCCTGCGCCCACGTACTCTTTGGCCCGCCGCACTCGCGCGAGGAATTCGCCAGGCTCCTCCTCGCGCACCTGCTCGATGCGCAGCTCCCGCGGCGCCGGCGCGGCGCGTGCCGCCTGGCGCGCGTCTGCGACGATGCGCTCGAGGGCGGCGCGCGACCCGGGTTCTGCCACGGCATATACCCGTGCGCGCCCGAGATCGTGCACCACCGCGCAGGGTGTACGGAGCGCGAACGCCTGCCAGGGGAGCTCACCGCTCGGAAGCGAAAGTTTCGGCTCGATTTCCTGCGCGAGCTCGTAACCGAGAAACAGCGCCCAGCCGCCGGTAAACGGCAGACCGGATTCCTCGTCCGCTTGCGCCTGCGCGGCGTGCCATTCGCTCGTCCACCACCGCTCGAGCGCATCGAGAAAGCCCGTCCCCTGCGGCCGCACGCCGTCCCCGCGCACCGTGCCGTCGGCATCCAGCCACAGCGCCGCGCTCGGTTCGGCCAGAAGGATGCTCGCGCTCCCGAGGGCGCCGGTGGCGGCGCTTTCGAGCAGCAGCGGGTAGCGCTCGGGGTTCTGCGCTGCAAGGCGGCGCAAAACGCCCGACGAAACATCCAGCTCGCGGACCAGCGGTGAGTGCGTGGGGAGGCCCTGAAGCGGCGGCGTCAGGCGCTGAAGCGGCGGAAGATCAGCGTGCCGTTGGTGCCGCCGAAACCGAACGAATTCGAGAGGCTGACATCGATCTTCATGCGCCGCGCAGTGTTCGGCACGTAATCGAGGTCGCACTGCGGATCCGGAGTCCGGTAGTTGATGGTGGGGGGCGCGACCTGATCGCGGATGGCGAGCACCGAGAAGACCGCCTCGACCACACCCGCCGCGCCCAGCAGGTGCCCGGTCATCGATTTGGTCGAGCTGACGGCCACTCGCCGGGCGTGGTCGCCGAAGGCGCGCTTGATCGCGACTGTCTCGCTGGCATCACCGAGCGGTGTCGAGGTGGCATGCGCGTTGATGTACTGTACGTCAGTCGGATTGAGCGTCGCATCGCGCAGCGCATTCACCATCGCGAGCCGCGCGCCCTCGCCGTCCTCGGGCGGGGCGGTGATGTGATAGGCGTCTCCGCTCATGCCAAAGCCGATCAGCTCGGCGTAGATGCGCGCGCCGCGTGCGCGCGCGTGTCCGAGCTCTTCGAGCAGCATCGCGCCGCCGCCGTCGCTCAGCACGAAGCCGTCGCGATCCCGGTCCCACGGACGGCTGGCTTCCTGCGGCGCGTCGTTGCGTGTCGAGAGCGCCTTCGCCTGCCCGAAGCTGCCGAGACCACAGTGGGTGGTGGCCATCTCGCTGCCGCCGGCGATGATCACGTCCGCATCGCCGTACTGGATGGCGCGCATGCCGAGCCCGATGGCGTGCGTCGAGGTCGTGCAGGCGGTCACCACGCCGAGATTCGGGCCCTTCAATCCAAAGCGAATCGAGAGATGCCCGGCGATCATGTTGATGATGGTCGCGGGGACGAAGAACGGCGAGATCTTGCGCGGGCTCATTGCCTTGAGGTAGTCGCCGTACTGCGCTTCGATCGTACCGAGGCCGCCGATGCCCGCGCCGCACACCACGCCGCAACGGGTGGGGTCTCCTTTCGAGAAATCGATCCCCGCATCGGTCACCGCCTGCACGCCGGCCGCGACGCCGTAGTGCATGAATTCGTCCATGCGGCGGGCTTCCTTGGGTGCGATGTACTCGGCGACGTCGAAGCCGTGCACCTGCCCGCCGATGCGTACCGGGAATGCCGACACGTCGAAGCGCGTTATCGGGCTGATGCCGCTCTCGCCGCGCAGCACCGCTTCCCATGCCGACGGCACGGTGCTCCCGACGGGGGACACCACGCCGAGACCCGTCACGACGACACGGCGCTTGCTCACGTTCTTCCTGAAGGCGCCTGCGGATCGGGATCAGGACTTGCTGCGGCGCTCGTTGATGTAGTCGATAGCCTGGTGGACGGTGGTGATCTTCTCGGCGTCTTCATCCGGAATCTCGATCTCGAATTCCTCCTCGAGGGCCATAACCAGCTCGACGGTGTCGAGCGAATCGGCTCCCAGGTCATCGACGAACGAGGCATCGTTGGTGACCTGCTCCTGTTTGACGCCCAGCTGTTCGGCAACGATGGCTTTGACCTGCTGCTCAACTGTGCTCATTAGCGGTTGGTCCTTATGTGGGCTTTGAATAGGCCGTCGCGCCCTCAAGCGGGCATCGGCGGGCGCGGTATTGTAGGGGAACACCCCCCGGGGTGCCACTCGCACAAGGACCATGCGAGTGATTGTTTTTACTAGCGAAAGTCGCTTGCGCGCGGCGCGCCGGGCGAGCGGGCGCGGAGCGGGTGTGGCGTGCCGCCAACGCCCGTCGCCGGCGCTCCTTCAGGCCATGTACATGCCGCCATTGACGTGCAGCGTCTCGCCGGTGATGTAGTCGGACTGGGGCGACACCAGGAACAGCACCGCGGCCGCCACTTCGGCGGGGGTGCCGAGGCGGCTGGCGGGAATCTGCGCGAGGAGCGTGCGGCGCTGCTCCTCGCTCAAAGCGCGCGTCATATCGGTGTCGATGAAGCCGGGCGCGACGGCATTGACGGTGATGCCGCGCGAAGCCACCTCGTGGGCGAGCGACTTGGTGAACCCGAGCATGCCGGCCTTGGCGGCGGCGTAGTTCGCCTGCCCGGGATTGCCCGTCAGACCGACGATCGAGGTCAGGTTCACGATCCGCCCGTAACGCTCCTTGATCATGTGCCGCAGGCAGGCCTTCGACAGGCGAAACACCGCGGTGAGATTGGTGGCGATGACGACGTCCCAGTCCTCCACCTTCATGCGCACGAGCAGCGTGTCGCGTGTGATGGCAGCGTTGTTCACGAGGATCGTCGGCAGCTCCTGCGTGCGGTCCAACTCGCCGAGCAGCGCCTCGATCGAGGCCGCTTTCGAGACGTCCAGCACTACTCCGCGGCCGTTGCATCCATGCGACGCCAGCGCGGTGGTGAGGCGCGCGGCGCCTTCGGGAGTGGTGGCGGTACCAATGATGCGCGCGCCGGCAGCGCCGAGTGACAGCGCGATCGCCTCGCCAATGCCGCGCGAGGCCCCCGTGACGAGGGCGACCTGACTTTCAAGCATGAGCGCTCCTAAGAGGTGGCTTGAGAGGTGGCTTGCAGCGCCGCAGCGAGCGATGCCGGATCCTCGAGTGGCAGGAAGCTTAACCCCTCCCGCGGCGCAATGCGCCGATTGAGCCCGGTGAGGACCCGGCCCGGGCCACACTCGATCACCTGTTTGACATCTTGCGCTGCGGTCATGGCGCGCAGAGTGTCGGTCCAGCGCACCGGGCTCGAGAGCTGACGCACCAGAAGCTCGCGAATGTCGTCGGGACTCGAATGCTCGGCGGCGTCGACGGCGCTCAGGTAGCGGATGCGCGGCGCACGCAGGTCGAGTGCGCCGAGGCGCTGGCGCAGCCGCTCGCCGGCAGCGCGCATCAGGCTGCTGTGCGAGGGCACGCTCACCGGCAGCGGCAGCGCGCGCCGTGCGCCACGCGTCTTCGCGGCCTCGATGGCGCGTTGCACTGCGGCGGCGTGCCCGGCGATCACGACCTGTCCCGGGCAGTTGAAATTGACCGACTCGACGATACCGCCGGCACTCGCCTCGCGACACACCGCGATCACCGCCTCATCGTCGAGACCGATGATCGCCGCCATGGCGCCGTCGCCGGCCGGCACCGCCTCCTGCATCGCCTGTCCGCGAAAGCGCACCAGGTCGATTGCGGCGGAGAAGTCGAGCGCCTGCGCGCAGGTGAGCGCCGTGAACTCGCCGAGGCTATGTCCGCTCACCAGCAACGGCTCTGCCCCACCGTGCGCCCGCCAGACACGCCAGGTGGCGACCCCGGCGGCGAGCATCGCCGGCTGGGTGCGCTCGGTCGCGGTGAGCTCGGCTTCCGGGCCCTCGCTCACGAGCTTCCAGAGATCGTACCCGAGCACCTTCGAGGCCTCGGCGAACGTGCGCAGCACCGCCGGCTCTGCCGCCGCGAGCGCGCCGAGCATGCCGACCGACTGCGAGCCCTGGCCCGCGAACACGAATACAAACGCCATGGACTCCCCGAGGATCCGAAGGGCGCGCGAATTATAGCGGCACGGGCTGCGGCTTCAGGAACGCTGCCGTCGCCGCGCCGCCCAGCACTCCGTACAGGTGCGCATCGACCACGACGGGATCGCTGCCCGAGAACGGCAGCGGCCCCAGCGTCTGCTCATAGACGAGCTTCAGTGTCAGCGCCGCCGCCAGAATCCAGCCGCCGCGCTCTCCCCGACGCAGGTATGCCAGCGTTCCTGCCGCCATGATCCCGTGCAGGACGCCCGAGGAACCGACGTACCACAGCACGGTCGAATCAAGCCACCACAGGCCCGCGTCGATCGCTGCCGCGCTCGCTAGCACGAGGGCCAGCCACTGGCGGGGAGAGTAATCACGTGCAAACAGCGCCCACATGAGAGCGAGACCCACGCTGTTGAGCAGGGCATGGCGCACATCGAGGTGAACGAGGTGGGCACTGAGAAGCCGCCAATACTCAGCGCGCTCGAGTCCGGCGCGTTCGTAGCGCAGCAGCAGCCTGGCGGACTCGCCCCTCAGGGAGATGAGGAGCAGCAGCAGGGAGCCGGCGAGCAGTGCCAGACCGTGCCGACCGTCGTAATTGAGAGACTTGAGCACGCGCGCCACGCGGTTCACGAAGCCGACCAACCCCATTTGTTATGATCGGAAGAATCCTGGCAGGGCGGCGGCGCCGCCCGGAACGCAGTGCATGAGTGACATCGACCAGGTTAGCAGACACGCTCCCCACCGGGCGGGCGGCTTCACGCTCATCGAGATCATGGTGGTGGTCGTCATTCTCGGATTGCTGGCGGCGATTATCGTGCCGACCGTCATCAGCAAGGTGGATGAGGCGCGTGTGGCCAAGGCGAAGCAGGACGTCCAGAGCCTCGAAACCGCGCTCACCATGTTCCGCCTCGACAACTCGAAGTACCCGACCACGGAGCAGGGACTGACGGCGCTCGTGACACAACCGACCGATCCCTCAATCAGGCACTGGCGGCCAGGCGGCTACCTGCAGCGGGTGAGCAAGGACCCGTGGGGCAATGACTACCAGTACGTGAACCCCGGGACGCATGGCAAGGAGTATGACCTCTTCAGCTTGGGGGCGGACGGCGCTCCCGGCGGGGACGGCATCAATGCCGACATCGGCAACTGGAACATCGGCGACTAGAGGGCGCGTCGGCCGCCGCCGACCTGCAGCGCTCGGCGCCGGATTCACGCTGATCGAGATCCTGGTGGTCGTGGTCATCATCGGCATCGTCACGGCCGGCGTGTTGCTGTCGGTCAGCCTGACGGGACGCGATCCCGAGCTCGCGCGGGAAAGTGACCGCCTGCTGGCGCTCGTCAACTACGCGCGCGAACAGGCGGAGCTGCAGACCCGCGAGTACGGCGTCCGCTTTCAGGACGACGGCTACGAGTTCCTCGCCTACGACGTGCGCCGCGGCGCCTGGCGAGGCGTGTTCGAAGACGACGCGCTGCACGCGCGCCGGCTGCCGGATGGCCTCGACGTCAAGCTGACCGTCGAGGCGCGGCCGGTAGTGCTGACCCGCCCGCGGGATGCCACTGACAAGACGCCGCAGGTGATGATCTTTTCCAACGGCGATCTCACCAGCTTCGCCGCCACACTCGAGCGCGAGGGCGGGCTGCGCAGCGTCACGCTGACTCAGGACGACAAGGGTGTCGTGATCGAGCGCCCCATGGAGGAGCTCAAGCCATGAGGCGCGCACGCGGCTTCACGCTGATCGAGGTGCTGGTGGCGCTCGCGATCGTGGCGATCGGCATGGCCGCGGTGCTCGGCGCTCTCTCCTCCTCCGCCGACACCGTCTCGTATCTGCGCGACAAGACGTTCGCGCAGTGGGTGGCGCTCAACCACATCGCGACGCTGCGGCTCTCCGGCCAGCAGACGCCGGTCAGCGACAGCTCGGGCGACGTCGACTTTGCGGGCCGCAGCTGGCATTGGCGCCGCGAGGTCGTCGCGACCGAAGTGCCAGGCGTGGTGCGTATCGACGTGAGCGTTCGATCCGCGCAGGTCAAGGCGGGTGACGATGAGGCCTGGCTGACGACCGTGAGCGGCGTTCAGGGCGATGCAGTGGGGGCGGCCAACGGCTATCAGCCCGATTGGGGTACCCAGACTCTGACGGGCGGCCAGCCGGGTTCGGGACGGCAGGCAACACAAACGATCGGCTCGCGCGCACCGACGGCCGTGATCTCAGGACTGGGTGTTTCGGACCTCGGGGGGGCGAACACGCCGGTCTCGTCTGGCACGACTGGCGCGACCGAGACGTCACCGGGATATGTTGACCAGTTGCCGCTGATCAACGGGCCGGATGCCACGCCGCCACCGCCGCCAGAGCCGCCGCAATGAGCGCCCGTCGCGGCTTCACCCTCATCGAGCTCCTGGTCGCGCTGTTCATCGCGGCGCTGATGTTCGCCATGGGCTACGGCGCGATCGTGCAGGCCGTGAAGAATCACGACGTTCTCAAGCAGCAGCAGGCGAGTCTGCTCGAATTGCAGACCGCCATGCGGCTTCTCGAGCAGGACTTCGTGCAGGTTACACCCCGCCCGGTGCGTCAGGCGGTCGGCGACGAGCCCGCACAGCCGGCACTGCAGGGTGGCGTGCCCGGCGTGCAGCCGATCGTCGCCCTGACCCGCGCCGGCTGGGCGAATCCGGCCGGAGTGCAGCGCCCCGGACTGCAGCGGGTGGCCTACTTCCTCGAGAACGGCACGCTGCGGCGGGAGTACTGGAACGTACTCGACCCGACTCTGGCGAGCACCACTGAGAAGCGCGATCTCCTGACACACGTGAAGAGCTTCACCCTGCGCTACCTCGACGTGAGTCACGCCTGGCAGGCGCAGTGGCCGCCGCTGACCTCGATCAATCCAAGCGGTCCAACGCTCGAACTGATCCTGCGCCAGCGTCCTCTGGCGGTGGAGATCACGCTCGACACTGACGACTGGGGCAAAATCGTGCGGCTCATCGAGATCGCCGGATGAGCGCCGCGGCGCAGCCGCGATCGCACCGCGCACGCCCGCGGTGGCGGACGCTGCCGCACGCGCAGCGCGGAATCGCCCTGCTGGTGGCGGTGCTGCTGGTCGCGCTCGGCACCATCCTCGCCGCGGCGGTGGCGTACGAAAACGCCATGACGGCGCGGCGGGGGACCGCGACCTACGCGTTCGACGAGTCGCTCATGATCGCCGAGGGAGCGGAGGCACTCGCCGCCTACGGGCTGCGGCAGATTCAGCAGAACGACACGTCGCATACGATCTATCTCGGCCAGGGATGGGACAAGCCGCTCGGCCCGATGGAAGTGGTCCCCGGGGTCATGCTGGAAGCCTCGCTCGAGGATCTGCAGGGCCTGTTCAATCTCAATAATCTGGTGAGGAACGACGGCACGCCCGACCCAGTGTATGTCGCCGCCTTCACGAAGCTGCTCGAGGAACTGGGCCTCGAGACCAAGTGGGCGGGGTACGTGGTCGACTGGATCGACGCCGACATCGTGCCGCAGAACCCGGACGGAGCCGAGGACAGCGTCTACATGGGGCAGACTCCGCCCTATCGCACCGCCAACCGTTACATCACGAGCGCGAGCGAGCTGCTGGCCCTGCCAGGCTTCGGTCGCGACCGCTACGTCAAGCTTGCCCCATACGTAGTGGCATTGCCGCACGGCGCCGGACCCACCAAGCTCAATACCTGCACTGCCCAGGGACCGGTGCTGGACGCGTTTCTACCCCAAGGGCAGAGTGACTACTCCGACCTCGATGCGCTCACCCGCAACCGTGCCTCAAGCGCCGGTTGTTTTCCGACCAACGCCAACTATCAGACATCGTTCAACCAGAAGGCCGCGGGCGGCAGCGCAGCCACGGGGAAAGGCAACACGGCGAGCAATCCATTCGTCCAGACGAGCGCGTTTTATCGGCTGAAGAGCTTCATCACCATCGGCGGCGCCGAATTCAATGTGTATAGCCTGCTGTACCAGGACCAGCCGGGCGGCGCGCTGCGCCCGATTCAGCGCAGCTTCACTCCCGACTGATCCAACCGTCGCAGCGCGTCTGATCGACGAGCATGGGTGGTGAAATGATGACACTATCTGCGCATGACTGACTGGCTACTGCTGCGCCTGCCGCGCAGTGCCGGCGAGCAGGCGACCTGGTTGGTGGTCGATGCTCAGGGCGCACCCCAGAGCCCGCCGCAGGCCGGGCCGCTGGCACTCGCCGCGGCGCGCGTCGCGGGCCGGCGCGTCTGCGTGTTGGTGTCGGGCGCCGACGTACTGCTCGCCGAGCCGGACGTGCCGGTGAGGGCGGGGGCGAAGCTGCAGCAGCTGGTGCCCTACGCTCTCGAGGAGCACCTGGCCGAGGATATCGACGATCTGCAGTTCGCCCTCGGCAAGCGCGCGGGCGACTCGACGCGCGTGCCCGTGGCGGTGGTGTCACGCGCGCTGCTCGATGAGTGGCTCGCGACGCTGCGCGCGGGCGGCATCGAGCCCGACGTCGTTTACGCCGACAGTGATCTGCTGCCGCACAATCCCGGCCAGGCCGTGGCACTCCTCGAAACGGACACGGTGGCGGTGCGCGCTCCAGGCGCATCGGCGGTGACGCTGCCCGCGGATGCCATCGGGGAGGCGCTGCGGATCGCGCAGTCGGGCGCGGACTCGACGGCCACCGGGGCACGTGGCCTGGTGCTCTATACCGGCGCGGCCGAGTGGGAGCGGCACGCGGCGCAGATCGAGGCGACCCGCCCGCAGTTCGACGGCATCCACGTGCAGCTGCTCAGCGCGGGACCATTGGCGCTGTTCGCACAGCAGCTGCCCGGGAGCCCGGCCATCAACCTGCTGCAAGGCGCGTACGCGCCGCGCGCCGCACGCGGGTTCGATTGGCAGGCATGGCGCGTGGCGGCCATCCTGCTCGCCTGTCTGCTCGGTCTACACGTGGCCGGCAAGACTGCGGAGCTGCAGCTGCTGAAAAAGCGCGAGCACCAGGTCGATGCTTCGATCCGCGCCACGCTGCGCAGCACATTGCCGGCCGAGACCAACAGCTCCGATCCCCGCCGCAGCATGGAGCGGCGCCTCGCCGCCACGCGCGGCGCCGGCGGCGGTCTGCTGCCGGCTCTGCAGGCACTCGCGCAGGCGCGCGATGCGGCACCCGGCACCAGTGTGCAGGCGCTCAACTTCCACGACGGTACACTCGATCTGACGCTGTCGGCCGCCGATGCGGTGAGCCTCGATCACCTCGGCCAGTTGCTGCGCAACAACGGCTGGGAGGCCAATCTCATCGGTGGCACCAACTCCGGCTCGCGCTACGAAGGGCGCATCGAAGTGCGCGCCCACGGCACCTGACGGCGTATTTCATGAAGCTGTCGCTCGCCACGCTCCGGCTGCCCGCGCTGTCGCTCGAGTCCTTCAACACTCTGTCCGAGCGCGAGCGCCGCACGCTGATCGGCGGCGCTGTGGCGGCTGTGCTGCTGCTCGTTTTCGGGATTCTGCTGCCGCTCAACCGCAGCGTCGCGCACGCGCACGAGCGGCTCGCCAAGAAGAATGCCGACCTCAGCTGGATGCAGAGCGTCGCCCCGGAGATTGCCGCGACGGCACTGCCGCCGGCTGCGACCGGTGAGCCGCTGCTCGTGATTGTCGACCGCTCGGCCCGTGAGTCGGGACTCGCCGGCGCTCTCGCCGGCAGCGAGCCCGGTGCACCCGGGAGCCTGTCGGTACGCCTCGAGAAGGCTTCGTTCGACACGCTGGTGGTATGGCTCGCGCGGCTCGCGCGCCAGAACGGAGTCAGCGTGCAGTCGGCCAGCATCGAAAGAGCGGGTCCACCGGGGATGGTGAACGCGGCCATCCTGCTGCACGCGGGTTGAAGTGAAACGCGGGGTCGGGATCGCGCTGCTCGCCGCAGTCGCCTTCGCGCTTATTTTCCTGGCGCGCATGCCGGCCGCGTGGGTTCTGCCGGCGGCGGCGCCGCACGGCCCCTGCGTGAGCGTCGAGGGCCCGCTCTGGAGTGGCACCTGCACGGGACTCAGCGTCCAGGGCACCCCGGTCGGTGACGTCAGCTGGACGCTGCAACCACTGCGACTGCTGTCCGGGAAGCTCGCCGCGCACCTGACTCTCGTACAGAGCCCGGCGCAGGCGGCCGCAGACCTCGAGCTCGGCTTCGGCGGGCGCGTCACGGCGCGCCGCCTGGTGGCCGACCTGCCGCTCGACCCGCAGCTCGTTCCTGGCGTGCCGCAGAGCCTGCACGGACGGGCGCATCTCGAGATCGCGCTGGCGGAATTCACGCACGGCGTCCTGACACAGCTCGCGGGCAGGATCGAGGCGCGCGACCTCGAAGACCGCAGCGGCGCCGACACGGCGCTCGGCAGCTACGTGGTGATCTTCCCCGGTGGAAGCGGCGAGCAGATCGGTAAGCTCCACGACACTGCCGGACCGCTGGCGCTCGAAGGGACGCTGCGCCTCACGCCGCAGCCGGGCTTCGAGCTCCAGGGTCTGATCGCCCCGCGCCAGGGAGCCGCTCCCGAGGTCATCAACAACCTGCGCTTCCTCGGACCGCCGGACGCCTCCGGCCGGCGGCAGTTCTCGGTCACCGGAACTTTCTGACAACCTCAGCTGAGCTCGCGGAACGCCCCGAGCAGCGGAAAGTACAGGGCGGCGCGCACCGGCTCGGGACCGAGCCCCGCGGCGAGCTCCGCATAAGTGCGAAGCTGCGGGGCATAGCGCTCGAGCTCCTGCTCGAGGAACGCGTCGAGCCCGCTCCCCTCGTGACGGCTGGTCTTGTAGTCGATGACCCAGCGGGTGCCACTGGCGTCGACGAAGCTGCGATCGATGATGACGCTGCGCAGCCGGCCGCCGGCGATTCCCGTGAGAGCGAGCTCACTCGCGGCCTCGCGGTGCCCGGCAGCGAGGATCCATCGACCCCGCTCATCCGTCAGCGCTCGCGACAGGGCGGTCAGGATGAGCTGCGCGGCCTCCGGTCGCTCGCGCGCCGGCACGCCATGCAGGCGCAGCTGACCGAGCACCGCCTGACGCCGGCGGTCGAGCTCCTCGAGCGCAGCGAGCGGATCGTTTCCTGCGGCAGCGGCGAGCAGCGCATGCACGATGGTGCCGATGTGACGCTGCGTCTCGCCGACCCAGCTGAATTCGGGCGTCTCGGGAGCGGGACGTCCGAGCGGCAGCTGCGCCGCAGTCCGTGCGGCGGGAAGCTCGGGCGGACTCCACGAGTCGACGAGCCGGCGCAGCGCCACGGGCGGCGGGCGCTGCGCCAGCAGGGCCACGCCCTCGGCCGGCACGACCTCGAAATCCTGCGACAGCACGGGCCACAGCGCGCCGAGAAGCGTGCCCGGGTCGGGCGCGAGGCTCCCGTCCGCTCGTCTCCGCGGAGCTGCCGAGAGATGCAGCGACTTGCGGGCACGGGTTGCCGCCACGTACAGGAGGCGAGTCCGCTCATGTGCCGCACGCGTGTCGAGGTACGAGTGAATCAGCGCAGTGAGCTCGCCCTCCTCTGCGCCGATCGCCGGGATCGGCGCCAGCAGCAGGTCGCTGTCAGCGCGCTCGCGCGGCAGGTCGACCCACGCGAGCAGCGAGGCGGCGCTCGCGCGTGCGCGGCGCTCGAGCGCCGGCACCAGCACGTGATCGAACTCGAGCCCTTTGGCGCGGTGAATGGTCATGACGGTCACGGCGCGCGGGTCGGCGACGTGCTCGACGCTGAAGAGCTCCTCGAGCAGCGCATCGAAGTCGCCCGGTCCCTGCCACTCACCGCGCGCACAGCGCGCTGCCAGCGCGCTGAAGAGCGCACGCGCGTCCGCGAGGTCGCGTGCCGGGTAGGCATCGGCGGCACCCAGCTGCAGCCAGGTGCTCTCGAGCCAGTCGGCTTCGGCCTGCTCGGCGCGGCGTGCCAGCGCCGCCTCGAGCACCGCGCGTACGCGTGCCAGGCGTGCCTGCTCCGGGGGTGGACATCGACCGAGGCGACGTCGGTCGCCGAGCGCCTCGTAAACGAGCTGTCCGTCCGGTCGCGGCAGCAGTGTCGTGAGCGTCGCCAGGCGCGCGCCGCACCACGGGGCGCGCAGCACCGCCAGCCAGGCGCTGCGGTCACCGAGGTCGTGCAGGGCGCGGCTGAGCTGCACCAGGTCGCGCACCACGGGACGCTGCAGGAGCGGCACGAGATCGACCCCGAGCGACTCGACGCCGCGCCGCTCGAGCGCGCTGACGATGGGTGCGGCGTGAGCGTGCGCGCTCACCAGCACGGCAATCGTCCCGTCCGGATCGAGCCGTCGAAGCTCGGCGACACCCGCGGCAAGCGCCTCGGCCTCGGCCTGCGGGTCATCGGGAAACAGTCGCAATCGGACCGGCGCCACTGCACGCTCTGCCGTCCCGCCCGCCACCGCGGCGCGGTGCGCCCCGGCGCCCGTCGTGCTGGGGCTGAACGCCACCGCGCCCGAGCGCAGCTCGTCACGCTCAGGAAGCACCCGCGCGAAGGTCGTGTTGATCCAGTCGAGTAGCGCTGGGGCACTGCGGAAGTTACGTGTCAGCTTCAGCGCCGCGAGTCGCAGCTGCCCGACTCCCTGCTCGCGCGCGGCGATGAACAGCCCCACTTCGGCGTCGCGAAAGCGGTAGATGGACTGCATCGGATCGCCGACCACGAACAGCGTGCGACCGTCGCCTTCCTCCCAGCCCGCAGTCAGCGCCTTGAGCAGCTCGAACTGCGCGAGCGAGGTGTCCTGGAATTCATCGACCAGGATGTGCTGCAGGGCAAGGCCGGTGCGCAGCGCCAATGCCGTCGGCTGACCGGCCTCGATCAACGCCGCGCGCGCGGCTCCGGTGACATAGGTGTAGTCGACGCGCCGCGCCGCGGCGAACTCCGCCTGCAGTTCCGCCGCGGCCCGTGCCAGCACGCTCGCCAGCGCGGCGATGGCGGCGGTGTCCGTGTCGCTGAGCGCCGCGCGTGGCAGTCCCGCCGCCTCGCGCAACAGCGCCTCGAGCCCGGGAATTCTGCTCAGCTCTTCGATGCAGGCGCGCAGCGCGGCGCATGCCGCCGGGGCTGCGAATTCGGCGCCGAGCAGACGGGCGTGGAGCGCGCGGCGCCACCCCTGGCTGCTCAAGGTGAGAAATGCGAGGCGCCGCCAGGAGTCGAGGTTGGCGCACTCCGCGCTGAGCACGCCGACCCCCGGGAGCGACTGCGCGCGCAGCTGCAGCGTGCGTGGCAACACCGCTACGAGCGCGCCCAGGCACGTGCTGACGATGTCGGTGAGGCTCGCATTGATGCGCTCGCACAGCTCGTGCGGCTGGTGTTGCAGAACATAGCGCAGCCAGTGGCCACGCAGTGCGAGCATCTGCGTGAGCAATCGCTCGAGCAGGTTCCAGTGATTGTCGAGGCGCTCGAACAGCAGCTCGACGCCGGCGCCGAGCGCGCGCTCGGTCTGCGCGGCGAGCAGCGTGCGCCGGGCGGCGCGCCGGTAGAGGTCGGCGGGCGTCTCGGTGATCGTGAATTCGCCCCCGGCGCGCGCCGCGAGCGGCAGCTGACTCGCCAGCCAGTAATTGAGCGAGTCGATGGTCTGAATGCGCAGCGTGCCGAGGTTGTGGGCGAGATCCCAGCCGCACGCCGCTCCATGCCGCAGGGCCGCCGCCGCGAGCTCGCGCAGCTGCGCAGCGCTCGGGTCGTTCGCCGGGATCTCACCCCGCAGCGCCCGACCGACGCGGCCGCGCATTTCGGCGGCGGCCTTGCGCGTGAACGTGATGGCGAGGATCGCATCCGGCTCCGGGACAGTGCACAGCAGGCGCAGAAAGCGCTGCGTCAGCACGGTCGTCTTGCCCGAGCCCGCCGGCGCCTGCAGCAGGATCGAGCGACGCGGCTCGATCGACCACTCGCGGGCCTCGGCGTCGGTATGCCGCGGCGGCGCCGATGTCATGCAGCTGCCTCACTCATGCAGGTGCCTCACTCATGCCCCAACCTCGACCAGCGCGGGTGGCTTACTCATCGACCGACTCACTCGCGACCGGCGTGTCGCCCGCAGCGACCTCGCCGATGCGGCAGATGTCGACGACGTGGCAGTACGTGCAGGCGCCCGGCTTCGGGTCGACGGCGGCATCGCCGGCGAGGAAGGCCGCGATCAGCCGCTCGATGAGTCGGCGCCAGGCGAGCTGCTGCCGACTCCAGGCGGAAGCGCTCCCCTCACCCGCAGCCCGCAGCGCCCTCACCTCCGGCAGCAGCCCGACGGCGCTCGCGATGCCGTCGAAGCGCACCTGGCGTGCGTTCACGCAAACGGTCGCGAGCGCCAGGACGTCGTCGCCAAGCGCGCTCGCGTAGGCGAGCAATTGCGGGTGGGCGGGCCGCTCTCCCTGCCAGTCGCCCGGGACGCGTCGGCCGCTCTTGTAGTCGAGCACGGCGCGCCCCCCATCCGCGAGGGTATCCACGCGGTCGATGCGCAGCTGCACCGTCCCGCCCCCGAGCATCAGCCCGGTGGAAATCTCCGTGCCCGCGACGCGAAACGGCGCGCGCCGGCGCTCGAGCTCGCAGAGTCGGCGGATGAGGCGCGCCGCGCGCCGGCCTTCGCGCGCAGCCGCGGGTGCGGCGGGCACGAACATATCGAGCTGGGTGTCGCCGGCGCGGCGTGCGCCGTGCGTGGCCGACGCCGCGAGCACCTGCTCGCGCGCCCGCGCGACGCTCGCGCCGATCAGCTCATCGAGTGAGGCCTCCGATAGCTGTTGCAGCGCCTCCGATCCGCCGAGGCGCCCCCACAGGTGCTGCAGGGCCGCGTGCAGCAGCTCGCCGCGCTGCTGCGCGCCAATGCCGGGCTCGAGAGCCTGCGGCCGAACGCTCCCGAGACGCAGCTCCGCGTACGCTCGGAACGGACACTGATTCTGCAGGTCGAGACTGCGCGTGCCGCGCGGCAGATTTTTTGCGGCCGGCCACGGCAGCCCGACCGAATCGACTAGCGATTCGGTCAGTCCCTCACGGTGCAGTTGCGCCGGCAGCCATACCGACCGTGGCGAACGGCGGACCGCCGCGCCCGTGAGCAGCGGGCTCGGCAACAGCTCGAAATCGCCGAGGTGCGTCGGCGCCGAGAGCACGAGCTCGCGGCTGCCGGCGCCCCAGGCCGCAAGCAGAGCGCGAGCCTGGGCCAGTCGCCCCGCAGCGCTCGCGGCCGGCACACCCGCGGCGAGCTGCGCAGCGAGCGGGAGGAAAGGGTCGGGCTGCACCGGCTGCGGGAAGGCCTCCGCGTGCAGGCCCGCCACCCAGATGCCGTCGTAACGCACCACCGGATCGGTGAGCACCGGGAAAATGGTCACGCTGGCGTCCTCCTCCGCGGGAGGAGACGCGCGGCGCGCGGCCAGCTCCTCTAACAATCGCACCGCCGGCTGACGTGCCAGGTCGCCGCTGCTCGCGGCGAGCTCGCCGAACTCTTCCAGCAGCTCATGCCAGCGCAGCAGCGATTGCTGCAACGGGCTTTCGGGACTCGGAGCTCCCGGCCACCCCGCGGCGCGCAGCGCCTTGCTGAAGCGCTCCGACCACACCCGCACCGACGCGCTCCCCTCGCCGAGCGCGGCCGATGCGCGGGTGAGCTGCGCCGCGAGCTCGCGTGCGGCAGGCTCGAGGCTACGCGGCACGAGGCGTAGTCCCCCGATGAGAGCACGCAGGTCGAGTCTCGGCAGGCCGCGCTCGCGCAGCATGAGCGCCAGGCGCGCCCGCAGCGCAGCCTCGGGGCGCACCCAGTGAGGGGCGCGCAGCCAGGCGCTGGCGGCTTCGAAATCCGCTTCGGTCCCGGCGAGCCAGGCGAGCGTCGCCAGCGCGTGCGCGATGAGCGGCTGCTGCGCGAGCGGCACACCGCCCTCGATGCTGACCCAGCTCGAGGACGAGCCGCTGGCCGTGAGCGCGCTGCCGGGGTCGAGCGCCTGGCGGATGAGGGCCGCGAGGCGCTCGCGCACGTCCGCCATGCCCGGCATGATCACCAGGAGCCGCGCATCGCCCTGCTGTCGCACGCGCTCGGCGCACCAGGCCGCAATGTGCTCGCACTCCTGCGTGGTGTCGGAAGCCAAAAGCAGCGTCGACTCGGCAGGGCTCCGGGTGGGCATGGGGTCGGCGTCTGCACGGGCGCGCAGGCGCGGCGGCAGTGCGTCGAAGCCGCGCGCGAGCACGCGCACGGGGCGCGCATCCGCGGCGGTGAGCGCCTCAAAGAGTGAGCTCGCATCAAGGGCGCCGAGCGCGCGACAGCGCGCCGCGAAGGCCTGCTCGGTCTCGAGCAGCAGCGCTGCCTCGGTGCCGGCGGCGGCGGGCTGCGGGGAGATGCGGTAGTCGGCGGCGAGCTCGCGCGAGCGTTGCAGTGAGTCGGCGAGCGCCGCGCGGTCGAGGAGCGCGAGATCACGCGTCGCCTCCAGCACGCAGCTGCGCCACAGGTGCCACTCTTGCGCAGCACTCAGCAGCCGCGGCGAACTGGCCGCTTGCGCCAGCGCCCAACGCTCGGCTTCGCGCCGCACCCAGGCGGCGGCTCCGATCACATCGTCGCTTGGCCACACGCGCCGTCCGGCGGCCAGCTCGCCGCTGGCGCGCGCCAGCTGCACCGACCGCGCGCGCTGCCAGCTGGGGACCACGAGCGTCCCGCCACCGCGGAGATGGCGATCGACGTCCTCTGTCAGGCTAAGCAAAACAGGTGGTTGCGACGAGGATTGACGGTGTCACTTCAACAACGAGACCACGCTCTTCAGGCGTTGCGGCGCGCCCTCCTCCGAGCGCGCGGCCGGCGTCGCGGCAGCGTATGTCGCGAGCAGCTCCTCGATGCGTCCCAATACGTCGCGCAGCGTCGCCGCGTCGGGGAGAGTGGTGATACGGAAATGGTTGCGGTACGGCACATTGAAACTGACTCCGGGTGCCACCAGCACGTGCTTCTGCTCGAGCAGATCGAGCGCAAACTGCTGGTCGTCGAACTCCGGCAGCTGCTCCGGGTTCACGCCGATGAAGGCGTACATCGCCCCGCGCGGCGGCGCGAGTGTCAGGAAGCGGCTGCCCCTCACGGCACCGAGCACGGCGGCGCGCGACTCGTGCAGTCGCCCGCCTGGGGCCACCAGCTCACGCACACTCTGATGACCGCCGAGGGCGGTCTGCACCGCCCACTGCGCCACGACGTTGCTGCACAGGCGCAGCGAGCACAGCAGCTCGAGCGCGTTGAGATAGGCGGCCGCGGCGGTGGTGCGCCCCGAGAACACCGCCCAACCCACCCGGTAGCCGCAGGCGCGATAAACCTTCGACAGGCCCGACAGGGTTGCACACAGGGTGTCGCGCACCAGCGTCGCCATGGGCACGAACCGTGCGCCGTCGTAGGTCATCTGATCGTAGATCTCGTCGCTGAACACGATCAGGCCATGCCGCTCGGCGAGTGCCGCGAGCGCCTCGAGCAGCGCGCGCGGATAGACTGCGCCCGTCGGGTTGTTGGGATTGATGACGACCAGCGCGCGCGTGCGTGGTGTCACCAGGCTCGCCACCTCCTCCGGATCGGGCACGAACGCGTTCTCCGGCCGACAGGCATAGTGGACCGCGCGACCGCGGTTGAGAGTCACGGCCGCCGTCCACAGCGGATAATCCGGGCTCGGCACCAGCACCTCGTCGCCGTCGTTGAGCAGTGCCCGCAACGCGAGGTCGATCAGCTCGCTCACACCGTTGCCGATGAAGACCTCTTCGGCGCTGACCCCGCGGACGCCGCGCTCCTGCTGCTGCATGACGACCGCTTCACGCGCCGGAAAGATGCCCTTGTGATGGCAATAGCCCTCCGCGTCGCCGAGGTTCTCGATCATCGCGAGCCGCATGGTCTCAGGCGTGCGCAGGCCGAACGCCCGCGGGTTGCCGATGTTGAGAGAGACGATCTCGTAACCCTGCCGCTCGAGCTCGTGCGCCCGCCGGGCGAGTCGCCCGCGGATCTCGTAGCGCACGTGCCTGAGGGCCTCGCTTGCCTTCGGGCCAGCCGTGTTTTGCATGCCCGAAGAATAACGGTAAGTGGCGCGCCGCGCTCGCCAGCTCCACAGTGCCGGCAACGCCGCGCGCCGGTTAGAGCTCGCGCCAGCGGTGACAGGCGACGCCCGTCCCGTCGCCGGGATCCTCCCAGCGGGGTGGCTGCCCCGCGCACACCATCACCGCATGCGGGCAGCGCGTGCGGTAGACGCAGCCGCTCGGGGGCTCGAGGGCTGACGGGGGCTCGCCCGCGCGCACACGCGCGAGTCGGGCAGGCTGGATGTCCGGGTCGGGACTCGGGATCGCCCCGAGGAGCTCGCGGCTGTAAGGGTGGCGCGCTGCCTCGAACAGGCGCTCGGTCGGAGCGAGCTCCATCATCCGCCCCAGGTACAGCACCAGCACGCGCTCACAGAGCCGCCTGACCAGGGCGAGGTTATGGCTCACGAACAGCAGCGACATGCCGGTGGCCCGTCGCAGCTCGGCGAGCAGCGTCACGATCTGCAGCTGCGTGGGCAAATCGAGCGCGCTGAGCGGCTCGTCGCACACCAGCAGACGTGGCTCGAGAATCACCGCGCGCGCGATGGCGACGCGCTGACACTGTCCGCCGCTCAGCTGGTGCGGATAGTGGCAGGCGAGCTCGGCGGCGAGTCCGACGCGCTCGAGGGCGGCAGCCACTGCGTTGGTGCGCGCGCTGGGCGCGAGCGTGCCTGCGTGGACCCGCAGCGGCTCGCCGATCAGCTGCGCCACCGTCATGCGAGGATCGAGACTGCCGGGGGGATCCTGGAAAATGATCTGCAGATCGCGCCGCAGCCGCCGCAGCTCCCGACGCCCGAGCGCACCGAGATCCTGTCCCATCCACACCACGCGCCCGCGGCTCGGGCGCAGCAACGCGAGCGCCGCACGCGCCAGCGTCGTCTTGCCGCTGCCGGACTCGCCGACGATGCCGAGCGACTCGCCGGCGCGCAGCTCGAGGTTGACCGCGCTCACCGCCGCGAGGTGCGCACGTGGGCCGAGCCAGCCGCGACCGACGCCATAGCTCACGGAGAGGTCGGTGAGCGCGAGCGCCGGCGCGCCCCGGGGGGCGGATACCCCGGGAGCAGCCGCTGCCGTCCCCCTGGCCTCGAGAAGCGCGACCGTCTCGAGCAGGCCGCGCGTGTAGGGTTCACGCGGCGACTTCAGCACCGCGGCTGCCGTGCCGGTCTCCACCACGCGCCCCTGGCGCATCACCGCGACCCGATCCGCCACCCCGGCGACGGCCGCGATGTCATGGGTGATGAGGACCAGGGCCATGGCGCGTTCGCGCATGAGCTCGGCGAGCAGCGCGAGAATCTGCGCCTGGATGGTGACGTCGAGCGAGGTGGTCGGCTCGTCGGCGATCAGCAGCTGTGGGTCGCTCGCCAGGGCGATGGCGATCATGACCCGCTGGCGCATTCCGCCGGAGAGCTCGTGCGGGAATTGCGCCAGACGCCGCGCCGGGTCGGTCACGTGCACCCGCTCGAGGAGAGCAAGCGCACGCCGGCGGGCCTCGGCTGCCGAGGCGTGCGAGTGCCGCCGTACCACCTCTGCAATCTGCGCGCCGACCGTGAGGTGAGGCGTCAACGAGAGGCTCGGGTCCTGAAACACCATGCCGATGCCCGCGCCGCGAACGCGGTCGAGCTCCGCGGGAGGGAGACCGAGCAGCTGCCGGCCGCCGAAGCGTGCGCTGCCGTGCGCGTGGCCGTTCGCGGCGAGTAATCCGATGACGGCGAGAAATACCTGGCTCTTGCCGGCGCCGGATTCACCGACGACCGCGAGGCATTCTCCGCGGGCCACCGCGAGCGTCACGTCCTGCGCGGCTGTCACGGGACCTGCCGGCGTGTCGAAGGTGACGCCGAGGCGGTCGAGGCTCAGCACACTGCCCGCGGCGGCCTCCTCACCGCTGGTGCTCATCGATCGCGCGTGAAGGCTCGCGCTCATCGTTCGCGCGGATCGAAGGCATCGCGCAGGCTGTCGCCGAGGACGTTCAGGCACACGAGCAGGACGACCAGCACGCCGGCCGGCACCAGCAGCATCCACGGCGCGGACTCCATTTCCTGCGCGCCGCCGTAGATCAGGTTGCCGAGGCTGGCGCGCGGCTCCTGCACGCCGAGGCCGAGGAAGGAGAGGAAGCTCTCGAACAGCACCATCTGCGGCACGATGAGTGTGGCGTATACCGCGACCTGTCCGAGCACGTTCGGCACGACGTGCCGCAGCAGGATTCCTGCCGGAGTGACCCCGAGCGCACGCGCCGCCTCGATGAACTGACGTCGCTTCAGCGCGAGTGTCTCGGCGCGCACCATGCGCGCGGTCGTGAGCCAGCCCACCGCACCGAGCGCCACCAGCAGCACCGCGAGGCTCCCGCGCCGGAAGAGCGTCGTCACAACGATCACCACGAACAGGTACGGGAGCGAGTACAAGACATCGACGAAGCGCATCATCCACGCGTCGAGGCGTCCGCCGGCGAGCCCGGCGACCGCGCCCCACAACACTCCGATGGTGAGGCTCAGTGCGCCGGCGAGCACGCTGATCGAGAGCGACAGACGCAACCCGAGGAGCGTGCGTACCAGCAGGTCGCGGCCCAGCCGGTCGGTACCGAGCCAGTGAGCCCGGGCGAATCCAGGCGGCTGCGCCAGGTGCTGCCAGTCGAGGCTGTCGTAGCTCCACGGGCTCACCCAGGGGGCCAACACGGCGAGCAGCGCCAGAGCGCCGACGACGCCGAGGGCAGTGGCGGCGCGCCCGTCGGCCCGCAGTCGCCGGGACGCATCGCTCCACAGTCCCGCGGTCAGCGCGCCGGCGCTGTCACTCATGCCGGGAGCCCGGGTCGAGCCAGCCGTACGTCAGATCGGCGATAAAGTTGAGAGCGAGAGTGAGTGCGCCGTAAACGACGACCATCCCCATGACCAGAGGGTAATCGCGCTCGATCGCGCCCTGGACGAGATAGCGTCCCGTCCCCGGGAGGCCAAACACGGCCTCGACCACGAGCGAGCCGGTGATCACGAACGCCAGCGCGGGTCCGAGGTAGCTCACCACGGGCAGCAGCGCCGGCAGCAGCGCGTGATGCCACAGGACCCGCAGGCCGCCGAGACCGCGTGCCCGGGCGCTGCGCACGAACGGCTGGCGCAGCACTTCGAGGAGGCTGGTGCGCGTCAGTCGTGCCAGGTATGCCGCGACCGGCAGTGCGAGCGTCAGCACCGGCAGCACCAGGTAGCGCGGCGAGCCGAAGCCTGCAACCGGAAGCCAGTGCAGCCGTATACCGAAGACCCACGCGAGCAGCGGCCCGGTGACGAAACTCGGCAGCGCGATCCCGAGGGCGGTGAGCGCTGCCAGCGCGAGGTCGGTGCGCGCTGAGCGCCACAGCGCCGCCGCCGCACCCGCCGCGACGCCGAGGAGCGCCGCGAGCGCAGTCGCTGCGATCCCGAGCGTCGCGCTCAGTGGCAGCCCCTGGCGGATCAGCTCGCCCACGGTGAAGTCGCGCTGCCTGAGCGACGGTCCGAAATCTCCGTGCAGCAGGCCGCGGAGGTAGCGCCCGTACTGCACGGCGAGCGGCTGGTCGAGTCCGTAGGCTCGCTCGAGGTTGGCACGCACCGTGGCGCTGAGCATCTGCTCCTGATCGAACGGTCCGCCGGGGGCGAGTCGGATGATGGCGAATGAAGCCGTGACGATGACGAGGAGCGTCGGGATCATTCCCGCGATGCGCCGCAGCGCGAGCTTCAGCATGCGTGCGACTGTAGCGGGGTCCCCGGGAAATTGCGCGTCTCGATGCGCGCGGCGCGCTCACCCGTCGGTGGAAGCGCACAACACGGGTGCCGCGGCAGTCGGCGCGCAATCCGTCAACGCCGCGGCACGTCGCGTCAACTCCGCGAGCAGCAGCTGCCGGTATACTGCGTTTGGCGGCCCGCGGTGGGCGATTCGAAGAGACATCAGGAATGAAGCGCATCCTGGTCGGCATCAAGCGCGTGGTGGACTTCAACGTACGCATCCGCGTCAAGCCGGACGGCAGCGGCGTCATCACCGACGGGGTGAAGATGAGCATCAACCCGTTCGATGAGATTGCGCTCGAGGAAGCGCTGCGCATCAAGGAGCGCGGCCGGGCGGATGAGGTCATCGTCGCGACCGTCGGCCCTGCGGACACCCAGCAGCAACTGCGCACGGCGCTCGCCATGGGTGCGGATCGGGCGCTGCACGTGCAGGCCGACGGCGTCGTCGAGCCACTGGTGGTGGCACGGGCGCTCCTCAAGCTCATCGAGCGGGAGCAGCCCTTCCTCGTGATCCTCGGCAAGCAGGCGATCGACGACGACAACGGCCAGACCGGCCAGGTTCTCGCGGCACTCTGGGGCCGGCCGCAAGCGACCTACGCCTCGAAGCTCGAATTGGGTGAGGGGAGCGCCCGCGTGACGCGCGAGGTGGATGCCGGGCTCGAGACGCTCGATGTCGACCTGCCGGCGGTGATCACGACCGACCTGCGGCTGAATGAGCCGCGCTACGTGAAGCTGCCCGACATCATGAAGGCGAAGAAGAAGCCACTCGACACGCTGACCCTGGCGGCACTCGGCGTCGAGCAGCGCCAGCAGCTGAAGCTGGTGCGCTTCGAGACCCCAGCGCAGCGCCAGAAAGGCATCCGGGTCAAGGACGCGGCTGAGCTGGTCGCGGCGTTGAAACAGAGAGGCTTGCTGTGAGCGCCAGAATCCTGATCGTTGCCGAGCACGACGGCAGCAAGCTCAATCCCGCCACTGCCAAGTGCGTGAGCTGCGCCGGCGCGCTCGCAGGGGCGGAGATTACGGTGGTGGTGTGCGCGCTGGAGGCGGCGGCGGTCGCCGCGCAGGCGGCGCGCCTCGCCGGCGTGAGCCGCGTGCTCACCGTGGAGAACCCCGCGAATGCTCATCCGCTCGCCGCGGTGCTCGCGCCTCAGCTCGCCGCGCTCGCCGGCGGTTTCACTCACGTGCTCGGGCCGTCGACCACCTTCGGCAAGGACCTGATGGCGCGCCTTGCGGGGCTGCTCGAGGCGCCGCAGGTGAGTGACATCATGGCGATCGAGAGTCCGACGCGGTTCCGCCGGCCGATTTATGCCGGCAATGCGATCCTCAGCGTCGAGGCGAGCGGTGCAGCGGTCGTGGTCGGCACCGTGCGCATCGCCTCGTTCGAGACGGCGCCGAGCGGTGGCACGGCAACGATCGAGAAGGCGGCGGTCAACGTCGCACTGCCGACCCACACGCGCTTCGTGTCGGTGTCCGCGGCACGCACTGACCGCCCCGACCTGCAGACCGCGGCGCGGGTGGTGTCAGGCGGGCGCGCGCTCGGCAGTGCCGAGGGCTTCAAGATCCTCTTCAGCCTGGCGGACAAGCTCGGCGCCGCGGTCGGCGCCTCGCGCGCGGCGGTCGATGCGGGCTATGCGCCGAATGAGATGCAGGTGGGACAGACCGGCAAGATCATCGCACCGGAGCTGTACGTGGCGATCGGGATCTCGGGCGCCATCCAGCACCTGACCGGGATCAAGGACGCCCGCACGATCGTCGCCATCAACAAGGACGGTGAGGCGCCGATCTTCGAGGTGGCTGACTTAGGCCTCGTCGGCGACCTCTTCCAGATCGTGCCGGAGATCGAGCGGTTGATCGGCTAGCGGCCTCTAGAGAAGGCCGAGCACGTACTCGGCTGCGGAAACCTTGAATTGTCCCGGCGCCTCGATCTCGACGCGGGTCGCCACCCCGTCGCGCGCCACGATCGCGAAGCGCTGGCCGCGCTCGCCCATGCCGAATTTTCTCGCATCGAGCTCGAGCCCGAGCGCGCGTGCGTAATCGCCGTTGCCGTCGGCGAGCATCAGGATCTTGTCGCCGACGCCTGAGGCCTTGCCCCAGGCGTTCATCACGAACACGTCGTTGACGGCCATGCAGGCGATGGTGTCGACGCCCTTGGCCCGGAGCTGATCGGCGAGCTGCACGAAACCGGGCAGGTGCTTGGCATCGCAGGTCGGCGTGAAAGCACCGGGCACCGAGAACAGCACCACCAGCTTGCCTTTGAACAACTCGTCCGCGCTCAGGTCCTTCGGGCCTTCGCGGGTCATGACCTTGAAGGTGCCCGCGGGCATGCGCTCACCGGCCTTGATGGTCACGCGCGACCTCCTGGTGTGTGTCGACCTGGCGGGCATGCAGGGTCCAGAGGTTTGCGAGCCGTTCGAGATTCGGGTCGCCCTTGACCGCGTGGAAGGATTTCACGGCGTCCTCCTTGTGTCCGGACTTGAGCTGCGCAATCCCGAGCAGCATTCGCGCCTGCGCCTCGTCCTTCACGCCCCCCTTCGCGAGGCCCTTGGCGAGCTGTTCGGCGGATTTGTCGTATTGCCCGTAACCGAGGTACGCGAAGCCCACACCGACGTTCTTTGCACCGCTAGCCGAGGCGTCCGCCTCCTGCTGCAGCTTCGGCAGGCCCGCCTGATCGGAGGCGGCGGCTTTCTTGGCATTGTCGAGCAGGCGCTGATTGCGATCGCGCGTCAGCTTGTCGCTGAAGACGTTCTTCTGAAAGCCCTTCTCGAGGACGTTCTGGGCCTCGCCTGGCGAGCCCGCCTCGAGGGCGAGCTGCGCCATCTCGTTGTAATCGCCGGGCGTCTTGAGGATGTCGACATCCAACATCAGGCGGTAGGTCTGCAGCAGGTCGGCGTCGTTGTTGGAAGTCTGCGACCGCAATCCGTAGAGCAGCTGACTCCAGTAGTCGGCATTCGGGTAATACGCCACCATCTTTTCCATGGCGCGCGTCGAGCAGGCCTCGTCATTCATCTTCTGGCAGGCGCTGTAGATCAGCAGCAGGTTGTCCTTCTTCGGCGTCTCGCCCGCCTTGATCTGCGCGTCGACGATCGGCTCCTCGAACTTGAGCGTCCCTTTCCAGTCGCCCTTCAGGTAGTACGCCTGCCCCACCATGGTGCGAATGCGCTCGTCGCCGAAGCCGCCCTTGATGGCGCGGTTGCCGAATTCGATCGCCTTGTCGTAGTTCTTCAGCTGGTAGTGGATCTCGGTGAGCTGGCGGATCTTCTGCGCCTTGTCGTTCTCGGGTGTGAAGCCGTCATCGAGCTCCGCCTCGAGCGCCTTGGCGGCCTCCGCGTAATTCTGCGTGTTGATGTAGGCGAAGCCGAGGAAATCGTTGATGACGTGCTGATCGTAGGGCGTCTTGCCGGCGGTGGCATCGGCCGCCTTGAGCTTGGTGATCGCGTCCTGGAACTTCTTCGCCTTGAGATCCTCCTGCACCTCGTGCAGCGGCTTGGCGAGCTTGGCGCTCACCGTCGGCTTGTCGGCGGCGGAGGCACTGCCCGGCGGCAGCAGCGCCGCGCCGGCGATCAGGGTGATGCCGAGCAGGAGCGCCGGCACTGATCTGATGGTGATCCTCGCTATCAGGTCGAGCCTCAGTGTGTGTGTTCGCATGGCAAAAACTAGTCCTTGAATTCGGCCACGTTGACGAAGCCGATCTTCTTCATGTGATTGTGCTGCGCCGAGGCGAGCACTTTCGCCACGACGTCGTAGCGCGCACGGCGGTCGGGTCGCAGGTGAATCTCGGGCTGCGGGTCCTTGTCGGTCTCCGCATGAAAGTAGCCCTCGAGTTGCGCGTAGCTGGCGACCGGGTTGCCGTTCCACACCACCGTGCCATCGCCGTCGATCTCGAGATTGATCACCTCGGGCGGAACGGGTGGGGGCGGCGGCTGAGCGTTCGGGTTCGGCATGTCGAGCTTGACCGCGTGCGTCATGACGGGGAGCGTCACGATCAGCGTCACGAGCAGCACCAGCATCACGTCGATCAGCGGCGTGGTGTTGATGTCACACATGGCCTCCCCGCTCGCAGTTCCGACGCTCATTGCCATGGCTGTCTACTCCTCGAATATCAGCGGTAGCCGCGCACGCCGCGGTCGGGCTCGGTGAGGAAGCCGACCTTGACGATGCCGCCGCGCTGGATGGCGTACATGACGCGCCCGATCGCCTCGTAGCGCGTATCCTTGTCGCCGCGAATGTGAACCTCAGGCTGGGGCTTCTTCACCGCCGCCACTTCGATCAGGCCGAGCAGCTCGTTGCGGCTCGAGACCTTGGCGGTATTCCAGTAGATGTTGCCCTCCTTGTCGACCGCGATGGTGATGTTCTCGGGCTTGGTCTGCGTCGGAATGTTGACCGCCTTCGGCAGGTCGACCTTCACGGTCTTGGTGATGACCGGAATCGTGATCAGAAAGATGATGAGGAGCACCAGCATCACGTCCACCAGCGGCGTGGTGTTGATGGCGGCAATCGCCCCGCCCTGCTCCTCCTGACCGACACTCATTGCCATACGTATTCCTCAGGCGCGGTGCGCCGCACCGGCTCGATGTGCCACGGCGGCGTCTGCTGCGCGCCACGCCGCACGGTTACTACTTGGTGATGGCTGCAGCCTTGGCGGCCGCCGGACGGGCGCCACCCACGGCGGCGGCGTCATTTCCCATGCGCGCGCCGCTCACCAGATAGGCATGCAAATCGGCTGCGAAGTTCCGCAGGGCGTCCACCAGCAGCTTGTTGCGCCCGAGCAGCCAGTTGTAGCCCATGACCGCCGGCACTGCGACGAACAATCCGATGGCGGTCATGATCAGCGCCTCACCGACCGGGCCGGCCACCTTGTCGATGCTGGCCTGGCCGGCGATGCCGATCGCGACCAGCGCGTTGAGGATTCCCCACACCGTGCCGAACAGTCCGACGAACGGTGCGGTCGAGCCCACGGTCGCCAGCAACCCGAGTCCGTTGTTGAGCTTACCGGTCACGCCGTCGACGGCCCGCTGCAGCGACATGGTGATCCATTCGTGCAGGTCGATGCGGTCAGTGAGCCGACCGTCGTGGTGGGAGGCCGCCCGCAGGCCGTCCTCGGCGATGCCGCGGAACTCATCGCCCTTCTTCAGGCGCTCGACACCGTCCTTGACCGACGGGGCGGTCCAGAACTGCTTCTCGACTACGCGCGCGGACTGCTTGAGCTTGCGCTGGTCCCAGAGCTTCGTGAGCATCACGTACCAGGACGACAGCGACATGATCAGCAGCAGCACCAGCACGGCGCGCGCAATGATGTCGCCGCTGGCCCAGAGCGCGGCAAGGCCGTAGGGATTTGAGACGGTGGTGGTGGCAGCTTGGTTTTCCATAGTTATCCTCGAAGCAAAAACGGCCCGTGCGGTGCGGTGCCTGGCTCAGCGTAGTTGGAATTTGGCGACGAAATTGAAGCAGCCCGGGACGGGCTTGCCATCCTCGGTGGACGGCTTGTATCTGGCGGCCCTGGCGAGGGCAATCGCGCCCTCGTCCAGGCGCGATTTGCCCGAGCTGGTCATGACCGACGGCGTGCCTTCGGCGAACTTGCCGCCGGCATCGAGGCACACATGCACGACGGCCGAGCCCTCTTCACCCAGGCGCTGCGAGGCCGACGGGTAGTAGTCGGCCGTGTTGGGCGGCTTGCCCGAGAAGCCGGGCGGCGTTCGTGCGACCGCTCTCGGAGCCGCCACCGCCACGGCCTTCGTGGTCACGTTGGTGATCGCGGTGGTCTGTGCGGTCTCCACCGGCAGGTCGACGGTGATGTCGGGTGGTGGCACTTCCACCGGCGGACGCTGGAACTCCGGCGGCGGAGGCGGGGGTGGCTCCACCTTCTTCTGCTCTTCCTGCAGGATGTCGGTTTGGATCGGAGGCGCGAGCACTTCGATCGCTCTGCGAGCGAGCCCTGTGGCCAGCGCCCAGGCGATGAACAGGTGCAGTGCGATGATCGTGACCAGCACCGCCCCGCGGCGAGTCATGAATTGGGAGTCGTGCTCTAGGACGGCCATAATCGATGAGCTTTATCTGAACACACCAAGCCGGTGACCGGCAGCCAGCGTCTTTTTCGTTGCCCTTACCCCGAAGGACCCGGAAGCCGGTTGCGGTGTCAGCGCCCCGCTCCTTGACTTCCCGCCAAAACGCGCCTGGCATTCGGGCCGACGGGCGCGTCAGTACTTATAAATCCCCCGGACGATGCTCGCGGCTAGCGTGCAGCGACGAATGCTGCGCGAACTGTAACCGCTGCCCCAGGTACTGACAACTCCGGCGCCGCTTCAAGAAGCGTGCCGACTCGACTGTATCGCTTCGGTCACGGCCCCTTGCGAGGCGCTGCCGACGAGGCGCGCGTACTTATCGAGCGCTCCGCGGAACGCGCGGGCGCGGGGTTTCCACGCGCGCCGCCGGCGTCGCAGCTCCGCCGCCGGCACATCGAGCCTGATCTCGCGTCGGATCGCATCGATGGTGATCTGGTCCCCGCTGCGCACCAGGCCGATCGGTCCCCCGACTGCCGCTTCGGGCGAGATATGTCCGACCACGAAGCCATGGCTCCCGCCGGAGAAGCGCCCGTCGGTGATCAGGGCGACCTGCGCGCCGAGACCCCGACCGCTCAGTGCGCTGGTGGGGCTCAGCATCTCGCGCATCCCGGGGCCGCCGCGCGGGCCCTCGCCACGGATGACGACGACGTCGCCGGCGCGCACGCGGCCCGCGAGTATGGCCTGCGTCGCGCGCTCTTCTCCCTCGAAAACGCGCGCCCGGCCCTCGAAACGCTCGCCCTCCTTGCCGGTGATCTTGGCCACCGCTCCCTCAGGGGCAAGGTTGCCGTAGAGGATCACGAGATGGCTGGTTTTCTTCAGTGGCCTGGCAAGCGGGCGGACAATGTCTTGCCCACTCACGTACATAGGAACGTTTTCTAGATCTTCACGCAAGGTCCGGCCGGTCACCGTGAGGCAGTCGCCGTGCAGCAGGCCTGCCGCGAGCAGCGTTCGCATGAGCGGGCGGATGCCACCGATCGCAATCAGCTCCGACATGAGGTAGCGCCCGCTCGGCTTGAGATCCGCAAGCACCGGCACACGGCGACCGATGCGCGCAAAGTCATCGAGCGTCAGTCGTACGCCGGCGCTGGCGGCAATCGCGAGCAGATGGAGCACCGCATTGGTCGATCCGCCGAGCGCGATGACCACGGTGATGGCGTTCTCGAAGGCGCGGCGGGTGAGAATGTCGCGCGGCTTCAAACCGGTGCGCACGAGCCGCACCACCGCCTCGCCTGCGCGGCGGCAGTCGGAGCGCTTGTCCTCGCTCACCGCCTCCTGAGCGGAGCTGCCGGGTAAGGACAAGCCCAAGGCCTCGATCGCCGAGGCCATGGTATTGGCGGTGTACATGCCCCCGCAGCTTCCCGGGCCGGGGATGGCGGTACGCTCGATCTCGGCGAGGCCGGCGTCCGAGAGCCGGCCGGCCGCGTGCGCGCCGACCGCCTCGAACACCGAGATGATGTCGCGCCGCTCGGGTCCGGGACGAATGGTGCCGCCGTAGACGAACACCGCCGGGCGATTGAGGCGCGCCATCGCCATCGCGCAGCCCGGCATGTTCTTGTCGCAACCGCCGAGGGCAACGAAGCCGTCGAAACCCTCCGCGGCCACGACCGTCTCGACGGAGTCGGCGATGATCTCGCGCGACACCAGCGAATAGCGCATGCCCGGCGTTCCCATCGAGATGCCGTCGGACACCGTGATGGTGTTGAACAGCACGCTCTTGCCGCCCGCCGCGTCGATCGCCGCACACGCCTCGCGCGCGAGCTCGCCGATGTGCATGTTGCACGGGGTGAGGTTCGCCCAGGTGGAGGCGACACCGATCTGCGGCTTGGCGAAGTCCGCGTCACGGAATCCCACGGCACGCAGCATCGCGCGCGACGGCGCCTGCTGCACGCCGTCGACCACGACGCGCGAATACACGCGCGGATCGACCTTTTTTTCCTCAGGCAACGTTCTCACTCCTCGCCAGCACCCCTTGCAGGCGGTTAAAGCCGAGCACGCCCGCGGCCGTCATGCCGAGCGGCAGCAGCAATGCAAACTCCCCGGCCCCGGCCCGCCACGCCTCGAGGCCCATATAGGCGAGCACGCCGAGCGGCGGCGCCACACCGCCGCGCAGCCCGGTGAGCGTCACGTGCACGCCCATGTAGTGCTGCGCCCGGCCGATCGAAGTAAAGTCGTTGTGACCCAGATTCCAACCTAGATTAGCACCTGCCTGGGCGGCGCCGAGCAGCACCGCGCCCGTCCACAGGAGCAGCGGCGCCCCGCTCCACACCCCGAGACACATGGCGGCGCTCGCCAGCACGATCGACCATCCCTGGCGCGAGCGATAGCGCACTACGTGCGAGCCGTCGAACAGGCGCGCCCACCACGGCAGGAACAGCGGCTGACTCAGCAGCGGCACTACCGCGAGCATCGCAATCTGCGTGGCACTCGGCAGATGCAGGCGATCGGAAAACAGCAGCACCAGCTGGGCCGTCAGCATCAGGGTGCCACCGCCGAACACACCCATCCAGAGCATGTACTCACGGTAAGCGCCGTCCTCCCTGAGAATCTGCGTCAGCATGCGCAGGCTGAAGGGCTCGCTCTCACCGCCGCTCGCGGCCTCGAGCGCCAGCAGCCGGAACTCGCGCCGCACGCGCATCGCGCGGTACAGCCAGGCGGCACCGAGACCCGCGAACGCCCCCGCTCCGTACAGCCAGCGCGCATCAACCGACTGCGCCTCGAGCGCCCAACCGACGAGCGCGGCGGAGATGGCGACCGAGATCGAGTTGACGATGACGATGCGCCCGGTAATGCGCGCCAGCACGTTGCGCGGATAGTTGGCGCTCCAGACCGCCGCGCGCACCGTGAGCACACCCGCCCACACCACTCGGGCCGCGATGATCGACAGCACGGTCAGCGCGAGACCGCCCGCCGCGCGCGAGGCAAGCGAGACGCAGCCGACGAGCAGCGCAAAGGCGCCGAGCAGCGCCACCATCAGCTGCACGCGCGCGCGCCCGTGCGCCACGTTCGCCCAGACGAAGCTCAGTACGTTTGAGAATGCCGGCGCGCCGGAGACCAGCGCCACGGCGAGATTGACGACATACACCGGGGCGACCCCCGCGAAATGCTGCTTGACGAGCACCGCCGCCGTCGCGCCCTCGACCAGGCCGAGCGGTATGCCCGCGAGGCCCCAGGGGAGAATTTCCCGGCGGAAGATGCCCTCGGCGAGGAGGCTGGGTCTGGCGGCGCGCTCCGGCACGGGGTGAAGCTTAATCGTTAGGTCGCGCCCGGTCTGTTTGACAAGCCCGACGCCGGTGTGCTCCTATCGAGCGACCAGGCTCGCACCATGACACCCGACTGCGAAAACACTGTAATTCATGCACCGCGCGCGCTGCGCCGGGCTCTGCTGTCGGTTCTGCCGCTGCTGCTCCTTAGCGGAGCGCGGTGCGGGGCACTCGCGAACGCCTGATCCAGGCACGAGCGAACGGAAGTCACCAGAAACCCCGCACCGGCCACGAGCCGCTGCGGGGTTTTTTGTGTTCAACGAGCGGCGCCGCGGGCGCCCCGAGGAGTGATGCGATGAGGCTCTATTCGCGCAAAGACGTCGACCGCAAGGCTCTCAAGGGGGCACGCATCGCCATCCTCGGCTACGGCAGCCAGGGACGCGCACACGCCCTCAACCTCAAGGACAGCGGCTTCGATGTCGTGGTCGGCGTGCGCCGCGGCGGTGAGAGTTGGAAACGGGCGCGCCGCGACGGCCTGCGGGTGGCCGAGCCGGCCGCAGCAGTGCCGCAGGCCGACCTGGTCGCCGTGCTGGTCCCGGATCCGGTGCAGAAAGAGCTTTATCAGAGCATCCGCGCCCTTCTGAAGAACGGCGCCACGCTGCTGTTCGCTCACGGCTTCAACGTGCACTTCCGCCAGATCAGAGCGCGCAAGGATCTCGACGTCGTGCTGATCGCCCCCAAGGGGCCGGGCGACCTGGTGCGACGCCAGTACACCCAGGGGCGCGGCGTACCGTGCCTGCTCGCCGTGGCGCAGGATGCGAGCGGCAAGGCGCACGCCCGCGCCCTCGCCTACGCCCACGGCATCGGCGGCACGCGCGGCGGCGTACTCGAGACAACCTTCGCCGAGGAGACCGAGACCGACCTGTTCGGCGAGCAGGCCGTGCTCTGCGGCGGCACGACCGAGCTCGTGGTCAAGGGCTTCGAGACGCTGGTCGAGGCCGGCTATCAGCCGGAGGTGGCCTACTACGAGTGCCTCCATGAGCTGAAGCTGATCGTCGATCTGCTGCACGAAGGCGGTCTCGCCAAGATGCATCAGTTCATCAGCGAGACCGCCAAGTACGGCGATCTCACCCGCGGGCCGCGCATCGTCGACGAGCGCGTGAAGAACCAGATGCGCAAGGTCCTCAAGGAGGTGCAGAGCGGCAAGTTCGCACGCCAGTGGCTGCGCGAGAACGCTACCGGCCGCGCCAATTACCGCCGCCTCCTGGGTGAGGACGTCGACCGCCAGATCGAGAAGGTGGGCGCGACGCTGCGCGCACGCATGCCCTGGCTGCAGGAGCGGCGCACCTGAAAGAGACCGCCGCTGCCTCCATCAGTCGCCGAGGAAAACCAACATGAATCCGAATCCCGACCGGGTGCTGATCTTCGACACCACGCTGCGCGATGGCGAGCAGTCCCCCGGTTGCAGCATGACCGGCCCCGAGAAACTGCGCGTCGCCCGCGCGCTGGCCGAGCTCGGCGTGGACGTCATCGAGGCGGGCTTCCCGGCAGCCTCGCGCGGGGATTTCGAGAGTGTCGCGGCGGTGGCGCGCGAGGTATCGGGGGTGAGCGTCTGCGCTCTGGCGCGCTGCAACTTCGAGGATATCGAGCTGGCGGCGCGCGCGCTCACCGCAGCTGCGACCCCGCGCATCCACGTGTTTCTCGCCACCAGCGCAATCCATCGCCAATACAAGCTGCACATGGCGCAGGACGAGATTCTGCGGCTCGCCGCCGCGGGCGTCGCGCGCGCCCGCGAGCTGTGCGATGACGTCGAGTTCTCGCCCGAGGACGCCTCGCGCACCGAGCGCGAGTTCCTGGTCCAGGTGGTCGAAGTCGCAATCGCCGCCGGCGCCCGCACCGTCAACATTCCGGATACCGTCGGCTACACCGTGCCAGATGAGTTCGCCGAGGTGTTCCGCTACCTGCGCAAGCACGTGCGCGGCATCGACGGCGTGCGCCTCTCGGTGCACTGTCACGACGACCTCGGCATGGCGGTGGCCAACAGCCTCACGGCGGTGGTGGCCGGCGCACGCCAGGTCGAGTGCACCATCAACGGCATCGGCGAGCGCGCCGGCAACTGCTCGCTGGAGGAGGTGGTGATGGCGCTGAAGACGCGTGCGGCGTTCTTCAACGTCACCACCGGCGTGCAGACCCAGCGCCTCTACCCGACCTCGCGGCTGGTCGCGAGCATCACCGGCATGCCCATCCCGCGCAACAAGGCGGTGGTCGGCGAGAACGCCTTCGCGCACGAAAGCGGCATCCATCAGCACGGCATGCTCAAGAACCCCTCGACCTACGAGATTCTGCGTCCCGAGGACGTCGGCCTGGTGCGCAGTCACCTGGTGCTCGGCAAGCACAGCGGCCGGCACGCGTTCCGCGAGCGCGTCGCCGCGCTCGGCTTCGAGCTCGATGACATCGAGCTGAATCGCGTGTTCGAAGAGTTCAAGGCGCTCGCCGACAAGAAGAAGGAGCTGTTCGACGGCGATATCGAGGCGCTGGTACTGCGCGCGGAGGGCTCCGCGGCCGGTCCCTGGCAGCTCACCGAGCTCACCACCGAGTCGAAGATCGGCGGCATGGCGCGTGCTGACGTGCGACTCGAGCACGCCGACGGGCGCAGCGTCGAGCGCAGCGCGAGCGGCGACGGCCCGGTGGACGCGGCGTTCAAGGCGATCGAGGGCGCCACGGGGATCGCCGTGGTGCTGCGCAAGTTCGAGGTGCAGGCCGTGTCCGAGGGCGAGGACGCACAGGGCGAGGCGCGCGTCTACGTGGAGTACAATCAGAAGAGCTACCGAGGGACCAGCGTGAGCACCAACATCGTCGAGTCGGGCGCGCGCGCGTTTCTCGAGGTGATCAACCGCATCGAGCAGGCGCAGACGGGAACGCGCGCCGGGCGAGCGGAGCGCGCCGCCGCCAACTCCGCCTGAGCCGCCAGTCGATCCGAGGAGTCTCCATGCCGATTCCGGCCACGCAGTTCATCTGGTTCAACGGCAAGCTCGTGCCTTGGGAAAAGGCGACCGTGCACGTCATGACACACGCGTTGCACTATGGCTCCTCCGTGTTCGAGGGCGTGCGCGCCTACGAGACCCCGCGCGGCGTCGCCATCTTCCGACTGCACGATCACACGCGCCGGCTGTTCGATTCGGCGAAGATCTACCGCATCCACATGCCGTTCACACCCGAGCAGGTGAACGAGGCCTGCCGGCAGGTGATCGCCGCCAACGGTCTGAAGCGCGGCGCCTACCTGCGCCCGGTGGTCTTCAAGGGCTATGGCGAGATCGGCGTGAGTCCCAAGAACGATCCGCCGACCGAGGTCGCGGTGGCTGCCTGGGAATGGGGCCAGTACCTCGGCCAGTCGGGTGAGGGAGCGGGTGTTGACGTGTGCATCTCGTCCTGGAATCGCGTCGCGCCCAACACCCTACCGGCGCTCGCCAAGGCGGGGGGCGGTTACCTTTCGGGCCAGCTGATCGGCGCAGAAGCGCGCCGGCTCGGATTCGCTGAAGGTATCGGACTCGCCCCTGACGGGACTCTCAGTGAGGGCTCGGGCGAGAACGTGTTCCTGGTGAAGAGCGGCACGCTGCTCACACCCTCACTCGCCCACTCGGCGCTCGCCGGCATCACGCGCGATACCGTGATGCTGCTCGCGCGCGAGCGCGGGCTCGAGGTGCGCGAGTGCGCCATTCCCCGCGAGATGGTCTACCTCGCCGATGAAGCCTTCTTCACCGGCACGGCGGTCGAGATCACGCCGATCGTATCCGTCGACCGCCTGACCGTCGGCACCGGCAAGCCAGGCCCCATCACCGAGTCGCTGCAGCAGGCGTTCTACGGCCTGTTCTCCGGAAAGACTGCAGACAAGTGGGGCTGGCTCGCGTACGTCGACCTGTCCGCGCCGCGCACCGCGGCCACCGCCTGAAGCGCCGGCCGCCGCCGATGGCGCGCGCACCACAAACCCTGTTCGACAAGGTCTGGGCGCGGCACGAAGTGAGCCCCGAGACCGCCGCCGCCCCGGCGGTCCTGTACATCGATCTGCACTTGGTGCATGAGGTGACCTCGCCGCAGGCGTTCACGGTGCTGCGCGAGCGGGGACTGCGGGTGCGCCGTCCCGATCGCACGCTCGCCACCATGGACCATTCGGTCCCGACGGTCACCGCCCAGGTGTTCGGCGGCGTGCCGATCGCGCTCGATTCGGCGGCCCGGCAGGTCAGGGAGCTCGAGAACAACTGCGCCGAGTTCGCCGTCGAGCTGCTCGGACTGACGCACGCCGAGCGCGGCATCGTGCACGTCATCGGCCCGGAGCTCGGCCTCACGCAGCCTGGTAGTACCATCGTGTGTGGCGACAGCCACACCAGCACTCATGGCGCCCTCGGGGCGCTCGCCTTCGGCATCGGCACAACGGAAGTGGGGCACGTGCTCGCGACCCAGTGCCTCCTGCAGCGCCGGCCGCGCACGCTCGCGGTCGACGTCGACGGCCGCCTCGCTGCCGGCGTCACTGCCAAGGACCTGATTCTGTCGATCATCGCGCGGCTCGGGGTCGCAGGCGGCACGGGCCACGTCATCGAATACCGCGGCGCCACCGTGCGCGCTCTCGACATGGAAGAGCGCATGACGGTGTGCAACATGTCGATCGAGGCCGGGGCACGCGCAGGCATGATCGCCCCCGACGAGACGACCTATGCGTACCTTGCGGGGCGCGCCCGCGCGCCGCGCGGCGCTGCCTGGGAGCGCTCGCTCGCCGCCTGGCAGAAGCTTCCGACCGACCCCGGGGCGAGATTCGACCGCGAAGTGAGCCTCGATGCCGGCGCGGTCGAGCCCATGATCACCTACGGCACCAACCCCGGCATGGTGATGCCGATCGGCGGTCACATTCCGCAACGCTCGGACGATCCGGCCTTCGACCGCGCGCTCGACTACATGGGGCTCATGCCCGGGGAGCCGCTCAAGGACCGTCCCGTGCAGGTGGTGTTTCTCGGCAGCTGCACCAATGCACGGCTCTCGGATCTGCGCAGCGCCGCCGGCGTGCTGCGCGGACGGCACATCGCGCCTGGCCTCACCATGCTGGTCGTCCCCGGATCACAGCAGGTGAAGCGCCAGGCGGAAGCCGAAGGGCTCGACCGCGTGTTCCTGGATGCGGGTGCCGAGTGGCGCGAGTCGGGATGCTCGATGTGCCTCGGCATGAACGGGGACGTAGTGCCGCGCGGCCATTACTCCGTGAGCACCAGCAACCGCAATTTCGAGGGCCGCCAGGGAAGCGGCGCGCGCACCCTGCTCGCGAGTCCGCTGACCGCGGCCGCGAGCGCGGTGCGCGGTCGGGTCACCGACCCGCGCGAGCTGCTGTGAGGGCTGCCATGGGCGTGACCACACCGGCTCCGTTCACCGGGCTCACCTCGCGTACGGTGGTGCTGCCGGTCGCCAACATCGATACCGACCAGATCATCCCGGCGCGCTTTCTCACCACCACGACGCGCGCGGACTTAGGCTCGCGCCTGTTCGCCGACTGGCGCTATGACGAGCGCGGCGAGCCGCGCCCGGACTTCGTGCTCAATCGGCCGCACGCCGAGGGCTGCCGGATCCTCGTGGCCGGCCGCAATTTCGGTTGCGGCTCCTCGCGCGAGCACGCGCCCTGGGCGCTGCTCGACTATGGTTTCCGCGCGATCGTCAGCACCGAGATCGCCGACATCTTCAGGAACAACGCGCTCAAGAACGGCCTGCTGCCGGTGACGGTCGATGCGGCGACCAACGCCTGGCTGATCGCTCATCCGGGTGCGCAGCTCTCTCTCGATGTCGCGACTGCCACGCTCACCCTCCCCACCGGAGTGAAGGTGAGCTTTCCGCTCGAGCCTTTCGCGCGTCACTGTCTGCTTCACGGCGTCGAGGAGCTGGGCTACCTGCTCGCGCGGCTGAAGGAGATCGAGACTTACGAGCGCCGCGAGCGCCACGCATGAGGGCGCGCATCGCGGTGCTCGCCGGCGACGGCATCGGGCCCGAGGTCACGGCCGTCGGGGTGCGCTGCCTCGAGGCGGTGGCGCGGCGCTTCGGGCATGATTTCGAGCTCGAGCATCTGCCTTTCGGCGGGGCTGCGATCGATGAGCTCGGCGACCCGCTGCCACCGGCGACGCTGCGCGGCTGCCTGCGGGCAGACGCGGTGCTTCTCGGCGCCATCGGCGGCCCGCGCTGGTCGGCGCCCGATGCGCCGCTGCGGCCCGAGGCGGGTCTGTTGCGGCTACGACGTGAGCTCGGAACGTTCGCGAACCTGCGACCCGTGCACGTGCACCCCGCCCTCGTGGAGGCCTCGACACTCAAGGCCGAAGTGGTCGCGGGGGTCGATCTGCTGTTCGTGCGCGAGCTGACCGGTGGTATCTACTTCGGCGACAAGCGGCGCGACGCGCAAAGCGCCCTTGACGTCTGCAGCTACAGCGTCGTCGAGATCGAGCGCATCGTGCGGGTGGCGGCACGGCTGGCGCAGTCGCGCCGCGGGTGGCTGACCTCGATCGACAAGGCCAACGTGCTCGAGACCTCGCGGCTGTGGCGCGAAGTCTGCGAGCGCGTCGTCGGCCGCGAGTTCCCCGACGTGCAGCTCGAGCATCTGCTGGTGGATGCCGCCGCCATGCATCTGATCCGTCGCCCGCGCGAGTTCGACGTGCTGGTGACCGAGAACCTGTTCGGCGACATTCTGACCGACGAGGCCTCGATGTTGACCGGGTCGCTGGGGCTGCTGCCCTCGGCATCGCTCGGCGATGGCCCGCGCGGCATCTATGAACCGATTCACGGCTCGGCACCGGACATCGCCGGCCGCGGCGTCGCGAATCCCTACGGCATGATCCTGTCGGTCGCGCTGCTGCTGCGGCACTCGCTCGGCCTGAGCGACGAGGCGCTCAGGGTCGAAGAGGCGGTGGCCGACGCCCTCGCGCAGGGCGTCTGGACCCCCGACCTCGAGCCGGCAGAGACGCGCGCCTCGACCACCCACGAGGTCGCGGAGGCCGTGCTCAGCAGGCTGCAGCGACGCGGCTGAGGCTGCGGGCGGGCCGCACGCGGCCGGCACGCGCGAGCGCACGGGCGAGGTCCGCGCGCAAGTCCTCGAGCGCCTCGATGCCGATCGAGAGCCGCAGCAAACCGTCGGTGAGTCCCGCGAGCTCGCGCGCCGCCGGATCCATGGCGGCGTGAGTCATGGTGGCCGGATGCGCGACCAGGCTTTCAACGCCCCCGAGCGACTCCGCCAGCGAGAAGCACTCGAGCCCCGCGACGAACTCGCGCACCGCATCGTGGCCGCCTTCGAGCTCGAGCGTCACGATGCCGCCGAAGCCACGCTGCTGCCGGCGCGCCACGTCGTGACCGGGATGTGAGGCGAGCCCGGGATACCACACCCGCCGCACGCCCGGCTGTCCCTGCAACCAATGGGCGAGCGCGTGCGCATTGCGACCGTGATGGTCGAGACGCGCATGGAGCGTCCGCACGCCCCGCAGCGTCATGAAGCTGTCGAAGGGAGCGCCCGTCAGCCCGAGACAGTTTGCCCACCACACCAATTGCTCAGCGAGCGGCGGGTCGCGCGCGATCACCGCCCCGCCGACCACGTCACTGTGACCGTTCAGGTACTTGGTGGTGGAGTGAACTACCAGGTCGGCACCGAGTGTCAGGGGCTGCTGCCAGGCGGGCGAGAGAAAGGTGTTATCGACCACGACCCGCGCACCGCACGCGTGCCCGAGCGCGGCCACCGCAGCAATGTCGGTGATACGCAGCAGCGGATTGCTCGGCGTCTCGATCCAGAGGAGGTCCGCGCGACTCGAGAGCGCCGTCCGCACCGCCGACTCGTCGGCGAAATCGACGAACTCGACCTGCCGTTCGCCGCGGCGGCGCCACGCATCGAACAACCGGTAGGTGCCGCCGTAGCAGTCGTGCGGCGCGACGATGCGCGCGCCGGCGGGCACGAGGTAGCCGACCAGCGTAATGGCGGCCATGCCGCTCGCTGTCACCACGGCACCGCTGCCGCACTCGAGCTCCGCCAGGGCCGCGGCCAGCAGATCGCGGGTGGGATTGCCGGAGCGCGTGTAGTCGTAAGCGCGCTTATCGGCAAATCCGCGGAAGGCGAACGTCGAGGAAAGATGCAGCGGCGGCACCACGCAGCCGGTCGTGTCATCGCACTCGATGCCGGCGCGCACCGCCTGGGTGATCTGACTCGCACCGCTGTGGGCTGCAGCTTCCCAGGGTGCGATCGGAGGGACTTTACTCACTGGATGCTCCGCATAAGCCTGGCACGGTCTCACCGGCCTCCTGCGGAGCGGGTCTGCCCGGTGCGGGCAGACTTTGCTGCGACCATCCTCAGGGTTTCAGCCCCGAGGCTTCGCGAACCGCTCATCTGTCGACGCCCCAGGGCGGCGTCGCAGGAGTTGGCACCTTTCCAGGGTGGTTAAGCCTGGCGGTTGCCCCGGCGTCTAAGGGCCTATCCCTCAGCCGGTCTCGATGAGTTGATAGCGAGTGTAAGGAGCCGCGGGCGGGCCTGCAAGCACGGCGCCCTTCTGAGCAAGCGTTGATGCGCCTCGCGCCGCGGGGAGGCAGCAGGCTGCCCGGTGCGCAGGAGGACGATAGAGAGTGAGCCGGCCCCGGCCGCGTTTCAGCGCGGCGCCGCACCCGCGGCGCGCTGGTCCGCCCCGTACGCCTCCGGATTGTGTCCGCGCGCCCGCATCGCCTCTGCGATGAGATCCCGGGCGGACGCCTGCGCGTCGGCGTCGCCACTCGCGAGCGTGAGGGCTTTGCGGCCCATCGCGTCTGCCTGCACCGCGTTGTTCTCAGCCAGCCTTATGCGGCCGAGCTCGACCCACAGGAGCGGGTTATCGGGCTCGATGCGCAGTGCGCGCTCGAGCGTCGCAGACGCCTGCGTCGGATCGCCAGTTCCCGCCTGCTGGTGCGCCTGGGCGACCAACGCGGCCGCGGCAGGACCCAGATGAAACTGCCGCGCCGCGCCGGCGCCGGGCGAGCCGCCCGCCGGGGCCGGCTCGCCTGGCAGGGGGCCGGGCGCGGGCTGCGCCGCGCCTGCAGGCGTCGCATGTCCCTGGGCGCCGGCTTCCGTAGCCCCAGAGTGCGTCGGGCCGCGGCTCATGAGCGTGCACCCCGGCACGGTGGCCAGGGCGATCAAGGCAGGCAGCAGCCAGCGGGCAGCCATGGTCAGCATCATAGCTCCGCGGGCGCGCCGTCGGGCTCCGCGGACATCACATGCCGCGGGCTAACCGGTGCAGCCACTGACGGGCACGGTCGATCAGGCCGGTGTCACCGCTCACCTGCGGGAAGCCGCAGCCGGGGCGAACCGGGAGCGTGGCGTCGCCGGGAACCGCGACCGCGACGATGTCCTCGGAGCAGCCCGGCACGACGCGCAGTCCCGTCGGGTACTCAATATGCACCTCCGCGAGCGAGTCTGGCATGGGTGCGTTCCATGAAGCGGTGCCGGCATTGGCCATGATGTGCGCCCACACCGGCAGGGCCCCCGAGGCGCCGGTGAGTCCCGTGGGCTCGTTGTCGTCGTACCCCACCCACACGACCGTCAGATCACTGCCCGAGAAACCTGCAAACCAGCTGTCGCGGAACTCCGAAGAGGTGCCTGACTTGCCGGCCACCACCAGCTGCGCCGGCAGCTGCGCGCGCGCCGCGCGACCAGTGCCGCGCTCCATCACCAGGACCAGCATGCGGTTGAGCTGATAGATGACCTCGGGGGAGGCGACCTGAGCCACCTCGAGCGGGAATGCCTTGAGTGGCTTGCCCTCGGCGCTGATCACTGCGCGCACCGCGCGCAGCGGTGTGCGAAAGCCGCCGTTCGCCAGTCCGTTGAAGAGCTCGGCCGCCTCGAGCGGCGTCACCTCGACGGCGCCGAGCAGCATCGCCGGAACGAGCTCAGGAGGGCGTGGCAATCCGAAGCGCTCGAGCGTCGCACTCACCTTCGGCAGACCGAGCTCGAGCCCTACGCCCACCGTGGCGAGATTGAGCGACTCCGCCAGCGCCCGCACCAAGGGTACCGGTCCGTAGACCTCGCGCGTGAAATTTTCCGGCTTCCAGTGCTGGCCGCTCGTGAGCTTGAGATCGATCGGGGCGTCCTGCACGACGGTGGCGGCGTTGTACCGACCGCTCTCGAGCGCCGTCAGGTAGATAAAGGGTTTCACGAGCGAGCCCATCGAGCGGTGCGCGTCGAGCGCACGGTTGAAGCCGTCGTAACCGACGTCGCGCCCGCCGACGATGGCGCTCACCTCGCCGCTCTGTGGTGCCGTCATGACCACCGCGCCTTGGAGCTGGACCGGCGAGCGCTTGCGTGCCTTGTCGAGGCGCTCGAGCTCGTGCTGGAGTGAGTGTTCGGCCTGCTCCTGAGCCCGCGGAGCGAGGCTCGTGTAGACGCGCAGTCCCGCCTCGGTGAGATCCTCCTCGCGATAGTCGCGCCGCAGCGTGCGGCGCACGAAATCGAGGTAGGCGGGATAGTAGGCGCCGGCGGGCCGCGGCGTGACCCCGAGCGGTCGCTGTGCCGCCGCGCTCGCCTCGGCCCCGCCGACGACCTGCTGGGCGATGAGCTGCCTGAGGACTAAGTTACGCCGCGCGAGCGCACGCTCGGGGTGGCGGCGCGGATCGTAGTAGGACGGCCCGCGCACGATCGCGACCAGGAGCGAGGTCTCGGCGAGATCGAGCTCCGCGAGTGGCTTGCCGAAGTAGAACTGGCTGGCGAGACCGAAGCCGTGGATCGCGCGGTCGCCGTCCTGGCCGAGGAAGATCTCATTGATGTACGCGTTCATGAGATCGGCCTTGGTGAAGTGCGCATCGAGCGCCACCGCCATGACTGCTTCACGGAACTTGCGCCACAGCGTCTGGCGCGAATCGAGGAAGTAGCTGCGCACGAGTTGCTGCGTGAGGGTGCTGCCGCCCTGGGCAATCTGGCCGGCGCGTAAGTTGGCCCACGCCGCGCGCAGCACCGCGAGCGGATCGACTCCGTGGTGCGTATCGAACTTGCGGTCCTCGACCGCCTTGAGCGCTGCCGGCAGGAGCGGCGGCACCTCCTGCGGCGCGACGACGATACGATCCTCACCGTGAATCGGGAAGATGCTGCCGATCAGCAGCGGCTCGAGCCGCAGCACCGCCACGTCGTGACCGGCGGCATCGCGCAGGCTCCCGATACCGCTCTCCGCCCCGTCGATGGTGAGCAGCTGTGCCGGGCGCGCCTCGTCCGCGAAGCGCACCGCGCGCAGCATCACGTCGATGTGCTCGCCCTGGCGCCGGTAGGTTCCTGGGCGGTCGAGGCGCTCGGCTCGCCGGTAATGGAGCCGTTGCAGCTCGTGCTCGACCTCGGGAAGCGTGAGGGAGAGCCCGGTGTAGAGCTCGAGCGGCGCCGCGTACACCTGCGCGGGTAGCGTCCAGCGACGGCCCTCGAACTGGCGCACCACCTGGACATCGAGATAGAGCACATAGAGAGCTGCGCTCAACACCACGGCGCCGAGCGCCAGCAGCACGGCCCGCTTGAGGGGATGCGCTCGCTTCACGTGCGCGCGCCGTTCAGAGAAAAAGCTCCGGCGCGGGCGCTCGCAGGTTGTACTGCGAGCTCATCGCGTGACCGTAGGCGCCGGCGTTGGCGATCACCAGCACGTCGCCTTCGCAGGTCGGCGGCAGCAGGCGGTCGTGGCCGAGAACGTCGGCGCTCTCACAGATCGGACCGACGATATTGACGAGCTCGGTGGCCGGCTCATCCGCGCGCGTGAGGTTGGCGATCTCGTGGTAGGCGCCGTAGAGCGCCGGGCGAATCAGCGAGTTCATTCCGGTGGCGACGCCGACGAAACGCACCCCACCCTTGTGCTTCAGCTGGGTGACGCGCGCGAGCAGCACGCCGGCGGCGGCCACCAGATAACGCCCGGGCTCGAGCCATACCTCGAGCTGGGGGTGCCGGGCACGCACCGCCGCCAGCCCGGCATCGAGCCCGGCGAGATCCAGGCCCGGCTGATCGGACCGCTCCGGCACACCGAGGCCGCCGCCGACGTCGATGATGCGCACGTCCTCGAAGTCGCGCGCCGCGCGCGCGAGCAGCTGCGCCGTATGCTCCCAGCTGGTCACGTCGAAGATGCCGCTGCCGACGTGCGCCTGCAGTCCGACGACCCGCACCTGGTGCGCGCGCGCCTGACGCTCGAGCTCGGGCAGCTCGGCGATCGGGATGCCGAATTTCGAGCGGCTGCCGGCGGTGCGCACGTGGCTGTGGTGACCGCGCCCGACCCCCGTGTCGACACGCACGAAGATCTCGCGCTCACGAAACAGCTGCGGCCAGCTCTCGAGGAGGTAGCTGTTGTCCACGGTGACACGCACACCGACGCTGAGCGCCCAGGCGTACTCCGCCCGTGGCGCGAAGTTCGGCGTGTACAGGATCCGCTGCGGCTCGAGCTCCGGAAACTGCCCCAGCACGCGCTCCACCTCGCCGCGCGAGACACACTCGAATTCGATGCCTTCGGCGCGCAGCGCGTGCAGCAGCTGCGGGTGAGCATTCGCCTTCATCGAATAGTGAACGCGCCCGAGCGAGGCGAGCGCGCGCAACGCCCGCGCGCAAGCGCGCACCACCTCGAGGTCGTATACGAACGCCGCCTGCTGATCACCGAGCGCGGCGAGCAGCTCGTGGCGTCGCGTCTGCCACCACGGCGCGCGGCCACCGGTGAGCGCGCGCGGCTGCGAAAACAGCTGCTGCCAGGTGGGCCCGAGGACCTTGTCTCCCGGCACCGGGCGGATGAGCAGCTCGTGCAGCTGTTCGACCAGTCGATCCCCCTGACCCTCGTCGACGACGAAGGTGAAGTTGAGGTCGTTGGCCGCCTGGCTGACGAGGTGGATTTTCTGCTCCTCGAAGAACTCGAAGGCGCCACCGAGCTGATGCAGGATCGCGCGGATGTTGCGTCCCACCAGGCTCACCGACGCACACGGGCCGATGACCTGCACGCGACACAGCCGCGACAGGTCCGCCACCAGCGCCGCGACCAGGCTGTTGTCGAGCGTGTTGGCGGCCGGATCGAGCGACACCGTGACGTTGGTCTCCGAGGTCGACACCAGATCCACTGACATGCCATGTCGCTTGAAGACCTGGAAAGCATCCGCCAGAAATCCAACCTGGTGCCACATGCCGGGGCTCTCGAGTGAGATGAGCGTAATGCCCTTCCTGGTGCATACCGCCTTCACCTGTGCGCCGCCCTCGCCTCCTGCCGCGCTGAGCACGGTGCCTTCGAGGTCCGGCGCCTGGGTCGCATAGATATGCAGCGGGATGCCGTACTGGCGCACCGGCAGGATGCAGCGCGGATGCAGCACCTTGGCACCGCTGGTGGCAATTTCCTGCGCCTCGTCGTAGTGGAGCGTGCGCAGCAGCCGCGCCGCGGGGGTCGAGCGCGGGTTGGCGCTGAACATGCCGGGCACGTCGGTCCAGATCTCGAGGCGTTCGGCCTGCAGCTTCGCCGCCAGGTACGCGGCGGAGGTGTCCGAGCCGCCTCGCCCGAGGAGCACCGTGTTGCCCTCCTCGTCGCTCGCGATGAAACCCTGGGTCACAACCACCGGCGGGCCGGCGGCGAGCCGCGCCTGCAGCGCCGCATCGGGGGCGAAGCCGCAGACCACCGAGAGCACGCTGGCCTTGGCGGACGCCCCGTAATGCTCGGCACGCAGCATCTCGCGGGCGTCCGCCCACGCCACGTCCAGTCCTCGGGCGGCGAGGAAGCGCGCCCCGATCCGCGTCGCCATGAGCTCGCCGCTCGCCATGACGCGCGCCCGTGTCCGATCGCTCACTTCACGAGTGAGCGCCACGCCGGCGGCGATTTCGCGCAGCTCGGCCAGGTGCTGCTCGACATCATCGCCCCACGCAACGTCGAGCTCGGCGACCAGGCGCCGATGCCGCTCCTCGATGGCGCGCAGCTCCTCCTCGGGGTCTTGGGCGACTGCCGCCTCGAGCAGCCGCTCGAGGCGGTCGGTAATGCCGGCGACGGCCGAGTGCACCACGAGCACCCGTGCTCCGCGCGCGCGCCGTGTCGCGGTCACGCGCGCAATGTTGGCCCAGTTGGAGAGTGTCGCGACGCTGGTCCCGCCGAACTTCAGCACGACCCAGGCCGCCGGAGACGACGTCACTTCGACCTCCGCGCAGGAATGAAGCGGCGCGCGGGATGGGATAGAGGGCGCGCGTGCTCTCGAGATTCAGAGCGTGCCGCAGGCCGGCCGGTTCTAGAGCTCGTCGTCGAAGTCCTTCAGGTCTTTCTCGAGCTTCTTGTCCGCCAGCACTTCCTCGAGCCGGCTCCAGGCCGCCTTGCCGCGTTTGCCCTGGTTGCGGACACGCTTGTCCACCCGATCGAGCAGGCGGTCGTACTCCGCGCCATCCTCGGCGGGAGTGCTCAGAAATTCATCGTCCAGATCGAAGCTCTCGTTGTCTCGTTCGGGCATCTGGCGGCTTAAATCCTGAATTAATTCAAGAGCTAACGCGCCCAAGGCGGGGCATGCAAGGCAGCGAACTATAGCGGATTCGCGCCCGCGATCAACTTTTCGCCCTTAACCGCACTTTTGCCCGCGGTACAGCATTTGCCGGTCGCCAGCGCTCGCCGACGGGGACTTTTTCTTGCCCTCCGGCGGGATCGGCAGGCCGGTCAGGGCTGGTCGGTACGGTCACGCACGATGACGGGTGCGCCGCGACTCAGTCCGAGCCCTTCGGCGGCGCTGTTCTCTGCGCGAGCGATCTCCACGACGCCGAAGGAGTTCACCAGCGCGAGGTATTCCCCCGGGCGCGCGTCGCCGTAGGTCCGCAGCAGCGGGAACGAGTGATTGCCGGCATGCACCAGCGGCAGGCGAAAGCGCTCGATCAGTACACCATCGATATTGGTGATCAGGTTGCCGAAGTGATCGATGCTGATGATCACGCCGCTGACGCTGCGCGCCTCGACCGCCGGCTCCTCGACCCACGACGGCACCAGCGCGGTGATTGACTCACCGAGCTGCTCGAGACGCGTGCGGGCCGCGGCAAGCTCGGCGGCGACCGGGGCGAAGATGTCGCGTCCATGGAAGGTCGCGCTCGGGTGCTGCACGCCGATGCGCGCCAGCTCGACCGTGCCGACCCGCACGATGCGCGCCTCGCTCGCCCGACCGACGACGGGCGCGAGCAGCCCGTTGTCAGGTGCCAGGAAATAGTGGCCGCCGGCGCAGACCGCCACGATGCTGCGCGCGGTCCCGACGCCCGGGTCGACCACCGCGACGTGCACCGTGCCCGCGGGGAAATAATGGTAGGCCCGAGCCAGCCAGAACCCGGCCTCTGCGGGCCAGTGCACCACGATCTCGTGCGTGAGATCGACGATGCGGGCCTGCGGGAATCGCCTCAGCAGGCTTCCCTTCATGACGCCGACAAACGGCCCCTGATGGCCGAAGTCGGTCGTAATCGTGATGACCCCGGACGGCACAGGGGGATCCATCGGCGCCGCCCTTCTTTGATCGAGCTTAGCGGCGCGCGCCGCGTCCGGCGCCGCTGCCAGCGCCTTCCGCACAGGAGCGGCAGCGATCGGTGTACGGCACGGCCGCCAACCGCTCGGGCTCGATGTCGTCCCCGCAGACGGCGCAGGTGGTGTAGCGCCCCGCCTCGAGCCGGCGCAGCGCCGCCTCGAGCTGCTGGAGCTCCACCCGGGCGGAGCTCGAGATCGCCCCGAGCACGTCGTCGTTCTCGCGCTGCGTGACCTGCTCGGCAAAGTCGGCCGACAACGGGTCGGCCTCGTGGCGCAGGTCGGCGCTCGCGTCGCTCGCGCGCTGGCGCAGCTCATCGCGGCGTTTGAGCAGTCGCTCCCTTACCGCCTTGGTGTCCACGTGAGTCCCCCCCGCCGGTCACTCTTGAGGACGCCGTGGCGCGGCACGTTTCGACTCAAGCCACCCCTGCAGCTTGTCGAACGGCTCGATGAACTTGGCGACCCCCTCGCCCTCGAGCTGCTGCGCGACCGCCTCGAGATCGACGTCGAGGCGCTCGAGTCCCTCACGGACGTCGCTCGCTTCGGCGATGTGACGCTCGAGTCGCAGCTCCGGCCGGCCGAGCCGCCGATAGGCGTTGAGCGTCTCGAGTGGCATGGTGTTGACCGTGTCTGGCACGACCAGCTCTTCGACGTATTTGATCGGGCTGAAGCTTGCGTCCTTGGCCGAGGTCGACGCCCACAGCAGTCGCTGCGGCCGGGCGCCGAGCGCCACCAGCTCCTGCCATGCCGGCAGCGCGGTCGTCTCCTCGTAGATCTCGTAGGCACGACAGGCGCTCGCGATCGCGGCCTTGCCGCGCAACGCGCGCGCGGCCGGCTGCCCGCGCGCGGCCAGAGCATCGAGCCGCTGGTCAACCGCGGTATCGATGCGGCTGAGGAAAAAGCTGGCGACCGAGGCGACACCGGCGAGCGACTTGCCGGCGGCGGCACGTGCGCGCAGACCGTCGATGTAGGCGCGCGCGACCGCGCGATAGCGCTCCGGCGAGAACAGCAGCGTCACGTTCACGTTGATGCCGCTGGCGATCAGGTCGCGGATAACCGGCAACCCGGCTTCGGTTCCCGGGATCTTGATGAACGCGTTCGGCAGCTGCAGCCGTCCCCACAGGCGCTGCGCTTCCGCGAGACTCCCGGGCCCGTCGTAAGCGAGGTGCGGCGAGACTTCGAAGCTCACGAAGCCATCGCCCCCCGAGGTCGACTCGTATAGCGGGCGCAGCAGGCTCGCGGCAGCGCGTAAATCCTCGAGCGCGAGCTCCTCGTAGAGCGCCATCGGCGAGGATGCGCGCGGCAGCAATTGCGCGATCGCCGGCGCATAGCGCGCATCTTTCATCATCGAATTGGCGAAGATCGCCGGATTGGACGTCAGCCCGGCGACGCCGTCGTCGTCGATCAACCGCGCGAGCGAGCCGTCAGCCAGCATGCTGCGGCTGATGTCGTCGAGCCAGACGCTCACGCCTAGCTTGCGCAGCTCGAGCAGTGGGTTCGGAACAGACGCAGTCATCCGCGACACTCCGCCGGCGAGAGTAGCGCAGCCGGCCGCGCGAGTCTCGCGGTTTTGGCGCGGATGTGCGTAAATCCCGACTCGAAGCCGCTGAGCACGGAGAATGGCCATGGCCGAGACCCACGATGCCGGCAGACTCGCCGAGGAGCTGCGCGTGCTGGTGAGCGACGCGGAATCACTGCTGCGGGCCGCGACGGCTCCCGGCAACGGCGAATTGCCCGAGAGCGCGCAGACGGCGCTGCGCGATCTGCGCGCTCGGCTGGGTGAGCTCGAGGGCCAGGTGCGCGAGCGCGCACGCGATGTTGACACGTACGTGCATGCCAACCCCTGGCAGGCAGTGACGGTGGCGGCTGGCTTGGCGCTATTGCTCGGGTTGCTCCTGGGCCGCCGCTGATGGTCACGTCGCCCTCCCCACCGGGCGAGGCACCGGCGGGAGAGTCCCCGCGCACTCTGCAGGGATTGCTGGCCGCCGGACTCGAGGCGCTACGCACGCGTCTGGAGCTCGCGGCGGTCGAGCTCGAGATTTACCTGCGCGCGCTCTTGCGGCTGCTCGTCTGGGCGATCGCCGCGGTGGTGTGCGTGGTCCTGGCGCTCGCCTTTGCGATGACGGCGCTGGTCGCCGCGCTCTGGGGAACGCACCGGATCGCGGCGCTCCTCGGTGGCAGCCTGCTCTTCGTGGTGCTCGCGGCGACCTTCGCGTACCTCGGCACGCGGACGCTCCGCCTGCAGCCGGGAGTGCTCGAAGGCTCGCTCGGGCAGCTGCGCAAGGATCAAGGCAGCGAGGGCGCGACATGAGGCGCGCGGGGGAGCTCGAGGCGCGCCGTCAGGAGCTGCTCGCGCGTTGCGAGGTGCAGCGCGCCGAGCTCGCCGCCCGCGTCGCCGAGCTTCGGCAGGGGCCGTTTCGCTGGTCGCGCTCGGTCGCTGCGGCGGTTCAGATCGCCGGGGCAACGCCGGCGGTTCGCCATCCCCTCGCCTGGGTCACCGCTGTGGTCTCGCTGATGCTGCTCGGGCGGACACGCGAGGTGCTCACGTTCCTCCTGTGGGCGCGCTCGTTGCTCGCGCTGCTCGCGCGCGCCACTGAGGTGTTGAGCCTGATCGGCTCGCTGCGCCGAACCCGCTGACGAGCGCTGGGGCGCTCCCCGGGCGGGCGCAGCCGCCTCATCGGTCGGCGGTCGTCAGTGCGGCGCGCGCGAGACCCGCAGCGTCTTGGACGGCGGATTGGCAGAGGGCTGGGTGGCTGCGGACGCCTTTGCGACCGGCTCCTCGGGATCGGCGGCGAGTCCGACGACCGTCGGTATGCCGGTCGCGGCCTGCAGCGTGGCGCGCGCCAGATCCCAGTGGATGGCCGCCGTCTCGCTGCCGAGCGCCTGCTGCAGCATCTCTGAGAGCAGCTGCAGGTCCGGCTCGACCGACTGTCCTTCGGCATCGACCGGTGGATGCGCCTCGATGAACAGCTCGCCTTCCACCCAAGCGACCTTCACCGGCTCGTTGATCAGGCGCACCTTGGTGCCGATGGGAACCAGCGCGAACAGCGCGGCGACATCCTCCGGATACATGCGGATGCAACCGTGCGTGACCGCCATACCCACGGCAGTCGGGTTGTTGGTCCCATGGATCAAGTACTCGCCGCGGCCGGCGGCGAGCCGCAGCGCGAAATCGCCGAGCGGATTCTCGGGGCCAGGGCCTACGGCCTCCGGCAGCGGATCGCCGCGCGCGGCGTGCTCCTTGCGGATCGATTCCGGTGGATACCACACGGGATGTCGGATCTTGGCGATGACGCGCGTCTCGCCGAGCGGCGTGCGCCAATCCATCTTGCCGATGCTGACCGGGTAGGTGATGACCACCGGCTTCTCGTGCGGGCGCGGTTTGGGAAAGTAATAGAGTCGATGCTCGGGCAGGTTGACCACGATTCCCTCGCGCGCACCCGCCGGCAGAATGCGCCGGCCCGGCAGCTTCACGCGCTTGCCCGCGCCCGGCACCCACACGTCCAGGCCAGGATTGGCGCGGATGATCTCGTAGTAGCCGAGGCTGTAGCGATGCGCGAGATCGGGGAGCGTGTCCTCGTAGACGGTGGAGACGCTCGAGTCGCTACCGACGACTCCCGAGCCATCGGCGGGTAGTCCATAGACGCTGGCGCTCGCGGATCCACTGGTCAGCGCCGCAGCGGCGGCGAGCGTGAGGCAGGCAAGTCGCGGGAGGCGCGCAGATGCGCCCCGATCCGATCTCATGCAGAAACTGGAGAAAATTTCCTATGTCCTTGATAAGAAAAGAGATCTATTCCTCAGATCGGCACGCCTCGCGACCCAACCACGCCCTCGCGGCGCGTAGCGCCAGCTGCGCGGTCGGTTGCGAAACCGGGTCGAATCCGCCGGCCAACTCCCGGCCGCATCTGCGTTGCGTGCACCTGCGTTGCATTGTAGAGGATTCCTCTACTATCGCGCGCGTATGTCGCGCCGCCGCCAACTCCCGCGTGGCTTCTTCGAGCACAGCACGCTCAACATTGCGCGCGCCTTGATCGGCATGCACCTGGTGCACGACGACGGCCGTCGGCTGCGCGCCGGACGCATCGTCGAGACCGAGGCGTACCTCGGTCCGCACGACCTGGCCGCACACTCCGCGCGCGGCCGCACGACGCGCACGGAAGTGATGTTCGGTCCGCCCGGCCATGCTTATGTTTATTTCATCTATGGCTTCTGGAACCTGATGAACGTCGTGACGGGTGCACCCGGAGTGCCGCAGGCGGTGCTGCTGCGCGCACTCGAGCCGCTCGGCGGGCTCAGCGAGCGCACCTCGGGGCCAGGGCTGCTATGCCGCGCACTGCGCGTCGACCGGCGGCTGAACGGCGTCGACCTGCGTGGCGATGTGCTGTGGCTCGAGCTGCCGCCGCCGGGCGCCGCGCGCGCGCGTATCGCACGCAGCACGCGCATCGGAGTCGACTATGCCGGCGAGTGGGCGAACCGCCGTTGGCGGTTCTTCGATCGCGACTCGCCGTTCGTTTCGACGGCGCGTTCGCGCGCGCTGCGAACTGCCGGCGGACGGCCTCGACCGACGCCGCCCCGCCGCACACCGTCGCGCCTGCGAATTGCCTAAACTACGCGCGCCGGCCGCGTGGTGACCCGGCGCTGCAGGAAAGGACCTCAATGCTGGCCATTCGCCCTACCCTGGCACTGTGTGCGGCCGCGGCCCTGGCAGCCGCATTGTTTGTGAGTCCCACGCCCGCGGCCACGGCGCCGCCGGAAGGCACGACCTTCAAGGCCCTGGTGCCGCCACGGCTCACCGGCAACCCCGACAAGATCGAGGTGACGGAGTTCTTCTCCTACGGCTGCCCGCACTGCGCGAACTTCGCCCCGCTGATCAGCACTTGGACCGCAAAGCTCCCGAAGGACGTCGTGTTTCGCCGCGTCCCGGTCGGCTTCGGACGCGACGCGTGGATAAACCTGCAGCGAGCCTACTATGCGCTACAGCTGAGCGGCGATCTCGGCAGACTCGACGGCGCGCTGTTTGATGCCATCCATGAGAAGCATCTGCCGCTGTTCGACGAGCCGCGCCTCGCCGACTGGGTCGCACACAATGGCGGCAACGGCGACAAGTTCGCCGCCGCCTACGTCTCCTTCGGCGTCAACAACCAAACCGTGCAGGCGGACCAGATGGCGCAGGACTACGCCATCGACAGCGTTCCGGCGATGGCCATCGACGGCAAGTACCTCGCCACGGCCGATCCGGCCAGCGGCGAGATGCCCTACCTCGTGGAGCTGCTCGCCAACACCGACCAGTTGATCGCCAGGGCGCGCGCCGAGCGTGCTGCCTCGGGGGCTGCGCCGCGCACGGCAAAGCCGGCCGGCGGGCACTGACTCAACTCGTCTTCTGTCCGCCATCGTGCAGCACCAACTCGCCGTCGCGGACTGCGATGCGGCTGCCGGGATCGTGGTCCATCTTTACCGTCCCCTCGCGCCCGCGGAGGCGGTAGCGCACTTCGTAGCCGGCCGGCTTTTCCGTGGTGTCGTACACGGTCGTGCACTTTTGCTCGGTCGTCGTGTAGGTGTCGCGATCCTGTAGATTCTTCTGAATGCGATTGCCGGCGTAGCCGCCGCCAGCGGCGCCAGCGATGGTCGCGATGTCGCGGCCTGTTCCGCCGCCCACCTGATGCCCGATGACTCCGCCGATCACGGCGCCCGCAACGGTACCAATGACCTGATGCTCGTCTTTCACCGGACCTTGATGAGTGACGTTCTCGTCGTGGCAGTCCTGGCGCGGAGTGCGCACGCTATGAGTGAGCGGCGTCACCTTGAGCACCTGCGCGTATTCAGGGCCACGCGCCGCCCGAATGCCCATGCCGGCAATCGCGCCCGCGCCAACGGCGACGACCGCGCCCACCACCAGGCCTGTGATCAGCGATCTATCCATGCTCTCCTCCTGCATGACGCGCGCAGCGGCGCGCGTGCGTTCGACATTCTATAAAGCCGCGAGTTGCCGTGCGCGACGCTCTCACTTCGCTGGGCTATCGACCGGGCGCCGCTGTTTGCATTCGGCGACAGCGTCGTCCGCGTAAGGGCGCACCCTGAGTGTCTGAGTACCTGACGGCCTGCGGGCCTGAGTTCCATGAGCGCGGACGCGCAGCGCCTAACGCGTGACGCGTGACGCGTGACGCGTGGGACGAGAGGCGACGACGCCGTTCAGGTCTCTGCGGCGCGCCTGAGCTCGAGCAGCTGCGCACCCTGAGGCACGCGATCGCCGCGCGCAAAATGGATCGCCTGCACGGCGCCGGCATACGGGGCGGTGATGCTGTGCTCCATCTTCATCGCCTCGATGACCATGAGCACATCGCCAGCCGCGACGCTCGCCCCCACCGCGACCGGCACCGCGACCACCACGCCCGGAAGCGGTGTGGTCAGCCCTCCGGTCGCAGCGCTCGCCGAGAACTCATGCGTGCGCGGGTCGTCCAGCAAGAAGTCGTACTGCTCCTCGTCCAGCCACAGGTACACGTGGTTGCCCGCGAGCTGATAACGACCCTGGCGGCGGCGGTCGCCGAGCTGCGCTGCGACCACCGTAGTGCCGATCGCGGCCGAGCGCAGCGGCAGTCGAGTGCCCGGGCCGACGCTCGCCCACACCGGGGCGCCGCCTGCGTACTCGAGCTCCACGGTGGCGGCGAGCCCGCGCCACATGAAGTGGTAAGTGATCGGCACGGCAAGGTTCGGAGTAAAGCCGTCAGCGCGCTCCCACGGACTGGCCGTGCCGGCAGGCGGCGCGCCGTGCGCAGCGAGCGCCGCGAGGACCAGCGCCTCGGGGGGCGCCTGTGTCGGGCCGCCGAGATCGATCCCGCCCTCCCCGAGCAGCGCGACGTGGTGGGTCACCTCGAGGAACGGCCGCGATCGCAACAGGCGCGCGAGCCACTCTGCGTTGCTCTGCACGCCGGCGCAATAGGTGTGATTCAGCGCAGCGGCGAGGCGCGCGGCGGCCTGCGCGCGCACCGGTGCCCAGACGATCACCTTGCCGAGCAGCGAGTCATAACAGTCGGGGACGATGTCGCCGGTGCCAAAACCGGCATCGACGCGCACGCCCTCCGTGGCCGGCCACTCGAGCAGCTCGAGACGTCCGGCGCTCGGCAGAAAGCCCAGCTGTGGATCCTCGGCGTTGACGCGCGCCTCGATCGCGTGTCCGTCGAAGCGCACCGCCTCCTGGGATAACGGCAGCCGCTCGCCGGCGGCGACGCGCAGTTGCCATTCCACCAGGTCGAGCCCGGTGACCGCCTCGGTGACGGTGTGCTCGACCTGCAGCCGTGTGTTCATCTCCATGAAATAGAACTCACGCCCGTCGAACAGGAATTCGACCGTGCCGGCGTTGACGTAGCCGATCTCGCGTGCCACCACGAGTGCCGCGGCGCGCAGCCGCGCGCGCACGTCGGCGGCCAGCGCGGGTGCCGGCGCCTCCTCGATCACTTTCTGGTGGCGCCGTTGCATCGAGCAATCGCGGTCGCCCAGGTGCACCAGGTTGCCGTGGGTGTCACCGAACACCTGCACCTCGAGATGGCGCGGAGCGGGCAGATAACGCTCGAGCAACAGCGCGCCGTCGCCGAAGGCGCTTTCCGCCAGGCGGCGCGCCGCGGCGAGCGCTGCAGCGAGCTCGGCGGGACGGCGCACGATCTGCATGCCCTTGCCCCCGCCGCCGGCGGCGGGCTTGATGATGAGCGGCAGGCCCACCCGCTGCGCTTCGCCCGCCAGATGCTCGAGGTCCTGCCGCTCGCCCGCGTAGCCAGGGAGCACCGGCACGCCCGCCGCCTGCATGCGTGTCTTGGCGAGGATTTTCGAGCCGATGGCATGGATGGCGCGGGCAGGAGGACCGACGAAGGTGAGCCCGGCATCGCTGCAGGCCTGGGCAAACTGCGCGTTCTCGGCGAGAAAGCCGTAGCCGGGATGGATCGCATCCGCGCGGCTCGCACGGGCGGCGGCGAGGATGCGGGGAATGGCGAGGTAACTCTCGCGCGCCGCCGCCGGCCCGATGTGGACGGCCTCATCGGCCGCGCGCACATGGCGCGCTTGCGCGTCCGCGTCGGAATAGACGGCGACTGTGCGCACTCCGAGGCGCCGCGCGGTGCGCATGATGCGGCAGGCAATTTCGCCGCGATTCGCGATCAGCAAGGTCTTGAGCACGCCCGTCCCCGCCTCACCGCCTACATGCGGAAAATGCCGAACGGCTGCGCCGACTCGGCCGACTGTGGGCCGTGACGCACCGCGGCCAGCGCCAGCTCCAGCAGCCGGCGCGTGTCCTGCGGATCGATCACGCCATCGTCCCAGAGGCGCGCCGACGAGTAGTAGGGATGGCCCTGGCGCTCGTATTGCTCGCGGATCGGCTGCTTGAACGCCTCCTCCTCTTCCACCGGCCACTCCCGGCCGCTGCCCTTGAGCTGATCGCGCTTGACGGTGGCGAGCACGCTGGCGGCCTGCTCGCCTCCCATCACGGAGATTCGCGCATTCGGCCACTGGAACAGGAACCGCGGCGCGTACGCCCGGCCGCACATGGCGTAGTTGCCCGCGCCGTAGCTGCCGCCGATGATGACGGTGAGCTTGGGCACGCTGGCGCACGCAACCGCTGTGACGAGCTTGGCGCCGTCCTTGGCGATGCCACCGGCCTCGGCGCGCCGTCCGACCATGAAGCCGGTGATGTTCTGCAGGAAGAGCAGCGGAACCTGCTCGCGCACGCACAGCTCGATGAAGTGCGTGCCCTTCAGGGCGCTCTCCGAGAACAGCACGCCGTTGTTGGCGAGAATGCCGAGCGGATAGCCGCCGAGGTGCGCAAAGCCGCACACCAGCGTCGTGCCATAGAGCTGCTTGAACTCGTCGAACTCGGAGGCGTCGACCAGTCGCGCGATCACTTCGCGCACGTCGTACGGCCGGCGCAGGTTGGCCGGCACGGCACCGTACAGCTCGCTCGCCGGGTAGCACGGCTGCTGCGCCGCTCGCGGCGGTGCGCTCGCAGCGGGCGGCTTGAGGTGGCCGACGATCCGCCGCGCGATCGCGAGGGCGTGCGTATCGTTCTCGGCATAATGATCACAGACGCCCGACTCACGACAGTGCACATCGGCCCCCCCGAGTGACTCGGCATCGATGTCCTCACCGGTGGCGGCCTTCACCAGCGGCGGGCCGCCGAGAAACACGCGTCCCTGGTTCTTGACGATGACGTTCTCATCCGACATCGCCGGCACGTACGCGCCGCCTGCGGTGCACGAGCCGTGCACCACCGAGATCTGCGCCACGCCGAGCGCCGACAGCGTCGCCTGGTTGTAGAAGATGCGGCCGAAATTGTCACGATCGGGAAACACCTCGTCCTGCGCCGGCAGGTACGCGCCGCCGCTTTCCACCAGGTAGAGGCAGGGCAGTCGGTTGTCGCGTGCGATCTCCTGCGCACGCAGGTGCTTCTTCACCGTGACCGGATAGTAGGTGCCGCCCTTGACGGTCGGGTCATTGGCCACTACCACGCACTCGCGACCGGCGACCCGGCCGATTCCGGTGACGATGCCGGCGCAGGCGATGTCGCCGCCATACATGCCGTGCGCGGCGAGCTGCGAGAGCTCGAGAAAGGGACTGCCGGTGTCGAGCAGCACACGGATGCGCTCGCGCGCCGGGAGCTTGCCGGCCGCCTGGTGCTTCTTGCGGGCGGCCTGCGAGCCACCCTCCGCCACCCGGCCGACCTCGCGGCGCAGATCCGCGGCGAGCGCGCGCATGGCGCGCTCGTTGTCGCGGAATTCCTCCGAGTGCGGCTCGACCCGCGTGGAAAGCCTGGGCATGGGGCGCTTGCCAAAGTTGCCGGTTTGTCCGACAATCATACGATCATGCCAAACTGGAAGGCAAGCCCATGACCACGCTCGCCTGCCCCGACAGCGACTTCGGGCTCGCTCCGGAGCTCGAGGAGATCCGCCAACAGGTGCGCCGCTTCGCCAGCGAGCAGATCGCGCCGCGCGCCGCCGAGATCGACCGCAGCAACGAGTTTCCGCGCGACCTCTGGCCGGCGCTCGGTAGCCAGGGGCTGCTCGGCATCACGGTGCCGGAGCGCTACGGTGGTGCGGGCCTCGGCTATCTGGCGCACGTCATCGTGATGGAGGAGATCTCGCGCGCCTCGGGCGCGGTCGGGCTGTCGTACGCCGCGCATTCCAACCTGTGCGTCAACCAGCTGCGCCTCAACGGCAACGAGGCACAGCGCGCGCGCTACCTGCCGCAGCTGGTGAGCGGCGAGCACGTCGGCGCGCTCGCGATGTCGGAGCCCGGTGCCGGCTCCGACGTGGTATCGATGCAGCTGCGCGCCGAGCGGACCGGCGACGGCTACCGCCTCAACGGACGCAAGATGTGGATCACCAACGGCCCGGACGCGGACGTGTTCGTGGTGTACGCCAAGACCGCGCCGAGCGCCGGCTCGCGCGGCATCAGTGCGTTCATCGTCGAGCGCGCTACGCCGGGCTTTGCCACCTCCCCGAAGCTCGACAAAGTCGGCATGCGCGGCTCCGGCACCTGCGAGCTGGTGTTCGATGACTGCCGCATTCCGGCGCAAAACCTGCTCGGCACCGAAAACGGCGGCGTGCGGGTGCTCATGAGCGGGCTCGATTACGAGCGCGTCGTGCTCGCCGGTGGTTGCCTCGGGTTGATGGCGGCGGCGCTCGACGTAGTGCTGCCCTACGTGCGCGAGCGCCGCCAGTTCGGGGCGCCGGTCGGAACCTTCGAGCTGATGCAGGGCAAGATCGCGGACATGTACGCCGCTCTGAATGCCTCGCGCGCCTATGTCTACGCGGTGGCGCGCGCCTGCGATGCCGGCAGCGCGCACCGCCGCGACCCGGCGAGCGCCATCCTGTTCGCCGCCGAGCGCGCCACGCACGCAGGTCTCGAGGCCATCCAGGCGCTCGGCGGCAACGGCTACGTGAATGACTACGCCGCCGGCCGGATCCTGCGCGATGCCAAGCTCTACGAGATCGGCGCCGGCACGCAGGAGATCCGCCGCATGCTGATCGGCCGCGAGCTGTTCGAGACCGCCGCGTGAGCGTGCAATTCGACAAGGTGCTGATCGAGCCGGCCTACCGCAAGGTCGCGGCGGCCATCGGTGCGCACATCCTCAACCGCGCGCTGCGCGAAGGTGAGCGGCTGCCGCCCGAGACCGAGCTCGCCCGGCAGTTCGGCGTGAACCGCTCGACGGTACGCGAGGCATTGCGCGAGCTCGAGAGTCGCGGGCTGGTGCAGCGGCGCGCCGGCTCGAAGCGCATGTCGGTCAGTCGCCCGCCGCAGGCCGCCGTCGCCCAGGGAGTGAGTCATGCGCTGCTGTTGCACGATGTGACGGTGCGCGATGTGTGGGAGGCGCTCACCATCCTCGAGCCACCGCTCGCACAGGCGGCCGCGCGTGCCCGCACGCATGAGGATCTCGAGCAGATACGCGCCGCCGCGCGCGCCTTCGGCGCGGCGCGCGCAGCGACCGGCGAGGCGGTCGCACGCACGGCGGAATTCTTTCGCTGCCTCGGCCGCGCGACGCACAACCCGGTGCTGGCCCTGGCGCAGGAGCCGCTGCTGCAGCTGCTCGAGCCCTCACTCCGGGTCATGATCGACAAGGTGCCGCAGGCCCGTGGGCGCATCGCGACCGCGCACCGCCGGCTGCTCGAGGCGCTCGAGGCGGGCGATGTGCCGGGTGCGCATGACTGGATGGCGCGGCACATCCGCGATTTCCGCAAGGGTTACGAAATCGCCGCTATCGAGCTCGGCCTGCGGGTCGCGGTGCGCCCCGGCCCCGACGGCGGGACGACGGTCCGTGACGGAGGTCTCTGACCGGGGCGCCAGCTGAGGCGGCGCGCGCACGCGCCGGCTATGCTGGCGGCCTTTCGGCGGAACCCCTTGAGGGAGGCGTGCGATGCTCGCGATGCTGGTGCTGCTGTTTCTGATGATCGCCCTCGCGGGCTACCTGATCGGCATATACAACAGCCTGGTGCGGGTGCGCGCGGCCGTGAAGCTCGCCTGGTCCGACATCGACGTGCTGCTGGCGCAGCGCCACGACGAGCTGCCGAAGCTGGTCGAAGTCTGCAAGCAGTACATGCAGTACGAGTCCAGCACGCTCGAGCGCGTGATGCGCGCGCGTGCCGGGGTGGACGCTGCGCGAGCAAGCGGCAGCGTCGGCACGCTCGCGGCGGCGGAGCGCGAGCTGCGCAGCGGCCTGAATGGCCTGTATGCGGTCGCCGAGAACTATCCGCAGCTCAAGGCGAGCGAGCCCTTCCGCCACCTGCAGGAGCGCATCAGCGGACTCGAGACCGCGATCGCCGACCGGCGTGAGGTCTACAACGACGCGGTCAACACCAACAACGTGCGCATCCTGGCCTTCCCCGACGTGCTGGTGGCACGCCGTGGCGATTTTCCGCCGGCGCAGCTGCTGCATCTGCAATCGGACGAGAAAGCCGACGTCGATCTGAAGGCGGCGTTCTCGCGCTGAGTGGCGCGCCCGTGCCAGCGGGGCCGCACGCGCCACCCAACTATCCGCTGATTGCCGTCATTGCGGCGGCGGTGGTGCTGTTCGCCCTCTACCGCTTCTTCGTGAGGCTGCGGCGCGACCGCCTGGTCGCCGATACTCCCTCGGTCCGGCTGCGCTCGGCGGCCCAGGGCTATGTGAAGGTCAACGGGCGGGCCCTGCCGCCCGCTCCCGCCCCGATCTCCGCCCCGCTCAGCTCACGTCCGTGCGTGTGGTGGGACTACGCCATCGCCTGTGAGGAACGCGACTCGCGCGGCAACGTCAGATGGCTGACCATCGAGCGCGCCACCAGCGTCGAGCTGTTCGTGCTGGCCGACGACGACGGCGCCGAGTGCCTGGTCGGCCCGGTGCAGGCCGAAGTAACCCCGAGCGTCATGGATGTCTGGTACGGCACCGAATCGCGCCCCCTCGGGCCGCCGCCGCCGGTGAAGCCGTTCGTGCCGCACGGCAACTATCGTTACACCGAGCGATTGCTCGGCGTCGGCGAGCGGCTGTGTGTCATGGGCGAGCTGCGCTCGCACTCCGACGTCGGCGACGTGAACGCGGCGGCGGCCGCGCGGCTGCATGAGTGGAAGCAGGACCAGTCGGCACTGCTCGCGCGCTTTGACCTCGACCACGACGGCAAGCTGAGCGCCACCGAGTGGGAGGCGGCACGCGCTGCGGCGGTGCGCGAGGTGCAGGCACAGGCCCTGAACTCCGCCATCACGCGCACCAGCGTGATCTCCGCGCCGCGCAACGGCGAGCCGTTCCTGATCGCGCCGCTGAGCGCCACGCAGCTCGAGAGGCGCGAGCGACGCTACGCGGTGCTCTATTTCATGCTCGGTCTTGTCGGAGTGATCGTGTGCGCCTGGGCGCTGCGGCACACTCTCTTTAATGGGTGACCTGCAGGTGCGTCAGCAGGCTCCCCGCCTGTTGCTGCAGCAGCGCGGCGAACAGCGGCTGCAGCTGCTTGAGCTGCTGATCGGGGATGGCCTTGAGGTCCGCAGGCGGCTTGTAGCCCGTCCAGCTCCCACCGTCTCCACCCCATTCGCGGTCGATCAGCTGCGCCCCGTCGGGCGTGACACTCACCAGCAGCAACTCACTCAGGTTGAGTAACTGCGGTGGCGTTGTGCTCCCCTCGAAGGTGGTGAAGCACCAGCCCCGCAGGTACTCCGGAAGCTCTCGATGGCGGGCGCCGCCGGCGTGGTTCGAGTCGTTGCGACCGGGCCCGAGCACGATCATGGCGCTCAGATGCTCGGCGGCCGCGAGCCGCTCGAACGCTGGCCCGCACTCCTTCGGCAGGCCCTTTGCGAGTTGGGCGTCGAGGAAGCAATCCTCACGCGCACGCATCAGCTCGTCGCCGCCGGCGACCGGCAGCGCCACCAGGCCGAGCTGCGCAAGACGGTCGGCGACCGCCGCCAACAACATGACGTTCACCGGCCACTCGACGCTGTAGGTCTTGAGGAAGCTGTTTTCCAGGCGGCGCGAGCCGTGGAAATGCGTCACATCCGGATCGAGCAGGTTAACCACGCCGACGCGCGAGCCGGGAGGCAGCGCGACGCTGGTCGGCCCCCTGGCCCCGTGCACCGCACCCGCGATGAGGCTGAGTGCCGCGAGACACAGCGCAGCCGCCGAGACCCTTCGTGTGCGTGCGACCATCCAACCCCCTGGCGGTGTGAGTCTACTACGCGGGCGTCAGCGAGCGCTCACCGGCAGCCGACACCGGCGGGCGATCTCGGCGGCTTGCCGCCGGCGCGCCGCTTGCCGCTCGCGCACCGCTTCCCACTGGCGTGCTAATGGCCGCCCGCGACCAGTAGTCCCGCATCGCGCAGCGCTTCGGCGAGTTGTTCCTCGATGCGCAACGCGTCCGCGCGCGCAATGTGTTGCAAATGCAGCGTCGGCCCGGTCAGCAGCTCGAGGCCGCGACGCAGCACGCTGCCTGAGGCGTGAATGCCGGCCTTGTGCTGGTCGAAGCGCTGCGCGGGAGTGTAGTGGGTCATGCCGACGTACAGCCCATAGGGACCACGGTGACGGTCCTGATAGTCGAGCAGCACCAGATAAAGGTTGGCGCGACCGCGGGCGCAGGCCTCGAAGGTGAGCGCGACGTCGTATAGCGTGGGCAGCCAGTCGACGTGTCGCATCGGCAGCCAGTCGGGAATCGAGGCCGCCGCGCTTCGCCAGAGTGCCGCGAGCGCCGCTTCGATGCGGGCCGCGAACTCGCCTCGCATCCATAGCTCGTGAATGCAATGTGCGCCGGCGACGCCCACGCCGCGCCCGACAGCCTCACGTAACAGCGCCTCGATCTGCGCCTGGGGCACCCCCGCCAGCGGTCGCCGCGCCGGGGGGAGCGATGCATCGAAAGTCCCGAGCGCAGCGCTCACGCTCCCCTCAGCCCGACGCCCCGTGCGGGGTGAGCGGCTGGCCTCTGGCGCACACCAGCCAGATCACGGCGGCGACGGCAAGGGCGACCGGCACCAGCAGCACGGCGCGGCTCAGCGAGCCGGCATCGGCGAGGTAGCCGATCAGCGGCGGCGATGGCACATCGCCCAGCAGATGGATGGCGAACACGCTGAGCGCGATGGCCGAGGCGCGCTCGAACGGCGATGCGAGGTTGGCGATCGCGGCGTTGATCGGCCCGGTAGACATGAAGAGGAACAGCTCCGCCGCGACGATCGCGGGGTAGTAGATCCGCGGCTCCGGGGCGGCGAGCGCGACGAACGCGAGCGGCGCAGCGGCGAGCGTGACGACGCCCGAGAACCACAGATACCCCTGGCGCGAGCGCCGCAGACAATAGTCGCCGAGCCAGCCGCCGCCGAGCGTGCCGACGAACCCGGTCACCACTACGATCGCGCCAAAGCCGACGGTGGCCTGGTCGGGGGGAATGGCGCGCACCTGCTCGAGGAAGGTGGGCATCCAGAACCCGAGACCGCCGAGGCCGAACGTGTATGCCGCGTAACCGAGCACCAGCAGCATGTACGGGCCACGGCGCAGCAGGCTCACGTAAACCGCGACCGGCCCGGCGCGCTCGCCGTCCGCAGCGGACGGCAGTTGCGCTGCAGTCGCGGCGCCATTCCCGACCGGATGCAGCGGCAGCTCCTGCGCACCACGCGGCGGATCGGGGAGCTTGAGGACCGCGGCGGCGAGCAGCGCCCCCGGTACGCCGCAGACGAGAAAGGCGGCCCGCCAGCCGAGATGATGGCCGATCAGGCCACCGAGCACGTAGCCGAGCGCAGCCCCGACCGGGATGGCCATGTTGAGCACGGCGAACACCCGCCCGCGTGCGCGCAGCGGAAAACAGTCCGCCAGCAGCGCCGGTGCGATCGCCACGTAGGCCGCCTCGCCGACCCCGACCAGCGCGCGTGCGGCGAACAACTGCGGGTAGTTGCGCACCAGGCCCGAGAGCGCCGTCGCGACGCTCCAAATCAACACTCCGAGCGCGATCGGACGGGTGCGCGAGCCGCGATCGCCCCAGGCGCCGAACAGCGGGGCGGTGATCATGTACACCACCATGAACGCCGGCCACAACCAGCCCGCCTGCTGATGTGACACGCCGAGCGCATGCTCGAGATCCGGCACCAGCGGCGGCACGAGGTAGCGGTCGAGGTAGTTGAGCAGGTTGATGGCGGTCAATACGCCGAGCGCCCCCACGGCCGCGCGCGGCGTCGCTGCAGAAACGGTCACTGCGGGATCCTGAAGCTGAGGGCCTGCGCGCGACTTTAGCGCAAGCAGTCTCAGGCGGGTGCGAGCTTCAGTCGCTCGAGGTGCTGGCGGACCGACTCGCGGAAGCCTTCGCTGCTGGTCACGGTCGTGCCGCCGGCGACCACCAGGATGAAGTCACCGCGCGGCGTGCGGCTGATCTCGCGCACGTGGCGCATGTTGACCAGGCAGGAGCGGCTGATGCGCAACATCGGCTGCGCGTGGAAGGACTTTTCCGCCTGCTGCAGGGTGCTGCGGGCATGAAAGCTGTCGCGCCCGATGATCAGACGCACGTAGTTGCGATCGGCTTCGACCACCTCCACCTGCGCGACATCCAGCATATGCATGCGGCTGCCGGCTTCGGCCAGCACGCGCGGCTGCGTTTCGCTGCGCACTCCGGTCATCCGCTCGAGCTGCTCGAGCAGCGTCGCGAGCGCCCCCTGGCGGTCGAAGCTGCTCGTCGCCTCGTGCCGCCGGCGTATGCGCCCGATCGTCGCCTTGAAGCGCGCTTCGTCGAACGGCTTGAGCAGATAGTCGACCGCGCTCACCTCGAACGCCTCGAGCGCGTAGTGATCGTAGGCGGTGACGAACACAATGAGCGGCAGGCTCAGCGGGTCGAGGGCGCGCGCCAGCTCTATCCCGGTCATCGAATCCATCTGGATGTCGAGGAACAGGAGCTGCGGCGGCTGGCGGCGAATCGCCTCGAGCGCCGCACCGCCGT